>WNGE01000028.1_pt1 | contig 158281 bp, 143 predicted proteins | sample 5400651 | NCBI WGS metagenome assembly WNGE01 (sample SAMN13153370, study PRJNA577476) | soil metagenome | isolation source: 60 cm soil or saprolite under grassland replicate 2 | place: USA:California | collected 2016-06-15
CTCAGACGCCGCCCGGGCAAAAGCGGCACGGCGGAATGGTTTGTCTGTACGGGGAATGATGGGGGTGGCGGATATTCCGCCACAGGTGAACGACATTCCGTGCGGAGGTCGAGAAATGGCCGAGCGGGCAGGGGACGAGAGTGCCGAGCAAGCGGGGGAGGGCGCGGGAGAGCGAGCAAGCGACGCCCACGCCAGACAGGCGCACGATGACGGGGCCGGGCGGGCCCGGGATGACAGGGCCAGGCAGGCGCACGATGACGGGGCCGGGCAGGCCGGGAATAACGGTGCCGAGCAGGCCGAGGACAACGGGGCTGCCGAGCAGGCGGACAGCCGCCGCGTCGAGCTGATCGGGGCCGCTCAGACGCGCTGGATAGCCGCGCTGACCGACCTCGGCGGCCGGAACACCCTGCTCTACTACAAGGACCGCCGGGCCGGCACGCTGGACCTCGCACCGGCCGATCCGAAGGCGCTCGACCGCTTACTGCGGACCGGCTCGACCCGGCTGACCCGCCTGTTCCACGACGTGGACATCAGGGCCGACGCGATCCGGCGGGTCCAAGCCATTCACCGCAGAGCGCGCGAACTGCTCGAGGAGCGCGGCATCCGCGCCGGGTACCTCGCGATCGGCATAGCGCACTGGGATGAGCTATTCCTTGAGCCGGCCGCCCCCGTGCTGCTGCGCGGCCTGACCATAACACCAACCCGGGCCAGGCATGACGACTTCGATCTCACGCTGGATGAGGAAAGCGAGGTCAACCCGGTCCTGCTGCACAAGCTGGCCAGCGTCTTCGGCGCGGCGACAGAGGAACTGGCGGAGGAGCCCACCGACAAGATCGGTGAGCTGTTGCGCCGGGCGGCCGACGCCGCTGAGGTCCCCGGCTTCGAGATCGAGGACCGCCTGGTGATAGGCACGTTCACCTATGCCAAGCTGCCGATGGTCAGGGACTTGCAAGCGGCAGGGGAACTGCTGCGCGACAGCGATGTTGTCGCGGCAATCGCAGGCGCCAGCGAAGCGCAGGAGCTGCTCAGCGAGGACAGCGCGGTCGATCCCGTCCCCGAGTCGCCCGAGGAAGACTACTCCGTGCTTGACGCGGACTCCTCGCAGCGCAGGGCCATTGATGCGGTCCTGTCCGGGCGCAGCCTGGTGATCCACGGCCCACCGGGGACGGGCAAGAGCCAGACAATCGCCAACTTGATCGCGGCCCTGGTCGCGTGGGGCAGAAAGGTGCTTTTTGTCGCGGAGAAACGCGCCGCTATTGACGCCGTGCTTTCCCGGCTGAAGGGCGTCGACCTGGGCGACATGGTGCTCGACATCCACGAGGGAACGCGCGACCGGCTTCGCATCGCCAAGGATCTGGGCAACACGCTGGATCTGGCCCAGCGGGCAACGGATCCGGACGTCACCGACTTGCACCGGCGGCTCATCGACCGGCAGCAGCGGCTCACCGAGCATGTCACCGCGTTGCACGAGGAGCACAAGCCCTGGGGGGTGACCCCGTTTCAGGTTCAGTCCGCGCTGCTCGGAATCCCCGCCGAGGCACGCACGCCGGTCCGGCTCGGCGCTCCGGAGCGGATCACCCGGGAGCGCGCCGACCGGATCCGCGACAATCTGCGAGAGTTCGCTCACTTGGGCGCGTTCACATTGCGCCCGAAGAGCACACCCTGGTTCGGCGCAACCCTGCGCACTCCCGACCAGGCTCGGCAAGCCTGCGACCTGACGTCGCGGCTCTGCTCGCGCGGCTTGCCGATGCTGGCCCATCGCGTTGGGCGGGCCAGCGAGGAGACTGGCCTCCGGCCGCCCGTGAGCTATCCCGAGTGCGTGGAAAGGATGCGGCTGTTCGCGGCCGTCGGGCGGACGCTCAGCGCACTGTCACCCGATGTGTACACCTCCCGCCCTGGACTGCTCGCCACGGCCACCGGGGACGGTGCCGGGCTTGGCTTCCTTGAACGCCGCGCGCTGCGCAAGCAGGCGCGCTCCCTGCTCAGCGACAGCGCGCAGATCTCACGTGAGCAACTGCACGACCTGCTGACCGAGGCCGATGCGCAGCTCGCAGAATGGAAGGAACACAGCACGGACGGCGGCATGCCCAGGCTGCCTCGCGACCTCGCAGAACTTGAGAACTTGCGGGCGGACTGCGAGCGGCAGTTGAGGCTGCTCCGCGCAGTCATCCGGATTCCCGAAGACCCCGCGCCGCTGCTTGAGGCGCTGACCGCGGATCAGGAGACAGCGTGGAAGCTGCCGAGGCTGTACGAGCTCGGCGCCCAGTTCGATGAGGCTGGCCTCGGCCCACTGCTCGACGAGCTTGCCCGGCGCGAGGCGCAGCCCGATCTGGCTGCCGCCGCCTTCGATCATGCGTGGTACTGCTCGATCCTGGACCACGTCAGGGTCCGCGACCCGCGTTACTCAGCGCACCGCGGCGGCGCTCTGGACGAGATCGCCGGCGACTTCCGCGTACACGACGTGGAGCACCTCGCCGCCAACCGCGCGCGGGTGCGCCGGGCATGGGCGGACCGGCTGCGCGACGTTCAGGAATGGCACCCGATGCAGGGCCGGGTCATCCGCAAGCAAGCCGCGCTGCGCCGCGGCCATCTGCCGCTGCGGCGGCTGCTCGACCAGGCCGGCGATGTGCTGTTCGCGCTCAAGCCTTGCTGGGCGATGTCACCACTGATGGTCAGCCAAGTGCTGCCTCCGACCAGGCTGTTCGACGTGGTGATCTTCGACGAGGCCAGCCAGATCATCCCCGCTGACGCCATCCCCTCGATCATGCGCGGTCACCAGATCGTCGTCGCCGGCGACGACAGGCAGCTTCCGCCGACCAACTTTTTCCGCCAGGTGGGCGACGAGAGCGATGAGACCGCCGAGGACGACGAAAGCATGGTGTCGTTTGGCGCGGGCTTTGAGTCGGTGCTTGACGCGCTACGCCCGCTCCTGCCGACCTGGCCGCTCCAGTGGCATTACCGTAGCCGAGACGAGCGGCTTGTGGCCTTTTCCAACACCCACATCTACGGCGGCGCTCTGACCACGTTCCCCGGCGTGCTTCGCGGCGACTGCATGCGCCATGTCGTCGTCGCCCAGGGTCCAGAGGCTGGCCAGGAGGTTTCCGTCACCTCCGAGGTGCACAAGGTTGTCGAGCTGATCCTGGAGCACGTGCGGAACAGGCCGCGTGAGTCGCTCGGCGTCATTGCGCTCGGGATCCGGCATGCGGAAAGGATCGACGACGCGCTGCGTGCCGCCCTCGCCGACCATCCTGACCTTGAGTGGTTCTTCGCCGAGGAGTCGCCCGAGCCGTTCTTCGTCAAGAACCTGGAGCGGGTGCAGGGCGATGAGCGGGATGCCATCATCCTGTCCATCGGGTACGGCAAGCACCCCGACGGGCGGATGCGCTACCAGTGGGGGCCGCTGTTGCGCGACGGCGGCGAGCGCAGGCTCAACGTCGCTGCCACCCGAGCGAAGCGCCGACTCACCCTGGTCAGCTCATTCTCCAGCCGCGACGTCGACCCAGAACGAGTGACCAAGCCCGGCGCCAGGCTGCTTGCCGACTACCTGGCGTATGCGGACTCTGGCGGCACTGCTTCCGAGGCATCGGGTGGGACGACGCTGAACCCGTTCGAGGCCGACGTCCGCGACCGGCTCGCTGAGTGCGGGATCACGGTCGTGCCGCAGTACGGCGTCGGCGGCTACCGGGTGGACTTCGCCGCCGCGCACCCGAACCAAGCCGACCGGATGGTTCTGGCCATCGAGGCAGACGGCGCTTCTTACCGTGCGTCGGGTAGCGTTCGCGACCGCGACCGGCTGCGCGGCGAGCACCTGCAACGTCTCGGCTGGAGTTTCCACCGGCTCTGGTCCACCAACTGGTTCCGCAACCCGCAGGCCGAGGTCGCCAAGATTCGCTCCGCCTACGACCGAGCGACAGCCGACGTGCCCGCCGCCGAAAGGACCGGTGCACCTGCGGCAGGCGGTACTGGTTCGCCCGGGGCCGCCGGGACCGACGCGCCCGCCGCCGAACCGACCTCGCCCGTGGGACCCGAACAGGCCGCACCGCCAGGCGCCGGCCGCGACCTCGACCTGATCAAGCCGCACGGCGAGGTCAGCAGGCCCGATGGCCCGCCCGCTAGCCGCAGGACCACCTAGGGTCCGCCAGCGCTGTTCACAGGCTGGCATAGCTGCGAGACGTGCGTCCTAACGGGCTGAGATGCCGCGGAGGTTGGCGGCCATAGCGCGGGTCTGCGGCCAGCGTCGGCCGGCGACCAGAGCGCTCACGATCAGGAACGCCAGCGGGGGCACAGGGCTGGTGTGGATGACGAATAGGTTGGTGACGGTGGCGCCGACCATCAGGCCGCTCAGCCCCAGGGCGGCGAGTCCTGACAGCAACGGGATCAGCACGCCAATCGCGCCCGCGAGCTCGAAGGCGCCGATCAGGTACCTGAACCACTGGCCCGCCCCGATCTGGGCGAACATGTGGACCATGCCGTGGCCGCCGCCAAGCTTGGTGATCCCGGAGACGGCGAACATGAACACCAAGATCGCCTGCAAGGCCCAGAGCGCGATCGTCACCGCCCGCCGAGGCCGCCCGCGGGTGGCCGTCACCCCGGCCCTGTCGCTCCTGGTACCGGTGAGGTTCATGTTGTGCGCACCGCCGCTCGTCTCGGCCCCGTGACGAGACGTACGGTCGGTTGCCCCGGCCGGCGTCGGTTCGGGCGCCGCTCGAGCGTAGCTGCGGCGGCTGCCGTGACGCGTTCGCTCGCGGTTCGCGCCGCGCAGCCGTTCAGGATCATGGGTTGTCGTGGGGTCAGGGGCGGTTGGCAGCACGGTCTGCGCGGCTCGGGCAGAGCGCCTTCGACGTGGATAAGACTGTTGACGGCATCCGCGATCGGGAGCAGACTCGGCGCGCACAAGCCGGGCCTTCCGGCGGATCGCCCGCCTGCCAGGTCGGCTCACCAATCCTTCTCGGGACCGGATGTCGATAGCATGCCGCGGCGCCATCATCCCAACCGCGCAGGCGCGACGCCCGCACAACCCGGCCGGATCTCGGCGAGACGCTGGATAAGGCGCGTGCTGCCAGCGGGGCGGCGCGCCGTGGCCGGTGCGATCGCAGCCGGCCTGCTCGCGGGGGTCGCGCTGGTGGCCGCGCTGCTGAGCGTCGATCGCGGCCCAACCGCCCCGGCCGCGCTGCCACGACATCCCGCGCCCACGTTCACACGTGCGCAGGCGAGGGGCGGCGCCTTCTCGCTGAGCGGCCAACGTGGCCACCCGGTTCTCCTCTCATTTCTCGACACGCAAGCCACGGCGACCGCTGCCAACGACCCGTCGCGGGCCGAAGTCGTCTTGCTCAAGAGCATGAACACCCAGAACCATCGCTACGGCCTCCGCACGGTCATCGTGGACGCGGCCAATGCCGCAGGCGCCGCGCCGCCCAGCAGGGACGCGCTGATCAACTTCACGTTCGACTGGGCTCTTGACAGGTCGATCGCGGTGGTCGGTGATGCGGACGGCGCCGTGGAGCGGGCCTACGGGGTCACCAAAGCCCCGACTACCTTTCTCATCGACAAACGCGGGATCATCCGCCGCCGCTGGAACGGCTTCGCGCTCGCGGCGCAACTCGACTTCGCGATCCGGCCGCTGGTCGGGCGCGCCCTCGTCGGGTAGCCCCGCCGCTTGGCCACCGCGCGGCCCGCTCCCTTCGCCGACCAGCGCCGGAAACAACCGGGACCAGCCAACGCACGCGATCAGCGGCTGCATCGGCATCGGCCGCGCCCCTTGTCTTAACAGGCCGGGCGCGCACGATTAATGTGTTAACCGGTCGCCTGAACGGCCCCGACGGTCAGGAATGCGCGATGGCCCTTCGCAAACCGAGGATTACGATCCTCTGCACCGTATTGACTGTTTCCGCTGGATGCCTGTCCCTCACGGTCACGCTCGCAGGACAGGCCGCCGCCGCGGGAACGACCTACTACGTGAACTGCGCTGCCGCCGCTGACGGCAATGGCTCGCTTGCGACCCCGTGGAACAATCTCACCACGGTCGACACCAAGACTTTCGCCCCAGGCGACAGCCTGCTGTTCAACCGCGGCACCACCTGCTCGGGATCGTTTGTCTTCTCGTCGTCTGGCACGAGCGCCAGCCCGATCACGATCGGCGCGTACGGGACAGGTGCCTTGCCGGCGATCGACGGCACCGGCCAGAACCGAGCGGTCAAGCTGCTCGACACCTCGTACGTGACGTTGCAAGATCTCGAAGTCAGGAACAGCAGGGTATGGGGAGTACTCGTCACGACCGACCACGATGCGCCGGCGGTAGGCATCACGCTGCGTAATCTCGTTGTGCATCACGTGACCGGCGGCGACTACACGGCGATGAACGCCAAATGGACCGGGCTTGTCGTGTTCGCGCCAGGCATGATCGTCGAGCCGGACATGACCAAGGGATCGGGGACCTACACACGCAACAGCTATTTCGACAACGTCCTGGTCGACAATGTGACCGCGTATGACACCACGCTGTGGGCCGGGATCTTCGTCTGGGGGGTTCAGGTCGATCAGGACTTCCAATGGCGGAAAGATTCACAGAACCAGGCGGTCCAAAGCCGCAACATAACCATCCAGAATTCGACAGCGCACAACACCTTCGGTGACGGAATCGCCATCTACATGGCTCACGAGGGGACAATACAAAACAACGTTGTCTATCAATCGGGAATGCAGCCCCCGCCGGTGAGCACGGGAACGCCCGTTGGGCTGTGGTGGTGGACTTCAGAAAACATGGTGGGGCAGCTCAACGAGTCCTACGACAACCATTCGCCCGGCGTGGACGGCGGTGGATACGACATCGACTATGGGTCGACCAACAGCACGATGCAGTACAACTACGGCCACGGTAACAGCACGTACTGCACCAGCGTCTTCGCCTCGGGCGGTGCAACGACGACCAACATCATCCGCTACAACGTCTGCGCGGGCGACGGCACGGTACACAGCTACGTCAAGTCTGGCGCCGTGACGACGATGCCCGGCGACTCGGAGATCTACCTTTGCGCCTGGAACGGGGGAAAGCTGGTCAACACGTGGATCTACAACAACACCTTCTACATAAACAGCACAGGGCAGACAGCCGGCGTCATAAGCGACGGCTGCCCCAGCGGAAGTGACCATGAATCGGGCGGCATTTTCAGAAACAACCTGGTCACCTCCGCTGTCCCGAACGTGCTCGGTGACGTGAGCGTTCTGAACAATCGCGCCCGCGACTACAACCTTTACTACTACACCGGCGGCGCTTTCACGGACCCGAACCCCGAGCCGCACGGCATCTACAACCAGAATCCACTGGTGAACGGTCTCGGCTACGACGGCATCGGCAGGCCGGTCACGCAGTGGACGCTCCAGGCAGGCTCACCGGCGATCAACCACGGCACCAACGCATGCGCCGGAGTCGCCGGCTGCACGACAGGTACGCGCGACTTCTTCGGTCACCCGATCCCGCTGGGCGGGGCCTTCGACATCGGCGCAGACGAAGCACAATAACGGCCTCAACGTGGCTGTGCCCGGACACCGCCCGTCCACGGTTAGGCCGCGACTACCGCGATTCCCTGCACCTCAACGAGGGCCGCGGGATCCCACAGCCGCTGTACCCCAACGGCGGCCATCGCCGGGTAGTCAGGACCCACGAGCCTGCGCCAGACCTCACCGATCTGCCGGGCGTGCGCGCGGTAGTCATCCACATCCAGCAGGTAGACGGTGAGGCTCACCAGGTCGTCGGGGCTGCCGCCCGCCGCACGCAACGAGGTCAGCAGGTTGCCGAGCGCTCGCTCGAACTGCCCCACAACGCCGCCGCCGACGATCCGCCCGTCAGAGCCGTGCGCCGTCTGCCCGGCGAGGAACACGAGCCGACCACCTCTCGCCGCGACCGCGTGCGAGAAACCCGAGGGCCGGACAAGCTCGCCGGGGTTTATCCGCTCGATGCTCACGCCCCGTCATACCACGCCGCGGCCCGAGACTCGGCCTCTCGTGCCTGCCCCGCGTGGCTTTCTATGCTGGTTTGTTGACGGTCAGCGCCCTTGAACAGGTGCCCTTGAGGAAGAGGAGCGCGGCAGTGCGCATCGCGGTGCTCGGCGGCGGCCCTGGCGGGCTGTACCTCTCCGCGCTGGTCAAGCAGCTCAATCCGGGCAACGAGGTGCATCTGTGGGAGCGGAACGCCCCAGACGACACGTTCGGTTTCGGCGTGGTGTTCTCCGATGAGACGTTGGGCGGCATCGAGCACGCCGACCGCGAGGTGTTTGCCGCGATGCAGCGGGAGTTCGCCCGCTGGGACGACATTGATGTGCATTACCACGGCACGGTTCTGACCTCGGGCGGCCACGGCTTTGCCGCGATGAGCCGCCAGCGGCTGCTCGGCGTCCTGCAGCGCCGCTGCGCGGACCTGGGTGTGCGCGCCACATTCCGCGCGGAAGGCCCGCCCGCGGCGGTCCTGTCCAATGAATACGACCTGGTGGTCGCCGCTGACGGCGCGAACTCGCAGACCCGGGCGCAGCTCGCCGAGGCGTTCGGGCCCGAACTGGACACCCGCAGGTGCGTCTACATCTGGCTTGGCACCGATCTGGTCTTCGATGCCTTCAACTTCCGCATACTTGACACTCCGGCCGGCGCCATGCAGCTCCACGGCTATCCCTACAGCACTGACGCGAGCACGTTCATCCTCGAGATGCACACCGACGTCTGGCGCAGGGCCGGGTTCGCCGGGCTGGCCGCGAGCGAGCTGCCACCGGGCCACAGCGACGAGAAATCCATCCATCTCATCCGCGAGCTGTGCGCTGACATGCTGGACGGGCACGAGATCTTCGGCAACAACTCCCGGTGGTTGAACTTCGCCACGGTGCGCTGCGGCCGTTGGCGGCACGGCAACGTGGTGCTGCTCGGCGACGCGGCGCACACGGCGCACTTCTCTGTCGGCTCGGGCACCAAACTGGCCATGGAAGACGCGCTCGCGCTGGCCGCGTGCCTGCACGAGCAGCCCGACGTCCCCGTCGCGCTCACCGCCTACGAGGCAGAACGGCGGCCGGTCGTCGCCTCCACCCAGCGTGCGGCGCAGGCCAGCCTGGAGTGGTTTGAAAACATCGGCCAGTACACCGACCAGGACACGGCCCAGTTCGCCTTCAACATCATCACCCGTAGCCGCCGCGTCACCTATGACAACCTGCGGCTGCGTGACCCGGAGTTCGTCGCGGGCCTGGACCAGTGGTTCGCCGCCAGCCAGACCGGCGCGGGCCAGGGCGGCGCGGGCCAGGGCGGCGCGGGCCAGGGCGGCGCGGCGCGCCACGTGGCGGTCCGCCCGCCGATGTTTCAGCCGTGCCGGATCGGACGGCTGGAGCTGCCCAACCGCGTCATTGTCTCGCCGATGGACATGTACTCCGCCCGCGACGGCGTGCCTGGCGACTTTCACCTTGTCCATCTCGGCAGCAAGGCGCTCGGCGGGGCGGGCCTGGTGATGACCGAGATGGTGTGCGTGTCGGCGACGGGCCGGATCAGCCCGGGCTGCGCGGGCCTGTACAGCGCAGAGCAGGAGACCGCCTGGCGGCGGATCGTGACCTTCGTGCATGCGAGCACCGGTGCCAGGATCGGGATCCAGCTCGGGCATTCCGGCCGCAAGGGGTCCACCCGGCTGATGTGGGAGGGGATCGACCAGCCGCTGCCCGAGGGCAACTGGCCGGTGTGCGGGCCGTCGGCCATTGCGTACTCGGCTGCCAACCAGGTACCGCGTGCGCTGACCGAGGCCGACCTGGCCGAAATAACTGGCCAGTTCACCAGCGCGGCAGCCGCGGCGGCGCGAGCCGGATTCGACCTGCTCGAACTGCACTGCGCGCATGGTTACTTGCTGTCGGGGTTCCTCTCACCGCTCACGAACCGGCGCACCGATCGGTGGGGTGGTTCGCTGGAAGGCCGGCTCCGCTATCCGCTGGAGGTGTTCGACGCGATCCGCGCGGTCTGGCCTGCCGAGCGCCCGATGACGGTGCGCATTTCAGCCACCGACTGGCACGAGGGCGGAATCGACATCGACGAGGCGGTAGAGATCGCCCGCGCCTTCGCCGAGCACGGCGTTGACGGCATCGACGTGTCCACCGGGCAGGTGGTCAGCGACGAGCGGCCGGCGTTCGGGCGCAGCTACCAGACCCCCTACGCGGACCGGATCCGCAACGAAATCGGCCGCAAGTACGGCGTGACGGTGATCGCGGTCGGGGCGATCTCCTCCTACGACGATGTCAACTCGATCATCCTGGCCGGCCGGGCGGACGCCTGCGCGCTCGGCCGTGCGCACCTCTATGACCCGCAGTGGACCCTGCGCGCGGCGGCCGATCAGGGCTATGCCGGACCCGGCGCGCGCTGGCCTGACCAGTTCGCGGCTGGCAGCCGCAAGCCACAGGCCGGCCGCACCGACGGCCCGCGGCCCCGGCTGGAGCTGATCCGGGCCGGCGTCCCCGCCACCGCGCACGCCCGCTGGCGACCGCGCCGTGCCGCCAGTGACGGCCGGCAAGAGCCTAAAACCGGTCAAGGCACTTAACGGCTGCCGCTCGGTGTCACCCTCACGCCAAGACCCTCTTTATATGACCCACCCTCCCGGGGGGCCTCCGCCTACTGGTGATTCTCCGGCTTGTCAAGGCGGGCCGCTAGCTCTGGACAGAACTCTGTGGATAACTCCGGCGCCTCGCCCGCAGATTCACCGGTGGTTCGCCTCGCGGCAGCCGTTGGGGATAAGTAGGGGTGATAACGGTCCGGAGCGTTCAGCGGCCACGCCAGTGCGGGTCGCGGCCCGCGGTGAATGCCGCGTGGAACTCCGCGTAGTCCTCGCCGGTCATTAGCAGCGCCTGGGTCATCGCCTCAAGCTCGATCGCCGCGGCCAGGCTCATGTCCTGCTCCCTGGTGAGCAGCGCTTTGGTCTGCGCGTACGCCTGGGCGGGTCCGGTCGCCAGCCGCCGCGCCAGCCTGGCCACCGCTTCGTCCAACTCGGCGTCGGCGACCAGCTCACTGATCAGGCCGATCCGCTCCGCCTCAGCCGCCTCGATGGTGTCCCCGAGCATCAGCAGCGTGGTCGCGCGGCCGAGGCCCACGAGCCGGGGCAGCAGGTAGGCGGCGCCCATGTCCGCGCCGGACAGGCCCACCTTGGTGAACAGGAACGCGAACCGCGCCGCCGGCGTCGCGACACGGAAGTCCGCCGCGAGCGCGATCACCGCGCCCGCGCCTGCTGCCATGCCGTGTACCGCCGCGACGATCGGGACCGGGCACTCCCGCATGCTCCGGATGACCTCACCGCTCATCCGGGTGAACGCGAGCAGCTCGTCGTGGCCCATCCGCAGCGTCGCGCCGATGATCTCGTGCACATCACCGCCTGAGCAGAACCCGCGCCCGGCGCCGCGCACGATGAGCACTCGAACGTCGCCACGGTGCGGCAGCTGCGCGAGCAGATCCCGCAGGTCCGCGTACGCCTCGAAGGTGAGCGCGTTGAGCTTGTCCGGCCGGTCGAGCGTGACCGTCGCGATCCCGCCCTCGCGCTCGAACCGAAAGTTCTGCCACTGCTCGGTCAGCGGAACCGATCCACGAAACGGGCTCATCGCCTGCACGATAGGGCACTCTCGGTGGCCGATCCACACCCGCGCCGCGCGCGCCGGGCGACTTTGTACTCTGGGGTGTTGCTGGCGGGGGGCATTTCGGCGCCAAAAACAACACCCTGCGATACAAAGACGGCGGCGGGCGTGGCTCGGGGCGGCGCGCGGCGCGGCGCGGTCGCCAGGGGCGGATGTGCGGTCGATTGACTGCCCTCAGAGACAGTGAATTACTGGTGCTACTCCGTACAGCGGGATGATCCACAAGGGGGTGGCGCGTCAATGCAACTTTCGCCCTCCGCCCACACCGATGCCTTTTGCCGCGCGAACCTCCCACCGGAGGATCAGTGGCCGGAACTGCGCTTTGACCTCCCGGAGCTGCGCTACCCGGAGCGGATCAACTGCGCAGAAGTCCTGCTCGACGGCGCCGTCGCCCGGCACGGTCCTGACCGGCCCTGCCTGCGCACCGTCACCGAGACCTGGACCTATGGCGACCTGCTGCGCCGGGCGAACCAGGCAGCCCGGGTACTCACCGAGGACTTCGGCCTCCGCCCAGGAAACCGGGTGCTGCTACGCGGACCGAACAACCCCTGGCTGATCGCCGCCTGGTTCGGCGTGCTCAAGGCCGGCGGCGTGGCGGTCACCATCATGCACCTGCTGCGGGCCAGGGAGATCACCGCGCTCTCCGACCTCACCAAGCCCAGCCTCGCCGTGTGCGACCACCGCTTTGCCGACGAGCTGATCGCTGCCGCCCCGGGCCTGCCGACCCTGTTCTATGGCGGTTCGGGCGACGACCTGGCGAGCCGTTGTCAGGCCAAGGACGCCAGTTTCACCGCGGTCGCCACCGCCGCCGACGACGTGGCGCTGCTCGCGCCGACGTCAGGCACGACAGGCAAGCCCAAGGCCACCATGCACTTCCACCGCGATGTGCTGGCGATCAACGACACGTTCGGCCGCCATGTGCTCGCGGCCCACTCCGACGACCTCTTCGCCGGCACCCCGCCGATCGGGTTCACCTTCGGGCTCGGCGGTTTGGTGGTATTTCCGTTCGGGGTGGGAGCGTGCACGCTGCTGCTTGAGCGGGCCTCGCCTGGCGAGCTGGCCGATACGATCGCGGACTTTGGCGTGACGGCGCTGTTCACCGCCCCCACCATGTACCGTGCGCTGGTCGCGACGGGGAAGACGCAGGCGCTGACCGGCCTGCGGCGGTGCGTGTCGGCGGGCGAGCACCTGCCGGCCGCGGTGTGGCAGGACTTCCACAGCGCCACCGGCGTGAAGATCATCGACGGGATTGGCAGCACCGAGTTGCTGCACATCTTCATCGCCGCCTCCGGCGACCAGATCAGGCCCGGCGCCACCGGGCTCGCGGTACCTGGCTACTCGGCAGCGGTCCTGGGCGAGGACGGCAAGCCGGTTCGTGATGGGGAAATCGGCCGCCTGGCCGTCAAGGGGCCCACCGGCTGCCGCTACCTCACCGACGAACGTCAGCGCGGCTACGTGGTGGACGGCTGGAACATCACCGGGGACACCTACACACGGGACGCCGATGGTTACTACTGGTATCAAGCCCGCAGCGACGACATGATCATCACCTCCGGCTACAACATCGCCGGGCCTGAGGTGGAGCAGGCTCTGCTCGGCCACCCCGATGTGCTGGAGGCGGGCGTGGTCGGCGCGCCGGACGCCGAGCGGGGGACGATCGTCAAGGCCTACGTGGTGCTTCGGGACGGCGCGGCGGCTGGCCCGGCAAAGGTCGCCGAGCTCCAAGCCTTCACCAAGCAGGTGATCGCGCCGTACAAGTACCCGCGAGTGATCGAGTTCCTGGATTCGTTGCCGAGGACCGCGACAGGAAAGATGCAGCGCTACCGGCTGCGGCAGCGGTCTGGCTAACGCTGCGTGATGACTTCGGACTCTATGTGGTTTTTTGCGCGGCTGGTTTCAGCATGCGATTTCTGGTCAGTGACGCCAGATGTCTCGGATAGAAACAGGCGACAGAAACGTTCTTACGGCACTTGACCAGCGCGTGCCCACGTCGTTCTATTGGTCGCTCACCCTACTCGCGACCGTCGGCGGCTTCCTGTTCGGGTACGACACGGCCAACATCGGCTCCGCACTGCCGTTTGTGCCGTATCCGCTCTCCGGCTTTGCGCTCGGCTATCTGGTCGCTGGCGCATCGCTCGGCGCAGCGGCCGGTGCAATCGTCGCGGGACCGCTCGCGGACCGGTTCGGGCGCAAGTCGCTGCTTGTCATCGACGCGCTGATCTATGCCGTGGGCGCGATCCTGTCGGCAGTGACACCCAACTCGTTCGTGCTCCTCGCGGCCCGCACGCTGATCGGACTGGCTATCGGCGCTGACTCCGCGATCGCCACTGCCTACATCGCCGAGTACGCGCCGCGTGGGCGACGCGGCGCGCTCGCCATGCTGCAGCAGTGGATGATCACGGTCGGCATCCTGGCGGCCTTCATCGTGGCGCTGATCATCCTGTGGGTGCTCCCGCACAGTTCGGGCACACTGGACTGGCGGCTGATCCTGGGGCTGGGCGCCGTCCCTGCGCTGATTGGGCTGGCCCTTCGGACCCGGATGCCTGAGTCGCCGCGATGGCTGTTGCGGCACGGCCGGTACGAGGAGACCCAGCGCGCACTTGGCCGCCTGGGGACCGAGGTCTCGCTCGCGGACGTGGAGTTCACCGCGCGCCAGCTCGAGGACGCCGACCGGCGCGGCGAGCAGACCCGCCGCAGAAACTGGACAGTCGGGGTAAAGCGGGCCCTGATCGTGGTGTGCGTGTTCTTCATCTTCCAGCAGATCACCGGGATCAACGTGCCCCTCTACTACGGGCCGAAGCTGCTCGGCCCGCTGTTCCAGTCCGGCAGCTCCAAGGTCGCCTCGACCTTGGCCGGCATTGAGGTCACCGCGATCATTGCGGCCGTCAACGTGGCGGCGACCTACTTCGCGTTCCGCTGGATCGACCGGATCGGCAGGCGGAAACTCGCCATCGGTGGCTACGCAGGCATGGCTGTCGCGGCCGCCGTGTCTGCGCCGGCGCTGATGCTGCTCACCGGGCTCCCACGGATCATCGTCGTGATGATCGCCCTCAACGCGTTCATCGCGTCCTTCGCGATCGGCGTGGGCGGGACCGGATGGCTGATCCAGGGCGAGGTCTTCCCCACAGGGGTGCGCGGACAGGCCGCGGCCATTGGTGCGACCGCAGACTGGCTGGCCAACTTCGCGCTGATCGAGGTCTTCCCAACCTGGCAGACTGGCATCGGCCTGGGCTGGATCATGATCTGCTTCGCCGTCTTGTGCCTGGTCGCGATCGGCTTCGTACACAGGTTCCTGCCTGAAACGAAGGATCGCTCGGTGGAGGAGATCACCGAAATCTTCGAGCGGCAGGCCGAGGTGGGCGCCAAGGCGGCGTGAGCCCGCGCCCCGCGGGCCGGCCGTAAAACCACCGGCCCGCGGGGGTCCGCAGTCGGTCGGCTGTTACGGCCAGCCGTCGGCTCGGCGCAGTCGGTCGGCTGTTTACGGCCGGCCGCGGGGCTCGGCGGGGTCCGTCGGCGGCTTACGGCCGGCGCGGGGCTCGCAGTCGGGGGGCGGATCGGCTCGGCCATCATTGAGGCTGATGCAGGGCTAGTCGAAGGAGACAGCCAATGACAGCCGATGGCGCCCCATTGACAACCGATGGCGGCGTGTCCGGGGCGAACAGAGGCCCGGTCGACGCGACGCGTGTACCGCGCTATGCAGGGCCAGCGACCTTCGCGCGGCTGCCCCGGCTTGACGAGGTGGGCCGCGCCGACATCGCGGTCGTCGGCGTGCCGTTCGACTCGGGAGTGAGCTACCGGCCAGGCGCCCGGTTCGGGCCAGGGCACATCCGCGCATCCTCTCGGTTGCTGCGGCCCTACAACCCGGCCCTGGACGTCGCGCCGTTCGCGGCGGTGCAGGTCGCCGACGCCGGTGACATCGCCGTCAACCCCTTCGACATCGCCGAGGCGATCAGCCAGATCGAGGTGGGCGCGGCAGCGCTCGCCGACCGCAGCGCGCGCCTGCTGACGCTCGGCGGCGACCACACGATCGCGCTGCCGCTGCTGCGGGTGGTGGCCCGCAGGCATGGGCCGGTCGCCGTGCTGCACTTTGACGCGCACCTGGATACCTGGGACACCTATTTCGGCGCGCCCTACACCCACGGAACGCCCTTCCGGCGCGCATCGGACGAGGGCCTCATCGACCGCGAGCACTCGGTACACGTAGGGATACGTGGCCCGCTCTACGCCGCCTCCGATCTGGCCGATGACCGCGTTCTCGGCTTCCAGGTCATCGCGTGCCCGGAGGTCGACTACCTCGGCGTGGCCGGCGTGATCGAACGGATGAAACGCCGTCTCGCTGGGCGGCCCGTGTACGTCTCGGTCGATATCGACGTCCTTGACCCGGCGCACGCGCCAGGGACCGGAACCCCCGAGGCCGGCGGGCTCAGCTCACGTGAGCTGCTCGCCGTCGTGCGCTCGCTCGCCGATATGACCATTGTGGGCGCCGATGTCGTCGAGGTCGCGCCAGCCTATGATCACGCCGAAATCACTGGCATCGCGGCGGCGCACGTCGGTTACGAACTGGTATCGGCGATGGCTCTGGGTAAAGACCACGAGGGATAGGGCTTTCGTAACCTGCTGGCACCGGTGGGACGCGCGGCCAGAGCCTGTGGGCTGAATTGTGGATGGGCCGGTGGACAAACCGCCTGTTCGGGGGATAACTGCCAGCGTTTTGTGGACGGCACTGTGGATGGTAAAGAATCTTGAGTTTGTTGCCGCTGACCTCTTGTGCCGCCGTGCGGGACGCAGTAGAACTGCTCTCACCACTAAATAAGCCAGGCCATCCGGGGGAGACCCCGGGCGTTCCCGGGGGTACCTCCGGGGGTCCCGTGGGCCGACTTCGGGCGCGGGAAGGGCCGGGAGACCGGTGCCTCGTGCGGTTCTGGTGAACGAGTGGTGGGTTCTACGGCATCGCGGTGCCGAGCAATCGGCACGATCGTGGTGTAGGGCCGGGTGGGCCCCTCCGTCTCATACACGGAGGGGCCCATTCCATTTTGTACAGGCCAATTGTCTCAGGCCAGCGGGCTCATCGCCGACGCCGACACGCCGGCCGGAGCGACGGTCGCCCGCCCCTGCCGGAGCGACGGTCGCCCGCCCTCCCGGAGCGACGCCGACACGCCGGCCAGAGCGACGGTCGCCCGCTCCAAGAAACGACGGTCGCGTGCCGCTCAGGGGGCGCCGTCGCCTACCCGACCCCGAAGTCACTGTCCGTATCGAGACCGCAGGTCGCGCGCCGCCCCGGTCATGGCCTGGAGCTTGCCGAATGCGGCGTCGCGCGGCAGGTACTTCATGCCGCAGTCGGGGGCGAGGACAAGGCGTTCCGGCTGCACGTATTTCAACGCGCGCTCCACGCGCGCTGTCACTTGATCTTGAGTTTCAACGGTCGCTCCAGATAGATCCAGAACGCCGAGGATGACCGTCCTGCCGTCCAGAGCCGACAGCACGCTGCAGTCGAGGTTCGACTGGGCGGTTTCGATCGACACCTGATCACACCGGGCGGCGGCGAGTTCGGGGAGGAACGAGTAGCCCGCCGGGCGGTCATGGATGATGGCTGCGTATCCGAAGCAGATATGCACGGCTGTCACGCCGCCGGCCCCGTCGAGCGCGCGGTTGAGCACCGGCACGCCGTATGCGCGCGCCTTGTCCGGTCGCGCCTGCATGTAGGGCTCGTCCACTTGCACGACGTCCGCGCCAGCCGCGAACAGGTCCTTGATCTCCTCGTTCACCGCTGCCGCGTAGGCAAGGGCGAGGTCCTCCTCGCTTGGGTAGTAGTCGTTTTGCGCCTGCTGCGACATCGTGAAGGGCCCTGGCACCGTCATTTTGATCATCCGATCGGTATGGGCGCGCAGGAACTTCAGATCGCCAACTTCGACCGGATGGCGGCGCCGGATTGGCCCAACCACCCGAGGTACGGGGTTCGGATGGCCGCTCCGGTCGAGCGCCGTACCCGGGTTGTCGATGTCAACGCCGTCAAGCGCGGTCGCGAACCGGTTCGAATAGCTCTCCCGGCAGATCTCTCCGTCGGTCATGATGTCCAGGCCCGCGACCTCCTGGTCGCGGATCGCGAGCCGCGTGGCGTCACGCTGCGCTTGCTCCAGATACTCCGGCGCGACCCGCCACAACTCGCGAGCGCGTACGCGCGGCGGGAACCGGTCGGCGAGCCGCCCACGGTCGATCAGCCAGTCAGGTTGCGGATAGCTGCCGACCAGTGATGTGGGAAATAGCATTCTGAGCCTCCGTCTCGACCGGTCATACCACGCGCGGCTGGCCGCGATCACGGAGCGAGTGACGTTCAGGGCCGGGGGGATTGCTCCGGGCACGCAGTTAACAGGTATGCTGACGTGCCGGTCGGCTGTGCCTATCCGCTGGCCGACCGCTGAGGTGGCGGAGTAGCTCAGTCAGGCAGAGCAAGCGGCTCATAATCGCTGTGTCGCCGGTTCAAGTCCGGCCTCCGCTACGAGTTCGCCGGTCTGCGGCGAGCTACGCGCAGCACCGCGCAACGACCACCTGCCCGCCAAGGAAGAAAGGCACGCCATCGTGGCTGCCACCGACGTCAGGCCGAAGATCACCTTGGCCTGCCAGGAGTGCAAGCACCGCAACTACATCACCCGCAAGAACCGGCGCAACGACCCGGACCGGGTGGAGCTGAAGAAGTACTGCCCGAACTGCCGCAAGCACCAGCCGCATCGCGAGACCCGCTGACCGCGTCGGCTCGGGCCCACCGCGTGGGCCCGCGCCGAACACCGCACCGCGTCGGCTCGCGCCGAACACCGCACCGAACACCGCGTCGGCTCGCGCCGAACACCTCGTCGTCCCACCCGGGAGCAGGCTTGCTCACCTGGCTACGCGGAGGCTGTATGGCAATCAATCGGGACTATGCCGGCCGGACCTACCCCCCGACCGAGCCGTATGAGGTCAGCCGGGTGAAGATCGCCGAGTTCGCGAATGCGATAGGCGATCCCAATCCGATCTACCGCGACCGTAAGCTCGCGCAGGAATCTGGTCACAGGGACGTGCCAGCCCCGCCGACGTTCCCCATCGTGATCAGTATGAGTGGCAGTGCGCGCGCAATCATGGATCCGGGGCTGGGCGTCAACTATGCAATGGTCGTGCACGGCGAGCAGCGTTTCGAGTACCGCCGCCCGGTCTACGCCGGCGACGTCGTTACCTGCCAGGTCACGATCGCTGACATCCGTGACGCCGGCCGCAACGTGCTTGTCACCACGCAGAGCCAGATCAATTCCGTCGATGGCGAGCACGTGTGCACCGCGTACTCCACGATCGTGGAGCGCGGCGGCGCAGAAGGCTGAAAGGGGCGGCGCCAATGACCGCGCAGGTCAAGTACGCCGATGTCGAGGCCGGCGAGGAGCTGACGCCGCGGACCTACCAGGTGCAGCGGGTCGATCTGATCAAATACGCCGGCGCGTCGGGCGATTTCAACGTGATCCACTGGAACGAGCGGATTGCCAAGTCGGTCGGTCTGCCGAACGTGATCGCGCACGGCATGTTCACGATGGCGCAGGCGGGCAGGTACGTGACCGACTGGGTCGGCGACCCGGGCGCCGTGCTGGACTTCGGCGTGCGATTCTCCGCGCCTGTGGTGGTGCCAGACGACGACAACGGCGCGCTCATCGAATTGAGCGGGAAGATCGAGGAGAAGCTCGAAGGCAACCGGGTGGCGCTCGCGCTGACCGCGAAGTCCGGCGATGCCAAGGTGCTCAGGCGCGCCCGTGTGATCGTGCAGCTCGCCTGAAGATCGCGTCGCCGCACCGGCATGCCGCATCAGCCGAACGCCACACGCCTTACCGAGGTACGGCTCGCTGGCTGCACCACGCTGCGCCTCGGCGGGTCGGCTCGCGCCTTCCACGAGGCGCGCAGCACGCAGGAGGTCGTCGACGCGGTCCACGGCGCCGAAGCCGCGGATGAGCCAGTCCTGATCCTTGGCGGCGGCTCCAACCTGGTCGTCGCCGATCAGGGCTTTCCAGGAACGGTCGTCCGGGTCGCCACCTCCGGCACCGATATCCGGCGGGATCCCGGTGACGGCCGAGCTACCGTGCTGCGGGTGGCCGCGGGCGAGGACTGGGACGCGCTTGTCGCCCGCTGCGTGGCCGAGGGTCTCGCCGGTGTGGAGTGCCTGGCAGGCATCCCTGGCCTGGTCGGCGCCACCCCGATCCAGAATGTCGGCGCCTACGGGCAGGAAGTGGCTGAGACGGTCACCAACGTGCGGGCCTTTGACCGGGCGGCGGGCCGGCTGGTCAACCTCGGCCCCGCCGCGTGCGGGTTCGGTTACCGGACCAGCATGTTCAAGCGCAGACCCGGCCGCTTCGTGGTGCTCGAGGTCACCTTCCGTCTTTATCCCGAACGGCTGTCGCGGCCAGTCGGCTATCCGGAACTCGCGTCATCGCTTGGCGTGACGCCGGGGGAGCGGGCGCCGCTTGCTGAGGTACGTGACGCGGTGCTCGCGCTGCGCCGCCGCAAGGGAATGGTGCTCGATCCCGCCGACCCGGACACCCACAGCGCCGGCTCCTTTTTTACCAACCCGGTGCTCCGGCCGGCTCAGCTTGCCGCGCTTGAGACCGCAGTGCGCCGCCGGTTGGGCGAAGGCGCCGGGTTCCCGCGTTTCCCGGCCCCCGATGGTCAGGTCAAGGTCCCGGCGGCCTGGTTGATCGAGCAGGCTGGTTTCCGCAAGGGATACGCGGCCTTTGGTGCGCGGATCTCCACCAAGCACACGCTCGCGCTCACCAACCCCGGTGGCGCCACCACAGCTGGTTTGGTGGCGCTCGCCCGTGAGATCAGGGATGCGGTGCGGGCTGTGTTCGGCGTGGTGCTCGTCAACGAGCCCGTGCTTGTCGGCGTTGAGCTCTGACCCGTCACGCCAAACCTGATCACGGCCGGTGCGCACGCGGGTGGTGATCAACTCCGGCCAACACGCGGGTGGTGATCAACCCCGGTGAACACGCGCGTGGTGCTCAACTCGGGCGAAGCCGTCGGTCGCGGCCAGCCAGGCGTCGATTCCGGCAAGCAGGGCGCCGCGGACATGGGGGGGCGCCGCGGACCCGAGCACCGACGTGCGGGCAAACTCGGCGAGTTCACGATCGCTGCACCCCTGCACGCGACGGGCAAGCTCGTATTGTGCCGTGAGCCTGGTGCCGAACAGCAGCGGATCGTCCGCGCCGAGTGCGATCCGCACGCCGGCGTCGCGCAGTTTCCGCAGCGGCACGTCCTCGGCGCGGGCGGCGACGCCGAGCGCCACGTTGGATGTTGGGCACACCTCGAGCACGGTGCCGCGGGCCGCGAGTAGCCGCGTTAGGGCTGGATCATCGGCCGCGCGGACTCCGTGGCCGATCCGGTCGGCGTTCAGTTCGGTCACGCAGGCGAAGACGCTTTCCGGCCCGGCGAGTTCGCCCCCGTGCGGAACAGCCAGCAGGCCGGCCCGGGCAGCGATACGGAACGCGGCAGCGAACTCGGCGGCATGCCCGCGGCGCTCGTCATTGCTGAGGCCGAACCCCACGACGCCGTGCCCGGCATACTGCGCGGCCAGCCTGGCGAGCGTCCTCGCGTCCAGCGGGTGCTTAGTCCTGTTCGCCGCGATGATCACACCGATGCCGACCCCGCTGGCGCTCGACGCTTGCGCGGCCGCGTCAAGCACCAGCTCGACGACTGCGGTCAGCCCGCCAAACCGCCCGGCGTAGCCGGAAGGGTCGACCTGGATCTCCAGCCAGCCGGAACCTTCGTGACGCTCGTCCTGCGCCGCCTCCCGCAGCAGGCGGTACACGTCAGCCGGAGCGCGAAGCACCGAACGGGCGATGTCATACAGCCGCTGGAACCTGAACCATCCGCGCTCGTCCGTCCCGCTCAGCCGAGGAGGCCAGTTGGCGGCGAGCGCGTCCGGCAGGCCGACGCCGTGTTCCTCGGCGAGCTCCACAAGCGTGGAGTGCCGCATCGCCCCGGTCAGGTGCATGTGCAGATGCGCCTTTGGCAGCGCGCGCACCGGCCGCTCGCCGATCTCGTCCGCCGAGTTGCCCACAGAAGGGTTCAGCGGGCTTCGGCGAGCAGTTTGGCCAGCCGGGCGATCCCCTCGGCAAGGTCATCGTCGCCAAGAGCGCACGACAGTCGGAAATAGCCCGGCGTCCCAAACGCCTCACCGGGCACCACTGCCACTTCAGCCTCCTCCAGGACAAGCTCCGCGAGGGCCGCGCTGCTCTCCGCGCGCCTGCCGCGGATCTCAGTGCCGATCAGGTTCTTCACGGACGGATAGCAGTAGAAGGCGCCCTGCGGCTCTGGGCAGCTGACGCCAGGGATCTCGTTGAGCATCCGGGCCATGAGCCGTCGGCGCCGGTCGAATGCCTCACGCATGCGGGCCGTTGCCGACAGGTCGCCGCTGACGGCTGCCAGCGCCGCCGCTTGCGCTACGTTTGACACGTTCGACGTCTCATGTGACTGCAGGTTCACCAGCGCCTTGACGACATCTGAGGGCCCGATGAGCCAGCCGACCCGCCAGCCCGTCATCGCGTACGTCTTCGCCACGCCGTTGACGACCAGGCACCGATCGATCAACTCCGGCACCTCGACCGGCATCGAGGTGAACCGCGCGTCACCGTAGACCAGGTGCTCATAAATCTCGTCCGTGATCACCCACAGACCGTTCGCCACGGCCCAGCGCCCGATCTCGGCGACCTGTTCCGGGGGGTACACGGCGCCGGTGGGATTGGATGGCGACACGAATAGCAGCACCCTCGTGCGGTCCGTGCGGGCCGCCTCAAGCTGGCTGACCGAGGTGAGGTAGCCAGTCGACTCGTCGGTGTTGACCGGTACGGGCACGCCCCCCGCCAGCTTGATCGACTCGGGGTAGGTGGTCCAGTATGGCGCGGGCATCAGCACCTCGTCGCCCGGCTCGAGCAGGGCCGCGAACCCATGCGCCACCGCGTGCTTGCCGCCATTGGTTACCAGCACCTGGCTGGCCGAGGCGTTGTATCCGGAGTCCCGCGCGGTCTTCGCGGCGATTGCCTCTCGCAGCTCAGGCAACCCCGCGGCTGGGGTGTACCGGTGGAAACGAGGCTCGGCGCAGGCGCGCTGCGCCGCCGCGACGATGTAGTCGGGCGTAGGGAAATCAGGCTCGCCCGCACCAAAACCGATCACTGCCCGGCCGGCCGCCTTGAGCGCCTTTGCCTTGGCGTCCACGGCCAAGGTCGCGGACTCCGAGATCGCGGAAACCCGCGCCGATACGCGCGACTGCAGGGATGACATGTCACCTATCGTGTCACCACAGAAGAGCCGCGCGCGCGGTTCCCGCCGGGCCGTGGCCGCCCGCTGCTCCGGCCGGGCCGTGGTCGCCACGGTTCCGCGGCTGCCCACGGTTCGACGTCATGCCGCTTTGCCACGTAGACTTCACCATCTGGCACTCCACCGCATGGTCGTCGCACGTGGCGATGCCCGCGGTGGACCAGCGCGGTCGTCCGCACGGGCCGTACAGGCTGTACAGTCCAAAGCGGCCGTCGATAACTTGACAGCAGAGGGCAGTAGCTCAATTGGCCAGAGTCCCGGTCTCCAAAACCGGTGGTTGGGGGTTCGAGTCCCTCCTGCCCTGCGAGCGCGGCTCGTGCGTGCAATTCAGGTTCAGTTCAGTGCGGCTCAGGTGAGGACATGGCGACTCAGACACGCGGTTCGGCCGCGGAGCGGCGAGGTAAGCCGGGACCCAAGAAGGGTCCCCGCACCACGCCCGCGCTGTTCTTCCGTCAGGTTGTCGCCGAGCTTCGCCGGGTAATATGGCCGACTCGCCGTGAGCTGTTCACCTACACAACCGTGGCCCTGGTTTTCGTCCTTATCATGGTCGCGGTCGTGACGGGCCTGGATTATGTGCTCACCAAGGCCGTGCTCGCGGTCTTCGGCTAGCCGAGGGCTCTTCGGCCGGCGACAGACGACAGAGCCGTAGGGTCGGCCACGGACCTCGTCAGCCCAGCTTGCGAGTCCATGACCAGGCCGGCGGCGCCGGCAACCACAACGAGAGAAAGAGTCACCGTGTCCGAGTCCCAGCTGCATGCGGGCCAGAGCCAAGCCGACGAGCAGGCTCTCGAATCCGGCATGCCCGAGGGTCATGCCGGAGACGTGCCCGACGAGCCAGAGCCGGATCTGGCCGACACGCCCTCCGGCGCCACGCCAGAGGGCGCCGACGCGGACGGCGCCGAGGCGGACGGCGCAGAGCCCGAGGTCGACCCAGTAGCCGAGTTCGAGCGGCAGCTGCGGATGTTGCCGGGCGACTGGTATGTCGTGCACTCATACGCCGGTTATGAAAACCGGGTCAAGGCCAATCTTGAAAGCCGCATCCAGTCGCTGAACATGGAGGATTACATCTTCCAGGTCGAGGTTCCCACGCATCGGGTGACCGAGATCAAGGGCGGAAAGCGGCAGCAGGTCTCAGAGAAGGTGCTACCCGGTTACATCCTGGTCCGGATGGAGCTTTCCGACGAGTCCTGGGCCGTTGTGCGCAACACGCCTGGGGTGACCGGTTTCGTCGGGTTGTCGAGCAGGCCTTCACCGCTCAAGCTCGATGAGGTCGCGGGGCTGCTCGCGCCCGAGCCGGAGGAGCAGGCGAAGAAGAAGGAAGAGGAGCGCACGGTCGTCGAGTTCTCGGTCGGCGAGTCGGTTACCGTGATGGACGGCCCATTTGCCACGCTTCCTGCGACGGTCAGCGAGATCAACGCCGACACGCAAAAGCTCAAGGTGCTGGTGTCTATCTTCGGCAGGGAGACGCCGGTCGAGCTCTCCTTCGACCAGGTAGCGAAGATCTGAAAGGTAAGGATCGCAAGCAATGCCTCCGAGGAAGAGGATCGCAGCAGTTGTCAAGGTGCAGCTTCCTGCCGGCCAGGCCACGCCTGCGCCGCCAGTCGGCACCGCGCTCGGCCCGCATGGAGTCAACATCATGGACTTCTGCAGGCAGTACAACGCTGCGACCGAGGCCCAACGCGGGAACGTGATCCCGGTAGAGATCACCATTTTCGAGGACCGCTCGTTCACCTTCATCACCAAGACCCCACCGGCGCCTGAACTGATCAAGAAGGCGGCCGGGGTGGAGAAGGGCAGCGCGGAGCCGCACAAGAACAAGGTCGGTTCGATAACCGCCGCCCAGGTCCGCGAGATCGCGCAGACCAAGATGCCCGACCTGACCGCGACGACCATGGCTGCCGCCGAGAAGATCATCGCTGGCACGGCGCGTTCCATGGGAATCACCGTCGAGGGCTGACCCATCGCGACCGCCCGCGCCGGGCGGTCGCGCCACCCGTGGCAGGGCCTTGCGCCGGCCCGCTGACCACAACCTCCGCAAGCAGGCGAGGAGACATCTAATGAAGCGCAGCAAGGCATACCGCACGGCTGCCGAGTTCATCGACCGCAGCAGGCTCTACAGCCCCGCCCAAGCGGCGGCGCTCGCCCGCAAGACGGGTACCACGAAGTTCGACCCAACCGTCGAGGTGGCTCTGCGGCTCGGAGTGGACCCGCGCAGGGCAGATCAGATGGTGCGTGGCACCGTCAACCTCCCCAACGGCACAGGGAAGACGGCCCGTGTGTTGGTGTTCGCCACCGGCGAGCGCGCCGAACAGGCACGCGCGGCGGGCGCGGATTACGTGGGCACCGACGACCTGATCGAACGGATCCAGGGCGGGTTCCTTGACTTCGACGCGGTCGTGGCCACGCCCGAGCTGATGGGCCGAGTCGGCCGGCTCGGCCGGATCCTTGGCCCGCGCGGCCTGATGCCGAACCCCAAGACCGGCACCGTCACCAACGATGTCGCCAAGGCCGTGACCGACATCAAAGGTGGCAAGATCGAATTTCGGGTCGACAGGCACGGCAACCTGCACTTCGTGATCGGCAAGGCGTCATTTCCCGAGCTTTCCCTCGTGCAGAACTACGCCGCGGCCCTCGATGAGGTCATACGGCTCAAGCCCGCCGCTGCCAAGGGCCGCTATCTGCGGAAGGTCTGTTTCGCCACCTCGATGGGCCCGAGCATTCCTGTCGACCCCAACAAGACGCGCGGCCTCAGCGACGAGCTGGAGCAAGCCGCGGTCGGCTGACGCCCGGGTGACACTGCGCGGCAGCCGTTCGGGATAACTAGACCCTGCTGGCTTATTCGACTCGTGCGCTGAGGGCGGTGCCCACGGTCAGCCCAGTCTCCTTCCGTGATCGCGGTGGCTTCTCAGCTTCGCCGGTGTTCAGGCGGCTTGCGTCGCAGTGGCCCGGGGTTCGAGTAAGCTGTAGTACACCGAAGACCGTCGGCCGTTGCCACGCGCTTGCGCCGGGCGAAATCCCGGGTGATCAACCGCAAGGCAACCGAAGGTCCCGCGTGAGCGGGCGGCCCGCGCAGGTGAACCGAGCAGATGTGCAGTTCGTTGATGCTGTATCGCGCCCCGGGCACCCGCGCCGGGGCGTTGGCATGTTTGGGCCTTCGACGGCTTCAGGTACCGGCGCCAGGGGTTCCCCCTGGGCCAGCACTGAGGAAGGAGGCCCATGGCGAGAGCCGACAAGGTGGCCGCGGTCGCCGAGCTCGCAGAGAACTTCCGTAGTTCTGACGGCGCCATGCTCACCGAGTACCGCGGGCTCACCGTCGCGCAGTTTGCCGACCTGCGCCGCGCGCTCGGTGACAACGCCACGTTCACCGTGGTGAAGAACACGCTGACCAAGATTGCGGCCAAGGATGCCGGGCTTGAGAAAGAGATCACTAGCCTGCTGAGCGGTCCGTCCGCGATCGCCTTCGTCAGGGGCGATGTGGTCGAAACCGCCAAAGGCTTGCGGGATTTCGCCCGGGCGAACCCCCTGTTGGTGATCAAGGGAGGTGTGCTCGACGGCATCAAGCTGAGCCCCGAAGAGATCACCAGGCTTGCCGACCTGGAGCCACGCGAGGTGCTACTTGCCAAGCTGGCGGGCGCGATGAAGGCGTCGATGGCGAGCGCCGCGGCGACGTTCAACGCGCTGCCGACCCAGTTGGCGCAGCTCGCCGAGGCGCTGCGGGTCAAGCGCGAAGAGGCGGAGGGCAACTGATGCCCGGCGCAAGCTCACCATCACGCACGGCAGGCAATTGAAGATCGGCCGGTGATCGCGATCACCGGCCGAAATCGCGCACACGGAGGAACCACCAGCATGGCGAAGCTCAGCAATGACGAACTGCTTGACGCGTTCAAAGAGATGACGCTTCTCGAGCTCTCCGAGTTCGTGAAGCAGTTCGAGGACACCTTCGACGTCAAGGCGGCCGCCCCGATCGCCGCCGCCGCCGCGGTGCCCGCTGGCGCGGGCCCCGCGGAGGCCGCGGAGGAGGAGCAGGACGAGTTCGATGTCATCATCGAGGCTGCAGGTGAGAAGAAGATCCAGGTCATCAAGGAGGTTCGCAGCCTGACGAGCCTCGGCCTCAAGGAGGCGAAGGACCTGGTCGACAGCGCGCCGAAGGCGCTGCTCGAGAAGGTCAACAAGGAGACAGCCGAGAAGGCCAAGGCCGCCCTTGAGGGCGCCGGCGCCAAGGTCACCGTCAAGTAGCGGACCCCGGGGACCATCCACGCATCGGATTGCGGGATCGTCCACGGGAGCCTTCGCCGAGGGGCGGCCGCCCAGCTGGGCGGCCGCCCCTCGGCCGCCCAGCTGAGCCGCGCGACCTGACCAGTCGGCGCGCGGCAGCCGTTCGGGAGAGCTAGTATGTCTACCCTCCCCGGCGCGGCCATACACCAGCGGTGGCCTGTGGCAACCCTCACCGGCGACAAGAAGCCGTTATATCGGTGTGCGGGCTTGACGAACGACCGTTGACGAGCGATGCTGCGTAGCAACCGTGAATCTCATAGTGGCGTACACTTGACAGCGGTGTAGCCTTCGGCTACGCTGCTCATTTGCGCTGCACTCTAACGTCCTCGGCTGCCTCGATCTTCCGCGGTGTGCTTGAAGGGCGTTTTGCGTGCGTGCGGTGATTGTCCGCCACGAGCTCGGGAAGGACCCCTGTTGGCAGCCTCGCGCAGCGCTTCAGCTAACACTCTCGGTCCGCGTCGCGTCTCCTTCGCGCGCATTAAAGAGCCCCTCGAGGTTCCCGACCTTCTTGCCCTGCAGACCGAGTCCTTCGACTGGCTCCTCGGAAACGATAACTGGAAGGCCCGCGTCGCCGAAGCGAAGAAGACCGGCCGTAAGGATATACCGGAGCAGTCCGGCCTAGAAGAGATCTTCGAGGAGATCAGTCCGATCGAGGACTTCTCAGGAACCATGTCCCTCTCGTTCCGCGACCATCGGTTCGAGCCGTCCAAGTACTCCGTCGAGGAGTGCAAGGACAAGGACATGACGTACTCCGCGCCCATGTTCGTCACCGCGGAGTTCATCAACAACAGCACTGGAGAGATCAAGAGCCAGACGGTTTTCATGGGCGACTTTCCGCTCATGACTCCCAAGGGCACCTTCATCATCAACGGCACCGAGCGTGTCGTGGTCTCCCAACTCGTCCGCTCACCCGGCGTCTACTTCGACCGCCAGGTCGACAAGACCTCGGACAAGGACATTTACAGCTGCAAGGTCATTCCGTCACGCGGCGCCTGGCTCGAATTCGAGGTCGACAAGCGGGACAGCGTCGGCGTCCGCATCGACCGCAAGCGCAAGCAGGGCGTCACCGTGCTGCTCAAGGCGCTTGGCTGGGACGAGGCGCGGATCCTCGAGCGGTTCGGTGATTACGAGTCGATGCGCACCACCCTGGAGAAGGACCACACCTCCGGCCAGGACGACGCGCTGCTCGACATCTACCGCAAGCTGCGTCCCGGCGAGCCGCCGACGCGTGAGTCGGCGCAGACGCTGCTCGAGAACCTGTACTTCAACCCGAAGCGCTACGACCTCGCCAAGGTGGGACGGTACAAGGTCAACAAGAAGCTCGGCCTCGACACCGCGATCACTCATGGCACGCTCTCCGAGGTCGACATCGTCGCCACGATCGAGTACATGGTCCGGCTGCACGCGGGCGAGGAAGAGATGACGCTCAGCGGTGTCGCGGTCCCTGTGGAGACCGATGACATCGACCACTTCGGCAACCGTCGGCTGCGCACCGTCGGCGAGCTCATCCAAAATCAGGTCCGGCTGGGCCTGGCCCGGATGGAGCGCGTGGTCAGAGAGCGCATGACCACTCAGGACGTCGAGGCCATCACGCCGCAGACGCTGATCAACATCCGTCCAGTGGTGGCGTCGATCAAGGAGTTCTTCGGCACAAGCCAGCTCTCGCAGTTCATGGACCAGACCAACCCGCTCGCCGGGCTCACACACAAGCGGCGGCTTTCCGCGCTCGGACCCGGTGGCCTGTCACGTGAGCGCGCGGGCTTCGAGGTCCGCGACGTTCACCCGTCCCACTACGGCAGGATGTGCCCGATCGAGACGCCAGAGGGCCCGAACATCGGCCTGATCGGGTCGCTGTCTTCCTACGGGCGGGTCAACTCGTTCGGTTTCGTTGAGACGCCCTACAGGAAGGTCAGGGCGGGCAAGGTCACCGAGCAGATCGACTACCTGACCGCCGACGAGGAGGACAGGCACGTCATCGCGCAGGCCAACACCCCGCTCGCCGCGGATGGCTCGTTCGCGGAGACACGCGTTCTCGTCCGGCGCAAGGGCGGCGAGGTGGATTACATCCCGCCCGACGAGGTCGACTACATGGACGTCTCGCCGCGCCAGATGGTGTCGGTCGCGACGGCAATGATCCCGTTCCTTGAGCACGACGACGCCAACCGCGCCCTGATGGGCTCCAACATGCAGCGCCAGTCGGTGCCGCTGCTGCGCAGCGAGGCGCCCGCGGTCGGCACCGGCATGGAGTACCGCGCCGCGACCGACGCGGGCGACGTCATCATCGCTGAGAAGGCCGGCGTGGCGGAGGAAGTCTCCGCCGACTACATCACGGTCGCGTCCGACGACGGCACCCGCACCACCTACCGTGTCGCCAAGTTCCGCCGCTCGAACCAGGGCACCTGCTTCAACCAGAAGCCGATCGTGGAGGAGGGCCAGCGGGTCGAGGCCGGGCAGGTCATCGCGGACGGCCCGTGCACGGCGGGCGGCGAGATGGCGCTGGGCAAGAATCTGCTTGTCGCCTTCATGCCCTGGGAGGGGCACAACTACGAGGACGCCATCATCTTGTCGCAGCGGCTGGTCCGCGATGACGTGCTCTCCTCAATCCACATCGAGGAGTACGAGGTGGACGCCCGGGACACCAAGCTCGGGCCCGAGGAGATCACGCGAGACATCCCGAACGTCTCCGATGAAGTGCTCGCAGACCTGGACGAGCGGGGCATCATCCGGATCGGCGCCGAGGTTTTCACCGGCGACATCCTCGTCGGCAAGGTCACCCCGAAGGGTGAGACCGAGCTCACCCCGGAGGAGCGGCTACTGCGGGCCATCTTCGGTGAGAAGGCCCGCGAGGTGCGGGACACCTCGCTCAAGGTGCCGCACGGCGAGGAGGGGAAGGTCATCGGCGTCCGGGTCTTCACCAGGGAAGACGGCGATGAGCTGCCTCCCGGCGTGAACGAGCTCGTCCGGGTGTACGTGGCGCAGAAGCGGAAGATCACCGATGGGGACAAGCTCGCGGGGCGGCACGGAAACAAGGGTGTGATCGCCAAGATCCTGCCGATTGAGGACATGCCGTTCCTTGAGGATGGCACGGCGGTGGACATTGTGCTCAACCCACTCGGCGTGCCCGGCCGGATGAACGTCGGCCAGGTGCTCGAGACCCATCTCGGGTGGGTGGCGCAGTCCGGGTGGAAGATCTCCGGCGACGGCGCGTGGCAGAAGCGGCTGCACCAGATCGGGGCTGCCGAGGCGCAGCCGGGCACCAAGCTGGCCACGCCGGTGTTCGACGGAGCGAACGAGGAGGAGATCACCGGTCTGCTCGGCGCCGCGATGCCAAACCGCGACGGCGAGCAGCTCGTCGGCGCAAGCGGTAAGGCACGTCTGTTCGACGGCCGGACCGGCGAACCGTTCAGGGACCCGATCGCGGTCGGCTTCATCTACATCCTCAAACTGCTGCACCTGGTCGATGACAAGATCCACGCTCGGTCGACGGGCCCGTACTCGATGATCACGCAGCAACCGCTTGGCGGTAAGGCGCAGTTCGGCGGCCAGCGGTTCGGTGAGATGGAGGTCTGGGCGCTTGAGGCGTACGGCGCCGCCTATGCGCTGCAGGAGTTGCTTACGATCAAGTCCGACGACGTCCTCGGCCGGGTGAAGGTCTACGAGGCGATCGTCAAAGGCGAGAACATACCGGAGCCGGGCATTCCCGAGTCCTTCAAGGTGCTCATCAAGGAGATGCAGTCGCTCTGCCTCAACGTCGAGGTGCTCTCAAGCGACGGCGCATCGATCGAGATGCGCGACACCGACGAGGATGTCTTCCGCGCCGCGGAGGAGCTCGGCATCGACCTGTCCCGGCGCGAGCCGAGCAGCGTTGAAGAGGTGTGAGGCCATGGCGAGGCGGGGCGGGCTGCTCGCCGGCCGACCACGGTCGGCCCCATCCAGCACGATCGTGATCCGGATCTACCCCAAGGGGATATGTAAGTGCTCGATGTCAACTTCTTCGACGACCTGCGGATTGGCCTAGCCACCGCTGACGACATCCGGCAGTGGTCACACGGCGAAGTCAAGAAGCCGGAAACGATTAACTACCGCACTCTAAAACCGGAGAAGGACGGGCTTTTCTGCGAGAAGATCTTCGGTCCGACCCGGGACTGGGAGTGCTACTGCGGCAAGTACAAGCGGGTCAGGTTCAAGGGCATCATCTGCGAGCGCTGCGGCGTCGAGGTGACGCGCGCCAAGGTCCGCCGCGAGCGGATGGGTCATATCGAGCTTGCCGCGCCGGTCACGCACATCTGGTACTTCAAGGGCGTGCCCAGCCGGCTCGGCTACCTGCTCGACCTGGCGCCGAAGGACCTGGAAAAGGTCATCTACTTCGCCGCGTACATGATCACACACGTGGACGAGGACGCGCGTGGCCGCGACCTTCCCTCGCTCGAGGCCAAGATCTCGGTGGAGCGCCAGCAGCTCGAGCAGCGCCGCGACAGCGACGTCGAGGCGCGGCAGGCCAAGCTTGAGGCGGATCTCGCCGAGCTCGAGGCGGCTGGCGCGAAAGGCGACGCGCGGCGCAAGGTCCGCGAGGGCGCCGAGCGCGAATGCAGGCAGATCCGCGACCGAGCGCAAAAGGAGCTTGACCGGCTCGACGAGGTGTGGAACCGGTTCAAGAACCTGAAGGTCCAAGACCTTGAGGGCGACGAGCTGCTCTACCGCGAGATGCGGGACAGGTTCGGCAGGTATTTCCGCGGCGGCATGGGCGCCCAGGCGATACAGGAGCGGCTGGCTAATTTCGACCTCGAGGCCGAAGCGCAGCGGCTGCGTGACACGATCCGCACGGGCAAGGGCCAGAAGAAGGCCCGGGCGTTGAAGCGGCTCAAGGTGGTCTCGGCGTTTCTGAACACGCGCAACAACCCGATGGGCATGGTGCTCGACTGCATTCCGGTGATCCCGCCGGACCTGCGGCCGATGGTTCAGCTCGATGGTGGCCGCTTTGCCACCTCTGACCTGAACGACCTCTACCGCCGGGTCATCAACAGGAACAACCGGCTCAAGCGGCTGCTTGACCTCGGCGCGCCGGAGATCATCGTCAACAACGAGAAGCGGATGCTGCAAGAGGCCGTCGACTCGCTGTTCGACAACGGCCGTCGCGGTCGGCCGGTCACCGGGCCGGGCAACCGTCCGCTGAAGTCGCTGTCCGACATGCTCAAGGGCAAGCAGGGCAGGTTTAGGCAGAACCTGCTCGGCAAGCGGGTTGACTACTCGGGCCGTTCGGTCATCGTGGTGGGCCCGCAGCTCAAGCTGCACCAGTGCGGCCTGCCGAAGCAGATGGCGCTCGAGCTGTTCAAGCCGTTCGTGATGAAGCGGCTGGTGGACCTGAACCACGCGCAGAACATCAAGTCCGCCAAGCGGATGGTCGAGCGCGCACGGCCGGTGGTATGGGACGTGCTCGAGGAGGTCATCACCGAGCATCCCGTGCTGCTCAACCGCGCGCCGACCCTGCACAGGCTCGGTATCCAGGCCTTCGAGCCGCAGCTTGTCGAGGGCAAGGCCATCCAGATCCACCCGCTTGTGTGTACCGCGTTCAACGCGGACTTCGACGGTGACCAGATGGCGGTCCACCTGCCCCTGTCCGCCGAGGCGCAGGCCGAGGCGCGGATCTTGATGCTGTCCACCAACAACATCCTCAAGCCCGCCGACGGCAAGCCGGTCACCATGCCCACCCAGGACATGGTTATCGGCCTGTACTGGCTGACGGCCGCGTCGCCAGGCGCGACAGGCGAAGGGCGCGCGTTCTCCTCACCGGCTGAAGCGATCATGGCTTACGACCGTGGCGAGATCGACGTCCGCGCGAAGGTCGATGTCCGGCTCAGGGGCGTTACACCGCCGCCAGGGTTCGAGCTGCCAGAGGGCTGGGCGCCGGGCGAGCCGCTGCGGTTCACCACCACGCTCGGCCGCTGCATCTTCAACGAGACGCTGCCGGCCGACTTCCCGTTCGTCAACTACGAGGTCGGCAAGAAGCAGCTTTCTGCGATCGTCAACGAGCTGGCGGAGAGCTACCCGAAGGTGGAGGTGGCCGCCGCGCTCGACGCGCTCAAGGACGCCGGATTCCACTGGGCGACCCGCGCGGGGGTGACCATCGCCATCGAGGACGTGGTCGCGCCGCCGCACAAGCAGGAGATTCTGGAGGCCTACGAGAAGCGCGCCGACAAGGTGCAGCGCGAGTACGAGCGCGGCTTGATCACCGATGACGAGCGCCGGCAGGAGCTCATCGAGATCTGGACGCACGCGACCGCGGACGTGGCGCAGGACATGGAGTCGGCCTTCCCGCAGACCAACTCGGTCTGGATGATGGTCAACTCAGGTGCCCGCGGCAACCCGATGCAGGTCAGGCAGATCGCCGGCATGCGAGGGCTGGTTTCCAACCCCAAGGGCGAGACCATCCCGCGGCCGATCAAGTCCAGCTTCCGCGAGGGCCTGTCGGTGGTTGAGTACTTCATCTCCACCCACGGCGCGCGGAAGGGCCTAGCCGACACGGCGCTTCGGACCGCGGACTCCGGGTACCTGACCCGGCGCCTCGTGGACGTCGCGCAAGACGTGATCGTCCGCGAGGAGGACTGCGGCACCGACCGTTCCATCCCGATGCGGATAGCCGCGAAGGGAGCGGACGGCTCGCTCCGCAAGATCGTCAACATCGAGAACACCGGGACGGGCCGGACTCTCGCGGCCGACGTCGAGGTCGAAGGAACGGTGATCGGCAAGGCCGGCACGGATACCACAGACGTGATGGTGGACAAGCTGATCGCGGCTGGGGTGGAGACCATCCGCACCTACAGCGTGCTTGTCTGCGAGTCCAGAATCGGTGTGTGCGCCAAGTGCTACGGCCGTTCGCTCGCCACCGGCAAGCGGGTGGACGTGGGCGAGGCGGTCGGCATCGTCGCCGCCCAGTCGATCGGCGAGCCGGGCACCCAGCTCACCATGCGGACCTTCCACACTGGTGGTGTGGCAGGCCAGGACATCACCCACGGCCTGCCGCGGATCCAGGAGCTCTTCGAGGCCCGCATCCCTAAGGGGATGGCGCCGATCACCGAGACCGAGGGCCGCGTCCGGATCGAGGAAACAGAGAAGACCCGCAAGATCGTCGTCGTGCCTGACAGCGGTGCCGACGAGGTCGCCTACCAGGTGCCTATGCGGTCACGCCTGATGGTGGGCGAGGGTGGCCACGTCACGGTCGGCCAGCAGCTCATTCACGGCGCGGTCAACCCGCACGAGGTGCTGCGGATCCTCGGCGCGCGCGAGCTCCAGCTTCACTTGGTGCAAGAGGTGCAGGAGGTCTACCGCTCGCAGGGCGTGTCGATCCACGACAAGCACATCGAGATCATCGTCAGGCAGATGCTCAAGCGGGTGAACGTGCTCGAGTCTGGTGACACCGAGCTGCTTCCAGGCGAGCTTGTCGACAGGCCACGGTTCGAGGAGGTCAACAGGTCCGTGGTAGCCGAGGGCGGCCAGCCGGCCTCGGGCCGGCCGGTCCTGATGGGCATCACCAAGGCGTCGCTTGCGACCGAGTCGTGGCTGTCGGCCGCGTCCTTCCAGGAGACGACCCGGGTGCTCACCGACGCGGCGATCCACGCCAAGTCGGACTCGCTGCTCGGCCTGAAGGAGAACGTCATCATCGGCAAGCTCATCCCGGCGGGCACAGGCATGTCGCTGTACCGCAGCATCCGGGTCGAGCCGACCGAGGACGCACGCTCCGCCGTCTATCCGGTCGGCGTGTACGACGACACGAGCGAGTACTCGTTCGGGCAGGGCAGCGGCGAGGCCGTCCCGCTTGAGGAGTACGACTTCGGGTCCTACAACCGTTAGGCATATACCCCGCCTCCCGCGGCGGCGCGACAGTCGGCGGGCGCCCACTCCATGGGCGCCCGCCGTCGCTCGTTGAGCCAGCAGCGCTGCCCATGCCCCTGCCGTGGGACGGTGCGGCCCATTTTCTACCGAACGGCTGCCGCAGGCTGACCCGCCGCGCGCCGGCGCGATCTCCCGCATGGGGAGGGCTCCCCAGATGGGGAGGCCTCCCCTTTCTCGCGCCCAGCGGTGCCGCGCACGCTTGAGGTACAAGGCGGCCGGGGGCCGCCACCGATCACTTAGGGGACACTATGATCACGTCACCGCAAAGAGCCGAACGGGCTCCAGCCAAACGATGGCCCAGCGCCGGGCGAGTGGGCTGCCTGCTCAGGCAGGCGAAGCCGATCCGGGCGCTGGCCTTGCTCACCGGCGTCGGCGCCGCCGTGGCACTGGGCGCAGGCCCCGCGGGGGCGCAGACGGCACCGGCGCCGCCCAAGCCAGGTGTCACGCTCGGCGTGGCCGCGGAGGGCAACGAGCGGCTCGACATGTTCTACACCGGCACCGACGGGCAGGTGTGGATGGTGCACATGTCCCCCATGGGGCAAAACATCCCGGAACCGCTCGGCGGCCACCTGATCGGCGGCCCGGCAGCGGTGTCGATCCCACCGGGCGAGCTGTACCCGGCCGGCGCGATGGCAGTGTTCGGGCGCGGGACTGATAACAAGCTGTGGTGGAGCCACCAGACGAGCTCCGGGTGGTCGCGCTGGACTTCCCTGGGCGGCAGCCTTAGCTCCAAGCCGACCGTGTACGCTACCCCGACGTTCGGGGGCGCCGCCAGCAGTGAGGTCATGGTGTTCGCGCGTGGAACGGACGGCGCCGTTTGGGGCCGCACCGAATACGCGCGCCCTGGGCAATGGTCGCCTTGGGGCAGCATCGGCGGGCGGCTGCTTCCCGGCACCGCGCCCGCAGTCGTCGGCAACGCTTCGGGACTGTTCGTCGCGGCAGCGGGCGCCGACCGGGCTGTGTGGGTGGCCATCTCCAGGCCCGGTGGGCCGGGGTTCGTGTGGCATTCAATCGGCGGCCGGACCACCGCTAACCCGGGCATCAGCGCTCCATCTGACGAGGCTGTGGTGGCGTTCGCACGCGGGGCAGACAACGCTGGCTGGTCCAACGAGTTCTTCGGCCAGACGGCGGGAGTCCCGGCCGGCTGGCAGTCGCTGCACGGCGCGCTGACATCCGGGGTGACCGCGATCACGCAACAGGAGGCACAGGTTGTCGGGCCGACCAGCGTGTTCGCGCTCGGCCTGAACAACAAGGCCTGGATGGACAGCGGCACCTGGCCATCGCTCACCGGCTGGCAACAGGTGCGGGTCGGGTCTTGATCACATGAAGTGCCACGCGCAGCGGCACATCATCTAAGCTGCCACCTCCCGCGGCAGCGCGATAGCGACGGCGGGCCCCGAAAAGGGGCCCGCCGTCGCGCGCTTGCGGAGCGAATATTCGTCTTTGTATCCCAGGGTGTCGCTTTAGCGCCCTGAAAATGCCGCCATCACGACACTGCAGAGTACAAAGCCGCCAGCGGCGCGGCGCGTGGGAGGCGGTGGCGCGGGCCGGCGGCGCGGGCGGACGCGGCCGCGCCGATGGCCCGGCGGCAACGCGGGCCGCAGACGGCGGCGGCGCGGGCGGACGCGGCGGGGCGGGCGGACGCGGCGGGGCGGCGGCGGCGCGGGCGGACGCGGCAGCGCGGGGCGTAGGCGGAGGCGGACGCGGCGCGGGCCGGAGACAGCGGCGCGGACGGGCGCGGCGGGGCGGCGGCGGCGCGGGCGAGAGCGGGGCCAGGGTGGGCGCTCGCGCAGGTGACAAGGGAAGGCACGGCGCGGGTTTCGGTGTTGGGTGCCAAGCGGCAGCCGTTCGGGATTTTCTGGGCGGCGGGCGGTGTTGGAGGGAGGAGCGGCAAGCGGCCGTTTTGACCTGCGGCCGGGGCGCCGGTAATCTCTTTCTCCGTGCCCGTGACGCCATGGGCGCACAAGCGTGCCATTCGGCCCGCCGGGCCGGTTCCGCCACGACCGCGGAGTTCGACCCAGGGAATGGCGCGACGGATTTCTCCTCTTCGACCGTCGGCCCGTGCGGGTCGGTGTGACCTAGGGTCGGCGACACGCCCGACCACGGGGGTCGGTCGACCAGGGGGAATCCGCAGGTGAGAGGGTAAGAACCTCATCACAGGCGGGCCCACGGACAGTAAGAACACAAACGGAACGCAGCGTGCCAAATGCACGCGCACGACCAAGCACGCGAACAAGAGCACAAAGCACGAGCGCGAACAAGAGCGCGAACTACAGCGTGCCGTAGGCGCGCGCAGAGGACGGAGACGCGGTGCCCACGATCCAGCAGCTCGTCCGCAAGGGCAGGCAGGACAAGGTTGCCAAGAACAAGACTCCGGCGCTGAAGAGCAGCCCGCAGCGCCGTGGCGTGTGCACGCGCGTCTACACCACCACGCCGAAGAAGCCGAACTCCGCGCTCCGCAAGGTCGCCAGGGTCCGGCTGACCAGCCAGATAGAGGTCACCGCCTACATCCCAGGAGTCGGCCACAACCTGCAGGAGCACTCGATCGTGCTGGTGCGTGGTGGCCGGGTCAAGGACCTCCCTGGCGTCCGGTACAAGATCATTCGCGGTTCGCTCGACACGCAGGGCGTGCGGAACCGTAAGCAGGCCCGCAGCCGCTATGGCGCGAAGAAGGAGAAGAGCTGACATGCCCCGCAAGGGTCCCGCGACCAAACGGCCGCTCGTCACCGACCCCGTATATGGCTCGCCCTTGGTGACCGCGCTGGTCAACAAGGTGCTTCTGGACGGCAAGCGGGCGCTCGCAGAGCACATTGTCTACGGAGCGCTCGAAGGATGCAGGGGCAAGACGGGCAACGACCCGGTGGTGACGCTCAAGCGCGCCCTTGACAACGTCAAGCCGACCCTTGAGGTACGCAGCCGGCGTGTCGGCGGCGCGACATATCAGGTTCCCGTTGAGGTGCGCGCGTCCCGCAGCACCACGCTGGCGCTGCGCTGGGTCGTGACCTACTCGCGGCAACGCAGGGAAAAGACGATGACCGAGCGGCTGATGAACGAGCTTCTTGACGCGAGCAACGGGCTCGGCGCAAGCGTCAAGCGCCGGGAGGACACACACAAGATGGCCGAGTCCAACAAGGCATTCGCGCATTACCGCTGGTGATCGTTGGCGGCGGCGCGGCTTTCCCGCGGGTGCCGGAGCCAAGGCGCACGACCAAAGACCAAAGACCGCAGTACCAAGGAACCAAAGAACCGAGATTTCCGAAGAAAGAACGAGGACAGCAGGAAGTGGCCATTCAGACCGCAGTGGAACTCGCCAAGGTCCGCAACATCGGGATCATGGCGCATATCGACGCGGGCAAGACCACGACAACCGAGCGGATCCTGTTCTACACCGGCATCAACTACAAGATCGGCGAGGTCCACGAGGGCGCCGCGACGATGGACTGGATGGAGCAGGAGCAGGAGCGGGGCATCACCATCACCTCCGCCGCGACCACCTGTATCTGGCGTGATCACACCATCAACATCATCGACACGCCCGGTCACGTGGACTTCACCGTTGAGGTGGAGCGCTCGCTGCGCGTGCTCGACGGCGCGGTCGCGGTGTTCGACGCGGTCGCCGGGGTCGAGCCCCAGTCAGAGACCGTCTGGCGGCAGGCGGACCGTTATGGCGTGCCGCGGATCTGCTTCGTCAACAAGATGGACCGGGTCGGCGCGGAGTTCCACCGCTGCGTGGAGATGATCGTCGACCGTCTCGGCGGGACCCCGCTTCCTGTCCAGTTGCCATGGGGCGTGGAGTCCGACTTCAAGGGTGTCATCGACCTCATCAAGATGCGGGCGCTGCTCTGGCAGACGGAGGGCAAGGGCGACAAGTACGACGTTGTCGCCATTCCCGACGACCACGCCGACGCCGCGCGGCAGGGCCGCGACCGGCTGCTCGAGACCATCTCCGAGCGGGACGAGGAGATGATGGAGCTGTACCTGGAGGGCGTCGAGCCGACCCAGGAGCAGCTCATCGCCGCGATCCGCCGCGCCACCATCGCCGGTTCTGTGACCCCGGTGCTGTGCGGGAGCGCGTTCAAGAACAAGGGCGTCCAGCCCATGCTCGACGCGATCGTTGATTTCCTGCCGAGCCCGGTGGACATCCCGTCGATCAAGGGGCACGCGGTTCGCCGCGAGGACGAGATCATCGAGCGGCACGCCGACCCGGACGAGCCGTTCGCGGCGCTCGCCTTCAAGATCATGTCAGACCAGCACCTGGGCAAGCTCACCTACATCCGCGTGTACTCAGGCACGCTGAACGCTGGCACGCAGATTCTCAACTCCACCAAGGGCCGCAAGGAGCGGATCGGCAAGATCTACCAGATGCACGCCAACAAGCGTGAGGAGCGGCCCGCGGCCATCGCTGGCCAGATCGTCGCGGTGATGGGCCTCAAGGACACCACGACCGGTGACACCCTTTGCGACCCGGCGAAGCAGGTCATCTTGGAGTCGATGACGTTCCCCGCCCCTGTCATCAACGTGGCGATCGAGCCGAGAACCCGCGGCGACCAGGAGAAGCTCGGCACGGCCATCCAGCGTCTCGCCGACGAGGACCCCACCTTCCAGGTCCGCACCGACGAGGAGACCGGCCAGACCATCATCTCGGGCATGGGCGAACTGCACCTCGAAGTGCTCATCGAGCGGATGAAGCGCGAGTTCAGGGTCGAAGCGAACATCGGCCGGCCGCAGGTCGCCTACCGCGAGACCATCCGCAAGGCGGTCAAGCACGTCGAGTACACCCACCGCAAGCAGACCGGCGGCGCCGGCCAGTACGGGCGAGTGGTGATCGACCTGGCGCCGACCGGCGGGGACGGCGGCGGGTACGAGTTCGAGAACAAGATCACGGGAGGTCGGATCCCGCGTGAGTTCATCCCCTCCGTGGACGCCGGGTGCCAGGAGGCCGCCGAGTTCGGCGTGCTTGCTGGGTACCCGATGGTGGACGTCAAGGTGACCCTCACCGACGGCGCCTATCACGAGGTCGACTCCTCCGAGCTCGCATTCAAGATCGCTGGTTCCATGGCGTTCAAGAAGGCGGCCGCGCAGGCCGATCCCGTGCTGCTCGAGCCTGTTGTCGCGGTCGAGGTCAGGACGCCAGACGACTACATGGGCGACGTCATCGGCGACCTGAACGGCCGCCGGGGCCAGATCCAGGCGATGGAGGACATCTCCGGCGCCAGGGTGGTCAAGGCGCTCGTGCCGCTGTCGGAGATGTTCGGCTATGTGGGTGATCTGCGCAGCCGGACGCAGGGGAGGGCGGACTACACCATGCAGTTCCACTCTTATGCCGAGGTCCCGTCAAACATCGCCAAGGAAATCGTCGCGAAGGCACGAGGTGAGTGACATCGAATCAAGACCGACGTCGCCAAGTGACGCAAGATCAGTGAAGAACGTACGCCTCACGGCTTGAGAATCTGTAGGAGACACCAGTGGCGAAGGCAAAGTTCGAGCGGACCAAGCCGCACGTCAACATCGGCACCATCGGGCATATTGACCACGGCAAGACCACGCTGACCGCGGCGATCACCCGGGTGCTGCATGAGAAGTACCCCGACCTCAACCCGTTCACGCCGTTCGACCAGATCGACAAGGCGCCGGAGGAGAAGGAGCGGGGCATCACGATCTCGATCGCGCACGTCGAGTACCAGACCGAGAGGCGTCATTACGCGCACGTCGACTGTCCGGGTCACGCTGACTACATCAAGAACATGATCACGGGCGCGGCCCAGATGGACGGCGCGATCCTCGTGGTTGCGGCCACCGACGGCCCGATGCCGCAGACCCGCGAGCATGTGCTGCTCGCGCGCCAGGTTGGCGTGCCCTACATCGTGGTGGCGCTCAACAAGGCGGACATGGTCGACGACGAGGAGATCCTCGAGCTTGTCGAACTCGAGGTCCGCGAGCTGCTCACCGAATACGAGTTCCCCGGCGACGACCTCCCGGTGATCCGCGTGTCCGCGCTGAAGGCGCTCGAGGGCGACGCGGAATGGAGCGAGAAGATCGTCGAACTGCTTGCCGCCTGCGACGAGAACATCCCTGAGCCGGTGCGCGAGATCGAAAAGCCGTTCCTGATGCCGATCGAGGACGTCTTCTCCATCACCGGCCGCGGCACCGTGGTCACCGGCCGGATCGAGCGCGGCATGATCAAGACCAGTCAGGAAGTCGAGATCATCGGCATCAAGGAGAAGCCACAGAAGACCACGATCACCGGCGTCGAGATGTTCCGCAAGATCCTCGACGAGGGCCAGGCCGGCGACAATGTCGGGCTGCTGCTCCGCGGGATCAAGCGCGAGGAGGTCGAGCGCGGCCAGGTGGTCATCAGGCCGGGCACCAACACCCCGCACACGGACTTCGAGGCGCAGGTCTACGTGCTGTCCAAGGACGAGGGAGGCCGGCACACGCCGTTCTTTAACAACTACCGTCCGCAGTTCTACTTCCGCACCACCGATGTCACGGGCGTTGTCCACCTGCCCGAGGGCACCGAGATGGTCATGCCCGGCGACAACACCGAGATGCGGGTCGAGTTGATCCAGCCGATCGCGATGGAGGAAGGCCTCCGCTTCGCGATTCGCGAGGGCGGCCGGACCGTCGGCGCGGGCCGGGTCATAAAGATCATCAAATGACGGCCGTTGGTGCGGCGGCCGGGCCGCCCGTGACTGGCGGACCGGCCGCCGCACCACAAAGTGCCATCCACGGTTAGACAGCGGCACTCACACAAAGCGAAGGACACCGAGGCCACATGGCGGGACAGAAGATCCGCATCCGGCTCAAGGCATACGACCACGAGGTCATCGACAGCTCGGCGCGGAAGATCGTCGAGACGGTGACGCGCACCGGCGCGCGGGTCGCCGGGCCGGTGCCGCTGCCCACCGAGAAGAACGTGTACTGCGTCATCCGCTCGCCGCATAAGTACAAGGACTCGCGCGAGCACTTTGAGATGCGCACGCACAAGCGCCTGATCGACATCATCGACCCGACGCCGAAGACGGTCGACTCGCTGATGCGCCTCGACCTGCCCGCCGGTGTCGACATCGAGATCAAGCTCTAAGGGCTGGCAGGACTGACATGGCAGCAAGGCAGATCAAGGGTGTGCTCGGCGAGAAGCTCGGCATGAGCCAGGTCTTTGACGACGAGGGGCGGATCGTCCCCGTCACCGTCGTCAAGGCCGGTCCGTGCGTGGTGACCGCGGTGCGGACGCCGCAGACCGACGGCTACTCAGCCGTTCAGCTCGGTTATGGCGAGATCAATCCAGCCAAGGTGAACAGCCCGCGTGCCGGGCACTTCCGCAAGGCGGGCGTCACGCCGCGCCGCTACCTGGTGGAACTGCGCACCACCGACGCGTCCGAGTACACCCTCGGCCAGCACGTGACAGCCGAGGTGTTCGAGCCTGGCCAACGAGTCGATGTGACCGGCAAAAGCAAGGGCAAGGGCACGGCGGGCGTCATGAAGAGGCACGGTTTCCGCGGGCTCGGCGCGTCCCATGGCACCCAGCGCAAACACCGCGCGCCCGGGTCGATAGGCGGCTGCGCCACGCCGGGCCGGGTGTTCAAGGGCATGCGCATGGCGGGCCGGATGGGCAATGCCCGCACCACCATGCAGAACCTGCTCGTACACGCGGTGGACGCCGACCGCGGGCTGCTGCTCATCAAGGGCGCGGTGCCCGGCCCGAAGGGCGCGCTCGTGCTTGTCCGCAGCGCCGCGAAGACGCCGGCGGAGTCCTCGCTCGTGGCCGGGCAGTCCGGAAGGCGAGGTAGCAGATGAGCACGGTCGTTAGCGTCGTATCACCAGACGGCGAGACTGGCGAGACCGCCGAGCTGCCGGAGGAGATCTTCGGCGCCACCGTGAACGTGCCGCTCATTCATCAGGTCGTCGTCGCGCAGCAGGCCGCGGCGCGGCAAGGCACGCACGACACCAAGACCCGGGGAGAGGTTCGCGGCGGTGGGCGAAAGCCCTACCGGCAGAAGGGAACCGGGCGAGCGCGGCAGGGCTCGCTGCGCTCGCCGCAGTATGCGGGCGGTGGCATCGTGCACGGGCCGACGCCCCGCTCGTACAGCCAGCGCACACCCAAGAAGATGAAGGCCGCGGCGCTGCGCGGGGCGCTGTCCGACCGCGCACGTGGCGGCCGGGTCCACGTCGTCAGCCGGTTCGTCGAGGGCGATGTGCCAAGGACCAAGGACGCGGTGGCGGTGCTGCGAAGCATCACCGCGACGGCGCGCGCGCTTGTCGTGGTCGGCGCCGAGGACGATCTCACCTGGAGGAGCCTGCGCAACGTGCCCGGCGTGCGCGTGCTCGAAGCGGGCCAGCTCAACACCTACGACGTCGTGCTGAGCGACGACGTGGTGTTCACGCGGGAGGCTCTCGCCGAGTTCACCGCGCGGGCGGGCGGCGCCCGGTCAAGGCAGAAGGAGGCGCGACCGTGAGCAGGATCAGCGACCCACGGGATGTCCTGCTGCGCCCGGTGGTGTCCGAGAAGAGCTACGGCCTGTCCGACCTCGGCAAATACACCTTCATCGTGGCGCCGCAGGCTAACAGGACCCAGGTCAGGCAAGCGATCGAGGCCGTGTTCGGCGTAAAGGTGACGCAGGTCAACATGGTGAACCGGCCGGGCAAGCGCAAGCGGACCCGGCACGGCTGGGGCAAGCGGCCGGACACCAAGCGGGCAATCGTCAGCCTGGCCGAGGGCGACCGGATCGACATCTTCGGCCCGGCCGGCTAGACGGCGGCCGATCCACGGGAGCGAGAAGACTCATGGGCATCCGCAAGTACAAGCCGACAACCGCGGCGCGGCGCGGCGCGAGCGGCGCTGACTTCGTCGACGTCACACGGGACGAGCCGGAGAAGTCACTGGTCCGTCCGCGCAGCGCCAAGGGCGGCAGGAACGTGCACGGCCGGATCACGGTGCGGCACCAGGGTGGCGGCCACAAGCGCGCCTACCGGCTCATCGACTTTCGCCGCGACGACAAGGACGGCGTGCCAGCCAAGGTCGCGCAGGTCGAGTACGACCCGAACCGCACGGCCCGCATCGCGCTCCTGCATTACGCCGACGGCGAGAAACGCTACATCCTGTGCCCGCAGGGTCTCGGCCAGGGCGACCAGGTGGAGAACGGGCCTTCCGCCGACATCAAGCCGGGCAACTGCCTGCCGCTGCGCAACGTGCCGACGGGCACCGTGGTGCACGCCATCGAGCTGCGGCCGGGCGGCGGCGCGAAGATTGCGCGCTCGGCCGGCGCCGGCGTCCAGTTGCTGGCCAAGGAAGGCAGCTACGCCCATCTGCGGATGCCATCGGGCGAGATCCGGCTGGTCGACCTCCGTTGCCGCGCCACGGTCGGCGGGGTGGGAAACGCGGAGCAGGGCAACATCAAGCTCGGCAAGGCCGGCCGCAACCGGTGGAAGGGCCGGCGGCCCTCGGTCCGCGGGGTGGCGATGAACCCGGTTGACCACCCGCTCGGCGGCGGCGAGGGCAAGAGTTCGGGTGGTCGCCATCCGGTTAGCCCTTGGGGTCGGCCCGAGGGACGCACCCGTAAGGCCCACAAGCCAAGCGACCGGCTCATAACGCGTCGGCGCGGCAAGAAGAAGCGGTAGGCGATCATGCGACTTTTCGACCGGCTCATAGCGCGGCAGCATGACGCGGCAAAGAAGAAGCGGTAGGAGCAGCCAGCCATGCCTCGTAGCCTGAAAAAGGGCCCTTTCGTCGACGACCACCTGATGAAGAAGGTGAACCTCCAGAACGACAGGGGCGGCAAGAACGTGATCAAAACGTGGTCGCGCAGATCCATGATCGTTCCGGAGATGCTCGGCCACACGATCGCCGTTCACGACGGCCGCAAGCACGTTCCGGTGTTCATCACCGAGTCGATGGTCGGCCACAAGCTTGGTGAGTTCGCGCCGACGCGGACTTTCCGCAGCCATGTCAGGGACGATCGCCGCAGCCGGCGCTGAGCGCCGCGGTTGCGTGCTCAGCCGAGACCCACATTCCGCTGTAACGAAGTAAGTGAGGGAAGCGATGGAAGCCAGGGCTCAGGCGCGGTACGTCCGCGTCACGCCCCGGAAGGCCCGCCGCGTGCTGGACCTCATTCGCGGGCTGCCTGCCGCCCAGGCGCAGGCGGTGCTCGCCTTCGCGCCACAGGCGGCGAGCGAGCCGGTCGGCAAGGTGCTCGCGAGCGCGATCGCAAACGCGGAGACGACGGGCGGCCTCGACCGCGCGGCGCTCGTGGTGAGCCGGGCGTGGGCTGACGAGGGCCCGACCCTGAAGCGGTTCCGGCCACGCGCGCAGGGCCGTGCCTACCGAATCAACAAGCGCACCAGCCACATCACGGTGGTCATCGCCGAACAACAAGCGCCCGCCGCGACCACAACGACGGCCCGCCGCGCCGCCGCGCAGCCGGAGCGCAACCAGGCGCCGCAACGGCCGCCACGGACGACACGGCGGCGCCGGTCGAGCGAACAGACCGCAACGCAGACCGCGCCGGCCGACGCCACGACGGCGGACAGCGCCGCGCCCGACTCAGCCGCCGGGCAGATTGATCCTGAACGGCTGCCGCATGGCGCTCCTACCGAGGACGCCGTCGCCGAGAGCGCCGTGACGCAGGCCGACGAAGGCGCGCAGATCGCCAGCGCACCGGCCGAGGGCGAGGCGGACGCTGGCGCGGCGCAGGGCGACTCGACCGACGGCGGCAGCGCGCAGGAAAGCAAACCGCCCGACGCTGGCAAGCCAGCGACCACCCCGAAGGGAAGGACCCGCTAGTGGGGCAGAAAGTGAACCCGCACGGGTTCCGGCTTGGCATCACGACCGACTTCAAGAGCCGGTGGTATGCGGACAAGCTCTACAAGGAGTACGTCGCCGAGGACGTGGCGATCCGCCGGATGCTGCAGCGCGGAATGGAGCGTGCAGGTATCTCCAAGGTGGAGATCGAGCGTACCCGCGACCGAGTGCGGGTGGACATCTACACCGCCCGGCCAGGAATCGTCATCGGCCGGCGGGGCGCCGAGGCCGACCGCATCCGCGGTGACCTGGAGAAGCTGACCGGCAAGCAGATCCAGCTGAACATTCTCGAGGTCAAGAATCCCGAGACGGACGCGCAGCTCGTCGCGCTCGGCGTGGCCGAGCAGCTGTCGAGCCGGGTGTCGTTCCGTCGTGCCATGCGCAAGGCGATCCAAACCTCGATGAAGGGCGGCGCCAAGGGAATCCGGGTGCAGTGCTCGGGCCGCCTCGGCGGCGCGGAGATGTCGCGATCGGAGTTCTACCGCGAGGGCCGCGTTCCGCTGCACACGCTTCGCGCCGATATCGACTACGGCTTCCATGAGGCCCGCACCACCTTCGGCCGGATCGGTGTGAAGGTGTGGATCTATCGCGGCGAGGCTGCGCAGAGCCGGGCAGAAAGGGAGGCGGCGCAGGTCGCGCAGCGGGCCGGCCAGCGCAGAGAGCGCCCGCAGCGGCGGCGCAGGCCGCCAGGAGCGGCCGCAGGCGGGGAACGCGGCGCTGACCGGGGCCCGGCTGACCGGGGCCCGGCTGACCGGGGCCCGGCTGACCGGGGCCCCGCCGACCGGGCCGAGGGGCGTGCCCAGCACGGCGCAGGCGAGCAGCCAGAACGGGTTACCGCGGGCTCAAGCGAGCCCAGCCAGGCCGGGCCGGGCGGCGCGAGGAACCCGGAGGAGGGCTGAGCAATGCTGATCCCGCGCAAGATCAAGCACCGCAAGCAGCACCGGCCGGACCGGTCGGGCATGGCCAAGGGCGGCACGCGGGTGACCTTTGGCGAGTACGGCATCCAGGCGACCGAGCACTCGTATGTGACCAACCGCCAGATCGAGGCCGCCCGTATCGCCATGACCCGGCACATCAGGCGAGGCGGCAAGGTGTGGATCAACATCTACCCGGACCGACCGCTGACCAAGAAACCCGCGGAGACCCGGATGGGTTCGGGCAAGGGATCGCCGGAGTGGTGGATCGCCAACGTCAAGCCCGGACGGGTGATGTTCGAGCTGTCCGGAGTGCCGGAGCCCATCGCCAGGGAAGCGCTGCGGCGCGCCATGCACAAGCTGCCCATGAAGTGCAAGTTCGTCAAGCGAGAGGTCGGTGAGGCGTGATGTCGGAGCGGCACAAGCTTCCCGTGCTCTGCTCGCCGGCCTGCAAGTCCGTCAAGCGAGAGGTCGGTGACGCGTGATGGCGAAGGGCCTGACCGCCGCGGAGCTGCGGTCATCGACCGAGGATGAGCTGGCGACCAAGCTGCGTGAAGCGAAAGAGGAGCTGTTCAACCTCCGTTTCCAGGCCGCAACGGGCCAGCTGGAAAGCCACGGCCGGCTGCACGGTGTGCGCAAAGAGATCGCGCGCATCTACACGGTGATGCGAGAGCGCGAGCTTGGCATCATCACGATGGTCGAGGTGCCGGACGAAAGCTCAGTGGAAGAGCCGGAGGAAAGCCCGGACGAAAGCACAGCTGAGGAGCCAAGCGGCGATGAGTGAGCAAGAGCAGACCACCCCTGGCGGCCCGGCGTCCCAAAGCCCGGCGTCCCAAAGCCCGGCCTCCCAAGGCCTGGCGCGCGGCTACCGCAAGCTACGCGAGGGTTATGTGGTCAGCGACAAGATGGACAAGACCGTCGTCGTTGTCGTCGAAGACAGGGTGAAGCACCCCAAATACGGCAAGGTCATCCGCCGCACCAAGAAGTACCGAGCGCACGACGAGGCCAACGCCTGCGGTGTCGGCGATCGGGTGGTGCTGATGGAGTGCCGGCCGCTCTCTGCGACCAAGCGGTGGCGTGTCGCGGAGATCCTCGAGAAAGCCAAGTAGATCGGAAGACCGCCAGGCCGGGGCGCGGTCGGCGTTATGAAGCAGGAGTTGACGTGATCCAGCAGGAGTCGCGACTCAGGGTCGCCGACAATACGGGTGCCAAGGAGATTCTGTGCATCCGGGTGCTCGGTGGCTCGGGTCGGCGCTACGCGGGCATCGGCGACGTCATCGTGGCGACCGTCAAGGACGCCCTGCCTGGTGCAGGTGTGAAGAAGGGTGATGTTGTCAAGGCGGTGGTGGTGCGAACCCGCAAGGAGCGCCGCCGCAGCGACGGCTCCTACATTCGCTTCGACGAGAACGCAGCCGTGTTGATCAGGGATGGCGGCGACCCGCGCGGCACGCGCATTTTCGGTCCCGTTGGCCGCGAGCTGCGGGAGAAGCGGTTCATGCGGATCATCTCGCTCGCACCGGAGGTGCTGTGATGGCCAGGAACGGCAAGCAGGCTGGGACGCCCAGGATGAGGATCAAGAAGGGCGACCACGTGATCGTCGTCGCGGGCAAGGACCGGGGCCGCGAAGGCCAGGTCATCGCGGCCTACCCGACGCGGCAAAAGGTCGTTGTGCAGGGCGTCAACATGATCAGGAAGAACACGAAGGTGACGCATCAGGGCCCACGCGGATCCAAGCAGGGCGGCATCGTGACCCAGGAGGCGCCGCTGCATGTGAGCAACGTTCAGGTCGTCGATCCAGACACCAAGCAGCCCGCTCGCATCGGCTACAGAACCGACGAGAACGGTAACAAGGTCCGCGTTACCCGTCCTGGTGGTAAGGACATCTGATGGCAGCACCGACAAAGCAGGCGGCCAGCCCTGACGCGCCGGCCGCACCGGCCCCCCGGCTGAAGGCCAGATACGCCGACGAGATCGCGCCAGCGCTGCGCAAGGAGTTCGGCTACCGCAACGTGATGCAGGTGCCGGGCCTGGTCAAGATCGTCGTCAATATGGGCGTGGGCGAGGCGGCACGAGACGCCAAGCTGATCGAGGGCGCGGTGCGGGATCTCACGGTGATCACCGGCCAAAAGCCCGCGATCGCCCGGGCTAAGAAGTCGATCGCGCAGTTCAAGCTGCGGGCGGGCATGCCCATCGGGGCACACGCGACGCTGCGCGGCGACCGCATGTGGGAGTTCCTCGACCGGCTGCTCACGATCGCGCTGCCACGGATCCGTGACTTCCGTGGTTTGTCCGATCGGCAGTTCGACGGCCGGGGCAACTACACGTTCGGCCTGAATGAGCAGCTCATGTTCCATGAGATCAACCCCGACCGGGTGGACAGGCAGCGCGGTATGGACATCACCGTCGTGACCACCGCCGCCACCGACGACGAAGGCCGCTCGCTGCTCAGGCGGCTCGGATTCCCGTTCAAGGAGAGCTGACCGTGGCGAAGAAGTCGCTGATCGCGAAGGCGAAGCGGACGCCCAAGTTCAAGGTGCGTGGGTACACCAGGTGCTCCCGCTGTGGGCGCCCCCGTGCCGTGTACCGCAGGTTCGGGCTGTGCCGTGTGTGCTTCCGCGAGATGGCACACCGCGGCGAGCTGCCCGGCATCACCAAGTCCAGCTGGTAACCGTCGCCGACCAGACATCGGCGCCGACGCCAGTCACGACAACGCACGACAGACGAGACGACAGACAAGACGAGACGACAGACAAGACAGACCGCGGATTCGACGACCACCTGGGTGCTGCCGCACCCACCGACCACGCCGAAGGTCCCGTGCTTGCCCGGGGGCGACCCCCCGGGTGGCCAAGCTGGGAAACCGCGGTGAGGAGGGCCACCAGGCCATGACCATGACCGACCCCATCGCAGACATGCTGGCGCGTCTGCGCAATGCCAATGCGGCGTATCACGACAGCGTGATCATGCCCCACTCAAGGATCAAGGTGCACATCGCGCAGATCCTCCAGCAGGAGGGCTACATCGCCTCCTGGCGCGTCGAGGAAGCCACCGTCGGCAAGAACCTCGTGCTCGCGCTCAAATTCGGACCGTCTCGCGAGCGGTCGATCGCCGGGCTGAAGCGTATCTCCAAGCCGGGCCTGCGCGTATACGCGAAGAAGGATGGCCTGCCCCGCGTGCTTGGCGGCCTCGGCATCGCCATCATCTCGACGTCGGGAGGGCTCATGACCGACCGGCAGGCCAAAAAGCGCGGAGTGGGCGGGGAAGTACTCGCCTACGTCTGGTGAGGGGAGGCTGCGATGTCACGTATTGGGCGGATGCCTGTTCAGGTGCCGAGCGGCGTTGAAGTCACAATCGAGGGCCGGACGGTCACGGTCACCGGGCCGAAGGGCACGCTCCACCACACCGTCGCCGCGCCCATCGAGGTGGCGCGCGACGGCGCCGCCGTCACCGTGACGCGGCCCGATGACGAGGGCGTCAACCGCGCCCTGCACGGTCTGTCCAGGTCGCTGATCGCGAACATGGTCGCGGGTGTGACCGAGGGGTACCGCAAGACCCTGGAGATCGTCGGCGTGGGCTACCGTGTCCTGGCCAGGGGGGCCAACCTTGAGTTTTCTCTCGGGTACAGCCACCCGGTCACCGTCGAGCCGCCGGATGGCATCACGTTCACGGTCCAAACACCTACCAGGTTCATCGTCGAGGGCATCGACAAGCAGCAGGTCGGCGAGGTCGCCGCCAACATACGCAAGCTACGCAAGCCCGATCCATACAAAGGCAAGGGCGTGCGGTACCAAGGCGAGCAGATCCGCCGCAAGGTCGGAAAGGCTGGGAAATAAGGCATGTCTGGCGGCATTTCGCATAAGCCCGGCGCTGGCAAGCGCGCGTCGGCGCGGACCGCGGCCCGCATACGGCGACACGTGCGGGTGCGCAAGCAGGTCAATGGCGGCCCCGGGCGGCCACGCCTGGTCGTGAGCCGTTCGGCCCGGCATATGGTCGCGCAGCTTGTCGACGACACCGCGGGCCGCACCCTGGTGTCGGCCTCCACGCTGGACGAGGCCATCCGCGGCGCGGATGGCGACAAGACGGCCAAGGCGCGGCAGGTCGGCGAGCTACTTGCCCGCCGCGCCGTCGGCGCCGGAATCACCGCCGCTGTTTTCGACCGGGGCGGCTACCAGTATCACGGTCGTGTCGCGGCGCTCGCAGACGGCGCGCGCAGCGGCGGCCTGGCGCTGTGAAACGCCTAAAGCTACACGCAACGATGAGATGAGGAATCAGTAATGGCAGCAACTCCGCGGCGCGGCGCAGGTGGCGAGCGGCGAGACCGCCGCGACGATCGCCGCGGCGGCGCAGCCGACAAGCAGGCCGCTTACCTCGAGCGGGTGGTGACCATCAACCGGGTGGCCAAGGTCGTCAAGGGCGGTCGGCGCTTCAGCTTCACCGCTCTTGTCGTTGTCGGCGACGGTAACGGCATGGTCGGCGTCGGGTACGGCAAGGCGAAAGAGGTCCCTGCGGCGATCGCCAAGGGCGTCGAGGAGGCCAAGAAGCACTTCTTCAAGGTGCCCCGCATCGCCGGCACGATCCCGCACACGGTCCAGGGCGAAGAGGCGGCCGGCGTCGTCTTGCTGAAGCCGGCCAGCCCTGGAACCGGGGTGATCGCCGGTGGCCCGGTCCGCGCCGTCCTCGAGTGCGCTGGAATTCACGACGTGCTCTCGCGGTCGCTTGGATCGTCGAATCCGATCAACGTCGTACATGCCACCGTGGCCGCGCTGAAGGGCCTCAGCCGCCCCGAGGAGATCGCCGCGAAGCGTGGGCTTTCGCTGGAGGAGGTCGCTCCCGCGGCCATGCTCCGCGCCCGCGCCGCGGCGGCGAGTAGCTGAACGGGAGCCGACGAATGGCACGATTGAAGGTCACCCAGACCCGCTCGAAGATCGGCGGTACGAAGGGCCAGCGCAACTCGCTGCGCTCGCTCGGACTGAAGCGGATCGGCGACATGGTGGTCAAGGAGGACAGGCCCGAGATTCGCGGCATGATCCAGGTGGTGCGCCACCTGGTCGCCGTCGAGGAGGTCGACTGATATGGCAGATGCGGACAAGGCCGCGCCGTCCACGGACCCGCAGCCCGATGAGCGTGAGCGCTCGGAGGTCGCAGTGGCCAAGCCACAGCCAAGCCCCGTGGACGAGCGGCAGCGCCCCGACGCCGATAGCGCGCAGCCCGAGTCAGAGGCCGAGCCGAAGGCCAAGGCCGAGCCGAAGGCCGAGCCCGAGCCGAAGGCCAGGGCCGAGCCAGAGGTCAAGGCTGAGCCAGAGGTCAAGGCTGAGCTCGAGGCAGAGTCCAAGGCCGAGCCAGAGCCGAAGGCCGAGGCCGAGCCAGAGCCGAAGGCGAAGGCTGAGCCAGAGCCGAAGGCGAAGGCAACCGCGAAGCCCGCGGCGCGGCGCAAGGCCGATGAGCACCCCACGGTCGCCCAGTCGACCGGCCACGCCGGTCTCAAGCTGCACCACCTGCGGCCCGCTCCTGGCGCGCGCAAGGCCAAGACGAGGGTCGGCCGCGGTGAGGCGTCCAAGGGCAAGACGGCCGGCCGTGGCACCAAGGGCACCAAGGCCCGCGACGCGGTGGCGCCCAGGTTCGAGGGCGGGCAGATGCCGCTGCACCGCCGGGTGCCGAAGCTGAAGGGCTTTTCCAACCTGAGGTTCAAGACGACCTATCAAGTCGTCAATACAGCTCGGCTCGCCGAGCTGTACCCGCAAGGCGGCGACGTCACGCCGGAGGATCTGGTGGCCAAGGGCGCGGTGCGCAAGGGCGAACTCGTCAAGATCCTTGGCACCGGCGATCTCCCCACCGCCGTCCGGCTCCGGGTGAGCGCGCACGCGTTCTCGGCCTCGGCAAAGGAGAAGATCACGGCGGTCGGCGGCACCGTCACCGAGCTGTGAGTCCGGCCGCTGGCCTGCGCGCTATCGGACTTCTGTCCCGGTCCTGTTAGAGTGCAGCGAACACACCACGCCGCGAGCGCGGCCGAACACGTAGACCCAAACAAATAAGAGGACGGCGCATGCTTACCGCGTTCCTAAGGGCGTTCCGTACGCCTGACCTGCGCAGGAAGCTGCTGTTTACGCTCTTCATCATCGCCGTGTTCCGGCTTGGCTCGGCGCTTCCCGCGCCGGGTGTCTCCGAGAAGTCCATCCGCGCGTGCATCGGGCTCGAGCAAGGCAGCAACGCGGCCGGGGTGTACCAGTTGGTGAACCTGTTCAGCGGCGGCGCGCTGCTGCGGCTGTCGGTGTTCGCGCTTGGCATCATGCCCTACATCACGGCGAGCATTATCCTGCAGCTGCTCACCGTGGTGATTCCACGGCTAGAGGCGCTGAAGGACGAGGGCCAGTCCGGTCAGGCGAAGATCACCCAGTACACCCGGTACCTGACCGTGGGCCTTGCGATTCTGCAGTCGACGGGAATCGTCGCGCTCGCCAGGAGCGGCAAGCTGTTCACCGGCTGCGACAAGCAACTGCTTGCCAACTCCGGGATATTCACCCAGGCCACGATCGTCATCTGCATGACCGCCGGCACCGCGGTGATCATGTGGCTGGGTGAGCTGATCACCGACCGCGGCGTCGGCAACGGCATGTCCATCCTGATTTTCACGCAGGTGATCGCGGTCATTCCCGGTGAGATGGTCAATATCGGCCGGGTCAAGGGCCCGTTCGTTCTGGGCATGGTCCTCGTCATCGGCATCGCGATCGTCGGCGGAGTCGTCTTCGTCGAGCAGGCGCAGCGCCGGATTCCGGTGCAATACGCCAAACGCATGGTGGGCCGCCGCATGTATGGCGGCACGTCAACCTACATTCCGCTCAAGGTCAACCAGGCAGGCGTGATCCCTGTCATCTTCGCCTCGTCGCTGTTGTATATACCGCAGCTCGCGTCGTCGCTGCTCGGCGACCCGACCAGCGCGCATCCGTCAGCCTGGGTGGTGTGGGTCAACAACAACCTGGTCAAGAGCGATCGCCCGATCTACATGCTCACGTTCTTTTTGCTGATCCTCTTCTTCACCTATTTCTATGTGGCCATCACCTTCAACCCGGTCGAGGTCGCCGACAACATGAAGAAGGTCGGCGGCTTCATTCCGGGCATCAGGCCTGGCAGGCCGACCGCTGAGTTCCTGAACTATGTTCTGACCCGCATCACCGCGCCGGGCTCTGCGTACCTCGGCTTCATCGCCCTGATACCGATGGTGGCGCTGGCGATGGTCGGCGCGAGCACTCAGTTCCCGTTCGGCGGAACGAGCATTCTGATCACCGTGGGAGTCGGCCTCGACACCGTTAAGCAGATCGAAAGTCAGCTGCAACAGCGTAACTATGAGGGTTTTCTGCGGTAGTGCGCATCGTCCTCGTCGGGCCCCCCGGTGCGGGCAAGGGGACACAGGCCCAGTTCATCTCATCGCACCTGGCGATCCCGAAGATCTCGACAGGCGACATTTTTCGGTACAACGTGAGCAACCGCACGGCGCTCGGCCGTAAGGCGAAGTCGTACATGGACCTCGGCGACCTTGTGCCCGACGAGATCACCATCGCGATGGTGCGGGACCGGCTGACAGAAGACGACACGCAGGAGGGCTTCCTGCTCGACGGATTCCCGAGGAACGTTCCGCAAGCCGAGACGCTGAAGAAGATGCTGACCGAGTGGGACACCCGGCTTGACCTGGTGCTTGAGCTTGTGGTGGACGATGACGAGGTTGTCCGCAGGCTCTCGGGCAGGCGCACCTGCCATCGGTGTGGGCGCGTCTGGCACGCGCTATTCGACCCTCCGGCCAGGCTGGATGTGTGTGACGACTGCGGCGGTGAGCTCTTCCAGCGCGACGACGACCGTGAAGAGACGATCCGGCACCGGCTCGAGGTCTATCAGGAGCAGACCTGGCCTCTGATCGCGTTTTACGCGGACGAGGGGATCCTTCTCGGCATCGACGCCACCGGCCCGGTCGAGGAGGTCACCGCGCGGGGAATCGGCGCGTTGCGCCCGTATCTGAGATGACCGACGGCTCTTTGGACGACCGGAAACCCCGACGATCGACCCAGCGCCGGCCGCGCCTGCAGGAGCGGTCGATATGGGCAGGTAATCTCTAGTTCGACTAATTCGACAGAGGGGGATCCGTGTGGAGAAGCCATAGGCCAGCGATCCAGCTCAAGACCCCAGCGCAATTCGCGAAGATGCGCGAGGCGGGGCTGGTGGTCGCTGACGCGCTGCAGGCGCTCGCCGCGGCAGCCCTGCCCGGCGTCACGACAGCGGAGCTTGACGAGCTGGCCGAGCGGCGAATCCACGCCGCGGGCGCGGTCCCTTCGTTCAAGGGTTACCAGGGGTTCCCCGCGACCATCTGCGCTTCGGTGAACGAGCAGATCGTGCACGGCATCCCCGGGCACGCTCAACGCCTGCGCGAGGGCGACGTGATCTCCATCGACTGTGGCGCCATCGTGGACGGCTGGCACGCCGACGCGGCGCTCACCGTCGGCGTCGGCCGGATCTCCGCCGAGATGGCGCGCATGCTCGAGGTGTGCGAGGAGGCGCTGTGGCAGGGCCTCGCGCGGGCGCGGCCCGGAGGCAGGCTCACCGACATCTCCCACGCCATAGAGAGCAGCATCCGCTCGCACGGGGACTACGGGATCGTCGAAGAGTACGTGGGGCACGGGATCGGGACGCAAATGCACATGCCGCCGTCAGTCCCGAACTACGGCCCGCCGGGCCGTGGCCACCAGCTTGAGGCCGGGATGGCGCTCGCGGTGGAGCCCATGGTGACCGCGGCCAGCAACGCCACTCAATTGCTCGCCGACGGCTGGACCGTGGTGACCGAGGACGGATCATGGTCCGCGCATTTCGAGCACACGGTGGCGATCACCGCGGCCGGGCCATGGGTGCTGACCGCGACCGACGGCGGCGCTGCCCGGTGTGCTGGCCATGGCACGCCGACCACGGCAGCCACCTTGCCGGGGTGAGGGGAGATGGTGCCTGATCCCCGGATCCGCGCCTCCGACGCGGACCGTGACCGTGTCGCCGAGGCGTTGCGCGAGCATCATGCGACGGGGCGGCTGACCTTGGAAGAGTTTCAGGACCGGCTGGACCGTGCCTACGCGGCAAAAACCCTCGGCGATCTTGACGAGCTCGTGAGTGATCTGCCGGCCATCGACCTGTACCAGCTACCCATACCTGCGGCGCAGCGTCCAGGCGCGCTGTCCGTACCGGCCGCTGGCCAGCACGGCAGGCTGTCGCCGATGTGGAAGACCGCATGGGCGGGCTGGGCCACAGTTAGCATGGTCTGCTTCGTGGTCTGGCTGCTCGCCGGGATGGGGTCTCCGTGGTTCCTTTGGGTCGCGGGACCTTGGGGCGCGGTGATGGCTGTGCGCTGGATCTTCGGGACCGCGCCGCATGGGCGCGTCCACGGGAGGGCCGGGCCGAGAGCCCGGGAATGACGCGGCCGTCTGAAGCGTTTCGGTAACGTTGCCGTGCCTGGATTCGCCTCAGCGCCGCTTGTCGCGTAAACTCTGCACTCGGTGCTTTGGGACGGGAGCCGTGGCGTGCCCGATGGACGCCGCTGGGCTATAGCGCCAAGCACGGTGCCACGCACTGGATCACCAAACCATCACGACCACCATGCCGGACACAACCGACTAGCGAAACGCGGAGCTTATGCCCAAGAAGGACGGTGCCATCGAGGTCGAGGGCACGGTTGTCGAGTCTCTCCCGAATGCGTTTTTCCGGGTTGAACTCGAAAATGGGCACAAGGTTCTCGCCCACATCAGCGGCAAGATGCGGATGCATTACATTCGGATTTTGCCCGACGACCGCGTTGTCGTTGAGCTGAGCCCATACGACCTGTCGCGCGGACGGATCGTGTACCGCTACAAGTAAAAAGGAGCCGCGGGCGCCGGCGTCGGCCGGTAACCCAGGGAGACACGATGAAGGTCAAGCCGAGCGTCAAGAAGATCTGCAGCAAGTGCCGGATCATCCGCCGGCACGGCCGGGTTCGGGTCATCTGCGTGGACCCGCGGCACAAGCAGCGCCAGGGCTAAGGCGGCCCGCTCGGGGGACAGCGTGCGCGTGCCGCCAGGCAATGGTGGCACGCATCGCGCAGCCGTTAGGGATAATGGTTAGTCACGGCTGCCGCTCGGTGTCACCGCCGCGCAGCCAATGCCAGGCCCCGCTTGCCTGCGGCAGGCGGCCCAACAGAATACGCGTTCCGCGGCGCCGGCCCGCTCGGCCGGACGCGACCCCCGGTTCGAAGGCCGGGGCCCTGCCCGGGCAGTGGCAGGGAGGCGGCGCGCACGACCTTCGTGACAAAAGGAGATCTGCCCAGATGGCACGCCTCGTTGGCGTCGACCTTCCGCGCGACAAGCGGCTGGAGGTCGCCCTCACCTACATTTACGGCATCGGGCACACCCGCGCCGTGGCGACGCTCGACGCCACCGGCGTGAGCCCTGACATGCGGGTACACCAGCTCGGCGACAACGAGCTTGTCCGGTTGCGCGACTGGATAGAGGCCAACTACAAGGTGGAAGGTGATCTGCGCCGAGAGGTGCAGGCAGACATCCGCCGCAAAGTAGAGATCGGGTGCTACCAAGGCATCCGGCACCGGCGCGGGCTGCCCGTACACGGCCAGCGCACGCAGACCAACGCCCGGACCCGCAAGGGCAAGAAGAAGACCGTGGCCGGCAAGAAGAAGGTCGGCAAGAAGTAAGTAGTCCGCCGCCGCGGCCGCGGCGGCGGACCGATGACCTCTGGGAGTAAGAGAGCAGATGCCTCCGAAGAGCAGCCGTTCCGGCACCAAGAAGGTACGCCGCAAGGAACGCAAGAACGTCGCTCACGGGCACGCGCACATCAAGAGCACGTTCAACAACACCATCGTCTCCATCACCGATCCGATCGGCAACGTCATCTCGTGGGCATCGTCTGGTCAGGTCGGCTTCAAGGGCTCGCGCAAGTCGACGCCGTTTGCCGCCCAGATGGCGGCAGAGGCCGCCGCGCGCCGCGCCATGGAGCACGGCATGCGCAAGGTCGACGTCTATGTCAAGGGCCCGGGCTCGGGCCGTGAGACAGCGATCCGGTCGCTGCAGGCGACTGGACTGGAAGTCGGCTCCATCCAGGACGTGACCCCGGTCCCGCACAACGGATGCCGCCCGCCGAAGCGGCGCCGGGTCTGACCGCAGCGTTTGATTCCCGACGGGAGTTTTTGACCGATGGCTCGCTACACCGGCGCGGACTGCAAGCTCTGCCGCCGCGAGAAGATGAAGCTCTTCTTGAAGGGCGCCAAGTGCGATTCGCCGAAGTGCCCGATTGAGATCCGCCCGTATCCGCCCGGCGAGCACGGCCGCGGACGGCCCAAGGAGAGCGAGTACCTTGTGCAGATACGGGAGAAGCAAAAGGCCCGCCGCATCTACGGCGTGCTCGAGCGTCAGTTCCGCGGCTACTACAAGGAGGCGTCGCGCAGGCGCGGCAAGACGGGCGAGAACCTGCTGCAGATTCTGGAAAGCCGGTTCGACAACGTGGTCTACCGCGCCGGGTTCGGCAAGAGCCGTGATATGGCACGCCAGCTGGTGCGGCACGGCCACTTCCTGGTCAACGGCAAGAAGGTGGACATACCGTCGTACCGGGTCTCCGAGAACGACATCATCGATGTGCGCGGCAAGTCCCGTGAGCTGACGCCGTTCGTCATCGCACACGCGGAGGCGGGTGAGCGGGGTGTCCCAGCCTGGCTCGACGTGGTGCCGGACAAGATGCGAATCCTTGTCCACACGCTTCCCGCGCGGGCGCAGATCGACACTCAGGTTTCCGAACAGCTCATCGTTGAGCTTTACTCCAAGTAGGAGGGTGGCAGCGCGCTGCCACCGCGTGATCGCGACTGTCAAATAGCGGGCGTCGCGGAAAGGAAGAAGCAATGCTCATCGCCCAGCGTCCGGCTCTCACAGAAGAACAGGTAGACGAGTTCCGCTCGCGGTTCGTTATCGAGCCGCTTGAGCCCGGCTTCGGCTACACGATCGGCAACTCGCTGCGCAGAACCCTGCTCTCGTCAATCCCTGGCGCAGCCGTCACCAGTATCCGGATCGAGGGAGTGCTGCACGAGTTCTCCACCGTTCCCGGGGTCAAGGAGGATGTGACCGACGTCATCCTCAACCTGAAGGAGCTTGTCGTCTCCTCCGAGCACGACGAGCCCGTGGTGATGTACCTGCGTAAGCAAGGGCCGGGCGAGGTGACCGCCGCGGACATCGCGCCGCCCGCTGGGGTCGAGGTGCACAACCCCGAGTTGCACCTCGCGACCCTCAATGGCAAGGGCAAGCTGGAGATGGAGCTCACGGTCGAGCGCGGCAGGGGGTATGTCTCGGCGACCCAGAACAAGCAGCCGGGGCAGGAGATCGGGCGCATTCCCATCGACTCGATCTACTCGCCGGTGCTGCGGGTGACCTACAAGGTCGAGGCCACCCGGGTCGAGCAGCGGACCGACTTCGACAAGCTCATCCTCGACATCGAGACCAAGCCGTGCCTGCGCCCGCGCGACGCGGTCGCGAGCGCGGGCAAGACGCTGGTCGAGTTGTTTGGTCTCGCGCGCGAACTCAATCTCGAGGCCGAGGGCATCGACATGGGCCCGTCGCCGACGGACGCGGCGCTCGCAGCCGATCTCGCGCTGCCCATCGAGGAGCTGAACCTCACCGTCCGCTCCTACAACTGCCTCAAGCGCGAGGGCATCCACACGGTGGGTGAACTGGTTGCCCGCAGCGAGCAGGACCTGCTGGACATCCGGAACTTCGGCGCGAAGTCGATCGAGGAAGTCAAGCAGAAGCTGATGGACATGGGGCTCGCGCTCAAGGACTCACCGCCTGGATTCGATCCTGGCACGGCGGCGGACAGTTTCGGCGCGGACGACGACCAGAGCTACGTCGAGACCGAGCAGTACTGACTGGTGCCCGTATTACCGTGGTGCCCCGCGCAGCGACCGGGGTGCCTCGCGCAGCAGACGAGGAGTAGGACACCATGCCCACGCCCACGAAGGGCCCGCGGCTGGGTGGCAGCCCTGCCCACCAGCGGCACATCCTGGCGAACCTCGCCACCGCGCTGTTCGAGCACCGGCGCATCACGACGACCGAGGCAAAGGCGCGCCGGCTTCGGCCGGTGGCCGAACGGCTCATCACCTTCGCCAAGCGAGGTGACCTGCACGCCCGCCGCGAGGTGCTCACCGTGGTCACGGACAAGAGCGTCGTGCATACCCTCTTCACCCAGATTGGCCCCAGCTTCGCCAGCCGTCCGGGTGGCTACACGCGGATCACCAAGATCGGGCCTCGCAAGGGGGACAAGGCGCCGATGGCCGTGATCGAGCTTGTGACTGCCGACGCCGAGGCCGCGGTGCCGCGCCGTCGGCGGATCCGGCGCACCCGCCCGGAGGCGCGGGCGGGCGCGCCGCCCGCCGCCGCCGCGGATGCCGACGTCACCGAGGCTGATGCCGAGGCAGCCTCGGCCGAGGCTGCTGACGGGGCGCCTGGCGCCGCTGAGGTGGCCGACGCGGCGGAAAGCGGCGACAGCGAGGCATCGGGGGAGCGGGCACCTGCAGCGGCGAATGAGGACACCTCAGGGCAACCCGCCGACGCCGAGCCAGAGAATGGCGAACACGCTTGATCCTTCCGCTGCGGCAGCCGTTCGGATCCGGCTGGATCTTGGCTACGATGGCGCGCGTTTCTCCGGCTGGGCACGCCAGCCAAGCCGGCGGACCGTGCAAGGCACGGTCGAGGAGGCGTTGTCCCGGCTGCTTCGCCTGCCGGAGCCGCCGCGGCTGACCGTGGCCGGGCGCACAGACGCGGGCGTACACGCCCGCGGCCAGGTGGCGCATTTCGACGTGGCCGCGCAGACGTGGGCAGAGGTGGCGGATGGGGCAGTGCGGCGTCTGGTCCGCCTTCTCCCTGTCGATGTCCGTGTGCATGCCGCCTCCACCGTGCCGTACGCGTTCGACGCCCGGTTCTCGGCCCTGTGGCGCCGTTATTCGTACCGGGTGTGTGACGATCCCCCGAGCATGGATCCGCTGTGCAGGCACGAGACGCTCGCGTACGAGCGTCCGCTTGACCTGACCCGGATGAACGCGGCGGCCTCCGCTCTTGTGGGCGAGCATGACTTCGCCGCATACTGCAGGCGCCGCGTGGGCGCGACCACGGTCCGCCGGCTGCTTCGGCTGGACTGGGCACGGAATCCGCGATCGCTGGCCGTCGCGACCGTTGTGGCAAACGCCTTTTGTCACAACATGGTGCGGGCGCTCGTGGGCGCGCTGCTCGCCGTGGGAGATGGCCGCAAGCCCACGGCCTGGCCCGCCGAGGTGCTGCGCAAAGCCGCGCGTGATCCCGCCGTGCAGGTCGCGCCGCCCCACGGGCTCTGCCTGGAGGAGGTGCGCTACCCGCCAGACGATGAACTCGCCGCGGGTTTGGCGGGCCACTACTCGATCACTCTGCCAGCCGTGCCCAGCTAGCGGCTCGGCGGGCGATTTTGCCCTCCGAAGTGTCGCGCAGCCACAACAGCCGCAAGCGACACATAGCGCCACTAGCCGCGTAAGTTCCGGCTAGCCCGCGGCCCGCGCCGTGATGGGTCGTTCTGCCAGCATGGCGAAGGCGCGGCTCAGCGCAGCGGCTATGTGATCCTGGGGTCCGTTGCCCGTTGGTGTGCGGCCGTTGGTGTAGGTCGCGTAGGCGAAGATGATGTACCGGCCGTCGACGACGCCGTAGGCATAGCCGCCGGTTGTGGAGATGGACTGGGCGCCGCTTTGGCGCGGACCGTCCAGCCCAGCGAACCAGATATTGCGCTTGAGCCGCTTCGCCCGGTTCGCGCGCTTGGCCAGCGTCTTGGTCGGCAACGCCGCCACTCCAGCCGTGATCACGAAGCGCTTGGAGCTGTCGACAAAGGTTGCCCGCACGACACGCTCGCACTTGTCTGCCTTCAGCGCCCTGGCGAACGAACCGCGCGCGGTCAGCGCACAGTTGCGGTTGACCGTCGCTGCCACGCGGGCGAACTGGCGTGACCGGACGGAGAGCGAGCGGTTGGGGAAGATCTCCGCTCTTGTGATCGGCTTGGGGTCGGTCGCGACGTTGTTGATCTTGCTCGTGAGTCTCAGCTGCGGCGCGACAGAGCTTGTCGCGCTCGGTGGCGCCGTCGCCGATGTCGTGTGCTTGGCAGAGGTGTGCCTGTACAGCACGGCGACCGCGGCAGCCGCCACCACAAGTGCGGTGATCCCCGCGCCAATGGCGAGGATCTTTCCGCCGCGCGGCCGCCGCTGCGGAGCTTGTCCTCCCGTGGCGAGCGGAGGCTGGTCGGGGAAGCCGGCGCCCGGTCCCGCCTGCGGCGTCGGCCAGGGGATAGCACGGGGATGCGGGCCTGCGGGCGGCTGGATCCCTGGCACCGCTCCCGTGCCGTTCGGCATGATCCGGCGAGGCGGCTGGTAAAGCTGCGACCCTACGGGAGGGCCCATCGCTGAGCTGTCCTGCCAGGTTGGCCGGCCTGTGGTGAACCACGATCCTTCTGGCTGGCCGCCTTGGCCGCCTTGGCTGCTTAGGTCGTTTAGGCCGTCTTGGTCGGTGAGGGCTGTGTCGAGCCAGGGCGGCGGCTCTGTGCCGAACCGGGGTGGCTCTTGGTGGCCGCTTAGACCGCCTTGGTCGGTGGGCGGTGTGTCGAGCCAGGGCGGCGGCCCCGTGGTCAACCCGGGTGTTTCTTGGTCGGCCGGCGGGGTCGGCTGGTCCATTGCGAAGCCCGGCGTCCCTGCCTCAGGGGGCGAACCAGCCGTGAACCCAGGCGCCTGCTGCTGTGCTCTGGACGGACCCCACGGGTCGGGGTACGGCGGCACATCAATAGCCCACCTGTGGGGTCGCCCCACGTCCGGCATCGCCGTGCCCGGCAGCTCCGCGCCTGGAAACCCTGTGTCTGGTATCCGCGTGTCTGGCCGCCCGGCGCCACCTAGCTCCGAGCCCGGAGGTTCCACGGCCATATCTGTCGCGCCCATACCGCCGGGCGTCTGGGCTGACGGTAGCTCGGCGTCCAGGCCTTCCGCGTCCAGGCCTTCCGCGTCCAGGCCTTCCGCGTCCAGGCCTTCCGCGTCCAGGCCTTCCGCGTCCAGGCCTTCCGCGTCCAGGCCTTCCGCGTCGTCCAGGCCTCCGGCGCCGGGAGCCTCGGCACCTGGTGGCGGGCCAAAAACGTAGTCCGGCGGTCCCATTGCCACGGGCACGCCGCCTGTGTCGTCAACGGGTGCCTGCCCGGCGGGACCGAACCCGTCGAATTCCGGTTCGGCAGCTGGGAAGAGCCCGGCAAGCCCTGTCGGACCCTGCGGTGGCTCAGCGAGCGGGCCGTCGGGCGCTGACGGGATCTCCTGCCAGCTTGGTGAGTCGGGCACCTGCGGCGGGGCCGGTGGTGCGAAATTGCCATGTGGCGGGGTGGCGGCGCCGGGCTGCCTGGTTTGCGGCGGGAAAGGCCGCTCAGGCGGCGGTGCGGCGCCGCCAAGTGGCGGCAGCGGCGCGAGCGGTTCGTCCATGAGCGCCTGCGGCTCGGCCGCAGGCGCGGCAAGCGGCTCATGGGTCATGCCTGCATGGGGATCACTCGGCCGGAAGCCACGGCGGCCATAGGCGCCCGCGGCGTCATTGTCCGCGCGCCCCGGCCCCCCGTCACCACGAAGCCGCAGCCACGGCGGCGCCCACAGGTCATCGCCCGCCGGGCGCGGTTCGGCGTGGAGGCCGGCCTGTGTGTCCGCGCCGGACTGGTGCCCGTGGGCGCCTCCGCCGGTTCTGTCGGCCGGACCCCGGATCGCGGCCGCATCGTCGGGATGCCATGGCTGGCGTGGGTCTGTCTGCGGCTCGCCGGTCCGCGGCTGGCGTGGGTCAGTCTGCGGCTCGCCGGTCTCCGCCATCGGCGTGCCCTCGGCCGCTTCTGGCCACTTATCCGTTGCTGGATCCATCGATTCTCCTGTACCTGAGGCGCGCGGGGCCGGTCATGAGATCGGGCCCCGGGTGCCGCACCTCAGATGCTCAGGGTGTCAGGGGACTCCCCGTCACCATTCGCCTGGTCAGGCTCTGGTTGACGCTCTTCTGGTAGAGATCATTGATGAACTGCATCAGAACCTTGCGGTCGTGTGATGTGGCTGGGCTTCGCAGGCTCGCATACTGCGCCCACATCAAGATCAGATAATGTCCCTTCGCCACGGCCCAGACCACTCCGGTGCCGTGGCCCAAATCTCTGGTCGCCCCATGAGCCGCCTGGAGCGGCTGAACGAACTGCCGCGGTGCCGTGACAACCTTGCCAACCCTCGCCGCAGCGGTCGACGTCGCCAGGTTCAGCACACCGATGGTACCCATCCGCTTGCCGTTCACCGACAGATAGCTCGCCCGCAAGGCCTGGCTGCAGCCGTTGGCGACCGCTGCCTTGAGCCTTGAGCCGAAGACAGCCTTACCGCAACGCCTGCCCGAGCGCTCGGCGGTGCGCAGGTACGTCCGCGGACCGGCCGTCACCTGACCTGGAAACAGCTCGGCAAGCGTCAGCGGTACTGGATCGCCGACGCGGTTGGCGATGTGCTGCCACCTGCCGAGGCGCGCCGACGGGCTCGGCGATGGCAGTGCCGCGGCCGTGCGCGCGGGGGCGGCCGCCGGCGCAGAGGAGTGGCCGTGCCGGACGAAGGCGTAGACACCACTGGCGGCGAGCGCGGTAACACCGAACGCGGTCACCGCTGCCACGAACACGACACGTGTGCGGCGGCCACGGGGCCGGGGCCGTTCCCTGTGCCCCCGTTGCCGCGTGATCGGCGCCGTCACTGGGCCGGCCGCCGCGTCGACCGCGCCGCGGCGGCGGCGCGGTGACCGGACCGCCGCTGCAGCGGCAGCCGGATCCCCGGCTGCCAGCCGAGCGTGCGATGACTCGGACCGCGCAGCCGACGTCTGCTCCGGTGGCTCATTGTGTCGGGGCAGGGTCCAGATCTCTGTGGGGTCGTCCTCGCCGTCGGTCCACGTGGGCGAGCCAGATGCGGTATCGGCGACGCCGTTTCCCGCCGCGCTCATGAGGTCGGTTGCCCACGAGCCCCCGGCCGATCCCGCCATCCACGGTCCGGCGCCCCAGGCGGAGGTCCACGCGGCCGAGGCTGCCGTGCCGGGTCTGGGCGAGCCAGCGGTCAGCACATCCAAGCCGGTGCGGGTGTCTGTTTGCCGCGGCGCGGGGTAGCCGTCGGCACGCTCGCCGCTCCCCCCGTTCAGCCCCAGGATGGTGATGGACGGGTACTCTGGGTCGGGCGTGCCGGGTGTGGGCGGGAACCCGCGGGCCGGGTCGCGGTGCCGTGGCAGACCCGCGGGCCAGTACCCGGAGCGTGTCCGCGGCCAGCTTTCTGGCACGCGGGCATCCTTGTCGCCCGGGTAACTCATAAGGGGGAGCGTAGCGTCCCGCAAGATGTCCCGCCGTCGGCAGCGGATATTCTGGGCAGCGGGTGCGGGTGGACTCACTTTGACCCGCACTGACAGCGGCCGGTATTGTGCATTGGCGTCCGCGCACCCGCCGCGGCGGTGGCGTGTGTCTGCCGGAAGACGTCTTCTGGCCGTCGGGGTCCGGCCGGCCCGCTCGCCTAGCGCGGCCGTACGAACCCGGTACAACCGGGCAGGGACCGCAAACAGATCAGGAACTACACACGAAGGCTTATGACCGTGCGCACATTCACCCCGAAGGCGAAGGACATCCAGCCACAGTGGCACGTGGTTGACGCCTCCGACGTCGTACTCGGGCGCCTGGCGAGTCACGTTGCGACGCTGTTGCGTGGAAAACACAAGCCCATCTACGCGCCGCACATAGACACCGGTGACTTTGTCATCGTTGTCAACGCGGAGAAGGTCGCGCTCAGCGGCAACAAGCTTGAGCGCAAGCGCGCCTACCGGCATTCGGGGTATCCAGGCGGGCTCCGTTCTGTCGCCTACCGTGACCTGCTCGCCCGGCACCCGGAGAAGGTGGTGGAGAAGGCGGTCAAGGGCATGCTGCCGAAGAACTCGCTGGGCAGGAAGATGCACCGCAAGCTGAAGGTCTATGCGGGCCCCGGCCATCCGCACCAGGCGCAGCGGCCAGTCCAGTACGAGTTCACGCAGATCGCACAGTAGACGCGCCTTTCACCAAAGCGCCCAGCTGAACGCAGAGCTGAACACCCCAATAGAGCGCACAGTTGAGCGCCAAACGAAAGCATGAGGGATACATCGTGGCCCAGCGCACCGGTACCGAGACATCTAACGAGGACGCCGAGGTGAGCACCGACGTATCCGCCGCAGACTCCGGCGGGGCCCCCGACGACGCCGGTTACTCGGCGGAGCACGGATCGGAGTACATGACGCAGACACCTTCGTCCGCCGGGGCCGCGGGCAGGCACGTGCAGACCGGGCACGGCGGTGCCACCGGCCGCCGCAAGGAGGCGATCGCGCGGGTCCGGCTCGTCCCTGGATCCGGGCAGTGGCGGATCAACGGGCGAGCACTCGGCGAGTACTTCCCGAACAAGGTCCACCAGCAGCTCATCAAGGAGCCGTTCGTCACGCTCGGTGCAGACAGCCAGTTCGACGTGGTCGCCCGCATCACGGGCGGCGGTGTCACTGGGCAGGCCGGTGCGCTGCGTCTGGGCATCGCCCGCGCGCTGATCGAAGTCGACCCGGAGAACCGCCCTGCGCTCAAGAAGGTCGGCTTTTTGACCCGCGATGCCCGCGTCAAGGAGCGAAAGAAGTACGGCCTGAAGAAGGCCCGTAAGGCGCCGCAATACTCCAAGCGCTGAGCGGCGAAAGCCACAGCCAGCGCCATCATGGAGCGTTGTTGGATGGGTCACCTCTTCGGTACTGACGGTGTTCGCGGCGTCGCGGGCCGTGATCTCACGGCGCTGCTGGCCACGCGCCTGGCGTCGGCGGCCGCCTCGGTGCTCGGCGACGCGGGCGAGTTCGCCGACGCGATCAGAGTCGGCCGGCGGCCCACCGCCGTGGTCGGCCGCGACCCGCGCGACTCGGGAGAATTCCTCGAAGCCGCCGTCGTCGCCGGCCTCGCCGGCCAGGGAGTGGATGTTCTGCGGCTCGGCATCACGCCAACTCCTGCCGTCGCATACCTGACCGGGGCGCTTGGTGCGCATGTCGGTGTCATGCTCTCGGCGAGCCACAATCCGGCGCCAGACAACGGGATTAAGTTCTTCTCCCGCGGTGGGTTCAAGCTTCCCGACCCGGTCGAGGACGCGATCGAGGCCCGGCTTGACGGCGCAGCGGCTGGCGCGCCGCCTCCTGGGGGGTTCGGCCGGGTCCGTGACGCGCCCGATGCGGTGGAGCGCTATCTGGAGCATCTGCTCTCCACCTTGCGCTGCGACGGCGGCGAGGTCGGCGCGCGTCCGCTGGCGGGACTGCGGATCGTCGTGGATTGCGCGCACGGCGCCGCGCACCGCGTCGCGCCGCTGATGCTGCGCCGCGCTGGCGCTGAGGTGACGGTGATCGGCGCCGAGCCCGACGGCCTGAACATCAACGAAGGGTGCGGATCCACCCATCTGGACGCGCTCATCGCGGCGGTGGCATCCGACGGCGCGGATGCTGGCCTCGCCTACGACGGTGACGCCGACAGGTGTCTGGCGGTCAGCGCTGACGGGCAGGTCGTGGATGGTGACCAGATCCTCGCGATTCTCGCGCTCGAGCTGAAGGAAGCGCAGCGGCTGGCCGGTGACACGGTCGTGGCAACCGTGATGAGCAATCTTGGGTTCCGCCGCGCGATGCGGGACGCGGGCATCACGGTCGTGGAGACGGCGGTCGGCGACCGCTACGTCCTGGAGGCCATGAAGGGCGGTGGCTACATCCTCGGCGGCGAGCAGTCGGGGCACATCATCATGCTGGAGCACGCGACAACCGGCGATGGCCTGCTGACAGGGCTGCACGTGCTCGCCGCCGCGGCACGGCGCGGCTTGGCGCTCGGCGAGCTTGCCAAGTCGATGCAAAGGTTCCCGCAGGTGCTGATCAACGTGGCGGGCGTGGACAAGTCCCGTGTGAGCGCGTCAGCTGAGCTCGCGGACGCGGTGAAGGGGGCCGAGGCCGAGCTCGCCGACAGCGGCAGGGTGCTGATCCGGCCGAGCGGCACCGAACCCGCTGTGCGGGTGATGGTCGAAGCGACGGACGAGAGGCAGGCGCAGCGCGTGGCCGCGCGGCTCGCGGAGGCGGTTCGCGACGCGCTAGGCTGACGGGCTGCCCCAGCAGCACGGAGGCGCAACGTGAGACACGCGCATCGGGTCGCCGACGTCCGCGCGGCCGAGCGTGCGTTGATGGCGCGCCTGCCGGATGGCGCGCTGATGCAACGTGCGGCAGCCGGGCTCGCCGCCACCTGCGCGCGCGTGCTCGGGCGGGTGTACGGGGCCAGGGTGGTGGTGCTGGCCGGAAGCGGCGACAACGGCGGTGACGCCTTGTATGCCGCCGAACGGCTCACGCGGCGTGGCGCACGGACCGACGCAGTGCTCGCCGGGTCACGCGTTCACGAGCGCGGTGCCGCGGCGTTGCGCGAGGCCGGCGGGCGGCTCGTGCCCGTAGCAGATCCGGCCGTGGCGGACCTCATCCAAGCCGCCGACCTGATCATCGACGGGATGCTCGGCATCGGCGGTCGCGGCGGCCTGCGTGAGCCGCAGGCTGGGCTGGCCGAGGGGGCCGCGCGCGGCAGGGGCACGGTCGTCGCCGTCGACCTGCCGAGCGGCATCGATGCCGACACGGGAGCGGTGGACGGGCCAGCCGTCCGCGCGGATGTCACCGTCACTTTCGGCGCGTACAAGCCTGGCCTGCTCATTGATCCCGGTGCGTCGCATGCCGGGGTCGTGGAGCTAGTGGACATCGGCCTGGAGGCAGATCTCGCCGCGCCCGACGTGGCCGCGCTGCAGTCACGGGATCTGGCGGCGACACTGCCGCACCCCTCGGCCGAATCGGACAAGTACCGCCGCGGGGTGGTCGGCGTTCTGGCCGGCAGTGACCGCTTCACCGGCGCCGCCGTGCTTTCCGTCGGCGGCGCCGTGCGCGGAGGCGCCGGGATGGTGCGCTACCTCGCGCCGTCGCCTGGCGTCGCTGGCCTTGTGCGGCAGCGGTGGCCGGAGGCGGTGGTGACGGTCGGAGCGCCGCCGGCCGATCTCGCCGCCGCCGCTGAGGCGATCGGCGCCGTGGGCCGGGTGCAGGCGTGGGTAGCCGGGCCGGGCATGGGAATCGGCGATGCCTCCGCCCGGCTGCTCGCAGCGGTGCTCGCCACCGGCGTGCCTGTGCTCGTCGACGCCGATGGGCTTACCTTGCTGGCGGCCGACCCCTCGTTGCTGGACCGCGCCGCGCCGACCCTGCTCACGCCGCATGCGGGCGAGCTTGCCCGGCTGCTCGGCGTGGAACGAGCTGACGTGGAAGCGCGGCGCCTCGCACACGCGCGCAGGGCGGCGGCACAGCTTGGCGTCACCGTGCTGCTGAAAGGCTCCACCACAGTGATCACCGAACCTGCCGGGCCGGCCTGGGTGAACACGATGAAGACGGGATGGCTGGCCACAGCGGGCACAGGAGATGTCTACTCCGGGCTGGCCGGAGCGCTGCTTGCGCAGGGCATGGACCTGCCGTTGGCCGCCGCCGCTGCGGCGCATCTCCATGGCCTGGCTGCGCGGCTGGCCGCCGACGGCGGACCCATCGGGGCCAGCGACGTCGTGGAGGCTCTACAGGAGGCGTTCCGCGTTGCTACCTCGACCGACGACCAGCCGCCGCCCGGAGGCCGGCGCGCGCGGCTAGCCGTCGTGCCCGGTGGGGGCGGGGGGTTGCGTGGGGCAGCGCCATGACGGTGCTGCGGTCGTTCGGGTTGTTCCTCATCGCCGCCCTGGCAGAGATCGGTGGCGCGTGGCTGGTCTGGCGAGGTGTGCGGGATCACCGGGGCCTCGGCTGGGTCGGCGCGGGGATGCTCGCGCTCGGCGCGTACGGCTTTGTCGCGACATTTCAGCCCGATTCGCACTTCGGCCGTGTCCTTGCCGCCTACGGCGGGGTTTTCGTGGCCGGTTCGCTCGCCTGGGGGGTGATCGCCGACCGGTACCGGCCGGATCGCTATGACCTGATCGGCGCCCTGATTTGCCTGCTCGGAGTGGCTGTCATCATGTACGCCCCGCGTCACCGCTGATGACGCCCGTAGCAACGGCTAACGCCTCACGCGGCTACACTGCCGGGGCCTCGACACCAACGCCCACACCCATCGTCAGCTCCGCCAGCGGTGCCCAGGCGTGCGGCACAAATGGCTGAGGCGGCAGTGGCAGGTGATGGGCTTGCCGCCCCTGTGGCATCAATGAAGGCGCACGCCATGAAACCGGATGCTGCCCGCGGGTTACCAATGGCCGGGAAATTGGACATATAACCGGAGGAGGCACCGACCGTCAGGAGCTTATGAAGGCTGCGGAAATGCTCGCCCGTGACCTGGTGCTCCGGGTGTGCGAGGGCGATGGCGAGTTTCGCCGGGATTGGCTCGTCCGCGGCGTTTGGCCGAAGCGGACTGTGCCCCTCGCCGTGGACCCAGGTGCCATTGCCGATCTCGCTGCCGCCATAGCGGGAGCTGCCACCGAGATGGGCGCCAAGCGTCTGCTCGTCTGCCGGACCAGGGCCGCGTTCATGTACGACAGGGTCAGCGTGCTTCCGGTCAGCTCGCAGGCGCTTGTCGAGCTTGCCACCCGCTGGGGCCAGCCGGACGACTTCCTCGTCTGCCTGCCCGATGGATCCGCCGCCGTCCTGGTCAGCGCGGCCGGCTACGCAGTCGGCGCGGGCCCGCCGGTCTTTGTGGCCGCGCTTGGCGGGCCCGATGTGGTCGTCTCCCGCCAGCGGTTCACCGTCTGGGCGCGGGAAACTGGCGATCAGCGTTTGCGCCTCGTGGCAGGGCGTTACGGCAGCGGCTCGTCGAGCCGGCACGCCCCCCGCCGCACCCTGCGCCCAGACGGTGCCGAACGGCTGTCTGTCCTTGCGGCAACCGTCAGGCAGCGGCCGATCCTGACCGCAGGTTTGCGCGTGGGCAGGGCGGCGGCCGGTTGGGCAGCGGTCGGCGCCATTGTGATCACTGTGCTGTCAGCGCCGCGCGCCAGCCACGTGTTTCCCGCGCTGTGCGGGGCGCTCTGGCTGCTGCTGCAGGTCTTCGCGCTCGCCCGTACACACACGTTGAGCTGGGCAGCTTGCCTGCGGATGACCGCCTTTGGCGCTGTGTCCGCGATCGCATTTGTGGCCGCGGCGCGGCTCGCTGTGGGCGCCGGCACGCTGGTTGCCTGGCGGCCGCTCGCGAGCCCGGCCGAGGAGGCTGTCAAGCTCGTTCCGCTTGCTTTGTTTTGGCTCGCGGCCAGGAACCGGTTCGCCCGCCTCGCGACAGTTGACTACCTGCTTCTCGGCGTAGCGTCTGGCGCCGGATTCGCACTGGCGGAGAACACCGCGACCGCGCTCGCGGCGCCTGGAGCGGGCTGGCACCTCACCGCGCTGCTGCCGGGCTGGAGCGACGCCGGAATGGTCCGGTTCCCCGGTCACGCGGTCACCACCGGCCTCGCCGGGGCGAGCATCGGGCTTGCGCTCGCTGCGTGGTCGGCCGGCGCCGACCCGCCGACTGCACGGCGGCCCTGGTGGCGCTGGCTTGCCTGGGTTATTCCACCCGCCCTGTTCGGGCTTGCGGTGCTCGATCACTACCACTATGACGCCGCCGCGAGCGGCGCGGCCGTGCCCAGCTGGATCTCAGGACTGCACTCAGCCGTAGGGAACGGCCACGCCAGCCGCTGGCTGCTTGTCGCGCTGCTTGTGACCGCGGTAGCAGTGGATTTCTCCGCCGAGCGCCGCGTCGCTGACCTGGTGCCGCCGTTGCCGGGAGTGCCGCTTTGGACCTCTTTGGCGCGGGCCGCTCGGGGATCGGAGATCCGCACCAGGCTGAGTTGGTCTGCTCGGACGGCGACCGGCCGATGGGTCCGATGGCTCGCGCGAGTGCGCGTCGCGATATCCGACGCGCTGGTCGCCGCGGGGCATGAGGCCGCATTCCTGCTTGTAGCGCTTCGGCCGCGGCGGCGGCCACGCGGGGTGTTCGCGGCGTCGCTAGCATTCACCAGGCAGCGGCGCGAACTTGCGATGCGGGAGGCGCGAGCGGGCGGGCGAACCAGACGGGACGTCCCGCGCCGTGAGGGACTCTGGACCGCATGGCAGCGGCTGGCCGCCGTGCTCGCTGTGGGCGGTCCCGCGGTGTGCGCGGCCCTCGCCATGTGGCATTCGGCGGATCACGATCACGGCGGCGAGCGTCACATTCTGCCCGCATCTGGGCTGCGCCCGGCCGACCTGCTGGGCACGGTTCCTGCGCTGCACGCCTGGTTCAGCCAGTTCATCCTGGTCGGTCAAGTGCTGATATTGGCTGCCGGGGTCGGGGTACTTGTCCTTCTTGCTTCCGGGTGGGCCGCCCCGGTGCCACTCGGCAGCCGCCGTGGTCCCGGTCGGCCCGGCCGGCTCCCTCGCAGCCTCGCGGCCGTGCCCGCGCCTGGCCACTTCACCCTTGGCGTGCTCCGGCTCACCGGTGAGCTGTTGCCACCGGGCACCGGGCGGCTGCTGGCAGGCGCGCCAGTCGCTCGGCCCTACCGACGGCTTCCTTCCGGGCAGCCGGCGCTGTCGGGGCCTGGACCGCTTGCGGCGTCCCCCGGCCCTGCTGACGCGGTGCAACAAGCGCCGCGCCACGCCGGTGCCGGCAGCGCACTTGACCGAAGCGGCTGGCTGCTCCCGCCCGAACGGGTGCGCCGCTGGCTCGGCCACGCTCCCGAATTTGGCGTCGAACCAACCGCGGCGAGCGCGGAGGCCGCAAACCCCGCCGAGTTGACGACTCGGCTGACCGAGGTGCTGCGTGGAATCGCGGAGGCGGCTGGTTCGGCTAGATTGGATGCGGTGACGTTCCGCAATCATCCAGCGCGGGCGGTAGTCGACCGCGCGACAGGCGGCGCCGTTTTCTTTACCCCCGCCGGCGAGTTCGCCGGTTGCGCAGTGCTCACAGAGGAGCAGCTATTTCGCCTAATTACGGAGTTAAAGCTGTGAAAGCTGATCGAGACTCCGGCGCGGACAAGCGGCTCACGGCCGGTCAGAGGTGCGGGTATGGGCGGCTTGCGAGCCGGTGAGATCGCCGCGCGGCTGCTCGACGCCCCGCACCTGTTCGGCGCCGGCTGGCTGACCGGGGGCAGGGACGCCGTGCCATTCCCCGCAGCCAGCGGGGTCGCGCCCGTGGTCGCCGGACGCCTGGCCGCCGCCGTCCAGTCGCGCGGTGAGCGGCACATCCTTGCCTGCCCCATCGCGCCGTCCCGCGCGTCGGAGATGGCCGCCTCCGCCGAGGCCGGCGGCAGTGCGATCCACGCCGCGGTGCAGGCGCTCAGCGCGGCGGAGACGCTGGTCGCTCTTCCGGACCTATCCGCCGCGCTGCTCGCCACGTCCGCAGGTTTCGCCGTCGCCGCAGGTCCTCGACAGTTTGTCGAGGCCGTCGTCGGCTCGGACGTGCGCAGGGCGCGGTCGAGCTTCGCCGATTTCGCTCTGACGGCCCTCGGGTCATCAGCGCGGCCGGTGGAGGCGGCCGCCTACTACGGCTGTGCGCTGTCCGGGCGCCCTTGGCGGCCCGCATGGCTTGCTTGGCGGCGGGCGGCTGACGTGCCGCCTGGCAGCGGTGTCGGCAGCCAGCTGTCCGCGATGCGGCACGTCGCGGATGGTCGGCTCGCGGCGGAGGACTTTGAGCGGATTTTCCGCGCGGCGCGGCGCCAGGAGATCGCGGTCGGCGAGCGGGCCGTCGGGCCGCTCGCCGCGGCCCTCGATGCGGTCTGCTGGGCGCTCGACGGGTACGTGGCGGCCGGTGAGGGCTGGCAGCGGGCACCCGGGGACATCGACCTCGCGGGCCTGCGCGAGGCGGTCAGCCTAGCCCTCGCGGACGTATAAGGTGACCGGCTCGAACCGGGTTTGGGCGATCGACCTCGCGGGCCTGCGCGAGGCGGTCAGCCCAGCCCTCGCGGACGTATAAGGTGACCGGCTCGAACCGGGTTTGGGCGATCGACCTCGCGGGCCTCCGCGAGGCGGTCAGCCCAGCCCTCGCGGACGTATAAGGTGACCGGCTCGAACCGGGCTCGAGCGCCGACAAGTTAAGATGTGTCTCGACTTGGCGTGAGTGGCATGTCGGTGGCCTGATCGCTCACCGATGGAAGGGAGAGCTCGAATGGAGCCACGGTCTCAGGGTGGCGCAGGAAGCACGGACCCGAGCCAGATTCCGGCGTCCGGTCAGCTGATCCGGGCCTCGGACCGGGAGCGGGATGACGTTGTGCGCCGGCTTCAGGACGCGTTCGCCGAGGGCAGGCTCGGCGACGAGGAGTTCGACGAGCGCATGCACGCGGCGCTGCACGCGCGGAACCGGGCGGACCTGGACGTGCTGCTCGGTGATCTGCCCGCGCCCGGCCCGGGCAGGCAGGTCACGACATCGGCGGACTGGCCGGCCGACAGCCGGTTCGCCGTCGCGTACAAGGGTTGGGTGCGGCGCGGCGGGCGCTGGCGAGTTCCGCAGCTGATGACCACGGTCGCCTACAAGGGTGGCTCGCAGCTTGATCTTCGCGCGGCGGAGCTCTCCGGGCCGCAAACTACCGTCCGCGCGCTCGCCTACAAATCAGACGTCGAGATCGTCGTGCCGCCAGGCGTTCGGGTGGTGACCGGCGGATTCGGGGTGTCGCGCGACTCGCCCGACGATGACCAGCACGATGATGTTCCGCCCGGCGCTCCGCTGCTTCATGTGCGAGGCTTCGCCTACAAGGGCCGCATCGAGATTCGGGCAAGGCCGAGGCACCGGTGACTGGGCTGGCTCGCCCCGCGCAGCCGTTCGGGATGAGTTTGGGTTGGCCAGTCCCCATGGATGGAAGGGCTGGCATGTCAGGCGTCCCTCATGACCTTGGCCGGCTGCGGGGTTAGCCGGATCATGCGGGCGCCCGCGCAGGCTGTCATCGATCTCGCCGCGATCAGTCACAATGTCGCGTTGCTGCGGGAGAGGGCCGCGAGCGCGCTGCTTATGGCCGTGGTCAAAGCCGACGGTTACGGGCACGGCATGGTGCCGTGCGCCCGCGCCGCGCTGGAAGCGGGAGCAGACTGGCTGGCAGTGGCGCAGGCGGCGGAGGCGCTTGCGCTGCGCAGCGCCGGGATCAACGCTGCGGTGCTCACCATGATGGCCATACCCGGCGAACCGTACGACGAGCTCATCAGGGCTGGCGTCGACGTGGCCGCGGGCAGCAGCGGCCTGGTGGGTGAGATCGCCGCCGCGGCTCGGCGGGCGGGCAGGCCGGCCAGGCTGCACCTGAAGGTGGACACCGGCCTGTCCCGTGGTGGGGCGCCAGCAAGAGACTGGCAGTCCGTGCTGGATGCCGCACTTTCCGCTGAGGCCGACGGCCATGTCAAGCTCACCGGAGTCTGGTCGCACTTCGCCTGCGCCGACCAGCCGGGTCACCCGTCGATTCGCCGCCAGCTCGGCGCCTTCACCGAGGCCATTGACCAGGCCGAGAAGGCGGGCGCACGGCCCGAGGTGCGCCACATTGCCAACACGGCGGCGGCACTGACCCTGCCTGAGGCCAGGTTCGACCTGATCAGGCCCGGTGGCGCCGTCTACGGGCTTTCCACCCTGCCGGGCGGCGCACCGCCGGACTTCAGGCCGGCGATGACGCTGCGCACCAGGCTGGCCCAGGTAAAGCGGGTCCCACGGGGCACCGGGGTGTCCTACGGTCACCGGCATGTGACGACCGCCGAGGCGTTGCTCGGCCTGGTCCCGTTCGGCTATGCCGATGGGATGCCGCGCGGCGCGGCTGGCCACGCCCTCGTCCATGCGCGGGGGCGCCGGCGGGCGGTCGCCGGCACCGTGTGCATGGATCAGTTCGTGGTCGACTTCGGCCAGGAGATGGCGTCGGCAGGCGACGAAGTCATCCTGTTCGGCCCAGGTGACGCGGGAGAGCCAACCGCGCAGGAGTGGGCGGACACGCTCGGCACCATTTCGTATGACATCGTCACGAGAATCGGCAACCGCGTGCCGCGGGTCTACTCTTGAGTAACATGGTCGCACGCGCGTTACCAAGGAGAGTGCAATGGTGCGGTGGCGGCGGTTCACTGAGGTAACCAGCATCGCCGCGGGGGTGACGGCGGCGGCGGCGGTCGGCGCCGCGGTCGCGGCGGAAAAGGTGGCGGTGGGCCGAATCCGGCTGCGCCCGGATCCAGCCGCGGCCGAGCCGCTCGGCCAGCTTCGCGGCCGGGAGCTGACCGTGCTCGCTGACGACGGCGTGGCGCTGCACACCGAGATCGATGGGCCGGACGACGCGCCGGTCACGGTCGTCTTCAGCCATGGATACACGCTCAACCAAGGCTCGTGGCACTACCAGCGCCGCGATCTCGGCGCGCCAGGCAGCCGGTGCCGGCTGGTCTTCTGGGACCAGCGCAGCCACGGGCGGTCCGGCAGGTCGCAGCGGGCCAGGGAGAATATCGACCAGCTCGGCCACGACCTGCACGCCGTCATCAGAGCGGTCGCTCCAGGGCGCACGCGCGTCGTGCTTGTCGGCCATTCCATGGGCGGAATGACGATCATGGCGCTAGCCGACCAGCGGCCTGAACTGTTCGGCGCCAAGGTGGTGGGCGTCGCGCTTGTCGCGACCTCCGCGAGCGGCCTGTCCGACATGACGCTCGGGCTGCCGGGTCCGCTTGGCGCCATGGCGCGCCGCGTGGCGCCACGGGCGATGCGGGGTGCGGGAAAGGGCCGCCGCGCTTCCGTCGTCGAGCGCGCCCGCCGTGCCGGTGGCGACCTGGCATTTCTCGGCACCAGGCACATCGCGTTCGGCGACCCGAACACGAGCCCGACGATCACTGACTTCCTTGAGCAGATGATCCGCGCCACGCCGATCGAGGTCGTCTCTGAGTTCTTCTCTTCGCTGCTCATCCACGACAAGTCGGTGTGCCTGCCGACGCTCGCGAACGTGCCGACCGTGGTGATCGCAGGCGGAAAGGACCGTCTCACCCCGTGGCAGCGAAGCGAGGAGATCGTCGCCGCGGTGCCTGGCGCGGAACTCGTCTTGGACCCTGGGGCGGGACATGTGATCATGCTGGAGCGGCCGGACCTCGTCACGGATCAGCTTCGCCGGCTGATCGATCGGGCCACGATGAGGCCGCGGGGACGACGCTCCGCGTCGTCCCGGCAGCGCTCCGCGTAAGCTCCGGCCGGCGGGACGATCGAGGAGATCCATACGTGTCAGGGACGTTCGGCGAAGCTAAAGAGATCACGGTGCGCACCTCCGGCGAGATGCGCGCATTCGGCCGCGGTCTCGCCGGTCATCTGCGGGCTGGCGACCTGGTGGTGCTCACCGGAGCGCTTGGCGCAGGCAAGACCACCCTTGCCCAGGGCATCGGCGATGGGCTCCAGGTGCGCGGTCCCGTCACCTCGCCCACGTTCGTCATCGCCCGCGTACACCCGCCGCAGGGATCAGGGCCCGCGCTCGTGCATGTCGACGCCTACCGGCTCAACCACCCGGCCGAGGTCGATGACCTGGACCTCGACGCCGATCTCGACCTGGCCGTCACCGTTGTGGAGTGGGGCGGGGGCATGGTTGACCGGCTCGCCGACGACCGTCTGGAGATCAGCATTGCCCGCGCCCGCGACGCTGATGAAACCCGCACCGTGCGGCTCGTCGGAGTCGGCGACCGCTGGGGGTGCGCCTGACGCGCGGCTTCGCCTGACGCGCCGCTGCGCGTGGCGCGCCCGCTGCGCGTGGCGCGCCCGCAGTCAGGAAAGTCGTCCGCTTTAGTGCGTTGATGCCCTTTTCGTCAATCTGTCGTAGGTAACTTTCGCGTGCCTGTCGAAACCGCCCGCGCTGAGGCTCTATAGTCCTGGTCAGCTCTCGCCGTCTGTTCCCGTACCGTCGCGCACGGTCCGATCCCTTCCCCCCGGAGGCGCGCCGTGGCCCAGCAGGGGTTCCCTCCCCCGAGGTCAGCTCCAGCGCATGGGCGCGCTCAGCCAGGTTCCGGGTTCACCAGCAGGCCGGATCCTCGTTACGGCGAGCCGCTGGATCCTCGTTACGGCGAGCAGCTGGATCCTCGTTACGGCGAGCCGCCGGATCCTCGTTACGGCGAGCCGCCGGAACCCGCCAACCGCGATGCGCCGGATCCTGGATATGCGGACACACCTGATCCCGGGTACGGCGACGCGCCGGATCTCAGCTACGACGACGATGTCGCGGCACGCCCACGGCGGCGGATCGGCCGCGGCGCCTGGCGTGACCGGCGCTCTCGGTTGTTCTGGTCGGCGATTGGGCTGGCCGTCGTCGGCGCCGCGGTCGTGATTGCCGCGCTTGTGCGGGGCGGGAGCCAACCAGACGGCGGCGCTATCCCCGGCGCTCTGGTCACCACCTTCATGCCAGGCGAGGTCCAGCAGGTGCCGTCCGCCTGCGGTGCCGTGAGCGCGGCCGTGCTTGATCGGTACATGCCGGGCCGGTCGAAGCCCGCGGCCGCGCAACCGCTGCAAGGCAAGGCAGCGAGCCAGTGCTCGTGGACAGTCGACGATCCGCACCGGTACCGGTTCATGGAGGTTGTGCTTCAGGCGTACGGGCCGAGCGGGCTGGCCAGTGGGAACGGCAGCGCCACCCAGGCCGCGCGGGACGCATTCGTCGCAGCGCGTCTCGCGAAGCAGTTTCCCGCACGGCAGTCCAAACAGCCAAAGGCCAACGTGAGCGAGGTCAGCCGACTCGGCCAGGAGGCATTTCTCGCCGACCAGCACTACCACCGCGGCCCCCGCCTGGACATGGAAACGCTGCTGGTCCGCGACCGCAACGTGCTGGTCACCGTCATTTTCGAGGCCCGCACGGGTGGAAGCTACGGCCCGGACCCGGTTGGCGTGCTCCGCACGGGGGCGCAGGCAGCCGCCCGCGCAGCGCTGAGCAGGCTCCACTGAGCCAAGCGTGATCGGCCAGACCGCGGCGTGCCGAACAGGCTCTAAGCTGGACACTCGTGCTGCTACTTGGGTTTGACACAGCCACCGCGGCGGTCACCGTGGCGTTGCACGACGGTGACCGGGTCCTCGCCGAGACGGCCACAATCGACGCCCGTCGTCACGGTGAGGTGCTTGTGCCGTCCATCGCCGCGGTGCTCGCGGAGGCGGGCTTCGCGATGGCGGCGGTGACTGCCGTGGCGGCCGGGATCGGGCCGGGCCCCTACACCGGGCTGCGCGTCGGCCTGATCACGGCGCGCGCGCTCGGCGCCGCGCTGCGCGTGCCTGTCCACGGTGTGTGCACCCTCGATGTCATCGCGCACGCGGCGGTCCACAGCCCAGGTAACGGTCCGCCGGCCACCGCGCCGAGCGGCCACTTCCTGGTGGCAACCGATGCGCGACGCAAGGAGGTCTACTGGGCCGAGTACGCGGCTGATGGCACGCGGTTGTCGGCGCCCGCCGTGAACAGGCCGTCCGAACTGCCTCGCGGGAGGCAGGCCGCCGGGCAGGGCGCGTGGCTCTACCCGGAGGCGTTCGGCGGCCTGCTTGAGCCGCGGTACCCGACGGCGGCCGCGCTCACCGGGCTCATCGCGCACCGGCTCGCACAAGGCGCGCCGTTGCCCCCGCCGCATCCCCTCTACCTCCGCCTTCCAGACGCGCGCGCGCCGGGCCCTGTCAAGGCGGTCACGCCGCGATGAGCGTCCGGATCCGCCCGTTCAACGACAGCGACCTGCCCGAAGTCCTCACCATCGAACGGCAGGTTTTTCCCGACGATGCGTGGACAGACCGGGTGTTCGCGAGCGAGCTAGCGCGGCCGAGGACTCGCTACTACATCGTGGCCGAGGCCGATGGAATCATCGCAGGGTATGCGGGCCTGAGCGCGATCCGGGACCAGGCGGACGTGCAGACGATCGCGGTGCGGGCCGACCGCCAGGGCCACGGCATCGGGAAGGCGCTGCTCCGCGACCTGCTCTCGGTGGCTTCCGCGCGGGGGTGCCATGATGTGTTCCTCGACGTGCGCGCCGACAATGACCGGGCTCATGGACTGTACCTGCGCACCGGGTTCACCGATATCGGCGTCCGCCGCGGTTACTACCGGCCGTCGGGCACCGACGCCATCGTGATGCACCTGCGGATTCCGCCGAGTTGGGAGGAGGCGCGGGGACGGTGACGGCGCCGCTCGTGCTCGGCATCGAGACCTCGTGTGACGAGACCGGTGTCGGCATCGTTCGTGGCCGCACGCTGCTTGCCGACGCCGTGGCGTCGAGCGTGGACGAGCACGCGCGGTTCGGCGGGGTGGTACCCGAGGTTGCCAGCCGAGCGCATTTGCAGGCCATGATCCCCTCGGTAGACCGCGCCTTGCGCCTCGCCGGCGTGCGGCTCGCCGATGTCGACGCGTTCGCGGTAACGGCGGGTCCTGGCCTCGCAGGCGCGCTGCTCGTCGGCGTGGCCGCGGCCAAGGCGTACGCGCTCGCCCTGGGCAAGCCGCTGTACGGGGTGAACCACCTCGCCGCGCACATCGCCGTTGACCAGCTTGAGCACGGTCCGCTGCCGCAGCCGTGCGTTGCGATGCTGGTGTCAGGCGGGCATTCGTCACTGGTGTTCGTGCCCGACATCACCGGCGAAATCGCGTCCCTGGGCGCCACGATTGACGACGCGGCCGGCGAGGCGTTCGACAAGGTGGCGCGGCTTCTCGGGATGCCCTTCCCCGGCGGCCCGCCGATCGACGACGCCGCGCGGGGCGGTGACCCTAAAGCGATCTCGTTCCCCCGCGGCAAGTACCGCGACGGCACGAATGACTTCTCCTTCGCCGGGCTGAAAACGGCGGTGGCCCGCTGGGTCGAGGCACGCGCGGCAGCAGGGCTCACAGTGCCGGTGACCGATGTCGCCGCGTCATTCCAGGAAGCGGTCGCCGACGTGCTAACCAGGAAGGCGGTGGACGCCTGCGCGGCGTACGGCGCGTCTCACCTGCTCATCGGCGGCGGCGTGGCCGCCAATTCCCGGCTTCGTGCGCTCGCCGAACAGCGATGCGAAGCGGCTCGCATCGTGTTGCGTGTGCCGCGGCCGAGCCTGTGCACCGACAACGGCGCCATGGTCGCCGCGCTCGGCGCGGAACTCGCCTCGCACAGCGTCCCCGCCTCGGCGCTCGATTTCGGCGCGGATTCCTCGCTGCCGGTATCTACGGTAGTGGTTAACCAGCGCGGCGCGGAATTGCGCTCGCGTCGTTGACCGCTCGTTTTACGCCTCGCGTGACCCCTCGTTTGACGGCTTGCTGACCGCTCGGTTGGCCACTCGGTCGGCCACCCGCGAACCCCGCCGCGCCTGACTCAAGCGCCGCCGAGGCGGCGCTGACCGGCGGAGGCGCGGATCTCACCTGAGCTGGATGCTCGGGCCACCGCTGCTGCTTGCCTGGCCGTTGCTTTCTGTTTCGCCAAATATCTGCTGCACGACGCCATACCGGTGCCTGCCCTGATAGGACGCGTCGGAGTCCCCCCGGCCGGGCAGTGTCGCCAGGTACCGGCTCTCAGCCTCGATCAATAGCTCGAGTTCCCCACGGTCCAGGTAAACGCCACGGCATTCGCCGCACTCCTCGATCATGATGCCGTTGCGGTCCTTGGTTAGCATCGGTGAGCCGCACTTAGGGCACTCCAACATTGCCCACCCCCCTAGGGTCACTTCCTCCCGTAGCCGCTAAGTCGCGTTCTGGAGACAATATGATATGCCAGCTATTTGGTCTTATTCGGAGCATTTATAACGGTCGCATAACTTAACCGAGAGTGCGGGAGTGTGCCATCGCACCGGCTGCCGCAACGCCCCGCTGGCGGCACAGCGCCCGTTGGCGGCGCGCGCTGTGTCCTGTGTCTCGGTGGCTCGGCCGGCCTGCGCCCCGGCCCGATCGGTGGCTCGGCCGGCCTGCGCCCCGGCCCGATCGGTGGCTCGGCCGGTCGGCGGCTTCCCGCGGTCCGTGTTGACGATGTACCGCGCGACGGATACTGTTCAGAACTGGCACTCTCATGTGTAGAGTGCTAAAGGCGACGAGGCCGGTCTGGCACCCGCGACGGCAGGCGGCCATTGTTCGCGCCATCTAGCAGATATCTCTTCATCCTTCCGGAGGGGGAGGTCAGATCGTGACGACCGCCACCAAGGTAGTTCTTAAACCGCTCGAAGACCGCATCGTGGTCCGGCCGCTCGAGGCCGAGCAGACGACGGCATCGGGCCTGGTGATCCCGGATACCGCCAAGGAGAAGCCGCAGGAGGGCGAAGTCCTCGCGGTGGGTCCAGGGCGCTGGGACGAAGCAGGCACGAAGCGGATTCCTCTTGATGTCAAGGTCAGTGACGTCGTGCTGTACAGCAAGTACGGCGGCACCGAGGTTAAGTACAGCGGCGAGGAGTACCTCGTGCTCTCGGCCCGCGACGTACTTGCCATTGTCGACAAGTAACCGCAGCGCGAGGGCGGCGCCCGTGGCGGGCGCCTCCGCGCCCGCCACGGGCGCCGCCCCGGACTCGCTCCGGACCGCCGAAGGCGCCTGACATCTGGCCCTCGAGGTGGCCGCGGAGTTTGTGTCCGGGGCGCTCGCATGTGCGGGCCGGCCCGGGTTGGCGCCTCGCGCCAAGCAACGTGTGGTCCATCGCGCCCGCGCAGCGCAGGGAAGCACGCCCGTTTCGTGAGACGCCACCGGCGCAGCGGGGCGGCAGGAAGCACATTGGTGCGTCGGGTGCCACCGGCTCACCGCACGATACGAACTCACACCTAGTTTGGGGTTTTCATGGCAAAGATTCTGGAGTTCGACGAGGACGCCAGGCGCGCCTTGGAGCGCGGCGTGGACCGTCTCGCGAACGTCGTGAAGGTGACGCTCGGGCCACGCGGTCGCAATGTGGTCATCGACAAGAAATGGGGCGCTCCCACCATCACCAACGATGGAGTCACCGTCGCGCGCGAGGTGGAACTGCAGGACCCGTATGAGAACCTGGGCGCCCAGCTCGCCAAGGAGGTCGCCACCAAGACCAACGATGTGGCAGGCGACGGCACCACCACGGCCACGGTGCTCGCCCAGGCAATGGTCCGTCAGGGACTGCGCCGGGTGGCCGCTGGTGCGAACCCGGCGGAGCTTAAGCGCGGCATCGACGCCGCGGCGTCGATGGTTTCCGAGCGGCTGCTCGCGGCTGCGCGCGACATCGGCGAGCAAGACGATATCGCGCACGTCGCGACGGTGTCGGCGCAGGACGCCAAGATCGGAGAGCTGATCGCGGAGGCATTCGCCAGGGTCGGCAAGGACGGCGTGATCACCGTCGAGGAAGCGACGACCATGGGCCTGGAGCTGGAGTTCACCGAAGGACTCCAGTTCGACAAGGGCTATGTCTCGCCATACTTCGTGACCGACCCCGAGCGCATGGAGACCGTCCTCGAAGACGCCTATGTTCTCATCCATGCGGCGAAGATCTCCTCGATGACGGAGTTCCTCCCGCTGCTCGAGAAGGTCGCGCAGACCAAAAAGCCGCTGGTAGTCATCGCTGAGGATGTCGATGGCGAGGCCCTTTCCACGCTCGTCGTGAACAAGATCCGTGGCCTGCTTCAGGTCGTCGCGGTGAAGGCGCCTGGTTTTGGCGACCGGCGAAAGGCGATGCTCGGCGACATGGCGGTTCTGACCGGCGGCCAAGTCGTCAGCGAGGAGCTCGGTCTCAAGCTCGACACCATCGATCTCGACACGCTAGGCGAGGCCCGAAGGATCGTCGTCGATAAGGACACGACCACGATCGTGGATGGACACGGCGACTCCGCGGCCGTGCAGGACCGGATTCGCCAGATCCGCAATGAGATAGAAGACACCGATTCGGACTGGGACCGCGAGAAGCTGCAAGAGCGGCTCGCCAAGCTCTCGGGCGGCGTCTGCGTGGTCCGCGCGGGTGCCGCGACCGAGGTCGAGCTGAAGGAAAAGAAGCACCGGCTCGAAGACGCCATTTCCGCCACGCGCGCGGCCATCGAGGAGGGCATCATCGCCGGTGGCGGTAGCGCCCTGATACACGTCGGGGTGGGCCTCGGCGACCTTGGGAAGACCGGTGACGAGGCGCTCGGCGTGGATGTGGTGCGGTACGCGCTCAACGAACCGACTCGCTGGATCGCGCAGAACGCCGGGTACGAGGGCTATGTGGCGGTCGCCAAGGTTGCCGAGTTGAGTCCGGGCAACGGCTTCAACGCCGCGACGGGTGAGTTCGGGAACTTGATGGCCCAAGGCGTCATCGACCCCGTCAAGGTAACCCGCTCGGCCGTGGAAAACGCGGCGTCGATCGCTGGCATGCTGCTCACGACCGAGGTGCTGATCGTGGAGAAGCCTGAGGAAGAAAGGAACGGCGCCGCGGCTGGCCACGGCCACAGCCATGGTCCGGGCGGCCACATGCACTGATCACGCTCAGCGCGCCGCTGCGGCGAACGACGGTCCTGGCCCGCCCTGGGCGGCGGGCCAGGACCGTTTGCGCATTCCCGCTCGATGTCGGCAGGGTGTCCCAGTCAATGGGCTGACCGTCGCGTGAGACATTGCTTGCCAAGCGGATAGGCTCATTTATGGCTTTCGCCCCTTCGGAGCGATAATGTGCGGACACGCTTGGTAGCGACTTGGTCACAAAATGCGAACTGTGGGCCCGCGAAGCGGCACTGTGACCATTCCGTTGCGGGGGGCGGTGGCAATAGCCGGCCGCCCGGCGGGCATCATGCTTATGTGACGGAGGGATGCATAGCCCCGTCGCTGGTTGACGGGGCTCAGGGGGAAGGGCCGGATTTTTCGGCGCAGACAAGCGAAATCGAGCTACGCAATCTGACTGACCTTGCCGTGCAAGGCCATCCCGATGCGATCGAATCGCTCATAGAGCACGTGCGGCCGATGATCGTCCGATACTGCCGGGCGCGTCTCGGCCGGGTTACCGGTCACTACCACGTCGCCGACGACGTGGCGCAGGAAGTGTGCATAGCGGTTTTCTCGGCGCTGCCCAGATACCGTGACATGGGGCGGCCTTTCGCCTCTTTTGTCTTCGGTATCGCCGCACACAAGGTGGCCGACGCGCTGCGAAGCTCGGTGCGGCTCGCAGTGCCCACCGACGATCTGCCTGATGGGCCTGATGACCGGCCGGGACCGGAAGAAGCCGTGGTCGCGGGCATTGAGGCCGAACGTGCCCGTGCGTTGCTTTCCAGGCTCCCCGATCATCAGCGCGAATTACTAACGCTCCGCGTAGTTGCAGGCCTTTCCGCAGAACAGACCGGTAATGTACTTGGCATGTCAGCGGGGGCGGTAAGGGTAGCGCAGCATCGGGCACTGGCCCGGCTGAGGGCGCTCGCTGTTGAGGAGTCGATTGCGTGATCAGGGGGAGCGGTCCGGATAGGGTTACGCCGCCCGGGCCGCAGGACCGCGGGCGAGGCCGACGGCTGGAGAGGCCACCGAGCGAGCCCAGCGGCGAAATAGGCAGCGAAATAAGCCATGAAGTAATCGATATCGGTGACATTCGCCGAACCGAGCAGATTCTGAACGCGTTCGCACCGCGGCGGCGCGGTGTGAAATGGGCCGGTCCGGCCGTAGTTGATGATCCGGCGGTTTCTGTCCTTGCCGCGCTCGCCGCCGATGTCGACGACCGAGCCGATCCACGCCTCGGCGAGGTACGGGCTGAGCACGCCTCTCGCCGCCAGTTCAGCGCGGCTCTTGCTCGTGACACGGGCCGGAGCCCTGGAACGCACCGCGCGGGGACGCACCGCCTTGGAAGGGGTCGCACCGCTTTGCGCCGCGCGGTCAGCCCCTTCGGCGTGCGCCGCTTTGGCGGGCATCGCGCCGAGGTGCTCCGCCAGGGGGTGCTCCGCCAGGGGATGCTCCGCCTGGCGGCGCGTCGTTTCGGCGCGGGCGTCCTGCGGTCGCGTGGCTTCGGCGCGGGACGCGCGGGGTGGCATCGTTTGGGCGCCGGTCACGCCGGTGTGCGCTACGTGGGGATCCGCACCGTGGCCTCGGCCGCCATCGCAGCCGTGGCGCTCGTCACATCTGGTGTGGCCGCGGCGGCGATGCACGGTCGGCTCCCGTGGCTTGCGGGCAACGTTCAGCGCGCGGGCGCCGCCGGCGAACCGCGGCTCGCCGAGGCGCGGCCTGGCGCGGTCGGCCGCCCCGACGCCAGCGCGCAGACCGACGCGCCCGCCTCAGGCGGTTTGGCGGGTGACTGGCTGCAGCAGCCGCCGGACGCCGGGCCGCGCCGAACGGTTGCGTCGCCGAGGCAGGGGCGGCCGGCATGGGCGCGCTTGAACCCGGCGCGCTTCCCCGGCCGCGCGTTCGCCGCCGGTCCACCCGACGACGGCGCAGACGCCGGGGGAGGGCCGCATTCTGGACCGCTGGCCGGCGGCCCGGTGAGCGGGCCACCCGCGCGCGCCGCAGCGGCCGGATCCAGCGGTGTGCCTGGCGCCGCCTCGCCCGGCGGGCCAGGGGCGGCCATCGGGTCACCTGGCATACCAGGAACACCGGAGGTACCACAGACACCGGGCATGGCGGAGGCGCCGGGCGTGCCGGGGGCTTCTAGCGCGGCGAGGACCGCGGCGTCGGCCACTGCCCATCCGCCGGCGGCCGACGCCGCGCCGCGGACCGCGCGGCGACGAAGCCCTGCGCGATCACGTGCGACCCCAAGATCACCTAGGTCGGCGGCCCAGCCGTCAGCGACCCCCGCACGGCCATCCGCTGGCCCCGCACGGCCATCCGCCGGCCCCGCACCGCCATCCGCCGGCCCCGCACGGCCATCCGGTGGCCCCGCACCGCCATCCGCCGGCCCCGCACAGCCATCCCCGCGCGCTGGCGCACGGGGGCCCGCTGGTCAGCAGCAATCGCGGCAAGCCAGTCAGCCGCAGCCAGACCAGCAGGGCCAGCGCCCGCAGCAAGACCGGCGCCACGGCCAGGAGCAGCGGGCCACGCAGTCGCACCCGCTGCAGCTCCCTCCGCTGCCGCCACTGCTTCCATGATCGCGTCACAATGACACAAACGCCGCGGTCACGGACGTGCGAGCAGAGCCCGCGTGGCCCTCCGGGGCGCAACCAAGAGTGTGGTGAATGCCGCATTCTCCACACCAGAGGATGTACGGCGCCACCTTCTGCGCCCTTGGGATGTCGCGTGTCGGGGGCCAAGCCCACTGCAGCGAGCACACGGGCCTGCCGCGTGGCCCGCATGTCCGAAGCGTGCCCCGCGACCGGTCGGCGCGCACGTGAACCGGCCGTCATGACGGCTAGCATGGGTCGTGTCCCCGCAAGAGCACGTCCCCTGCCAGGCTCAGTGCCTCACCGCGTCCACAGAGCCCAGAGCCGCTGTCACCAGAGGGTGCCATGACCGACGACGCCAAGTTCGCCCCGCCCGGCTTGACCTTCGATGATGTGCTGCTGCTGCCCGCCTTCTCCACGGTGCTGCCGAGCGAAGTGGACACCACCACGCGGCTGTCCCGCAACGTGTCGCTGCGCGTCCCGCTGATTTCCTCGGCGATGGACACGGTCACCGAGGCGCGGATGGCGGTGGCGGTCGCCCGCGAGGGCGGCGCCGGGGTGCTGCACCGCAACCTTTCCATCGAAGAGCAGGCGCAGCAGGTGGACACGGTCAAGCGGTCTGAGGCCGGGATGATTACGAACCCGGTGACCTGCCGTCCGGATGCGACAGTGGCGGAGGTGGAGAGGCTGTGCGCGCGGTTTCGGATCTCTGGCGTGCCGGTGACCGATGAGGGCGGCGTCCTGCTCGGCATTGTGACCAACAGGGATATCCGCTTCGAGCAGGACTCACGGCGCAGGGTCGCCGAAGTGATGACGCACATGCCGCTTGTCACGGCGCCCCCCCGCGTCGCCCGAGCGGAAGCGCTCACGCTGCTCAGGCGGAACAAGGTGGAAAAGCTCCCCCTCGTGGACGCGCAGGGGAAGCTGCGCGGCCTGATCACCGTGAAGGATTTCACTAAGAGCGAACAGTTTCCGAACGCCACCAAGGACGAGGCAGGCCGGCTCGTCGTCGGCGCGGCGGTAGGCGTCGGCGAGGATGCCAAACGGCGTGCCCAGGCGGTCACCGATGCCGGTGCCGACGTCCTCGTGGTCGACACCGCGCATGGTCACTCCAGCTCGGTGCTCGAGATGGTCAGTCGCACGAAGGCCAACCTCAAGGTGGACGTGATCGGTGGAAACGTCGCCACGAGAGCGGGTGCGCAGGCCCTGGTTGACGCGGGCGCCGATGGGGTGAAAGTTGGCGTCGGGCCCGGGTCAATCTGCACCACCCGGGTGGTGGCCGGGGTAGGAGTTCCGCAGGTCACCGCCATCTACGAGGCCGCAAAGGCATGCCGGGGCAACGGCGTGCCAGTGATCGGCGACGGCGGCCTGCAGCACTCGGGCGACATCGCCAAGGCGATCGCGGCCGGCGCCGACACGGTCATGCTCGGCAGCCTCCTCGCGGGCTGCGCGGAGAGCCCGGGCGAGCTGGTCTTCATCAACGGCAAGCAGTACAAGCTTTACCGCGGGATGGGATCACTCGCCGCGATGCGAGGCCGCGGCGGCGAACCTGGCAAGCAGCGCGCGTTCTCCAGGGACAGGTACTTTCAGGACGACCTGCTGAGCGAGGACAAGCTGATCGCGGAGGGCGTTGAGGGCCAGGTCCCCTATCGCGGCCCAGTGGCGGCGGTGGCGCACCAGCTCATCGGCGGGTTGCGCGCCGCGATGGGCTACTGCGGCGCGGCCGCCATAGCCGATCTGCAGCAGGCCGCATTCATCCAGATCACCCCGGCGGGGCTGGCGGAAAGTCATCCGCATGACGTCAAGCTCACCGCGCCGGCGCCGAACTACACGAGGGGTTGACGGGGATCCTGCTCGGGCGGGCAAGCACAATGCTGATCCTTAACGGCTGCCGCTTCGTGCCGCCACGGCACGTGCGTGGCCCCATCGCGGAAGTCAACGCCCCGCACGCGCCGCCCGCCGAGACGGGTCGCACCGCCCAGACCCGTTTTGCCCCGCCCAGACCCGTTTCCCTACAAGACCCGCCCGCCCCTGGGGGCGCTGCCCTACTGATGATCTTGCCAGGTTGTCAAGGGGTTCGGGAAGGGTGAATTCCGATTCTGTGGATAACGTGGGCGACCGTGGTGGCGCGGGCTGTGAGGTCCCGCGTGGTTGGGCGGGTCGCGGGACGCCCGTGCCACGTAGCGGCAGCCGTTACGTGGCATTGTTTGAAGGTTTTGTGAAGAGGGAGTTGCGCACATGGAAATCGGGCGCGGTAAGAGTGGCCGCCGGGCATATGGCCTCGACGAGATCGGCATCGTGCCGTCCCGCCGTACCCGGGACCCGGAGGAGGTGTCGATCGCCTGGCAGATTGACGCCTACCGGTTCGAGCTTCCGCTCGTCGTCTCGCCAATGGACAGCGTCGTGTCGCCGGTCACAGGGATCGAGATCGGCCGCCTCGGCGGGCTCGCCGTGCTGGACCTGGAGGGCCTGTGGACCAGGTACGCCGATCCAGAGCCGGTGCTTGAGGAGGTCGCCTCGCTTGGCGACGCCGCCGCCACCCGCAGGCTGCAGCAGATCTACGCTGAGCCGATCAAGGAGGAGCTGATTGGGCGGCGGATCGAGGAGATCCGCGGCGCGGGGGTGACCACAGCCGCGCGGCTCTCGCCGCAGCGCACCGCCGCGTACCACAAGGCCGTCATCGACGCGGGCGCCGACATTTTCGTGATCCGCGGCACGACCGTGTCCGCCGAGCATGTGTCCGGGCGGGCGGAGCCGCTGAACCTCAAGCAGTTCATCTACGAGCTTGACGTGCCGGTGATTGTGGGCGGCTGCGCCACCTACACCGCGGCGCTGCACCTGATGCGCACCGGCGCGGCCGGGGTGCTCGTCGGGTTCGGCGGCGGTTCCGGCCACACCACACGCACCGTGCTCGGCGTCGCGGTGCCGATGGCGACCGCCATCGCCGATGTGGCCGCTGCCCGCCGCGACTACCTGGACGAGTCCGGCGGCCGGTACGTGCACGTGATCGCCGACGGCGGAATGACCTGCAGCGGCGACATCGCCAAGGCCCTTGCATGCGGCGCAGACGCGGTGATGGCCGGCTCGCCGCTAGCGCGGGCGTCCGAGGCGCCGGGCCGCGGCTATCACTGGGGCAGCGAGGCGCACCACCTCGAAGTGCCGCGCGGCGCGCGGGTGCGGGTCGGAACCGTCGGCAGCATCGAGCAGATCCTGCATGGACCGTCGAGCACGGCGGACGGGTCGATGAACCTCATGGGCGCCCTGCGCCGGACGATGGCCATCGCCGGATACTCGGATCTGAAGGAGTTCCAGCGGGTCGAGGTTGTCGTCGCGCCGCAGCGCTAGAGTCGCGCGTCGGGTAGGAAGGGAGGCGGTTACCGCGGATGGAGATGGCCCAACTGGGCCCCGGCCAGCGGTCGGCGGCACTGGAGGCGATGGCGGCCACCGAGCACCAGGTCGTGGTGGTCGGCGGCGGCGTGGTGGGGGCTGGCATCGCGCTGGACGCGGCGACCCGAGGGCTCACGGTCGGCCTGGTCGAGGCCAGGGACTTCGCGGCGGGAACGTCGTCGCGGTCAAGCAAGCTCATCCACGGCGGCCTGCGTTACCTGGAGCAGCTCAACTTCGGCCTGGTTCGTGAGGCGCTGACCGAGCGCTCTCTGCTGCTCCGCGGCATCGCGCCGCATCTGGTCCGCCCGGTCTCTTTTATTTTCCCGCTCACTCACCGCGTGTGGGAGCGTGCCTACGTCGGGGCGGGTGTTGGCCTGTACGACACGCTTGCGCTCTCCTTGGGGCAGCCGCGCGGGCTGCCCGCGCACAGGCACCTGACCAGGAGAGGCGCGCTCCGGCTCGCGCCGGCGCTGCGCAGGACGGCATTCACCGGGGCGGTCCAGTACTGGGACGCCCAGGTGGACGACGCGCGGTTCGTGCTGACGCTGGTCCGCACGGCAGCCACCTATGGCGCTCAGGTCGCGTCCCGCGCGCAGGTCGTCGGGTTTCTCCGTGAGGGCGCGCGGGTCACCGGGGTCCGGGTACGCGACCTGGAGACCGGCGCCGAACTGGCGATTCGCGCCCAGCAGGTGGTGAACGCGACCGGTGTGTGGACAGATGACATCCAGGCGCTCGTCGGCGGGCGGGGCATGATCAACGTCCGCCCGTCCAAGGGTGTGCACCTTCTCGTTCCACGCGACCGGATCCACTCCTCGGCCGGCATCATCACGCGCACACCGGTGAGCGTGCTCTTCGTCATCCCGTGGGGCAGGCACTGGATCATTGGCACCACCGACACCGACTGGTCGCTGGACAAGGCGGATCCGGCTGCGAGCCGTGCGGACATCGACTATCTGCTCGGGCGGGTCAACGCCGTGCTCGCGGTGCCGCTCACCCACGACGACGTGGAAGGCGTCTACGCCGGGCTTCGCCCGCTGCTGTCCGGTGAGTCGGACGTGACCTCCCGGCTGTCGAGGGAGCATATGGTGGCGCAGCCGGTGCCAGGCCTGGTGATGATCGCTGGCGGCAAGTACACGACGTACCGGGTGATGGCGCGTGATGCCGTTGACGCGGTGGCGCACAGCCTTGACGGCAAGGTCCCGCCGTCCTGCACCGACGCGGTGCCGCTCGCGGGCGCGGACGGCTACCCGGCGCTGTGGAACTCCCGCGCCCGGCTCGCCGCCGCCTCCCGGCTGCACGTGGCGCGCATCGAGCATTTGCTGCGCCGGTTCGGCTCGCTGGCCGAGGAGGTGCTCGCGCTGATCGGCTCGCGCGCAGATCTTGGTCGGCCCATTTCCGGCGCCGACGACTACCTGCGCGCTGAGGTCGTCTACGGGTGTACGCACGAGGGGGCACGGCATCTGGACGACGTGCTCGCCCGCCGCACCCACGTGTCGATAGAAACCGCTGACCGCGGTGTTTCCGCCGCGCCGGAGGCCGCCGAGCTGATGGCCGGCGCGCTCGGCTGGGACGCCGACCAGACCGGACGCGAAATCGAGTACTACAGAAAGCACATCGACGCCGAGCGCGCCTCGCAGGCTATGGACAGCGACAGGGCGGCGGACGCCATCCGGCTCGGCGCGCCGGAGATCGTGCCCGCGGCCGACTCCGTCCGGTGAGACTGGCGAGCGCGGGCGTCGAGTGCGGAACCGGGCGTTAGCGACTCACGGAATGTCGATCAAGACCTTGCCGACGGCGCCGGATTCGACCGCCTCGTGCGCGGCGGCGATGTCGTCGAGCGAGAACCGGTGAGGGGGCAGCTCGCTGAGCGCGCCTGCCGCCAGCGCGCTGCTCACCTCGTGTACCGCGGTCGCCATGAACGAACCAGGGACGCCGTAGAGCAGCACGAAGCGCAAGCTCACGTTCGCTGTCATGCATGCGCGGACAGGCAGCACCGGGTCCTGCGGCTCGGCGGCGTAGGTGACGATCACCGTCCCAGGCCCCGACACGGCCAGGTCCAGGCTCAGGTTGGCGCCGAGTGCGACCTCGACCACCCGGTCGAACTGGCGCGCGAACGAGCGGACCTGGTCGACGGCGTCGCTCGCGCGGTAGTTCACCACGGCGTCGGCGCCTGCCTTACTGGCGAGTTCTGCTTTTTCCGCGCTGCTCACGGTGGCGAGCACCCGCGCGTCTGAATATTTCGCGAGCTCGATGGCAAAATGACCAACGGCACCCGCGCCCCCTGCGACCAGTACGGTCTTGTTGGCCAGCGGGCCGTCGGCGAACAGGCACCGGTAGGCGGTCAGCGCGGGCACCCCGAGGGTCGCGCCCAGCTCGAACGACGCGAGGTCCGGTAGCGGCACCGCCCGGTGCTCGGGCACGACCGTCCACTGCGCCGCAGTTCCCCATCGCTGGCCGAACGCGGCGAACCAGACCCAGACCCGCTGGCCGACCCGCCCAGGGTCGACCTCCGGGCCGACCGCGTCAATCTCTCCGGCCCCGTCGTGATGGGGAATCTGGAACTCGTCCACCGGGCGTGGGGTGGCGCCCGCCCGTGTCTTCCAGTCCGTCGGGTTGACGCCCGACACCCGCAACCGGACCCGAACCTCGCCGGGCCCGGGTTCCGGGCGGTCTACTTCCGTCACGCGCAGGACCTCGCGGGCGGCGCCGGTGCGTTCGTAGATCGCGGCCTTCACATCGAGTCCCTTCGGTCTGGCTGGACCAGCCATTCGGTACGGCTGGACCAGCCACCTCACCCTAACGTCGGGCGGAAGCCTGCCCGCAACGGTGGACCGGGTTCCACGGGCAGGCTCTATAGACTTTCCGTTCCAGCCCAGCCACAGGAAGGCCGTCGCGTGCACGGTAGCGGTGACTTCGATACCGTCCTGGTGGTCGATTTTGGCGCACAGTACGCTCAGCTGATCGCCCGCAGGGTCCGCGAGTGCCATGTGTACTCCGAGATCGTGCCGCACACCATGCCGGTCGAGCAGATGCTGGCGCGCAGGCCGAAGGCGATCATCTTGTCCGGTGGGCCGGCGTCGGTCTACGAGCGCGGCGCGCCGCCGGCGCCGCCGACCGAACCCGGCGGGCGTGGCCTTTTCGACCGCGGCGTCCCTGTGCTCGGCATCTGCTATGGGTTCCAGCTCATGGCGACCGGCCTCGGCGGCGCCGTGGCCAAGACCGGCACTGGTGAGTACGGCGGCGCCGTCCTTGAGGTGTGCGCCGACGGTCGCCTGCTGGCCGGCCTGCCCGCGCGCCTTCACGTGTGGATGTCGCACGGCGACTCGTGCACGCAGGCGCCGCCGGGGTTCACCGTCACCGCACGCAGCCCAGGCGCACCCGTCGCGGCGATGGAGGACCCCGCCCGTGGCCTTTACGGCCTGCAGTTCCATCCCGAAGTGCTGCACACCACGCACGGCCGGCAGATCCTGCAGCATTTCCTCGACGCGGCCAGGTGCCGGCCGTCGTGGACGATGCTCAACATCGTCGAGGACCAGATCGCAAAGATTCGGGCACAGGTCGGCGGCGCCCGCGTTATTTGCGGCCTATCTGGCGGCGTCGACTCCGCGGTTGCCGCTGCCCTTGTCCAACGGGCCCTTGGACCTCAGCTCACCTGCGTCTTCGTCGATCACGGTCTGCTCAGAAAGGGTGAGGCGGGTCAGGTAGAAAAGGACTTCGTCGCCGCCACCGGTGTGGATCTGACGGTGGTGAACGCGGCGGATCGCTTCCTCGAGGCCCTCGCCGGAGTCGAGGACCCTGAGCAGAAAAGAAAGATCATCGGGCGCGAGTTCATCCGGGTGTTCGAGCGCGCCGCTCGCGAGATTGTGACGGCTGCCGGCGCGCACGGTGACTCGGTGGACTTCCTGGTCCAGGGCACGCTCTACCCCGACGTTGTGGAGTCAGGCGGCGGAGCGGGCGCGGCGAGCATCAAGTCACACCACAACGTCGGCGGCCTGCCGGATGATCTCACGTTCCAGCTTGTTGAGCCGCTGCGGTCGCTGTTCAAAGACGAGGTACGCCGGGTCGGCGCCGAACTCGGGCTGCCGCCCGAGATCGTGTGGCGCCAGCCGTTTCCCGGGCCGGGCCTGGCGATCCGGGTGATCGGCGCGGTCACCGCCGAGCGGCTACGGGTGCTCAGGGAAGCGGACGCGATCACTCGCGAAGAACTGACCCGCGCCGGCCTGGACAGGCAGATCTGGCAGTGCCCAGTCGTGCTGCTTGCACAGGTGCGGTCGGTCGGCGTCCAGGGCGACGGCCGGACATACGGACATCCGGTGGTGTTGCGCCCGGTGACAAGCGACGACGCGATGACCGCCGACTGGGCGCGGCTGCCGGCCGAGGTGCTGACCCGGGTCTCCACCCGGATCACCAACGAGGTCCCAGAGATCAACCGCGTGGTGATCGACGTCACCAGCAAGCCGCCAGCCACGATCGAGTGGGAGTGACAGCCGTGCGCGCGCGGCTGGACGGTCCGGCTACAGGGCGGCGAGGATCTGCCTGAGCAGGTCCATGGCGCGCCACACGTCGTCGTAGCGTGTGGTGATCGGGGCCGGCCCAAGCCGAAGCCGGTCAGGGGCACGGTAGTCGGCGATCACCCCGGCCGAGGCGAGAGCTCCGCAGATGTGCTGTGCCTGCGGGTGGCGCAAGCACACGTGTGACCCGCGGCCGGCTGGGTCGCGGGGTGAGGCGAGCGCGCATCCGAGTGGCACGAGCCAGCGGTCGGCAAGATTGATCAGGTAGTCGGTCAGGCGCATTCCCTTGGCCCGTAGGTGGGCGATCCCGGCCTCGGCGAGCAGGCGCACGCCTTCCTCGACCGCTGCGATCCCGATTATCGGTGGCGTGCCGGTGAGGAAGCGCCCCATCTCGGGCAGCGGGTCGTAACCAGGTCCCATGGCGAACTGGTCCCGCTGCCCGAACCAGCCCCAGATCGGCTGCCTGAGCTCCGCCTGCAGATCCCGCCGTACGTAAAGGAACGCGGGCGAGCCGGGCCCGGCGTTGAGGTACTTGTAGGTGCAGCCGACGGCGAGGTCTGCGCCCGACGCGTCCAACTCGACCTGAACGGCGCCCGCGGCATGGCACAGGTCCCAGAGCATCATCGCCCCGGCGTCGCGGACCAGCCGGGTGACCGAGGCCATATCAAGCAGCGCGCCGCTGCGGTAGGCGACCTGGGACAGGCTCACCAAGGCGGTCCGCTGATCGAGCGCGTCGCGCAGGGTGGCTGTCGAAAGCCCATTGTCGATGTCGCTTTCGATGAGCCGCAGGTCGTAGCCACGCTCCTTGGCGAGCCCTTCGAGCACGTAACGATCCGTCGGGAAGTTGTCGTCGTCGGTGATGATGACCGGCCGGCCCGGCCGGGCGTCAAGCGCCGCGCTGGCGAGCTTGTACAGGTTGACGGTCGTGTTGTCGCAGACCGCGACCTGGCCGGGTGCCGCGCCAAGCAGGTGCTCGCCGAGCAGGTCGCCAACCTGGATCGGCAGGTGGATCCAGTGCTCCCACGAGCGGATCAGCCCGGCGCCCCATTCGTCACGCACCAGCCGCCCGATGCGCTCGACCGTCGCGCGCGGCAGCCGGCCGAGCGAGTTGCCATCGAGGTAGATGACCTCGGGATCGGCGAAGATGAACCGGTCGCGCAAGCCTGCCAGCGGGTCGCTGGCGTCCAGGGCTAGGGCGGCCTGCCTGGCGGCGGAAAATCCGGTCACCGGTTCGACATTACTTTGGACTGGCAGCGCTGGCTGGCCGGTGACCAGTTGAGGGGTCGGCTGGCCGTCATGCCTTGACCGAGGGCCGAAATTCCCCGCCACGGGGCGATGTGGCCGCATCACGAGCGCGACCGGCGGGCGCGGGGCAGAATGGGCGTTGGGAAGCCGGGGAACCGGCCGCGCCGCGCACCTACCTGGGTTTTGACTGGGAACCTGGCTGATCGCGCCGGCCGGGCGTGGGCCGCCACACCATTACCTGTCAGTAACAAGAAAGGATGATTCATGCCTGAGATGAGCGGCTACCGGGAGGGCGTGCCGTCGTGGACCGATCTGGCGAGCCCCGACGTGGAGGCGTCCAAGGCCTTCTACTCGGCGCTGTTCGGATGGGAGGCGAACACCGTTCCGGCGCCGGAGGCCGGCGGCTACACGCTCTTCACCATGAACGGTAAGCAGGTCGCGGGCGTCGGCCCGATCATGACGGAGGGCCAGCCCTCCGTCTGGATGACCTACGTCAACGTGGCCGACGCTGATGGCATCGCCAAGCGGGTCGCCGACGCGGGCGGTGATGTCCTGATGGCGCCAATGGATGTGCTTGACCAGGGTCGGCTGGCTGTGTTCGCCGATCCCACCGGGGCGGTTATCGGGGTCTGGCAGCCCGCCGCGCACACCGGTGCCCAGCTCGTCAACGAGCCGGTCTCCTATTGCTGGAGCGAGCTTGCCACCAGGGACGTCGACGGGGCGAAGGCATTCTACTCAGCGGTGTTCGGCTGGGATTCCGCCACCGGGACCGATGGCCCGATGGCGTACACCGAGTTCAAGGTGGACGGAGACTCGATCGCTGGGATGTTCCAGATGGCAGGCATGATGCCCGACGACGTGCCGCCGCACTGGGGCGTGTACTTCGCGGTGGCCGACTGCGACGCGACCGTGGACGCCGCCTCCGGGCTTGGCGCCAGCGTCGCGGTGCCCGCGATGGACGTGCCTATCGGCCGTTTCGCGGCCCTTACCGACCCGCATGGCGCATTCTTCAGGGTGATCAAGCTCGCCAGCGAGTCATGACGCCCGGATCGGCGCGGCGCTAAGAGCCTGCTTGAGCCCGGCCCGGCACGCCGGGCCGGGCTCAAGCAGGCTCAGTCGGTCACGGTCTGTCCGCTGGCACAGACCGTGACCGACCATCACCTCAGGACGCGCCCTTGCGCTTCCTGCGCAGCCGTGCGATGAGGGTGACGAAGAACGCCGCGATGAGTGCGCCGAGCGCGGGCCCGATCCGCCTCAGCACCGGACCGGTCGCGACCCGGAGCAGGTCGAGCGTGTTCTCCTGCCCCGCCTGTTGGGCCGCGTTGTCGGCGACAGCCTCGGTCTGGGGTGTCGCCGCGTCGGCCCCGGGTGCCGCGCCCCCAGCCGGGGGTGTCGCCGCGTCAGTCCCGGGCGCCGCGCCTGCTGCACCCTCGCCCGCGAGTTGCCCGGCCAGGTTGGCCGCGAACTGCTCGATCAGCCTCCCGCTGACATCGGCGAGAACTCCGCGGCCCATTTGAGCGGGCCGGCCGGTCACGTTGAGCGTCGTGTTCATCGTGACTCGGGTCCGCCCGTTATCACCGTGCAGCGCGGCGTGCACCTTGGCCGATGCGGTTCCGGTGCCGCGGGCCTCTTTTCCCGATGCCTCGATGGTGACGGTGTGGGCAGCCTCGTCGCGTTCCACGAACCGGGCATGGCCGCGATAGGTCATCGTGATCGGACCGACCTTCACCTTGACCCGGCCGGTGAGGTCATCGCCGTCAACGGTGTCGACGGTGGCGCCAGGCATGCAGGGCGCCACCCGCTCGACGTCGAGCAGGACCTCCCAGGCCTCGTCCGGCGGCACAGGGATCGTGAACGAATGCTCAAACTCCATGGCGATCCATTCTGGTCACACGCCTGCCGCCGCGGCCAGCGCCCGGCCGGTGAGCACGCGAGCCAGGTGACGCCGGTACTCCGCCGATCCGTTCATATCGTGCGGAGGCGATGTGCCGTCAGCGGCGTGCGACGCGGCTTGCCCTAGCGCGTCGGCGGTGGCCGGGATCCCAGCCGCGGCAGCCTCTACCGCGGCGGCCTTGACTGGGACCATGCCCATGTTGGTCAGGCCCACCCGAGACTCGGTCACTTGGCCGTTGCCGCGGCGAACCGCGGCGGCCACGCCGACGATCGCCCACGCCTGGGCGGTGCGGTGGAATTTCTCGTATCGGTACCCCCAGCCAGGTCCTAGCTTGGGCACCCGGATCCCGGTCAGGATCTCGTCCGCGGCGAGTGTCGTGGTCAGGTAATCGACGAAGAACTCAGAAGCGGGGATCTCACGATCGCCCGATGGCCCACGGGCGAGCAACGTCGCATCCAGCGCGACAGCCACCGCGGGCAGGTCGCCCGCGGCGTCGGCGTGCGCGAGCGAGCCACCAAACGTGCCACGGTGGCGGACGGCCGGGTCGGCGACCGTGGCCGCCGCCTCGGCTATCAGGCCGCAGTTCGCCGCGATCACCGGGTCGTGGGCAAGCTCGTGGTGGCTCGTGAGCGCGCCAATCCGCAGCGTCGCGCCTTCGTCGACAACGCCGCGCAACTCGCTGAGCTTGCCGATATCGACAAGCAGCCCCGGGTTGGCGAGGCGAAGCCGAAGCAGCGGAACCAGGCTCTGCCCGCCCGCGATCACCTTGGCGTCGTCGCCGTTTCCTGCGAGTGCCGCGACGGCGTCGGCCAGCGAAGCGGGCCGCACGTAGCCGAACTTAGCCGGGATCATTGCGCCGTCTCCCCTTCCTGCGCTGCTTGTTGTTTCCCGCCGTCGCGCCCCGCGATGGCTTGCCAGACCCGCTCCGGGGTACACGGCATCGGCACGTCGCGGACGCCGTAGGGACGCAGCGCGTCCGCGATGGCGTTCACCACGGCCGGGGTGGCCGCGATCGTGCCGGCCTCACCGACGCCCTTGACTCCCAACGGGTTGGTGGTTGACGGCGTCTCGGTCCGGTCGGTGACGAAGGTGGGCAGATCCTTGGCCGAAGGCAGTAGGTAGTCGGCCATGGTGGTGGTCAGCAGGTTGCCATCGTCGTCATAGACGGCCTCCTCGTAGAGCGCCTGCGCGATGCCCTGGGCGATGCCGCCGTGCAACTGGCCTTCCACGATGGTTGGGTTCACCACGCGCCCCACGTCGTCCACGGCCACGTAGGAACGGATCTTCACCTGCCCGGTCTCGGTGTCCACTTCGACGGCGCACAGGTGGGTGCCGTGCGGGAAGGAGAAATTCTCCGGGTCGAAGGTCGCCTCCGCGTCGAGCGATGGTTCGACGCCGTCTGGCAGGTCGTGCGCGGCAAACGCGGCGAATGCGATGTCCTGGATCGTCTTGCCCGGGCCCTCGCTTCCCTTGGCCTGGAACATCCCGGCGGTGAACTCCACCTCCTCGGGTGGCGCCTCGAGCAGCTTGGAGGCGATCACCTTCGCTTTGGCAACCACCTTTTCGCACGCGGAATGCACGGCCATACCGCCGACCACCAGGGAACGCGAGCCGTAGGTGTCCATGCCCTTGGGGGACACATGGGTGTCTCCGTGCAGGACCCGCACGTCCTCGAACGGCACGCCGAGCGCGTCCGCCACGATCTGGCTCCATGCGGTCTCGTGCCCCTGCCCATGCGCGCTGGAGCCGGTGACCACCTCGACCTTGCCGGTGGGCAGCATCCGCACGGACGCGTGCTCCCAGCCGCCGGCCGCGTAGGAGAGCTGGCCGAGTATCCGCGATGGCGCCAGACCGCACATCTCGGTGTAGGTGGACACGCCAAGGCCGAGCTGGACCTTGTCGCCGCTGGCCCGCCGCTGCGCCTGCTCCCTGCGCAGTTCGTCGTAGCCGAAGAGCTCGCAGGCCCTCGCCGTGGCGGCCTCGTAGTTACCCGAGTCGTAGGTGAGGCCGGCGATGGTCGTGTAAGGAAAATCCTCGTGCCTGATCCAGTTGCGCTCGCGCAGCTCAAGTGGGTCCATGCCGAGTTCGCTCGCGAGCTCGTCCATGATGCGCTCGACCGCGAACGTGGCCTCGGGGCGACCGGCCCCGCGGTAGGCGTCGGTCGGTGTCTTGGTGGTGAACACACCGGTGCATCGGAACGAGTACGCGTCCATCTTGTAGATGCCGTTGAACATGAACGCGCCGAGCAGCGGGATACCCGGCGTGACGAGCATCAGGTAGGCGCCCATGTTGGCGAGCAGATCGACAGAAATGCCGCGCAACCGGCCGTCGCGTTCGGCCGCCACCCGCACCCGCTGGAGTTGGTCGCGCCCATGGTGGACTGTGAGGTTGCCCTCACTGCGTGACTCGGTCCACTTGACCGGCCGGCGCAGCCGCCGCGCGACAAGCAGGGCGAGCACTTCCTCCGCCGTAACCTGCAGCTTGGACCCGAAGCCGCCGCCAACGTCTGGCGCTATCACCCGAAGGCTGTGCTCAGGAATGCCGGTCACCAGAGCCAGCATGACCCGCAGCACGTGCGGAATCTGCGTCGCGGACCAGAGAGTGAACTCCTCGCCACTCGGAGCGCACACCACGGACCGGGGCTCCATTGCGCTCGGGATGAGCCGCTGCTGCACATAATTCCGTTCGATCACCACAGGGGCGTCGCGGAATGCGGCATCCACGTCGCCATTGCTGAGGCTCCACTCGAAGCTGCGATTTCCGGCCGTGTCCGCGTGCACCTTCGGTGAGTCGTCGGCGAGCGCGGACCGCATGTCGAGCACCGGAGGCAGGGGGTCATAGTCCACCTCGATGGCCTCGAGCGCGTCGGCGGCGATGTAGGCGTCGCGGGCGATCACGCAGGCCACGGCCTCGCCCGGATAGCGGACTTCGTCAAGGGCCATCGGAGGATGGTTGGGTATGACGATGTCTTCCGTCACGGGCCACGCGCACGGCAGGCTGCCCTGCTCGCTCGCGAAGTCCGCGCCGGAGAATGCGGCGATCACGCCGGGCATAGCCCGTGCCGCGGAGACGTCCACGCGAGCGATGCGGGCATGAGCGAGCGGGCTGCGCAGGAAGGCCATGTGCACCATCCCGGGCAGCTTGATGTTGTCGGTCCAGTTCGTCTGGCCAGTGACCAGGCGCGCGTCCTCCTTGCGCGCCCGCGCCTTGCCGACCTCGGACCCGGCCCCTGGTTCGGCCGCTACGGCGGTCATGCCTGGCCTCCCGTCTGTGTTAGCGCCTCGTCACGCGCGCCTGCGGCGCGTTTCACCGCGCGGACGATGTTCTGGTAACCGGTGCACCTGCACAGATTGCCCTCTAGGCCCTCGCGGATCTCATCGTCAGTGGGCGCGGGCTTCTCCCTCAGCAGGTCGGCGGCCGCCAAGATCATGCCGGGGGTGCAATAGCCGCACTGCAATGCGTGCTCGTCGTGGAAGGACTGCTGAAGCGGGTGCCACTGGCCATCGGCGATCCCTTCGATGGTGGTGATCTCGCTGCCGTCGGCCTGAACGGCCAGTACAGAGCAGCTCTTGACCGAGATTCCATCCATGAGCACCGTGCAGGCGCCGCAATTGGTCGTGTCGCAGCCGATCGGCGTGCCCGTCTTGCCTGCGACCTCGCGGAGGTAGTGCACGAGAAGCAGTCGAGGCTCGACGTCATCGGCGTATGTGACGGAGTCGATGGATACAGTGATGTGGGTCATGCGCGACCTCCTCCTTGGGGCCTGTACGCCCACTGTTTAACTTAGGCCGGCCGCATCAGCCACACCAGTCCTCCGCCGTACCCGTTGACCGAGGTCACTGCGGCGCCAGGAGGCGCCCTGGCGCGGTGGGATCGTGCTTGGCCGCGCCCCGTCCGTGCTTGTCACCGGAGTTTGGTGCGGGCGGTTGACGGCATTGCCCGGTATGGAGGTGGTCAAATTTTGTAAGATCGACACCGTTTGACTTCAACGTGAAGCTTGTAAAACGTTCAAGGTCAAACTAAGTTTCCCCGGTGAAGAACCGGCCGTCCGATGAGGAGTCGTGGTCGACGTGTACGAAACGCCGATTGAACCCGCGGCGGCCGCGGGGTCGCCTGAACACACCGCCAACTACCGCGCCCCCATCCTCGTGGCGTTTCCTGGCCCGGCAAAGCAGCGGCGGCTCACCGTGGCGTTCCGGTTCATCTTGGCGTTCCCGCAGGCCATAGCGCTCGCTTTCATAGGGATCGCCGCCGCAGTCGTCTTGGTCATCGGCTGGTTTGGCGCGCTATTCATGGGCCGGCTGCCCGCGTTCGCCGCCGACTTCCTTGCTGGATACCTCCGCTGGCAGACCAGGTACTACGCGTACATGTATCTGCTGACCGGGGCTTACCCTCCGTTCTCATTTCGGGAGGATCCTCGCTATCCGGTTCAGTTGGCCATGCGGCCAGGAAAGCTGAACCGTTTCGCTGTTCTGTTCCGTTGGGTGCTGGCCATCTGGGCAGACATCGTCGAAACCGTCGTCTTTTATGGCCTACTCCCCGTCTTGTTCATCGCCTGGTTGATCGTGCTCGTGACGGGCGCGATGCCGTCGGCGCTGCACCAGGCCGTCGCTGCGGCGGTGCGTTACCAGGCACGGGTATCCGGATACCTGTGGATGCTCACTGCCGAGTACCCGTGGGGGCTGTTCGGTGACGGCTCACTCGCCGCGGCGCAGGCGCAGGCGCCCGTCCAGGAAGGATCTCCGGCTTATCCGCAATCCCCGACTGTTCCGGACTCAGCTGGCTACGGCCAGCCGCCTGAGTACGGAGCGCAGCCCGGGTACGAGCCGCCGCCCGGGTACGGCGCCCAGCCTGAGCACGGAGCGCCCGGGTACGGCCCAGCCGAGTACGGAGCGCAGCCCGAATACGGGCACGTGGCGGGTTACGGCGCTCCGCCGTCGGAGCTTGGCGGCTATGAGCCGCCGCTATCCGCTCCAGGTCGGCCTTCGTGGGAGCTCCTCCTGTCCTCCGGCGCGAGACAACTCGTCGGCCTGTTCGTCGTCCTTGGCCTCTTCCTTGTCGCTGCCACCAGCGCTGTTTCTGCTGTGCAGGCGACCAGCACGGTTAGCCGCGCCGAATCGATCAGACACGTGGAGACCGCGCATGCCGCTTTGGTCAGGGCGACGGCCGGCTTTTCCGCCACGATGTCGTCCTGCCAGACCAAGGCTGACCCGCTGCCCTGCGTAACGGCCGCTGACCGGGCGGTTGCCCAGGCTTTCGGTGCGTTCGGCCAGGCCCTGCGCCAAACCGCCATGCCCTCGGCGTCGTCGTCTGCGGCCGCGAGCCGGATCTCCTCAGCCGCGGCGCAACTCCAGCGGATCTTCCAGGAACTTGGCAGCTCAAGCTCGCTCGGCCAGTACCAACAGACGATCCAGAGCTCTGGTCTTCAGCAGATACTCAACAAGTTCGATGCTGATTATTCCAACCTGGGGGCCGCGCTGAACGCTCGCTGAATTGGGCACCGGCGATTCAGTTCGGTCGGCGCCACGGCGTTCGGCCGGACCTTCTCGGCCCCGTCCGCCGAGGATGGACGCTCAGCCGGTTTCCATGACCTGGAATGCCTCGGCCAGACGGCCCTCCGCCAGCCCAGCCTGTGCGGCGCTGCGCGACAGCCAGTTGCGGACGAAATCCTCGAGACCGTCGAAGTGGCTGGTCTGGCTCTCGTGGGCGCGCAGGGCGGCAATCTTGCGCGGGAATGTGTCCGTCATGTCCACGTAATGGCTTGGGGAAGGTCCCCCCATCAGCCACACCTCGCTCACCGTCCAGGCCGCGAGCCCCTCGTCACGGAGCAGCTCAGGAAAGGCGAACGGGTTGCGCGCATCGGGGTACACCGCGTCAAGCGAGGCGGATCCGACCGCGCGGTGGTCTGGATGGCTCGGGCCGATGCGCACGTAGTTGCGTTCGGGCGAAGGGCAGAGGACGCGCTGCGGCCGTACCTGGCGGATTACCCGGGCGAGGTCCCTGCGAAGCTCCAGGGTCGCTTCGACCCGGCCATCGGGATAACCGAGGAATCGCACATCGTCCACCCCGGCATGCTTGGCTGCCGCTGTCTGCTCAGCGCGCCTGATGGACCGCATCTCCGCGCGGTCGATCGTCCCGTCGTACCCGCCTGCGTCACCATCGGTCACGACGCAGTAGCTCACGTCGATCCCGGCATCGGTCCACGCCGCCGCGGTGCCTGCGGCGCCGAACTCAATATCGTCCGGGTGGGCGGCGATGAGCAGGACAGTGCGGACCTCGGACTCACTTAGCACGTTGCCCATCCTAGTGGCCTGTAAGCGGAGTCTTCCTCATCACCAGGTGCCGGTACGAAGACCCCGATTCACCATGACCCTGGTTCGACGGGAACCCGGCGGCAGGACGCCACGCGGGCCGCTGGATGCCACGCCATGTCGGCGGGAGCGCCTACGCTTGGCACGTGTCCACCGCGACCGGAGCCTCCCTTCTCGACAGCCTGAACCCGCAACAGCGCGCAGCGGTCGTGCATGAAAGCTCGCCCCTTCTCATCGTGGCCGGGGCCGGCTCAGGCAAGACGCGCGTGCTCACCTACCGCATTGCGCACTTGCTCGCCGAGCGCAACGTCGGCCCGGCCGAGATCCTGGCGATCACCTTCACCAACAAGGCGGCCAGGGAGATGGCCGACCGTGTCGCCGCGCTTATCGGTGGGCGAGCCAAGGCGATGTGGGTCATGACCTTCCACTCGGCGTGTGTGCGCATCCTGCGCCGAGAAGCTAAGCGTTTCGGGTACCCATCGAGCTTCTCCATCTACGATCAGGCGGACTCGCAGCGGCTGATGGGCCTGGTCTGCCGTGAGCTAGATCTCGACCCGCGGTGGTTTCAGCCCAAAGCGATGCACGCTGGCGTGTCAAACCTGAAGAACGAGCTTGTCGATTACGAGACGGCCCGGACACAGGCCAGCAACGGCACGCACAAGGAGAAGATCCTCGCCGAAGCATATGAGGCCTACCAGCGACGGCTGGTGGAGTCCGGCGCGATGGACTTTGACGACCTCATCATGGTGACGGTCTTGTTGCTGCAGGCCTTCCCCGAGGTGGCTGAGCACTACCGACGCCGGTTCAGGCACATTCTGGTAGATGAGTATCAAGACACCAACCACGCGCAGTACGCGCTCATCCGCGAGCTCGTTGGCCGTGACAACCCGGCCGAGCTTTGCGTGGTCGGCGACGCGGACCAATCCATCTATGCCTTCCGCGGGGCGACGATCCGCAATATCGAGGAGTTCGAGCAGGACTTTCCCGATGCGAAGGTCATCTTGCTCGAACAGAACTACCGCTCCACCCAGAACATCTTGTCCGCAGCCAATGCCGTCGTATCCAGAAACGTCGGCCGCAAGCCCAAGAATCTCTGGTCAGACCAGGGCGCCGGGCCGCTCGTCACTGGCTACGTCGCGGACAACGAGCACGACGAGGCCGCGTTTGTGGCAGCCGAGGTGGACCGGCTTGCCGACGAAGGAGCGGCCAAACCCGGCCAGGTCGCCGTTTTCTACCGTACTAACGCACAGTCGCGGGTCTTTGAGGAGATCTTTGTCCGCACCGGCTTGCCCTACAAGGTTGTCGGTGGGGTGCGCTTCTACGAACGCCGCGAGGTCCGGGATCTGCTCGCCTATCTGCGGCTGCTGGCCAACCCAGAGGATCTGGTGTCACTGCGGCGGATCATGAACGTGCCACGGCGCGGCATCGGGGACAGGGCGCAGGCGTGCGTCGAGGCGTTCGCGCAGCGAGAGAGGATCACCTTCGCCACCGCACTGGCCCGCCCGGACGACGTGCCCGGCCTCGCCACCCGGTCGGCCGGATCGATCGCGCAGTTCAACAGCCTGATCGGCGGGTTTCGCGAGCTTGTGGCCGCGGGGACGCCGCCGTCTCAGATCGCCGAGGCGGTGCTCGAGCGCTCCGGGTACCTCGCTGAACTCGAGGACTCGCAGGACCCGCAGGATGAGAGCAGGATCGAGAACCTCTCGCAGCTGATCGCGGTCGCGCGCGAGTTCGAGAGTGTGAATCCCGCTGGCGCACTGGTGGACTTCCTTGAGCAGGTATCTCTTGTTGCTGACGCGGACCAGATCCCTGAGGGCGAGGATCACGGCGGGCTTGTCACCCTGATGACCCTGCACACCGCCAAGGGCCTGGAGTTTCCTGTCGTGTTCCTCACCGGGATGGAGGAGAGCGTGTTCCCGCATCAGCGGTCCATGGCCGACGCCAGGGCGCTGGAAGAGGAGCGTCGGCTCGCCTACGTCGGGATCACCAGGGCACGGGAGCGGCTCTACCTGACCCGTTCGGCCTTGCGCACCTGGTGGGGCCGCCCGGCGTTCCATGCTCCCTCGCGGTTTGTTGCTGAGATCCCGCAGGAACTGATGGACTGGCGGCGCGAGGAGGCCACGCCCTCTTCGACACCAGCCAGCGAGCGGATGGCCGCTCGCCCAGGCGTGCGTGTGACAGGGAACAGGGAGGTGCCCGCGCTGTCGCCCGGTGACCGCGTCACGCATGACGCTTTCGGTCTTGGCACCGTGGCGAGCGTCAGTGGCGCCGGTGAGCGGGCCGAAGCGAAGATCGATTTCGGCGGTGAGCACGGGGTGAAGCATTTGATCTTGAGGTACGCCCCGATCGAGAAGCTGTAGCCCGCGAGCTGTTGGGGCCGCCGCCCCCCACCGCTCACCGGCCGGATACGCTCGGCCAGGAGGCACGGCGCCTGTGGGCGGAGCCTGCGGAGGGCGCCGGTGGGAGGCAAACCATGGGAAGCATCCGCGTGGTGGTGGCCAAGGTGGGCCTGGACGGGCACGACCGGGGTGCCAAAGTGGTCGCGCGGGCGCTGCGAGACGCTGGCGTAGAGGTCATCTACACCGGCTTGCACCAAACGCCGGAGCAAGTTGTGGAAGCCGCCGTGCAAGAGGATGCGGACGGAATCGGGCTATCAATCCTGTCCGGCGCCCACATGACGCTGTGCGCGCGGGTGCTCGAGTTCCTCGATGAGCGTGATGCGCGCGACATCACGGTGTTCGTCGGCGGGATCGTGCCTGATGCGGACATCCCCGAACTCGAGCGGATGGGAGTTGCGCGGGTCTTCACCCCCGGCGCCTCCACACACGAGATCGTGGGCTGGGTTTACGCGACATTCGGCGAACCTGGCGGCGCCGCCCCGCTCGGTGCCGGCCGACAGGTGCCGCGCACCGCCTGAACGGGCCGCGAGGTCGAGGTCACGGCCTGAACGGGCCGCGAGGTCGAGGTCACGGGCTGCCGAAACCGCCGCTAGGCTGCCTGGCATGGTGTCCCGCGCCGTAACGCGGGCGTACGCGGCCAAACCAAGGGCGGACCCGAGTGGACCTATTCGAGCACGAGGCGAAAGAGCTCTTCGCGGAGTACGGGATAGCGGTGCCCGCCGGACGGGTCGCGAGCACCCCAGCGCAGGCGGGAGCGATCGCCGCGGAGTTCGCTGCCGCGGGAGTGTCGCGCGTCGTGGTGAAGGCTCAGGTCAAGACCGGCGGACGGGGGAAGGCCGGCGGAGTGAAGCTCGCCACGGGGCCCGACGAGGCGTACGCCGAGGCGTCACAGATTCTCGGCATGGACATCAAGGGTCACACCGTGCACAAGGTGCTCGTCGAGGAGGCGAGCGCCATTGCGGCCGAGTTCTACCTCTCCTTTCTGCTTGACCGCGCCAACCGAACGTTCCTTTCCATTTGCTCCGCGCAGGGTGGCATGGAGATCGAAGAGGTAGCGAGGTCCAGCCCTCAGGCGGTCGCCCGCGTGCCGGTGTCCGCCCTCACCGGGGTCGACCGAGCTAGGGCGGCGGAGATCATCGCTGCGGGCGGCCTGCCCGCACGTGCTCGCGACGGCGCCGCCGACCTCGCCGAGAAGCTATGGGCGATGTTTTGCGACGAGGACGCCACGCTTGCCGAGATCAACCCCATGATCTTGACCGAGGACGGCAGGGTGATCGCGCTCGACGCCAAGGTCACCCTCGATGACAACGCCGCGCCGCGGCAGGATCACGACCGGTTCGCCGATCCGGCGGCCGCCGATCCGCTGGAGGCCGAGGCGCGGGCCAGGCGCCTCAACTACGTCAAGCTTGACGGCAAGGTAGGCATCATCGGCAACGGAGCCGGCCTTGTCATGTCCACCCTTGACGTCGTCGCCTACGCGGGCGAGGCTTTTGGCGGCATCCGGCCGGCCAATTTCCTTGACATCGGTGGCGGCGCCTCGGCCGAGGTGATGGCGAGCGGCCTGGAGATCGTGCTGTCCGACGAGTCGGTCCGTTCTGTGCTTGTGAACGTGTTCGGTGGGATCACATCATGCGACGCGGTGGCACACGGGATTGTCTCCGCGATCGGTCTGCTCACGGAGCGCGGCGAGACGGTTCGGTGGCCCATCGTCGTGCGGTTGGACGGGAACAACGCAGCCGAAGGACGCCGGATCCTGACTGACGCGGGGATAGCGGTCATCGAGCAGGTGGCGACGATGGACGGCGCGGCGCGCCGCGCCGCGGAGCTAGCCGCGACGGGAGCATGACATGGCGACTTTCCTGACCGGCCGGAGCCGGGTGATGATCCAGGGCATCACCGGATCGGAGGGCCGCAGGCACGGGCGGCGCATGCTGGCGGCCGGCACGAACGTGGTGGGCGGCACGAATCCGCGCAAGGCTGGCCAGACGGTCGACCTTGGCATCGCGGCGCTGCCCGTGTTCGGCACGGTCGCCGAGACCATGGCAACGACCGGCGCCGACGTCTCGGTCGTGTTCGTGCCGGCGATGGGTGTCAAGGACGCCGTCATTGAGGCAATCGACGCCCAGATTCCGCTCGTCATCATCATCACGGAGGGGATCCCCGTGCATGACACGACCGTGTCCTGGGCGTATGCCTGCGCCGCGGGGAACAAGACACGGATCGTCGGCCCGAACTGCCCAGGCATCGCGTCTCCCGGCAAGTCGAACGCCGGGATCATCCCGGCCGACATCACCACAGAGGGGCGGATTGGACTGGTCTCCAAGTCGGGAACCCTGACCTACCAGATGATGTACGAGCTGCGTGACGTGGGGTTTTCCACCTGCGTGGGCATTGGCGGCGACCCGGTGATCGGCACGACCCACATTGACTGCCTTCAGGCGTTCCAAGAGGACCCGGAGACTGACGTTGTCGTGATGATCGGCGAGATCGGCGGCGATGCCGAGGAGCGCGCGGCGGCATTCATCGAGCAGCATGTGACGAAGCCGGTGATTGGCTACGTGGCGGGCTTCACGGCGCCGGAGGGCAAGACGATGGGCCACGCCGGTGCGATCGTGTCGGGTTCGGCGGGAACGGCGCAAGCCAAGAAGGAAGCGCTGGAAAAGGTGGGTGTCCGGGTCGGCAAGACACCGAGTGAGACTGCCCGCATTGCCCGCGACGTGGTCAGGCAGGTCCGCTGACACCTTGACGGCCAAGCCGCTTGATCCGCGTACATTTTGCTGCTCCGGAGCAGCAAAATGTACGCGGATCACGACCAGTAGCCCGGCGCGCCTGCGTGCTCGACCGCAGCACCCTTGTCAGCATGGGCGGTATGTCGCTGCTGGTCGATGGCGCACTGCGGGCCGAGCCTGACGGGCGCCAGTCGGCTGGCGGCAGCCCGCTGTCCCGGCCATTGGTCGTCAGGGGCGGCCTTGCGGCGGGGTGGGCGGGCGCAAGCGGCCTCGCCGCGCTGACCACGCTGGTGCTCATCGGCTGGATCGCGGCCCCCCACGCCGCCTTCGGCAGCAGCCTGCCGGGTGTTTTCAAGACGGCGGCGCAACTTTGGCTCGTTGCCCACCATGTCGGATTCTCGCTGCATGGAGCTGGCGCGACCAGCGGCGGGCGCATCGGCATGCTGCCTCTCGGGCTGGTGGTGCTGCCGGGCGCGCTCCTCCTGCGAGCGGGCCGTTGGGTGGTCCGCACGGGAGACGTCGCAAGGCTGCGCCATGTCGGCTATGCCGCCGTCGCGCTGGCCGTTCCGTATGCCCTGCTGGCCGCCGGGCTCGCGGTCATCGGCAGGACGTCGCTGGCAGCCCCGTCAGTCTGGCAAGCGGTTCTCGCCGCCTTCCTGCTGGCCTTCGTGGCCGGCGGCATAGGCGGTGCCCGCGCGCTTGCGCCCTGGCGGCGGTTGCTCGCCCTGTTCCCTGAACGGCCGCGCTCGCTCGTGTCAGGCACGCTAGGCACGCTCGCCGTGCTCACCGCCGCCGGTGCCGCCCTGGCCGGCGGCTCGCTCGCCGTGCACATCGGCGCATTCCGTGCCGTGACCGGCGAGCTTGCCACGGGTCTCGTGGGCGGGGTGCTGTTGCTCCTGCTCCAGCTCGCCTTTGTGCCCAACGCGATCGTCTGGGCGATTGCCTACCTGCTCGGACCCGGCTTCGCTTTCGGCGCTGGCACGATCGTGGCACCAACGGGCAGCGCGCTTGGCGCGGTTCCGATGTTTCCGATGCTCGCCGCGTTGCCGTCCGGGCCGTCGCCAGGCCACCCGGCTGGGGTGCCTGCCTGGGTGTCAGTCGGGGCGCTTGCCACGCCTTATCTAGCGGGCGCCTTCGGCGGGCTGCTGATCATCCGCGTCGCGCCGACACCGCGCGTGGAGGCGGCGCCGCTGTGGGGATTCGCCTGCGGCATGGCAACGGGCCTGGTCATAGGGGTGGCTGCCGGATTCGCTGGCGGGCCGCTCGGCGGCGCCCGGCTCGCCGTCATAGGACCGTCGTGGTGGCAGGTGGGCCTGGTGACCATGGTGGAGGTTGGCGTGGCCGCCGCCGTGTCCGCAGGCTTGGCCAACTGGTTCGTCGGCGGCCGCGGGGCGATCGACGACGTGCCGCCCGCCTCCGGTTGCGTGGCGGACGAGACGATGCGCGAAAGTCCAGACGACGATCACCGCATCTTCATGGATCCCTGGGCGGAAGACGAGGCGGAGGCCTAGCCACCCGAGGGGGGGTGGAGGCCTGGCCTCCCTGGGGGAGACGCTGGCACGCGTTATCGTGACCGCATGTCAGCCCGGCTGGTCGTGCTCGTATCTGGCGCTGGAACCAACCTCCAGGCGCTCATCGACGCCTCCGCTGACCCCTCCTACCGCGCCGCGGTGGTGGCCGTCGGCGCGGACCGGCCTGGCGCGGCGGGCCTCGCCCGCGCCGAGCGGGCAGGGATACCTGTGTTCGTGCACGCGGTCGGCGACTATCCCGACCGGGCGGCATGGGATCGCTCCCTCGCCGGGTCGTGTTCTGCGTTCGAGCCGGACCTCGTCGTTTCCGCGGGCTTCATGAAGCTGGTCGGCCGCCCATTCCTTGACCGCTTCTGCGGTCGGTTCATCAACACCCATCCGTCGCTGCTGCCAGCGTTCCCCGGCATGCACGCTCCACGTGACGCTCTGTCATACGGGGTCAAGGTCACCGGATGCACGATCTTTATCGTGGATGAGGGGGTCGACGCCGGGCCAGTCGTGGCGCAAGCTCCTGTGCCCGTCTTCGAGACCGACGACGAGGACACGCTGCATGAGCGGATCAAGACGGTGGAGCGGGGGCTGCTGGTCGATACGGTTGGCCGCATGGCGCGTGACGGATGGTCGGTGCGCGACAGGAAGGTGAGGATCGGCCGGTGAGCAAGCTAGCGATCAGGCGGGCGCTTGTCAGCGTCTATGACAAGACCGGCCTGGAGGACCTCGCCCGCGGCCTGCACGAGACCGGCGTTGAGATCGTGTCGACCGGCTCAACGGCGGCGCGGGTCACTGCGACGGGTGTCCCCGTGACACCGGTTGAGCAGCTCACCGGCTTCCGCGAGTGCCTGGATGGCCGGGTGAAGACCCTGCACCCGCACGTGCATGCCGGGCTGCTCGCCGATACCTCACGTGCGGAGCACCGGGCGCAGCTCGCCGAGCTCCGCGTTCAGCCGTTCGGGCTCCTGGTTTGCAACTTGTACCCGTTCGAGTCCGCGGTGAGTTCGGGCGCGACGCCGGATGAGTGCGTCGAGCAAATCGACATCGGCGGGGCCGCCATGGTGCGCGCCGCGGCCAAGAACCACACGAGTGTGGCCGTCGTGACCGATCCCGCCGCCTATCCGCGACTGCTCACCGCGGTGCGCGGCGGCGGTTTCACGCTGGAGGAGCGCCGGCGCCTCGCGGCGAGCGCGTTCGCGCACACCGCCGCCTATGACTCCGCCGTGGCCACCTGGTTCGCGAGCGTTTACGCGCCTGATGAGACCGCACTCCAAACCGGCTGGCCTCAGGTGACGGGCGGGCAGTGGCGGCGGCGGGAAGTGCTCCGATATGGCGAAAACCCGCACCAGGCGGGGGCGCTGTATGTGAGCGCGAGCGGCTCAGGCGTCGCGTGCGCCGCACAGTTGCAGGGCAAACAGATGTCATACAACAACTACGTGGATGCCGACGCCGGGTGGCGGGCGGCGTGGGACTTCACCGAGCCCTGTGTTGCGATCATCAAGCACACAAACCCCTGCGGGATCGCGGTCGGCGCCGACGCGGCGCAGGCGCACCTTAAGGCACACGCCTGTGACCCGGTGTCCGCCTTTGGCGGGGTGATCGCGGTGAACCGGCCGGTCACCAAGGCCCTCGCCGAACAGGTAGCCGATGTGTTCACCGAGGTTCTTGTCGCGCCCGCCTTCGACGAGGCGGCGCTGGAGGTCCTGCGCGCCAAGAAGAGCCTGCGTTTGCTGCGCTGTTCGGTGCCGGACAGCGAGCCGCGGCTGGAGTGGCGGCGCATTGGCGGCGGCGCGTTGCTTCAGTCAGCGGACGTGATGGACACGCCTGGCGACGACCCGGCGAGCTGGGAGCTACGGTCGGGCACGGCCGTGGCAGCCGAGATGATGGCCGATCTCACCTTCGCGTGGCGCGCCTGCCGTGCGGTGAAGTCAAACGCGATCTTGCTCGCGTCCGGCGGCGCCACCGTGGGCGTCGGCATGGGCCAGGTCAACCGGGTGGATTCGGCTCGGCTTGCGGTGTCACGTGCGGGCGAGCGGGCGCAGGGGGCAGTGGCGGCAAGCGACGCGTTCTTCCCGTTTCCTGACGGTCTTCAGGTGCTCGCCGACGCCGGAGTCCGTGCCGTGGTGGAACCCGGCGGATCGGTGCGCGACGAAGAGGTGGTGACCTGCGCTCAGAGCGCAGGGATCACGCTGTACTTCACCGGAACCCGCCATTTCTTTCACTGAGGGCGCCTGGCGGTGCGCCCCGGCGGGCGACGCTCAGGGAGGGTCACCGCTGTTCCCTGGCGGGCGGTCGCTCCATGCGTTCTGCCAAAATGGCTTCCTAATCGCTAACAGATTGGGGCCATTGATGACTGCGCGCATTCTTGACGGCAGGGCGACCGCTGCGCAGATCCGCGCCCGCATCACGGGTCGGGTCGCGGCGCTTGCCGACCGCGGCGTTGTTCCCGGGCTCGGCACGATCCTGGTTGGTGACGATCCCGGCAGCCGCGCGTATGTCGAAGGCAAGCACAGAGATTGCGCGGAGGTCGGCATCGCGAGCATTCGCGTGGATCTTCCCGTCACGGCTTCGCAGCGGGAGGTGGAGGCGGCGGTTGACGCGCTGAACGCCGATCCCGCCTGCACCGGCTTCCTTGTGCAGTTGCCGCTGCCCGCCGGACTTGACGCGCGACACGTGCTGGAGCGGATCGACATGGCAAAGGACGTGGATGGCCTGCACCCGACGAATCTCGGCAGGCTTGTGCTTGGCGAGCCTGGTCCGCTGCCCTGCACGCCGCGCGCCATTGTGGAGTTGCTGCGCCGCTATGAGGTGCCGATCGCGGGCGCGGACGTGACGGTCATCGGCCGTGGTATCACCGTTGGCCGGCCGCTCGGCCTCCTGCTCACCCGCCGCACAGAGAACGCCACGGTTACGCTCTGCCACACCGGGACGAAGGAGTTGGCGGCTCACACCAGGGACGCCGATATCGTGGTGGTCGCGGCCGGGCGGCCGGGCCTCGTGACGCCCGAGATGATCAGGCCGGGCGCGGCCGTGCTGGACGTCGGAATCACGCGGACCAGCTCCGGCCTGGTAGGCGACGTGGATCAGCGCGTCGCAGACGTCGCGGGTTACCTCGCTCCCATGCCGGGCGGAGTCGGCCCGATGACGCGTGCGATGCTGCTGGCCAACGTGGTGGAAGCGGCTGAGCACGCCTGAACGCGCGGCACTTCGGCGGCGTCGCCCCGCGGGCTAGTCGCCCGCGGGCTAGTCGCCCCGCGGGCTAGCTGGCACGCCGCCGTGACACGTGACTGCGCCTGCCCGTCGCGCGGGGGGCGCGCGGCGGCAATCCCGCGGGGCTGACCGGCACTGGGTCGGCTTTAGGCTCGGGCGCGGCGCCAGGCAGGTCCGGAACTGCCCGGCGAGCAGCGTGCCTGGTCTCTCGCGCGCTTCCGTCGTCGTCGGCGCCCGCGCGCTGCGGCCGATCGCCCCGTGATCCGGCGCCACGCGGCACGCGTCGCGCTGGCACAGCGTCTGCCGACGCTGGGCTGCGCGATCCGCCGCCCTGCGATCCGGCGCCGCGCGAGCCACCGCCCTGCGGGCTTGCGCCCTGCGCGCCCGACGGCGGTTGTCCAGGACTGCCCGGGCTGGGTCCCGCGGCCCCTGGCCCGTCGGTGCCTGGCCTGGCCGGTTCGGGCTTGCCGCCGGCTGGCGGCAGCGGCCGGACCAGGCCCAGCGCAACGACCTCGTTGGCCAGCCTGGTGCGCCTGTTCGGGCCCTCGGGGATCCGGAACTTCTGGTACAGCCGCAGGAGATGCTGCTTGACCGCCGCCTCCGTTACCACCAGATCGGCAGCGATCTCCCTCGCCGTCGCGGGCGAGACGAACGCCTCGTCGGACAGGGCTGGGCGGCACAGCGAGGTGAGGACATCGAGCTCGCGGCGTGTCAGCTCAGGAGTGGCGGACCTCCGCAGTTCCACGTCGGGCGTTATGTCCTCGTGCGCGATGCCGCCGATCCTGCAGCGGGCGGCGCCGAAGCTGACGACATCGCCATCTTCCAAGACGCGGCGGGCGACGGGCCGGCCGTTCACCCGCGTGCCATTCCTTGATAATCCGAGATCGACTACGTATGCGTAGGGGCCACGCCGGACAACCTCGGCGTGGAGTCTGGAGACGCTCGGATCAGTGAGCCTGACATCCACCGCGTTGCCCCTGCCTACAGTGGTGACATCGAGCCGAAGCTGGAATACCTCGCCGCTCTCCTCGACCCTTATGAATGGCCCCTCCACACATCCTCCCCGCTCCGCCGGTCCCGTCACTCATGTCTAACGTGGCAGTTACCCTCCGAAGGCCCCGTCGTACCGCATTTCTGCCGAGCTATTGGCGGGAGGCGCCGGGCAGAGAAAATCAGGAGGCGGAAGGGAGAGGAAGATGGGATTGATGGTGAAGTGAAAACGGTCATGGCAGCCCACGTGCGGGCTGGCGGGCAGGGAGGGGCGGCGGGCTGGCGGGCGGAGCAGGCAGGCTTGACGAGCAGGGGAGCGGCGGCGGGCTGGCGGGCGGGTGACGCGCCGACGAGAACGGGGTGCGTACACTTGGCTGGGCCGGCAAGGACGCGGACAGCGATGCCGCAGACCAACGCGGCGGGCCAGGGGCCGGCAATGGACGACGTGGTGTTCGCGGACAAGGGCCGCTACCCGTGCGACTCGACGCGCGACTCAACCTGGGACGCATAGGGCCATGACTCAACAACCGGCGACAGACCAGCCGGAACGCGCGGCGCCGCACCAGCCGCAACGCGCCGCGGCGCCACCGCACGGTCAGCCCAGCCTGCGCAAGCGTGGCGGTCGGCGGCGCCCGAACCTTCCTTACGCCCTCGTGCTCTCCGGCTTCGCGGCCGGCCTGTTGTGGGTGTGGCTGAGCAGGGCTCACGTGAAGGGCGGGACGATCATGATTTCGGCGGCGCTGCTGATAGCCGCCGCAGCGCGGTTCACACTGCCTGACGACCGAGCTGGCCTGCTGGCCAGTCGTCGCCGGAGCGTCGACGTTGCGGCCTTCGCCGCGCTCGGCCTCGCGCTTCTCGCGCTCGCGCTGGTTATCCCCAGCCCGTCGTGACCGTCGGCGCTGCGCCGCCCGCTCAGACCTAGGGGGAACCAGCCGGGAACGGCTGGCAGCGGAAGAAGGGAAGAAATTCGGCATGTCCAAGATCAAGGTGGCTAATCCGGTCGTGGAGCTGGACGGCGACGAGATGACCCGGATTATCTGGCAGTACATCAAGGAACGGCTGATCCTGCCCTACCTTGACATTGACGTCGAGTACTACGACCTTTCGATCCAAAGCCGCGACGCCACCGATGACCAGATCACCATCGAAGCGGCGAACGCGATCAAGAAGGCCGGCGTGGGCGTCAAATGTGCGACGATCACGCCGGACGAGGCGCGCGTGGCCGAATTCGGCCTCAAAAGGATGTGGCGGTCGCCGAATGGCACCATACGAAACATCCTCGGCGGCGTGGTGTTCCGCGAGCCGATCGTCGTGTCGAACATCCCCCGGCTGGTGCCGAGCTGGTCCAAACCGATCGTCATCGGCCGTCACGCCCACGGCGACCAGTACCGGGCCAGCGATTTCATCGTGCCGGGCCCGGGAACGGTGACGATTTCGTATCGCCCTGACGACCACGGCCAGCCGATCGAGATCGAGGTGGCCAAATTCACCGGCGGCGGCGTGGCGATGGGCATGTACAACTTCGACGACTCGATCCGTGATTTCGCGCGAGCTACGATGCGCTACGCGCTCGACCGCCGCTTCCCGCTGTACCTGTCCACGAAGAACACGATCCTCAAGGCCTACGACGGACGGTTCAAGGACTTGTTCGCCGAGGTCTTCGAGTCGGAGTTCAAGGCCGACTTCGAGGCCGCCGGGCTGACCTACGAACACCGGCTGATCGACGACATGGTCGCCCAGGTGCTCAAGTGGGAAGGCGGCTTCGTCTGGGCGCTCAAAAACTACGACGGCGACGTGGAATCCGACGTTGTGGCGCAGGGATTCGGCTCGCTCGGCCTGATGACGAGCGTGCTGATGACACCGGACGGCCGCACCATGGAGGCGGAGGCCGCGCACGGCACGGTCACCCGGCACTACCGCCTGCATCAGCAGGGCAAGCCGACCTCGACCAACCCGATAGCGTCGATCTTCGCCTGGACCCGAGGGCTCGAGCATCGCGGGAAGCTGGACGGTAACCAGCCGCTGATGAGGTTCGCCCGTACTCTCGAGGAAGCCTGCGTGCAGATCGTCGAGGACGGCAAGATGACAAAGGATCTGGCGCTCCTGGTCGGCGCCCACGCGCCATACCTGACGACGCAGGAGTTTCTCGCGGCTCTCGACGACGAGCTGAAAAAGGAGATGGAGGGTTAGATGACCCGCAGCGCAAAGGCAGCCGTCGTCGGCGCCGGCTTTTACGGCGCAACGACCGCACAGCGGCTCGCCGCGTATGACCTCTTCGACGAGGTCGTGCTCACCGACATCATCGAGGGCAGGCCGGAAGGGCTGGCGCTGGACCTCAACCAGTCGCGCCCGATTGAGGGCTATGAGACCAGGGTTACCGGCGTGACCACCCGGGATGACGGTTCGGGATACGAGGCGCTGGCCGGCGCGGGCATTGTGATCATCACAGCGGGCCTGCCGCGCAAGCCCGGCATGAGCCGGATGGATCTGATCGAGGTCAACGCCAAGATCGTGCGTGGCGTCACGGAAAACGTCGCCGCGGAAGCCCCGGACGCGGTCCTGATCGTGGTGTCCAACCCGCTCGACGAGATGACCGCGCTCACGGCCAAGGTGTCCGGCTTCCCGCCGCACCGGGTGGTCGGCCAGGCCGGGATGCTGGACACCGCCCGGTTCACCCATTTTGTTTCCGAACGGCTGCGCGTTCCTGTCGCCAGCGTCGCAACCCTCACCCTCGGCTCGCACGGCGACACCATGGTCCCCGTCCCTTCCGCATGCACCGTGGACGGAAAGCCACTGACCGAACTGCTGCCCGCGGCTGACATCGACGCGCTCGTTGAGCGCACCCGGGCCGGTGGCGCGGAGATCGTCGGTCTGCTGAAGACCGGCTCGGCGTTCTACGCGCCGTCGGCAGCGGCCGCGCGGATGGCGCGCGCGATCGCCGAGGATTCCGGCGCGACGCTGCCGGTGTGCGCGTGGGTGGACGGCCAGTACGGCATCTCCGGTGTGTACCTCGGCGTGGAAGCCGAGCTTGGTGCGAGCGGTGTTCGCCGGGTGGTGGAACGTGAGCTGACCGGCGCGGAACTAGCCGCGCTTCGGCAAGCGGCGCAGGCGGTGCGGGCCAAGCAGGCCGACGTGGCCCACCTGTGAGAGGCCATGAGCCGCGGGCTAACCGGGGCGCAGGCTCGCCCCGGTTAGCCCGCGGCGAGCCTGCGCAGCGCGAGTTCCGCGTAGAGAGCGGCCCCATCGGGGAGCACGGCGTCGTCGAACACGGCCTTCGGTGAATGGTTGTAGGCTGCCGCGTCCGGATCGGTGCCCGGCGGGCACGCCCCGATGAGGACGAACGCGCCCGGCACCTCGTTCAGGACGAGCGAGAAGTCCTCCGAGCCGGTGATCGGATTGCGCGCGGCGCGTATTCGGTCCGGCCCGTACAGCTCAGCGATCACTTCGCTCGCGAAGGCCGTCTCCCTCGCGTCGTTGACGGTGACCGGGCACTGCTCCAGGTACTCCACCTCTGCGGTGACGCCGTGCGCCGCGGCCACCGAGTGCAGCACGCGCACTGCGCCGTCCCGCACACGGGCGCGGGCGTCCGGTGAGAACGAGCGGATGGTCGCGTGGAAGGTGGCCTCGTCAGGTATCACATTCACCACCGTCCCCGCGCGGAAGACGCCGACTGTGATCACGACCGGGTCGAACACGTCGAAGGAGCGCGTGACAAAGGTCTGCAACGCCGTCACCATCTCGCAGGCAGGTGGAATGGGATCACGCGCGTGATGCGGCTGCGATCCATGCCCGCCTGCGCCCCGGACGGTGACATCGATTTCGTCCGACGCGGCGAGCATCGGGCCAGGACGGGTGGAGCACACGCCGAGTGTCAGGTCGGAAACCACATGCAGCGCATAGGCGGCCACCGGCCGTGCGCCTGCGGCGTCGAGCACGCCTTCGTCAATCATGCGCGCGGCGCCGTCAGCGCACTCCTCGCCCGGCTGGAACATGAAGATCACGCTGCCGGGCAGTTCGGCGCGCCGCGCGGTGAGCAGTTCGGCGGCGCCTGCCAGCATCGCGGTATGGGTGTCGTGGCCGCAGGCGTGCATCGCCCCATCGGTGCGGGATGCGTAGCTGACGCCCGTGCACTCCGTGACCGGCAGCGCGTCCATGTCGGCACGTAACAGCACGACCGGTCCCGGTCGCCCGCCGCGCAGCACCGCCGTCACCGAGTTCAGCCGGTCACCTTTTGCGATCTCCAGCGGCAGCCGGTCAAGCGCGCCGAGCAGCTTTTCCTGTGTGCGCGGCAGTTCGAGCCCGATCTCGGGCTCGCGATGGATTGCGTGCCGCAACGCGGTGATCTCGTCCGCCAAGGCGGTTGCGTCAGCATGGATAGACATGAGTTCATCCTGCCCTACGCGGCAAGCAGGGAAATGGCGTCACAGCCGCAGCAGAGCAACCACGACCACGAGCCCGACGAGGCCCCAACGGACGGCAGCGCCGACGTGCGAGCGGAACCTGGTGCGCGCTCTCGGGACTCTTCCACGGACGTCCTTGTAGTCGGACCAGGCGCCGTGTACCCGCTGTAATGACCACCCGATGACCGCGCCAACCACCAGGATCGCAAGGAGAAGCGTACTCCTGGGTGTCATGGGAACACATTGCTGTGATTCGGGTGTTGTGTCCAGCACATTTTCCGAGTCTGTGGCTATTGGGCACAGTGTGTCCAATAGAACTGAAGTGACCCAAGTGTCATAGATCGTCGTCACCCTTGGGGGCGGGGCGCGCCTGCCTGTCTCATGGGCGGCGGCGTGCCGTCTGGATGGGGCGCGCGCCTGCCTCAAGGGCGGCGCGCCGGACTGGATGGGGCGCGCGCCCACCGCGAAGCCGGTGCCTACCGCATGCGGTAGGCACCGGCTTCTGGCGACGCAGGGATCATCCCCGGCGTGGCCCAGCCGCGTCGCGCGAACGCCGCCGCTATGGCGTCGCCGGCCTCACGCACCCGGTCCGCGGGCGCCAGGGCGATCACCGACCCGCCGAACCCGCCGCCGATCATCCGCGCGCCGAGCGCGCCCGCCGCCGTGGCGGCCGCGACAGCCACGTCCGCCTGCGGCCAGGAGATCTCGAAGTCGTCACGAAGGGACGCATGAGACGCGGTCAGCACCTCGCCAACCTCGCTGATCGCGCCCGCGTCGAGCAGCTCGGCCACGGCATGCACGCGGCGGTTGTCGGTGATAACGTGCCTGGCCCGACGGCGCAGCACGGGATCGTCCAGCCGTGCGAGCGGGCCGTCCGGGTCGGTCACGTCCCGAAGCGAGCGCACCCCGAGCAGGCTGGCGGCCCGCTCGCAGGCCCGCCTCCGCTCGGCGTAGGCGCTGTCGCCAAGCTCATGGCGCACGCGGGTGTCGACGACCGCGAGCGCAAGTCCCGCGCTCGCGGGATCGAATGGAACCTGCCGCGTCGCCAGCGTTCGGCAGTCCAGCAACAGCGCGTGCCCACGTCGGCACAGCAGCGCCGCTGACTGGTCCATGATCCCGCAGGGCACCCCGACGAACACGTTCTCCGCCCGCCGCGCGAGCTGAGCGAGTGCGGGCCTTGGCACCTCGATCCGGTACAGTCCGGCGAGCGCCACGGCGACCGCGCACTCAAGCGCGGCCGACGACGACAGGCCCGCGCCCTGTGGCAGGTCGGAATCGATGGCGAGCCGCGCGCCGCCGATCTGGTGGCCGGCTTCGCGCAGCGCCCACGCCACGCCCGCCGCGTAACCGGCCCAGCCGGGGACCGAGCCGGGGGCAAGCGAATCAAGCCGCACCCTCACCGGCGCCGACCCAGGCGGGCTTCCCGCCGATCCCGCGTCGGCCGCCACCTGCCGTGAGCGCAACTCGAGCACGCCGCCGGCCCGGCGGCCGGCGGCGACCCGGACCCCGAGCCCGAGCGCGAAGGGAAACACCCAGCCCTCGTTGTAGTCGGTGTGCTCACCGATCAGGTTGACCCGGCCCGGCGCGTGCCACACGCCTGCGGGGTCGTCGCCATAGGACTGGCGGAACCATCGCTCGGCGTCGGCCACGGCGTCCGCGCCCGGGTAGCGTGCGGTGCCCGTCACCGCCGTGCCGCCGGCGCGCTCGTCATGAACGCCCATGCGTCCTCGACCATCGCGCGCAGATCCCTGGTGGCCCGCCAGCCGAGCTCGGCGCGGATCCGGGCGGCGGAGGCGACAAGCACGGCCGGGTCACCGGGCCGCCTCGGCGCCGCCTGCGCCGCGATGTCCACGCCGGTGACCTGACGGCACATCTCGACCACCGCACGCACCGAGGACCCGGTGCCGTTGCCGAGGTTGTACACCAGGTGCCTGCCCGGGTCGCACGCGTCGAGCGCGCTCAGGTGCGCGCCCACAAGGTCGGTCACGTGAATGAAGTCGCGGATGGCCGTGCCGTCGGGCGTGGGGTAGTCGTCACCGAAGATCTGCAACTGCCTGTGCTTGCCACCGCGGCCTTGCCGCGCCGCGGCGGCGAGGACGTTCGGGATCAAGTGGGTCTCGCGGTCGTGCCGCTCGCCGAACCAAGCGCCGTCGCGCCCGCGGTAGGCGCCAGCGACGTTGAAATAGCGAAGGCTCACCGCGCCGATACCGTGCAGCCGCGCGTACTCGGCGAGCGCGGTGTCGACTGCGAGCTTCGACGCGCCGTAGGGGCTGGTGGGCAGGGTGGGCGAGGTCTCCTCTGTCGGTGTGCGCTCCGGGTCGCCGTACACGGCCGCGGTCGAGGAGAAGACGATCCTGCGCACGCCGGCGACGCGCATCGCTTCGAGCAGCGCGAGCGTCCCGCCGAGGTTGTGCTGCCAGTACAGCGACGGGTGCGCGACCGACTCGCCCACCAGCGACTTGGCGGCGAAGTGCAGTACGGCGTCGACGCCGGGCAGCGTGCCTGCGGCGCCGTCGCGAATGGTCGCCTGGCTGAACCGCGCTCCGGCAGGCACCGCGTCCCTGTGGCCGGTGGAAAGATCGTCGAGCACCGTGACCTCATGGCCCCCCTCAAGCAGGACCGTCGCCACTACGCTGCCGATGTAACCGGCGCCGCCCGTAACGAGCAGCTTCACATGACCTCCCATGGCCATCGGGCCGCGCCCATGCGGCCACCTCCTAGACTGTGCGGACATCATGCATCCAGGTGCTGAGATTCAGGAATCGAGCCGTGGGTAACATCGGCCGCGACATCGCCATCGTCCTTGCATTCGTGCTCATCGGCGGCTTCTTCGCGGGGGCAGAGATGGCGCTCGTCTCGCTGCGCGAGGGCCAGGTCCGCCGGGTCGCTCAGCGGGGCAAGCGCGGCCAGCGCGCCGCGAGGCTGTCGCAGGACCCGAACCGCTTCCTTGCCGCGGTGCAGATCGGTCTCACGTTCGCGACGCTGATGTCGGGCGCGTTCGGCGCCGCGACTGTCGCCACCGAGGTGCGGTCGGTGCTGCGCCGCCATCACGTTCCCTCCGGCCTCGCGTCCACCCTGTCGCTGGTCGGCGTGACCATGGTCATCTCCTACTTCTCACTGGTGCTCGGCGAGCTTGCGCCCAAGCGGCTCGCGTTGCAGCGGCCTGAGCCGATTGCGCTTGCCGCCGCTCCTGTGATCGACCGGATAGCCGTGCTCGCCCGCCCGCTGGTTTGGCTGTTGTCCAAATCGGTGAACGCCGTGGTGCGGGTGCTCGGCGGTAATCCGCGCGAAGCGCGCGAGCTGATGAGCACGCAGGAGCTTGTCGACATGGTGACGGCACGGCCCGATCTGGGCGCCGATGAGCGGCAGATCGTCGCCGAGGTGTTCGAGGCGGGCAAACGGCAGTTGCGTGAGGTGCTTGTGCCACGGACCGAGGTGGAGTTCCTCAGTGAGGACATGTCGATGCTCCGCGCTGCCAAGATCGCCGCAGGCGCCACGCACTCGCGTTTTCCCGTGTACCGGGATTCGTATGACGACGTGGTCGGGTTCGTGCATCTGCGCGATCTGCTGAATCCCGACCTGGTGAACCGCGACATGCCCGTGCGCGACGTTTGCAGGCCGGTGAAACAGCTTCCGGTGAGCAAGACCGTGCTCGCCGCGCTGACCGAGATGCGCAAGGACCGCGCTCATCTAGCCATCGTCATCGACGAGTACGGCGGGACGGCGGGTATCGTCACCCTGGAGGATCTGGTCGAGGAGCTGATCGGCGACATTCAGGACGAATACGACGTGGAGGCGGAGCAGGCCAGACGGCTGATCGGCGGCCAGGTCGATGTGGATGGACTGCTGAACCTGGACGATTTCGCCAAAGAGACCGGCGTCACGCTGCCGGAGGGTCCCTACGAGACCGTGGCGGGCTACGTGATCTCCAGGCTTGGCAAGCTTCCTGGACCCGGCGCGTCGGTCGAGGTGTCCGGCTCCCGGCTCACCGTGGCCGAGATGGACGGCCGCAGGATCGCACGGATCCGTGTCTCTCCGGCGGCGGAAATCCGCGTGCCCGCAGACAGACCTTCGGCCGGCGGCTCGCAGGGCCAGGTGTCCGGCGGGCAGCCGATCGCGGACACCCGGACAGGTCACGCGGGGGATTCCGATATGTGATCGCTCGGTTCATGCTCCGCGCGGGCACGCGGCCCCTCCTGTCGGAACAGCGGAGGGTCACCGCTGTTGCTGTGGTGCGAACCCCGCGGCAGCCGTTAAGGATCAATACCGGTGCCGGGCTACCGTGGCGGGAGCGCAACCGACCGGCCGCGCGGGCTACGGCGGGTAGTCTTGTTCCCCATCTCGTATTTGAGGAAGCGCGCATGTCGGACACCGCACCAACGGCGAGGCCGCGCGTGCTGTCCGGCATTCAGCCGACCGCCGACTCGTTCCACCTGGGCAACTATCTTGGCGCGGTCCGCCAATGGGTGGCTCTGCAGGACTCTCGCGACGCCTTCTACTGTGTGGTCGACCTGCACGCGCTCACCGTCGCGTACGAACCGGCCCTGCTTCGCCACCGGACCCGGGTGGCCGCCGCCCAGTTGTTCGCCGCCGGGCTTGATCCCGACCGCTGCACCGTGTTCGCGCAAAGCCACGTGCCCGAGCACACCACGCTCGAGTGGATCCTCGGCTGCCTGACCGGCTTCGGCGAGGCGAACCGGATGACGCAGTTCAAGGACAAGACGGCCAAGAGCGGCGCCGAGCAGGCGAGCGTAGGCCTGTTCACCTACCCGGTCCTGCAGGCCGCAGACATCCTGCTCTACCAGGCCGACGAGGTCCCGGTCGGCGAGGACCAGCGGCAGCACCTGGAGCTGAGCAGGGACCTGGCGCGGCGGTTCAATCACCGGTTCGGCAACACATTCGCCGTCCCCGAGCCCTACATCCTCGCGCACGTCGCCAAGATCGCCGACCTTCAGGATCCGGGCGCCAAGATGAGCAAGTCCTCGTCCTCCCCGCAGGGCATCTTGGACCTGCTCGACAATCCGGCGGCCCTGCGCAGGAAGATCATGCGAGCGGTTACCGATCCCGGCACCGACGTCCGCGTTGATGAGGTGGCCAAGCCCGGGATCACGAACCTGCTGCGCATCTATTCGGCCCTGACCGGCGTCAGCGTGGCAGACCTGGGGGCGAGGTACTCCTCCGGTGGGTACGGCCGGTTCAAGACCGACCTTGCCGACGTGGTGGTGCGGGAATTCACGCCCGTCCGCGAGCGCACGGAAAAGCTGCTCGCCGACGAGGCGGAACTCGACCGGCTGCTCGCCCGTGGCGCCGCCCGGGCGGCCTCGGTGGCACGGCAGACGATGGCGGTTGTCAAGGACAGAATCGGTTTGTTGCCGTCGGCCGGCTGAGCCAGGACAAGCGTGGCGGCTCGCTGGCACGCGCCACCACTTTCTCTGCCTTCCTGCCTTTTCCCGCTGGTGGCTCTCGGCTTCGCGGTCGCGGGCCTGACCACGCTATCTGCGGGCGATGCGGCGCCGCCGGGCGAGGGCGTATATGCCGACGGCGAGGGTGGCGAAGACCAGGCAGCCGGTGGTCAGCGGCCGCAGGATTCCGCCAGATGACGCTGCCCGCATGTGGCTGGCCAAGGCCGGGCCGGTCGCCCCGGCATGAGCCCGCGCCGAAGGCAGCGGGCTGACCAGCTGCCCCACCGGCCTTATCTTGCCGTCCATGCGGAATCCCCAGTTGAGCAGCTTTGTCGCCGACGCGAACAGCGTCCCGGGCACCGCGTGCAGCAGCGTGACGATGAGCGTGCGGCCGTGCCTGCGGGCCATGCCCACGTAGGTGGCCTTGGCCGGGGTGGTCCAGCCAGTCTTTCCGCCGAGGAAACCGCGGTACTCGGTGAGCAGCTGGTCCTGGTTGAAGAGCTGAATACGGTGGTGGGCCGTGATCGGGAACCAGGCCTGGAGAGTCTGGTCGTATTTCAGAAACGCCGGAGTCCGCAGCGCTTGCCGTGCGATCAGCGCCTGATCGTAGACCGAGATGTGCTGGCCCCGCGCGTCAAGCCCGTTGGGCTGCTTGGCCACGGTGTCGTAGGCGCGCAAGCGGCGCGCTTCCGCGTTCATCAGGGCCATGCCCCTGCTGAACGAGCCTGTCGCCTCGGCGAGCGCGATCGCGGCGTCGTTGCCTGAGATGAGCAGCAGCGCGCGGAACAGATCAGCGATCTTGTAACGGTGCCCCCGCTTCAGGCCGACAAGGTCGGGCTCGACGCTGACCGCGCGTTTGGATGCCACCACGGTCGCGTTCGGGTTCAGCACGGGAAGCAGCGATATCGCGGTGAGAATCTTGAGCGTGCTGGCCGGGCCGTACCGCGCATGGGGCCTTTTCGCGGCGAGGACCGCCCCCGTGGTCGCGTCGGCGACCAGGAAGGCGCTGGCACGAATCCTGGGGATTCGAGGCGAGCGCCGCGATGGGTAGTTGACGATCAGGCCTGGCCTGCCGAGTTCCGCGCCGCCCTCGACGCCGGGGGCGTGCCCGCCGGCCACGGCCGGACGGCCGACGGCGGTAACCGGCGTCGCGGCGATGGCCTGGCCAGAAACGCCGAGGCTCGTGGCCATCAGCGCGGCTGTGGCGACACAGGCTCTGAGCGTCCTCATGACGGCGCTCACACTACCGTGTGTGCTCGGCGACGCACCGGAGCGCCGTCGCGGCGCGCGCCGCGATTTGCCCAGGCAGTGCGAGGCAGCTCACACCATTGGACCCCGGACTGGTCTGGAAAGTCCGGCGTACCCTGTGGCCATGACGGGCATGAAGCGGGAGTCGGAATCAGGCTTTCCGATCGAGCCGGTTTACGGGCCGGAATCAACCTCGGGTTTCGACCCGGCGCGCAGCCTGGGTGAGCCGGGCCGTTACCCGTTCACCCGCGGCGTGTACCCGGCCATGTACACCAAGCGGCCCTGGACCATGCGCCAGTACGCGGGGTTCGCCGCGGCTGCCGAGTCCAACCGCCGATATCACCAGCTGACCCAGGCGGGTACCACGGGGCTTTCCGTCGCATTCGACCTGCCCACCCAGATGGGCTTCGACTCGGATGCGCGCGTGGCTCACGGCGAGGTCGGCAAGGTAGGTGTGGCGATCGACTCGATCGATGACATGCGCATGCTCTTCGACGGCATACCGCTGGGCGAGGTGTCCACGTCTATGACGATCAACGCGCCCGCCGCGGTGCTGCTGCTGCTTTACCAGCTCGTCGGCGAGGAACAGGGCGTGCACACAGGACAGCTCACCGGCACGATCCAGAACGACATACTCAAGGAGTACATCGCCCGCGGCACATACATCTATCCGCCGCAGCCGTCCCTCCGGCTTGTCGCGGACACCTTCGCCTACTGCGGCAAGGAGATCCCGAGGTGGAACACGATCTCGATCTCTGGCTACCACATGGCGGAAGCGGGGGCGACGCCGGTGCAGGAGGTCGCCTTCACCCTCGCCAACGCCAAGGAGTACGTGCAGACAGCGATCCGCTCCGGGCTGGCCGTCGACGAGTTCGCGCCGCGGCTCTCGTTCTTCTTCGTGGCAAGGACCACGCTGCTCGAGGAAGTGGCGAAGTTCCGCGCCGCGCGGCGGCTTTGGGCGCGCATCATGCGCGAGGAGTTCGGCGCGCGCGACCCCCGTTCGCAGATGCTGCGCTTCCACACGCAGACCGCCGGGGTCCAGCTGACCGCTCAGCAGCCTCAGGTGAATATGGCCCGGGTCACCGTCCAAGCCCTCGCGGCGGTGCTTGGCGGGACCCAGTCGCTGCACACCAACGCCTACGACGAGGCGATGGCGCTGCCAAGCGAGAACGCGGCCCGGCTTGCCATTCGCACCCAGCAGGTCATCGCGCACGAAACCGATCTGACCGCGACTGTCGACCCGTTCGCGGGCTCGTACGCGATCGAGTCCCTGACCGACGACATCGAAACGAGGGCGGCCGAGCTCATCACCCAGATCGACGATCTCGGCGGCGCGGTCGCCGCGATCGAGCGGGGCTTCCAGAAGGAGGAGATCGAACGTTCGGCCTACCAGGTGGCGCTGGAGGTGGAGGCGGGCGACCGGGTCGTCGTGGGGGTCAACCGGTTCCGCACCGAAGGCGACGAGAGGTACCAGCCGCTTCGTGTCGATCCGGCGATCGAGCAGGAGCAGGCAGAACGGCTCGCAAAGCTTCGGCGGTCACGCGACTCGGTTGCCCACCGCCGGGCGCTTGACGAGCTGAAGAAGGCGGCTGACGGCACGCAGAACGTGCTGTATCCACTGCATGAGGCGCTCCAGGCGCGCGCGACGGTCGGCGAGGTATGTGATGCGCTACGCGAGGTCTGGGGGCTGTACAAGCCGCCGGACGCGTCGTAGCTTCTCACGGCTGTCTGTCACTATTGGTAACCGGATGGTGTCGCGTGAGGGCCGGGGCGCCGTCGGCACATCGGCCCGCTCCGGCCGGCGGGCGGCTGTGGCGGCCCATAATCGGGGCGACTGCCGGCCGGTGTGTGGGGCAGACTGGTGCGTCGTGCTCGTCACCATCTCGACCACCGCCCGCCCGGCGACGGACCTGGGGTATCTGCTTCACAAGCACCCTGCTCGGGCGCAGGCGTTTGACGTGTCGGCTGGGGTTGCGCATGTGTTTTTCCCCGAGGCGACCGAGCAGCGGTGTGCCGTGGCGCTGCTGCTCGAGGTAGACCCAGTTGACCTTGTTCGCGGCCGGAAAGGCCAGGCTGGCGTGGGCTTCTCGCTCGGCCAGTATGTGAACGACCGGCCGTATGCAGCGTCGAGCATGCTCGCGGTCGCGCTGGCGCGGGTGTTCAAGTCGGCTATGGCGGGCCGCTGCGAGGCGCGGCCGGAGTTCGCGGTCCGGGCGATCCCGCTTGAGCTGCGTGTGCCGGCGTTGCCGTGCCGCGGCGGCGCCGATTTGGCGCGGCGGCTGTTCGAGCCCCTCGGCTGGCGGGTCAGTGCTTCCCTCATTCCGCTGGATGAGGCGTTCCCCGCGTGGGGCGACTCGCACTATGTCGACTTCACCGCCGCCGGTGAGCTCCGGCTGGCCGAGGCGCTCAATCACCTGTATGTGCTGTTGCCCGTGCTGGACGATGCGAAGCACTACTGGGTGACCTCGGACGAGATCGACAAGCTGATCCGTGCGGGAACTGGCTGGCTCGCCGATCATCCCGACCGGGAACTTATCGTTCGCCGTTATCTGGCTCATCAGGGTCGGCTTGTGGAGTCGGCGGTCGCCCGGCTTGCCGAGCTGGATGACTCCGATCCGGGGATGCTGGAGGGCGCCACAGCCGAGCCGGAGGTTGGCGACGAAGCTGGCCGGCCGGCGCGGCTGGCTGAGCAGCGGCGCGACGCAGTGATGGCGGCGCTGCGTTCCCTCGGCGCGCACCGGGTCGCCGACCTCGGCTGCGGCGAGGGTGTGCTGCTGGCGGAGTTGCTGGCCGATCCCGCCTTCACAGAGATCACCGGGATGGATGTGTCCACCCGGGCGCTGGGCATCGCGGCTCGCCGGTTGCGGCTTGAGCGGCTTCCGGACCGGCGGCGGGAGCAGGTGCGGCTGTTCCAGTCGTCGCTGACCTATCGCGATGTGCGGCTCGCCGGTTTGGACGCCGCAGTTTTGATGGAGGTGGTCGAGCACGTTGACCCGCCCCGGTTGGGTGCGCTCGAGCGTTCCGTTTTCCGCGAGGCGGCTCCGGCCGCAGTGGTTGTGACCACGCCGAACGCGGAGTACAACGTGCGGTTTGAGAATCTGCACGAAGGAGGGCGCCGGCACCGTGACCACCGGTTCGAGTGGACTCGGGCCGAGTTCCGTGACTGGGCGAACCGGGCCGCGGGCGAACACGGGTACCAGGTGCGGTTCCTGCCGGTCGGCGGCGACGATCCAGAGGTTGGCCCACCGTCGCAGCTGGCCATCTTCACCAGGGCAGCGGCTCGCAACGCCGGGGCGAATACGGCAGGGGCGACCAGGTGACCAGGGCGAGCCATAGCGAGGTCAGCGCATCGCGTGAGCTGGCGATTCCGGCGCTGAGCATGGTCGCGCTCGTCGGGATCTCCGGGTCCGGCAAGTCCACTTTCGCCGCCCGGTGTTTCGCCCCAACCGAGGTGCTGTCGTCTGACTTCTGCCGCGGGCTCGTGGCGGACGACGAGAACGACCAGGCCGCGACCCGTGACGCGTTCGAGGTCTTGTACTACATCGCAGGCAAGCGGCTGGCAGCCGGGCGGCTGACCGTGGTTGACGCGACCAACGTGCAGCCAGACGCGCGCAAGCAACTGGTCGCGGTGGCCCGTGAGTACGACGTGCTGCCAGCTGCGATCGTGCTTGACGTGCCGGAACGGGTATGCGCCGCACGCAACGCCGCCCGGCCGGACCGTGGCTTCGGCTCACACGTGCTTCGCCGGCAGCGCGACATGCTTCGCCGCAGCCTGCGGTCCCTGCAGCGGGAGGGATTCCGGACCGTGCACGTCCTCAGGACACCCGAGGAGGTGGAAGCAGCGACCATTGTGCGCACCAGGCTGTATAGCGACCTGCGCCACGACCACGGCCCGTTCGACGTGATCGGAGACGTGCACGGCTGCCGGGGTGAGCTCGCCGACCTCCTGCACGCACTGGGCTACGTGGTCGAACGGGACGATGCTCTGCGCCCGGTCGGTGCCCGCCACCCCGGGCGGCGCCGGGTTGTGTTCCTCGGCGACCTTGTCGACCGCGGCCCGGACACCCCTGGGGTGTTGCGGCTGGCCATGGGCATGGTCGCCGCCGGCGACGCGATCGCGGTGCCCGGCAACCACGAGAACAAGCTGCTGCGCGCGCTGCGCGGCCGCGACGTGCAGGTGACTCACGGACTGGCCGAGTCGCTGGCTCAACTGGCGGCTGAACCGCCGGAGTTCCGGGCGGCAGTGCAGGCGTTTCTTGACGGCCTGATTTCGCATTACGTGCTGGACGACGGCAAGCTGGTCGTTGCGCACGCGGGGCTGATCGAGCGCTATCAGGGCCGCGCCTCGGCGCGGGTCCGAGACTTTTGCCTGTATGGGCAAACGAGCGGGGAAACCGACGAGTTCGGGTTGCCGGTGCGCTACCCGTGGGCGGACGAGTACCGCGGCCAGGCCATGGTCTTGTACGGGCACACACCGGTTCCGTCGCCCGAGTGGGTGAACAATACCCTGTGCCTGGACACCGGGTGCGTGTTCGGCGGCAGGCTGACCGCGCTGCGCTATCCGGAGCGTGAACTGGTCGGTGCGCCGGCGGCGCGGGTGTATTACCAGCCCGCCAAGCCGTTCCCCGTAGGCCCGCAAGCCGCACCGGCGCCCGACGCTGTGGCCCGGCGGGATCCCGGCGTTCTCGACATCACCGACGTGCTCACCAACAGGGTCGTCGAAACCGCCAGCCACGGCCGGATCGGCATCCGCGAGGAGAACGCGGCAGCGGCTCTGGAGGTGATGAGCCGGTTCGCGGTCGACCCGCGCTGGCTGTTGTATCTGCCGCCGACGATGAGCCCGGTCGCGACATCCAGCCGGGCTGGGCTGCTCGAGCATCCAGACCAAGCGTTCGACGCCTACCGCGCCGACGGCGTCCATGCCGTGGTCTGCGAAGAAAAGCACATGGGCTCGCGCGCCATCGCGCTCATCTGCCGTGACCCAGCCGCCGCGCGGGCCCGATTCGGCGCACCCGGCGGCGGCACCGGCGCCGTGTATACGCGTACCGGGCGCCCGTTCTTTCCTGCCGCGCTCACCGAGGATCTGCTCGCCCGCCTGCGAGCCGCCGCGGAGAGGGCTCAGCTGTTCGGCGACCTTGAAACCACCTGGCTGCTGTTCGACTGCGAGCTGCTGCCGTGGAGCGCAAAGGCCGAAGATCTGCTGCAGCACCAGTACGCCGCGGTCGGGGCTGCCGCCCGCGGCGCCCTACCCGCCGCGGTCGCCGCGCTTGAGCAGGCGGGCGCCACCGGTCTCGACGTCGGGGAGCTGCTCGCCCGGACCCGATCCCGGGCCGCCAACGCCGACGGGTTTACCGCTTCCTACCGCCGCTACTGCTGGCCCACCGACGGTCTGAACGGAGTCAAGGTCGCGCCCTTCCAGCTGCTTGCGAGCGAAAGTGCCACCTACCACGACCGGCCGCACCGCTGGCACCTCGCCCTCGCCGACAGGCTCGCCGTTGCCGACCCAGAGATGATCGCGGTAACCGAGCGGCTGTATCTGGACCTCACGGCGCCAGATTCGGCCGGCGCTGCCACGCGCTGGTGGGAGGAGCTGACCGAGGCGGGCGGTGAGGGCATGGTGGTCAAGCCAGCGGCGAACCTTGTTCGCGGCCGCCGTGGGCTGGCGCAGCCAGGACTAAAGGTCCGCGGCCGCGAATATCTGCGCCTTATTTACGGCCCCGACTACACGCAGGCCGCCAACATCGGCCGCCTGCGCGAGCGCAATCTTGGGCGCAAGCGATCACTGGCTGCCCGGGAGTACGCGCTCGGCCTCGAAGCGCTGGAAAGGACGGCACGCGGCGAGCCGCTGTGGCGGATCCACCAGGCAGTCTTCGCGGTACTCGCCCTCGAATCCGAGCCGGTGGACCCACGGTTGTAAAGACTCTCGCGAGGGGAAGATCTGCCGTGGCAGGCCGGGGGAGTGCCGCGGCGTGCCTGCCGCGCGCCTGCCGGGAGACTGCCGCGGGTGCTTGCCGTGGGCTGCCTGCCGCGGGCCTGCCAGGGGACCGGCGTGGGTGCTGCCGCGGCGCGCGGAGACGGTGATCACCGGAGCTGGCGCCGTGGACCAACACCCACCCCGTCCACGCCGACCTGCGCGGACAGCAACGGACAGGGGTGTCGTAACAGCCCTATAGGGAATTAATAGCCGCATACGAGGCTCTACCATCAGTATGCGGTGTCGTCAGTGACATTTTTTGGCGCTGCGTGGACTGGGTTACGCGATGGGTAGTGTCCCCGCCCAGCGCTCGCGTCTCTGGTGCTCGCCGCGTTCCCTGCGTTCCGCGCCCGACGCGGTCGCGCGGGCTCTGCCTGTCGCGATGCCGCTCACCGTTGGATTGCGCGGCTCTTTGCCGGCTTTCTTATCGGCGCTTGGCCAGGGACTTTCGTCACGTGTACCTCGCTGACCTGGAAAGATTGTAAATGGAGGTCAACAAGTGGTCATCGCGTGGAACGCCTCTCGTGGGGCGACAGTGGGTATCGAATGGGAGCTTCAGCTCATCGATGCGCAGACCCGGCTGCTGCGACAGGATGCGCGAGAGATCCTCGCGTCGCTGCCCGCACTCGACGATGACCCCGAGCACGCGAAGATCAGGCACGAGCTCATGCAGTCCACGCTGGAGGTGGTCACCGGCATCTGCTCCACCGCTCGGGAGGCTAAGGCTGACCTTGCGACGACCATTGGCGAACTTCAGCGGATCACCGGAGCGCGAGGTACGATGCTGGCCTGCGCTGGGACGCATCCCGTCAGTGACTGGCGTGATGCGAAGATGGCGCCGATTCAGCGTTATGCCGAGCTCGTCGAGCAAATGCAGTGGCTGGCCCGCCGGATTCAAACCTTTGGGGTTCACGTCCATGTGGGCCTGCGTGATGGGAGCAAGGCGATTCCGATCGTCAATGCGCTCACCGCGTATCTTCCGCATTTTCTCGCCCTCACCGCATCCAGCCCTTACTGGTGCGGGCAGGACACTGGCCTGGCATCCAGCCGGTCGGTGGTATTCGGCGCGCTGCCGACGGCGGGCCCGCCGCACCAGCTGGCCAGATGGAGCGAGTTCGAGGACTACATGGATACCCTGCTTCGAGCCGGGACCATCCGGAGCATCAAAGAGGTGTGGTGGGACATCCGCCCACACCCCGATTTCGGCACCGTGGAGATCCGCATGTTCGACGGCGTCCCTACCCTGCGCGAGATCGGAATGGTCGCGTCACTCTCACAGTGCCTGGTTCAGCTCTTCGACTTCCAGCTAGACCGGGGCTACACGCTGCCGAACCCGGCGGCCTGGGTGGTCAGAGACAACAAATGGCGGGCCACCAGGTACGGACTCGATGCGATCGTGATCATTGACGACACGGGCGCGACGTCGCCGCTGCGTGATGAGCTCTACGAACTCGTCCGCGAGCTTGGGCCAGTCGCGGACCGCATCGGCTGCCCGGACGAGCTATGCGTCGTATCCGACGTGCTCGAACACGGTGCTTCCTACGAGCGGCAGCGTGCGATTATCGATGGTGGGGGCGAGCTTACCGACGTGGTGGATGCCCTTGTCACTGAATTCACCGAGGACAGGTTCGTGGCGCCGGGGGAGGTCACCTATGCGGGGACATGACCTGTCCGGTGCCCTCGATTCCTTCCTTTCCGCCCACACCGACGAGCTGATTGCCTTCCGCAGGGACCTGCACGCGCACCCCGAGCTCGGTTACCACGAGCACCGCACGACGCGGATCGTCGCGGCCCGGCTCGCTGCGGCCGGGCTGCGGCCTGCAGTGCTGCCAAAGGGCACTGGCCTGCTCGCCGACATCGGCAGCGGGAATAGCCGCGCGAGCGGCCCCGTGGTGGCGCTGCGCGCAGACCTAGACGCGCTGCCGGTGCCGGACGAGAAGAACGTGCCATACCGCTCGACCGTTCGTAACGCCTGCCACGCATGCGGACATGACGTGCACACGGCGATCCTGGTTGGCACCGGCCTCTTCCTCGCGCGGCTAGCGGCGGCCGGCGAGCTGCGGGGTCGGGTCCGGCTGGTTTTCCAGCCAGCTGAAGAGGTTCCTGGCGGGGCGCTGGACGTGCTCGCCGCGGGCGGGATCGCGTCGGTTGACCGGATCTTCGCCCTGCATTGCGACCCGCGGCTCGACGTCGGCAAGATCGGCTTGCGCACGGGCCCGATTACCGCGGCCTGCGACAAGATCATTGTCCGGGTGGCCGGCCCGGGTGGGCACACCGCGCGGCCGCACCTCACCGCGGACCTCGTCTACGCGCTGGGGAAAATCGTCACCGAACTGCCTGCGGCGCTGTCCAGGCGGGTCGATCCACGGTCCAGCCTGAGCCTGGTGTGGGGGAAAGTGAGCGCGGGATCTGCGGCCAACGCCATACCCGACGACGGGATCGCGGAAGGCACGGTGCGCTGCCTCGATGACGAAGCCTGGCATGCGGCGCCGGACCTGCTGAAGGCTCTCATCGACTCGGTGGCGAGCGCCTACGGGGTGCTTGCTGAGCTCAGTTACCAGCGCAACGTGCCGCCGACCGTCAACGAGGCCGCCAGCGTGCAGATGCTCACCGACGCCACCATCCAGGTGCTCGGCCCCGACGCCATCGCTTCGGCGCCACAGAGCCTGGGTGGCGAGGACTTCGCGTGGTTTCTCGAATCGATCCCCGGCGCGCTCGCGCGGCTCGGCACCCGCGGCTGCGACATGGCCGACGACCTCGACCTGCACCAAGGCACGTTCGATGTCGACGAGCAGGCGATCGGGGTCGGCGTCAAGGTGATGGTGGCGACCGCGCTCGGCGCGCTCGGCGGCGCTTCCGCGCGTGAGCCGCTGCCTGGTGCCGCTGCCCTGGGCTGACCAGGCGGTAGCCTCCAAGAGTGACCGATACGCCCACGCTCGACGAGATCCGGCGGGCACCGAAGGTGCTGCTGCACGACCACCTGGACGGTGGGCTGCGGCCCGCGACCATCATCGATCTCGCCCGTGACGTCGGGTACCGCTCGCTGCCGACAGGCGACCCCAGCGAACTGGCGGCGTGGTTCGGGCAGCTCGCGGACTCCGGGTCGCTTGAGCGGTATCTGGAGGCTTTCTCCCACACCGTCGCGGTCATGCAAACCCGCGACGCGCTCGCCAGGGTGGCCGCGGAGTGCGCGGCCGACCTGGCCGATGATGGCGTGGTCTATGCGGAGGTTCGGTTCGCGCCGGAGCTCCACACCGAGCGTGGCCTCAGCCTGGATCAGGTTGTGGAGGCGGTGCTCGAAGGCCTCGCCGAGGGCATCAAATCGCACCCCATACGCATCGGCGTGCTCCTCACCGCGATCAGGCATGCCGCGCGCTCGATGGAGATCGCCGAGCTTGTTGTGCGCTACCGGGACGCGGGCGTGGCCGGCTTCGACATCGCGGGGCCGGAGGCTGGTTACCCTCCGACGCGGCACCTGGATGCCTTTGAGTACCTGCAGCGGGAGAACGCGCATTTCACAATTCACGCGGGCGAGGGATTCGGGCTGCCCTCCATATGGCAAGCGATCCAATGGTGCGGTGCGGACCGGCTTGGCCACGGGGTGCGGATCATCGATGACATCGCGGCCCACCCTGATGATGGCACCCCAAAGCTCGGGCGGCTCGCCGCCTACGTGCGAGACAAGCGGATTCCGCTGGAAATGTGCCCAACGTCCAACGTGCACACCGGAGCTGCTGCGTCGGTCGCCGAGCATCCCATTGGCCTGTTGCGTCGGCTGTACTTCCGTGTCACGGTCAACACCGACAACCGGCTGATGAGCGCCACCGGCATGTCGGCGGAGTTTGCCCAGCTGGTGGAAGCATTCGGTTACGGATGGGACGACCTACAATGGTTCACTGTTAATGCGATGAAGTCGGCGTTCCTGCCCTTCGACGAGCGCCTGGAGCTAATAAACGGTGTCATCAAGCCAGGATTCGCACAGCTCAAGTGGCGGGTCGGCAAGCCATTCGCCTGATGGCAGCGGCCCGTCCCAGCCTGATAGGCACGCGGCCGGGGCGGCGGGGGTGACCGGACCGGCTGGACCGGCCGGCGTGCCCGGCCCGGCCGGGCCCGCGGCGGACGGGACCTGGGGGTGCGCGGCCATGACCACACCGCCGCCGTGTACGCGGCCGTCCTGGCCCTGATCACCGGCGTGGTCTATATCGCTGCACTACGGCCGCGGGTCATCGCCGATGATGACGCGGTCACGCTGCGTAACCCATTGCGTGACACCCGGATACCGTGGGGAGCGGTGACCAGAATCGATCTGCGGGAGCTCGTGTGCTTCCACGTCCAGATCCAGCCAACGGAGCGCGCTGGCGCGCCCCCGCGCCACCGGGTGGTGCGAAGCTGGGCGCTGCAGTCCTCGCGCCGCGGCAGGGCGAGGGCACGCGGACAGGCACGCAGGCGCGACGCCGAGTTCACCAGGATGTTCGCACGGCAACCGCCGCAGCTCGAGGCGCTGACCGCGCAGTCGACGGCCGCCGTGGCGATCGTGGAGCTGGATCAACGGCGAAGCATGGCCCATGAGCGCGGCGTCGAGCGGGGCGACCCGATCGTCGCTTGGTCCCGCGTCTCGCTGGCGGCGCTCGCCGCTCCTGCGGTGCTTGTCGCCCTGGTGGCCGCCATCCACTGACGGCAGCGGCAGCGGCACAGCGGTGGCGCGGCACGGCGGCGCGCGCCTCCGCTAGGGGGGCAGTGGCCGTCGGGCAGCGGCATGGCGGCGAATCAATCCGTGACCGCGGCGATATCGGCGAGCAGCCTGGCGAGCAGAGCCCCGATCCGTGCGGCCGCGGCCCGCCCGGCGGCGAGCACGTCACCATGGTCCAGCGGCTTGCCTGACAAGCCCGCGGCCATGTTGGTCACCAGCGAGAAGGCGAGCACGTCGAGGCCGGCCTCACCGGCTGCGATGGCCTCGAGCACGGTTGACATACCGACCAGATCCGCACCGAGCGTGCGAGCCATCCGGATCTCGGCCGGCGTCTCATAGTGCGGTCCAGGAAAGCAGGCGTAGACGCCCTCGGCGAGGGACGGATCGTCCGCGCGGGCCAGCGCTCGCAGCCGTGGGGCGTAGAGCGCGGTCAGGTCCACAAAGCGCGGGCCGGTCAGCGGCGAACGCCCGGTCAGATTGATGTGGTCGCTGATGAGCACCGGCTGCCCGATCGAGAGGTCCGGGCGGATGGCGCCCGCCGCGTTGGTCAGCACGATGGTTCGCGCGCCTGCTGCGGCAGCCGTTCGGATGCTATGAACTGCCGCCGCCGGTCCGTGACCTTCGTACAGATGGGTGCGGCCAAGGAAGATCAGCAGCCGGTGCCGCCCAGCGCGGACGCAGCGGAGCATGCCCGGGTGGCCGCCGGTCGCCGGCCGGGGGAACCCAGGCAAGCTGTGGGTCGCGAGTTCGTGGTCCGGTGGCCCGAACGCGTCCGCGGCGTCGCTCCACCCGGACCCGAGCACCACGGCCGCCGTGTACAGGTCGGTGCCTGTGCGCTCGCGCAGCGCGTCGGCGGCCGCGCGGGCGGTGCGGTAGGGGTCGTCGTCGCTCACGTCAGCCGACCCTACGCGCGGCCACCGCGTCTCGTCACCTGCGCCCGGCCACCGCACCCTCGTCGCCTGCGCGCGGCCACCGCACCCTCGTCACCTGCCCGCGCGTCGGGCGTGTGCGCCACAATGGAGTCCCGTGAGCTGCCCAGGAGTGGACGAGACGGCATCGTGACGGCGGAACGCACCCGGATTGTGATCATCGGCGGCGGGCCAGGAGGCTATGAGGCTGCCCTCGTCGCCGCGCAACTCGGCGCTGACGTCACCGTGGTTGAGCGGGATGGCGCGGGCGGTGCCTGCGTGCTCACCGACTGCGTGCCATCCAAGACGCTGATCGCGACCTCGGTCACCATGGCGACGCTGGCGGGCGCGGGAAGTTTGGGTGTGCGCCCGGGTCCGGCCGCCGCGGCGGTGGATCCTGGCCAGCTCTACGCCCGGGTGAAGAAGCTCGCACGGCAGCAGTCGGCTGACGTCGCGGGCCGGCTCTGGGCCGAGGGGGTTCGGGTGATCGCCGGTACGGGAAGCCTGGATGGCCCGCACGCCGTGGCGGTTGGCCGCGACCGGCTCGCCGCGGACGTGATACTGATCGCGCCTGGCGCACATCCGCGGGCGCTGCCCGACGCGGTGCCAGACGGGGAGCGGATCCTGGATTGGCGGCAGATCTACGATCTTGCCGAACTCCCCGAACGGCTCATCGTTGTCGGCTCAGGCGTGACCGGTGCGGAGTTCGCCAGCGGGTACCAGGCGCTGGGCTCGGACGTGACGCTCATCTCCTCGCGGCAGCGTGTGCTGCCCAATGAGGACGCCGATGCCGCAGGTGTGGTGGAGGAGGTGTTCGGCCGGCGTGGCATGACCGTGCTCAGCAGGTCGCGGGCGGCGGCGGTGAAGCGCTCAGCCGACGGCGTCGTGGTCACCCTTGTGGACGGCCGCACGGTTGAAGGCTCGCATTGCCTGCTCACCGTGGGCATGACGCCAAGCACGCGGGGCGCCGGGCTGGAAGCGGCGGGCGTCCGGCTGGACGGACGCGGGTTTGTCGAGGTCGACAGGGTGTCGCGGACCTCGGCGCCGGGCATCTACGCGGCGGGCGATTGCACCGGGCTGATGATGCTCGCGTCCGTGGCCGCGATGCAGGGCCGGATCGCCATGTGGCACGCGCTCGGCGAGGCGGTGACGCCGATCAGGCTCAGCCACGTCGCCGCGACCATTTTCACCGACCCCGAGATCGCCACGGTCGGTGTGACGCAGGCCGCCGTCGAAGCGGGCCAGGTGGCCGCCCGGGTCGTCAAGCTGCCGCTCGTCACCAACCCGCGGGCGAAAATGGAGGGCGTCAGTGACGGCTTCGTGAAGCTGTTCGCCCGGCAGGGCACCGGCGTCGTCCTCGGCGGCGTGGTGGTGTCGCCGCGGGCGAGCGAGCTCATCCTCGCCGTTTCTATCGCGGTCGAACAGCATCTGACCGTCGACCAGATGGCGCACACGTTCGCGGTCTACCCGTCCATGTCCGGCAGCGTCACCGAGGCCGCCCGGCGGCTCATGCTGTCAGCAGCGAACACCGATTAATCCGAACGGCTGCCGCTTCGTGGCACGACCCCAGCGCCACGGTGCGAAGTTCAAGCGTCTCTTTTGGCGCCAGGTGGCCAGATGATGTGGACGGTGACGCCTCGCTCGCGCGCCGCTGCGACCACGTCAGCCGTTCCGCCATAGCCTCCGGCGGGTTTGCCGTCCCAGATTGCGAGGAGTTCGTCTGCGAGGTCGAGCATGTGTTCGCTGGCGCGCATGTGTGCCTCGGAGGTGGAATCGACAAACGGCAGCCTGTGTGCGGCGATGGCCCGTGCCAGAAGGGTGTCGTATTGCCGGTGGGCTTCGGAGGGCAGCCCATCACGGTAGCGCTCGGCGGGTACGACGGCTTCGAGTTGCCCGCCTGCGGCAAGGATTTCTCGGGTGATTGGCTGGTCGGCGCCATCTGCCAGCCAGCACACGGCGACGAGGTCCGGCGCGCGGCTGGAGAGGAAGTCCCGGACGGCGCTGCCTATGAGGGCTTCGGTAGCGGGGTGAAGGCCGCGGTGCCCGGTCACGCGATGCGGATCACGTGGGCACGGTCTGGCGCAGTTGGCCGTCGAAAGCCCGTTCCGCTAGTTCGGGTTGGAGCATGGCCGCTTGCTTCGGGGTGGGTGTGACGATGCTGAGGGAGTTGGCGAATGCGGCTGCAGCCTGCGCCGTCCGGCGTAGCCTGACCGCGACCAGTGCGGTGGGTGGGTCACCTGGGTGAGTGTGTGCTGGCAGCAGCGATGAGACGAGCCCAGGGCAACCGGCGAGTTGTTGTGCAGCGTGTCAAGGCCGGGGGGTTGACGTCTGCCTTTGATAACGTGCTGCCGTGCCGACGAGCCTCGATCTTTTCTGCGGAGCTGGCGGGCTCGCGCTCGGAGTTGCCCGCGCGGGCTTCGAGGCGCGGCTGGGATCGGACAGCTGGCGGCCTGCGGTGGAGACGTTCGCTCTGAATTTCTCGTCAGTGCCCGTCCTTGAGACGGATGCCCGTGACCTGGCCCCGAGTGATCTGCTCGCCAAGGCGGGCTTGGACGAGCCCCCGGACCTCGTTGCGGGTGGCCCACCGTGCCAAGGGTTCTCGTCGGCGGGCGCTAAGCGCGGAGGGGACCTGCGGAACACGCTTGTCTCGGTGTACGCGACGCTTGCGGCGCAGATGCGACCGCGTGTGGTTGTCTTCGAGAACGTCGAGGGGTTCCTCACGGCGGAGGGCGGTAGGTTCGTCATCGGTTTGCTTGATCCGCTGATCGAGGCCGGTTACCGCGTTGCTATGGAGAAGATCAATGTGGCGAACTTCGGTGTGCCGCAACTCCGCAAGCGCGTGGTTGTGATTGGTGTGCTGGATGGCGACCCCCCACAAGTGCCGTTGACTCATCATGCCTGGGGTGCGCCAGGCGCGCACAAAGCCACGGACAGCACTGCTCTAACTCCGACGCCGACGGTGGAGCAGGCTCTCGCTACCCTGCCGTGCGCCGCCCTGGAACCCCCTGGAGAGCCCGCGGATCATGTTGCTCCTCGGTTGGGAGATGCTGACCGGCAGCGTATGGCGGCACTGGCACAGGGACAGACGATGCGGGATCTGCCAGAGCAGCTATGGCATCCGTCGTACCGCCGTCGTGCATACCGTCGGGTGTGTGATGGCACGCCGACTGAGCGGCGAGGCGGTGCTCCCGCTGGCTTGCGGCGGCTCCGGGCAGACGAGCCATCGCGCGCAATCACAAGCGCTTCTGCGCGCGAGTTCGTGGTGCGGCGGGACCACCGAGCGTGGCCATGAGGACATCGACACTTACTTCCGTTGCTTGGCGGAGCTCCACAAGCGCCGCTTGCGCTACGAGGGGATTCTCGCCAGCCAGGCGTTTCCACTGATGGAGCAGGTGGGCCCGCGCGCGATGTTGCAGTACGGCCATGCCGATCCTGGGGCGTTAGCAGTCCTGCTGACATGGCGCAAGTGGATCTACGATATCGACAACCGGGCCGCTCAGGAGACAGGTTATGTCTTCGAGCCGGCCCTCGTGGGAGCCCTGGGAGGGGCGGACGTGTCAGCCTCGGCCTCCCCCGTGAAGCGCCGAGGTGATGCGAGCAGGGGGCGGCAAGTTGACTGTCTCCTCGAGACGGCCGAGGGTCGGTGGGCCTACGAGTTCAAGATTCGGGTAACCATCGCTGCGTCCGGTCAGGGCCGCTGGGCGGAGGAACTGTCCTTCCCAGGCGAGGCGAGGGCCGCTGGATATGTTCCGGTGCTTGTGGTCTTCGATGCGACGGAGAACGAGAAGCTGGGCCAGCTGAGCCAAGCGTACAGAGCTGCCCAAGGGGAGACATACATCGGACAGGACGCGTGGCAACATATCGAGCAGCGCTCCGGACCTACCATGGCCCTGTTCGTCGAGAAGTACCTGCGTCAGCCGTTGACCCTGCTGCTCGAGCACGAGCCGGACCGCTACGCTCTTCCGTCGATCGAGTTCTCGATGACGGACGAACGGATCATCGTATCCATCGAGGGGCGTCTCCCGATCATCATCGATCGCGAGAGGAACCACGGTCGGCTGGTCGAAGACGAGGAATAGTGTGAGAAGTGAGCGAGAGGCTTCCGCGAGTGCCGCCTACGGCACGCGTTGACGAGCTTGGCTCGTGGGCGTCGAGCCCGTCGGTGCGTGCGTCCATGCTCGGGAATCGAAGTCGTGACACTCGGCCAGAGAAGGCGCTGCGCTCAGCGGTCCATGCCTTGGGTCTACGCTTCCGCGTCGCAGCGAGGCCGCTGGTTGATGTCCGGCGGACAGCCGACCTTGTGTTTCCGCGCGAGCAGGTCGCTGTGTTCCTCGATGGGTGCTTCTGGCATGGATGCCCTGAGCATTGTTCGGCTGCTGCCTCCAACAGCGAATACTGGGCCAAGAAGATTGCTCTAAACAGACAGCGCGATAGGGACACCGACCAGCGTTTGACCGACGCTGGATGGGTTGTCGTAAGGGTATGGGAGCACGACGCTACGTTGCTGGCCGCGGACCGCGTGGCGAGCATCGTCAGGGCTCGAAGGCCGAGGAGGTAATTGCTGCTGCCACTGCGGCATTCAGTTTGAACCGCTGCTCCTGTGGGATCCGCCGCGCCGAAGAAGTCGTCACCGGTCGGCCATCGTCACCGGGTGGGCGTCGCAGACGACGGTGCTGGTACGCGCCGCGGCAGCCGTTCGGGAAAACTAATGGGTCGGGCGGCCGAGATCCGGGTCGTCGGGGACCGGCAGGCCGTGCTGGCGCAGCCGGGCCGCGCGGATGTCGTCGGCATAAACCGCCACGGTGAACAGGCTTCCGGCGAGCGCGAGCGCGGGGACCATGAGCCGCAGCCATGTCGGCCCGGGCAGCAGCGCGAGCAGCAGGCAGGCCGGGATCATGACCGTGAGGTGCCGCATCACCACCCGGCCGCGCCAGCCGGCGTCGGTCAGCTCATGACGGACCCAGTCGCGATTTCGCTCACCAAGCCGCAGCCCGCAGGCGAACAGCAGGCGGCCGGCGAGGCTCGGATCGCCGGGCAGCCGGGTCAGGGCGCACCACCATGACAGCCAGCGACGTTCATGGCCTTTCCTTGGTCCTTGCCGTGGTCAGTCGTTGATCTGGAAGATGGTCTCGCCGCTCGACACGTTCTGCCCGACCTTGACAGCGATCTCGCTGACCGTGCCGTCTTTGTGCGCGGCCAGCGGCTGCTCCATCTTCATGGCCTCGAGCACGACGATGGTGTCACCCGCGGACACCCGCTGGCCTTGCTCAGCGACGATCTTCACGATGGTGCCCTGCATCGGGCTGACCAGCGCGGCATCCCCGCCGCCCGTGGGCCGCCTGCGGCGCCCCCGCGTCGGCGCGCGCGGCGCGCCACGGGGCGGGACCGCGCCGCTCTCCCTCGCTCCACCGGGCAGACCCCCGCCGGTTGCCAGCAGGCCCCGCGGCAGCACCACCTCGAGCCGCTTTCCGCTCACCTCGACAGTGATCCGCTCCCGCCCCGCGTCGCCACCGTCCGCATCCTCGCCAGCCGCGTCCACGCCATTTTCCTGGTAGGGCTCGATGTGGCCATCGAACTCGGATTCGATCCAGCGGGTATGCACGCGCAGTGGCTGCGAGGTGAACGCCGGGTCGGCGGCCACGGCGCGGTGGAACGGCAGCACCGTCGGCATCCCGCCGACATCGAACTCGGCCAGCGCCCGGCGTGCGCGGGCGAGCGCCTCCGGTCGGCTCGCCCCCGTCACGATGAGCTTGGCGATCAGTGAGTCGAACGATCGCGGCACCGTCATGCCTTCGCGGTAGCCGGCGTCGAGCCGCACGCCGGGGCCCGCCGGTGGCTGCCACCGTGTGATCTTTCCCGGCGCGGGCAGGAAGCCGCGCCCGGCGTCCTCCGCGTTGATGCGAAACTCGATCGAGTGAGCGCGCGGCTGCGGGTCGTCATAGCCGATCAGCTCACCGTCCGCGATCCGGAACATCTCCCGCACCAGGTCAATGCCGGTGACCTCCTCGGTGACCGGGTGTTCCACCTGGAGCCGCGCGTTCACCTCGAGGAAGCAGACCGTGCCATCCTGGTCGATGAGGAATTCGCACGTGCCGGCGCCCGTGTACCCGGCGCGGCGCAGTATCGCCTTGGACGACTCATAGAGGACCCTGGTTTGCGCGGCGGTAAGGAACGGCGCGGGCGCCTCCTCGACCAGCTTTTGGTGCCGGCGCTGCAGCGAGCAGTCGCGGGTCGACACCACCACCACGGTGCCGTGCGAATCCGCCAGGCATTGTGTCTCCACATGCCGTGGCCGGTCCAGATACCGCTCGACGAAGCACTCGCCACGGCCGAACGCGGCCGTGGCCTCGCGGACCGCCGACTCAAACTGATCGGGGATCTCCTCCAGCGTGCGCGCCACCTTCAGCCCGCGGCCTCCGCCGCCGAACGCGGCCTTGATGGCGACGGGCAGCCCGTGCTCGCGAGCGAATTTGGTCACGTCATCCACGCCAGCCACCGGGCCCGGGGTGCCGGGCGCGAGTGGCGCCCCCGCCGCCGTCGCGATATGGCGCGCCTGCACCTTGTCACCGAGCGCCTGGATCGCCGCTGGCGGCGGACCGATCCAGGTGAGGCCGACGTCTAGCACAGCCTGCGCGAACTCGGCGTTCTCGGCGAGGAAGCCGTAGCCCGGATGCACCGCGTCCGCGTCGGCCTGGGCTGCTATCTTGATGATCTTTTCGATATCAAGGTATGTCTCGGCCGCGGTCTCGCCGCCCAGCGCGTATGCCTCGTCTGTCAACGTGACGTGCAGCGCGTCCACGTCGGGCTCGGCGTATACGGCCACGCTCGCCAGCCCCGCATCGCGGCACGCACGGGCGATCCGTACCGCGATCTCGCCACGGTTCGCTATCAGTACCTTGCGCACGAAACACCTCCTCTCGCCGCGCAAGGAGTCTAGGCGGTGCCGCGCCGCTTATCACAGCGCACCCTAGCTGGCCGGCCGGGGGTCAGCGCGGCAGCGCGCTAGCTCTCCAAGCCCACGGCCCGTGCGCATGCGGCGCCCGCAGCAGCCGCGAGCGGTCACACCAGCCACCTGGACCGGCCGGCTGCGTCAGCTGCGCTCCGGGTCGGCGGTCAGCGATGCCGTTGCCGCCCCTCACGCGCTGAGCGTCGCGGGCGGTGACGGCGGTCGCGCCCGCTTGTGCGGGGGTTCCACGCCGCGTGTGCGCTGTGCGCCCGGTGTGCGCCGTGGAGCGCCCGGGCGCAGCGCGTCGCGCAGCGGCTCGCGCGACGGCCAGCGCGGCGATCAGTGCCGCGGTTTCCTCTGCCGTGGCGTCACCGCGCACGACGCAAAGCAGCGGCCGTCTGCTCCTGTCCGGAGTTCCGGCGCCGGGTTCTGAGTCCACGTTTGGCCTTACTTGCGAAGCTTGCCCGTGCCGATGCCGAACTCGCGATGCACACGCTCCCAGAACGCGTCCCGCAGCCATTCCCTGGCTTCCTGGTAGGGGCGCAGCGACTGGCCGAGTTGCTTCTCCGCCTCGACGAGCAGCTCTTTGTCGATGACCGGCGGCAGGATCGGCCCGGGGAGCAGATCGCGGATGTTGTCCCTGCCGCGGGTGAGGATCCACTTCTGCGCCACGTGCTCACCTGCCTCCTCGACCCGGTCGCGGTCGGGGCCGAGCCGGGTGGCGGTCGCCATTGCGGTGCCCGGCGCGATGATCCGGCCACGTGGCGCATGCCGGTCGCCGAACAGTTGCGCCGGGGACGGCGTCGCGTGAGCGGCGACGGCGTCCGGCCGGACGTGCTCGGGCACCGCGAGCTCGTGCTTGGTGAAGTAGGGCTTGAGGAAGCCAGCGTCGAGCACGTCCACCGTGTCGGACTCCCAGACAAGGCGCTCTGCCTGGTTGGTGCCGTAAGGCGGCTCGACTCCCCACAGGTGGACCCGGACGCCGTACGCCTGTGCGGCTTCGACGGCCGGCACCATGTCCTCGTCGCCCGCCACAAGCACAGCGTCGGTGATCGCCCGGTGCCGGGCGAGCGCCTCCATGTCGGCGCGGATCTGCGCGTCCACCCCTTTTTGCTGGCCGCGTGCGTTGAGGTTGCCGAGGCGTAGTTTCACGCACGGCATCTGGGCAATGACGCGCTGGTCAATCGTCGGGACCCGGTCCTTGGCGGCGTCGTACCAGTACACCCGGAGAAGCTCGCCGCGGAGTTTGTCGGCGGCGTGCTCGGAAAGCGCCCTGATCAGCTTGTCCGCGTTGACCCGATACTCGCGCCGCGATCTCGCGTCGAACACCAGCTCTGCCGCCGCGGCGTAAATATAGCCAACGTCCACCATGATCGCATAGCGCGCGACGATAGCCAGCGGGCTCGCGAACTCTGTCATGGTGCCATCGACTCTAAGGCAGCCTGTCTTGTCCCGGCGCCGTCACAACGGGATGTTGCCGTGTTTCTTCGGCGGCAGCGTCTGCCGCTTGCTGCGCAAACTGCGGAGCGCGCGGATGACGTGACCGCGGGTTTCTGCCGGGCGGATGACCGCGTCGACGTACCCGCGCTCTGCGGCGATGTAGGGGTTGGCCAGTGCGTCCTCGTACTCGCTGATCCGCTCGGAGCGCAGTGCGTCCGGGCTGGGCGCGCCGGCGAATTCCCGCCTGAACAGGATGTTGACCGCGCCCTGGGCGCCCATCACCGCGATCTGCGCGGTCGGCCAGGCGAGGTTGACGTCGCCGCCCAGGTGTTTGGAGCCCATGACGTCGTAGGCGCCACCGTACGCCTTGCGCGTGATCACCGTGATCTTAGGCACGGTGGCCTCCGCATATGCGTAGATGAGCTTGGCGCCGCGGCGGATAATGCCGCCCCACTCCTGGCCGGTGCCTGGCAGAAAGCCGGGCACGTCCACAAAGGTGAGCACAGGGATGTTGAACGCGTCGCAGGTCCGCACGAACCTCGCGGCCTTCTCCGATGCGTCGATGTCGAGCGATCCTGCGAAGTGCATCGGCTGGTTGGCGACCACGCCAACGCTCGCGCCGTCGATCCGGCCGAACCCAACGACGATGTTGGTTGCAAACCCGGCGTGTACCTCGAGGAACTCGCCATAATCCAGCACGTGCTCGATCACGGTGTGCATGTCGTACGGCTGATTCGCCGAGTCAGGGATGAGCGTGTCGAGCTCGCGATCCTCGTCGGTGATCTCGACGTCGGCCTGCGACCCCGAGTTCGGCGGGTCCTCCATGTTGTTGGACGGCAGGTAGGAGAGCAGCGCCCGCGCGTAGTCGAGGCAGTCCGCCTCGTCGGTCGCCTGGTAGTGCGCCACGCCGGACTTGGTGTTATGCGCGTGCGCGCCGCCCAGGTCCTCGAAGCTCACCTCTTCGCCTGTCACGGTCTTGATCACGTCCGGCCCGGTGATGAACATGTTTGAGATGTGGTCCACCATGAGGGTGAAGTCGGTGATGGCGGGGGAGTAGACGGCGCCGCCTGCGCAGGGGCCCATGATCAGTGAGATCTGCGGTATCACGCCTGACGCGATCACATTGCGGTAGAAGATCTCGCCGAACAGGCCAAGCGCGACCACGCCCTCCTGGATGCGAGCGCCGCCACCGTCGTTGATGCCGACGATGGGGCAGCCAGTCTTGAGCGCGTGCTCCATGATCTTAACGATCTTGGAGCCATACACCTCGCCGAGCGAGCCCCCGAAGACCGTGAAGTCCTGGCTGAACACGCATACCGGCCGTCCGTCGACGGTGCCGAAACCGGTCACGACGCCGTCACCGTAAGGACGGTTGTGCTCCACGCCGAAGCCGATGGCCCGGTGCCTGGCCAGCTCGTCCAACTCGGTGAACGAGCCGGCGTCGAGAAACATGTCGATCCGCTCACGCGCGGTCATCTTTCCCTTGTCGTGCTGCCTGGCCACGGCGCGCTGCGACCCGGCGTGGATCGCTTCGTGGCGCTGGTGCTCGAGGTAAGCGATCTTCCCCGCGGTCGTGTGTGGCGCTGGCTCACCTTCCGGTGTGTGCTCGGCGGGATCGGCCGCCCGGCCGCCGACCCCGGCGGGCGCCGTTTCGCCGTGGGTCGTGGACACGTCGCGGGACGTGGGCATTTCGCTGGCCATGGCCACAGAGTAACCAGCAAGCGCGCCGGAGCGCGGACTCGCGCTTCCGGCGGCGGTGCCATATCTGCAATGAAATCTCATAAACGAGATACCATATGGCGTATGGACAGCGGCCGGGCGGGCATGGAGGGCGGCCGGGCGGGCATGGAGGGCGGCCGGGCGGGCATGGAGGGCGAGCTGGAGGACATGCCAGAACAGGCGCCGCGGCTGCCCCTGCTGCCTGGGTTTCGAGGTGGCCGCGCGGATGGGAACATCGCAGTCCGCTGTCGCGCGGCTCGAAGCGGGCCAAGCCGACGTGCGTGCCTCAACGCTGGAACGGTATGCGGCCGCGATCGGCTGCCAGATCAGCTGGCGGCTGCAGGACTGAGCGGGCAGTGGCAAGGACGGACGCCGACCAGAAGGGCAGGACATGACAGCACATGCGGAGTACCCGTTCCCGCCGAACGGGCCCGGCCAGCCGGGCCGGCGGCCCGCGCCCACGGAGATCCCGCGGCCCGCCTGGCCGCCGGGCCACCCGCCGGACCCGCGGCAGCCGCCAATTTTCGTGCCAGCAGGCGGCCGGATCGACTCGGGGGACTGGCAAGGTCGGCTCCGTGAGCGGCTGCTCGAGCAGCGGGTGATTATGGCGCACGGCCACCTCGATGACGAGGCCGCGACGCTTCTGTGTGCCCAGTTGCTCACCCTCGACGCCGACAGCGCCGACCGCGCCGCGCCGATCCGGCTGCATTTGCAGAGCTTGACCGCCGAGCTGCAAGCGGCGTTGACCGTGATGGATGCCATCGACACGGTGGGCGTTCCGCTGCACGCGCTCGCGCGCGGCCACCTCAGCGGCCCAGCGCTCGGCGTGCTCGCCGCCGCCGGTCGCCGCCTCGCGTACCCCAACTCTGGCTTCCTGCTTTCCGAGCCCGAGTCCAGGCTCGAGGGCCGCGCCGTGGACATCGCGGCCCGTCAGCGACAGCTCGACACGATGCTGGACGCACTGTACTTCCGGCTTTCCGACGTCACAGGCCGTGAGGTCGACGAGATCAGGGATGACGCGCGCCGCGGCAGGTTCCTGAGCGCCGCGCAGGCGGTGAGCTACGGCCTGGTCCATGAGGTGATCGCCCATTGACCCAGCCCTGGCGGCGCTCACCCCCTGCGGCGGGGCCGTCACCGGGCCCCAAGTCGATCCCGCCTCAACCGGGCATCGCGCCACACACCGGATAATGAGAGTTTGTGAGCAGTCCTCGAGCCACCGAGCGCGATGCGGCGCGGCTGGAGATGCCCGCGCTGATGCGCAGAGATGTCCGGTTGCTAGGCGACGTGCTCGGCGAGGTGCTCAGCGAGGCCAGCGGCCAGAACCTGCTCAACGACGTGGAGCGGCTTCGCCGCCTGACGATCGACGTGCGAGTCGGCCGCGCCGACGATGACCAGATCGCCGCCCTCGTCGCCAGCTGGCCGCTGCCGTGCGCCGAACTTGTCGCACGTGCCTTCACCGTCTATTTTCACCTCGTCAACCTTGCCGAGGAAGTCCAGCGCATCCGCACGCTGCGGGCGCGTGACGCCGACCGCGCGCCGATCCGCGAGTCGTTTGCCCTTGCGGTGGACGAGATCAGCCGGACCGAGGGTCCGGACCGGCTGCGCGAGTTCTTGCGGTCACTTGAGATCCACCCTGTCTTCACCGCGCACCCCACCGAGGCCCGCCGCCGCGCCGTGGTTACCGCGCTGCGGCGGATCGCGGACGCGCTCTTTGCGCTGGATGACGACCGGCTCGGGTCCCATGGCCGGGCGGAGTTGCGGCGGCGGCTGCGCGAGGAGGTGGATCTGCTCTGGCGGACCTCGCCCCTGCGGGTGAAGGCGATGGGGCCGCTGGATGAGGTTCGCACGGTCATGGCCGCCTTCGATGAGACGATCTTCCGCGTGGTGCCGGCGTTCTACCGCGATATCGACCGCACGCTGGCCGGTCACCAGTGCGGCAGCGCGCCGCCAGGCTTTCCCGCCTTCCTGCGGTTCGGCAGTTGGGTCGGTGGCGACAGAGACGGCAACCCGTTCGTTACCGCGCAGGTCACCAGGGAAACGGTGCTCATACAGGCCGACCACGTGCTGCGAGCGCTGCAGAACGCGACCACAAGGATCGGCCGTGCGCTCACGGCTCAGACATCGACCACCCCCGCCTGCGACGCGCTGCTGCGCGCGCTCGCGGTGGCCGAGGCAGCGCACCCTGACCTGCTCGGGGAGATCACCGCACGCGCGCCACAGGAGCCGCATCGCCAGTACCTGCTTTATGCGTCCGAACGGCTGCGCGCAACCCGGCTCAGGCACGCCGACCTCGCCTACCACGGGGTGGGTGAGCTTCTCGCCGATCTCCGCCTGGTTCAGGAGTCGCTCGCGCGAGCGGGCGCCCACCGTCAGGCGTTCGGTGAGCTGCAGCACCTGGTCTGGCAGGCGGAGACCTTCGGCTTTCACCTGGCGGAGCTGGAAATCCGCCAGCACAGCGAGGCACATGCGCGGGCGCTCGCCGAGGTGCGCGCCGGTGGAGCGCGCTCGGCGCAGACCGAGGAGGTGCTCGCCACGCTGCGGGTGATCCGCTGGATCCAGGACCGGTTCGGCGTCGAGGCGTGCCGCAGGTATGTGGTGAGCTTCACCCGTTCGGCGGCCGACATCGCCGCCGTCTACGAACTCGCCGCTGCGGCGATGCCTGACGGCAGGCGGCTGGTGCTCGACGTCGTGCCGCTGCTCGAGAGCGGGGACGACCTGCGCGGCGCGACCGAGGTCCTGGACGGGATGCTCGCGTTGCCTGAGGTCGCCGACCGCCTCGCCGCGACAGGCAGGCGGATGGAGGTGATGCTCGGTTACTCGGACTCCGCGAAGGAGCTTGGGCCGGTCTCGGCCACGCTGCTGCTGTATGAGACGCAGGCCGCGCTCGCGCGCTGGGCGGCCGCCAACGACGTGCGGCTGACGCTGTTCCACGGCCGGGGCGGCGCGCTCGGCCGTGGTGGCGGCCCGGCCGGCCGAGCGGTGCTCACCCAGGCGCCGGGTTCGGTGGCGGGCCGGTTCAAGGTCACCGAGCAAGGCGAGGTCGTGCTGGCGCGCTACGGCCATCTGGCCATCGCGGAGCGGCACCTGGAACAGGTGACCTCGGCTGTGCTGCTTGCCGAGACGTCGGCGGTGGCGACCCGGGTCGCGCAGGCGTCGGAGGCGTTCAAGGACGTGGAGGTTCGGCTCGGGTCCGCCGCGCTGCGCGCCTACCGTGAGCTGATCGACACCGACGGATTCGCCGAATGGTTCGCCAGGATCAGCCCGCTGCCCGAGCTCGGCGGGCTGCGGATCGGTTCGCGGCCCCCGCGCCGTGGCGCCGCGTCAGGTCTTGACGACCTGCGAGCCATCCCGTGGGTGTTCGCGTGGGCGCAGACGCGGGTGAACCTGCCCGGCTGGTTCGGGCTGGGCAGCGGCCTTGCGGCTGTGGCCGCTCAGCCAGGCGGCTTGGACCGGCTGCGGTCGGCGTACCGCGAATGGCCGCTGCTGCGCGTGCTCGTCGAGAACGCGGAGATGAGCCTGTCCAAGACCGACCGCGATATCGCCGCGCGATATCTCAGCCTCGGCAACCGCGACGACCTCACGGCGCGCGTGCTCGCTGAGTACGACCGCACGATCGCGGTGACGGCAGAGCTGACCGGGCACGATCGTCCGCTGGCCGACCGCCCGGTGCTCGCCAGGGCCGTGGCCCTGCGAAATCCGTATGTGGACGCGCTGTCGCACCTGCAGTTGCGCGCGCTCGGGGCATTGCGCTCGCCCGGCGGGCCCGGTGCCGACAGCGAGCTGCTTGAGCGGCTGCTGCTGCTCAGTGTGACCGGTGTCGCCGCGGGGCTGCAAAACACCGGCTAACTCGTTGAGCTAAGGACCGCGGCGGACGGCAGGCCATCGGCGGTATCGGCGGCCTGTGCATCCTTGGCGAAGGCGAGCGCGGCGGCAAGGCACGCTACCGGCACCGACGGCACGACATAGCGAAGGTCGAAGTCAGCCGTGACCACGGGCACCAGCAGCAGACCGAACGCGGTGAGCCAGGGCAGCAGCGCGGGTCCGCCCCAGCGGTCGAGCCGCGTGACCCCGCCACGGCGCAAGGACCGCACGATGGCGGCCAAGCCGATGAGCATGATGATCCCGAGCAGCGTCCCGCGCAGGTAGACAAAGCGCTGATAGCCGCGCATGAATCCGGCGTAAGGCTCGTATGCCCTGGTCGCGCTGGATACCGAGTGGCTGTAGGCTCGCTGGTCACCGCTCAGGGTGCCACCGCCGGGCGTCCGGAGGCTGGGCGCCACCCAGGCCCTCTCGGCGAAGGCGAACTCGTACTTGTCCGCGGTGAACGTGCTCGGATGCTGTGGCCGGTTCCAGTAGAAGCTCAGCATGAAGTCGTGCAGCACCGCGCCGGCGTAGTCGGCCGGCTGCGCGGCGATCGCCCGCAGCGCGAAATCCATCGCCAGGTTGTTTTTCCTTGCCGAGAACCTCGGTCCAGGGATGCGCGCCAGCGGCGAGGCTGCCACCCAGATGTAGCTGGACGCGGCGAGGCGGCGCCCCGTGTCCGGCGGGCACAGGCCACGCTCGGCCGCGGGTGGCTTGATCACGGCGCAGTTGGCGAAGCTCATGGTTCGTGACCACAGGAAGACACCCTCGCTCCGGGTGAAGTTCACGCTCTGGAAGTTGGCGTTGAACCAAGCGAGGTACACGACAAGCGGCAGCGCGGACGCGACCATGGTGACGCCGAGCGCTCGCCAGCGAGCACGGCGGAACAGCAGATAGCAAATGTAGAGCGCGAGCAGCGGCAGGCCGATGGGCCGGACGACGGCGGCGAGGCTGAGCAGCACACCGGCCGTGACGTCTGCCCAGGCCGGCCGCTCGCGCTGCCACCACATCGCAGCCACGAGCGCGCCAACGATGAGGAACTGAAATGTCACGTCGGCGAGCACTTCGTGTTCGAGCTCTAGCTGGTATGCGTCGAAAAGGACCGGCAAGGCGGCGAGCGTGGCCCCCCAGCCGGGCAGAGCGAAGCGCCGGCGCAGCAGAAGGTAGATCGCGAGCCCGATGAGCAGGCCCATCACATGCTGAACCGCCACGACCGCGATCACGCTGTGCAGCGGGCGAAGCGCGAAAAGCATGATCCCATAGCCGGACGTCCTGCCGACGTCCGGCTGCAACCGCAGGGCTACAGCCACGTAACTAGCCGAGTCCCCGCCGAACCAGATGGCCGGCCGGAAGGCCACTATGGTGATGGCCCTGATCGCCACGGCGAGCAGCAGCGCGGCGGTAAAGGCGGGGTTGCGCCGAGGGAAGGACCGGATCGCCCGCACTCCGGTCACGAGGCGCTGTCCAGTGGTTTGCGGTCCAGGGTGGTATCCACTCCGGTCGCGGTGAGTTGCTCGTGCGCGGCGGGCGCCGCGTGCTGCTCAGCCCCGGCAGCATCGGCCGTCTCCCGCTCGCGGACCGGCTGCTGCTCACGTTCCCGGACCGGCTGCTGCTCCCGCTCCCGGACCGGCCGCTGCTCGCGACGGATCCGTGCCGAGATGTCCGCGAGACCGGCCGCGATGCATGCGCACGGCACCGCGGCGAGCACGTAGCGGTAGGTGAAGCCCGCCGTGGCAGGCGGCACGACGATGAGCATGACCGCGCAGCACCACGGCAGCAAACCCGGCGCGCCGCGCCGTCGGCCCGTCACGAAGAAGGTGGCGCCGATCAGCAGCGTCGCCAGCAGCAGCGGCCCGCGGAAGTAGATCTCACGCTGGTATGCGACGAGCAGCGATGCGTACGGCCTGACGACGCGAGTGGTCAGGCCGTACGGCTGATACTTCCGCAGCCTCTCGGTCGGCGCCCAGCCCGGCACCGGAGAGTCTTTGGTGGCGAACTGGTACTGGGCGGCGGTGGCGGGATCAGGGAATTTCGTGGAGCGGCCCCACGTGAACGTGCGTGCCACGTCCTTGCCCATCACCCATAGGTAATCCACCGGCTGGCGACGCAGCGCGAGGAAAGCGAACTGGCCGCCCAGCTTGCTGCCCTGCGCATTCCAGGGATTGCCGACATAGCTCCGCAACGGGTTGGGGCGCCAGATGTAGTCCGCCGAAGGAAGGCGCTGCGATGGCGGCTGAGGGTCGCACAATGGCTGCAGGCTGGCTGGTGGGTTCATCTTTGCGCAGTCCGCGAAGGCCATCGCCCGGCTGTACAGGAACGCGCCATCACCTTCTGTGAGCGCGTACTTTCCGCGCGTCGCGTGGAACCAGCCCATGTAGGCCGCGATGGGCAGCAGCCCGGCCACCGCCAATGCTGTCACCTGGCGCCAGCCGGCCCGCCGGATGATCAGGCAAACGGCCGCGACAACCAGCAGCGGCCGCCCGTCGGTGCGTACGATGGCCGACGCTCCGAGCAGCAGGCCGGCCACCGCGGCGGTGATCCATCCTGGCTGGTTGCGCAGGCACAGCGCGACGATGGCGGCGGTGATGAGGAACATGAACAGGGTGTCGGCCATCACCAGGTGCTCGAGCTGGATCTCGTAGGCGTCGAACAGCACGGGCACCGCCGCGAGCGCGGCCAGCCAGGCCCGCACCCCGCGCACCCGCAGCACCGTATACACCAGCACACCGGTGGCGAGCCCAAGCACATGCTGAAGCAGCGTCACCGCGGCGAACCGGTGCAGCGGCTGCAGCGCCGCCAGAAACAACGCGTACCCGCTCGGCCGTATGGTCTCGGGCAGCAGGCGCACCGCGGCGGTGACATAGCTGTAGGAGTCGTTGAACCAGGCCACTGGCCGGTATCCGAGCACGGCGGCGGCGCGTAGCGTGGCGGCGGCAGCGAGCATGAGCGCAAATGCCCAGTGCCTTCCGGCGAAGGCGCGCGCACGCTGCCGCCCTCGAACGCGGATAGCCGGAGCGACCTCCAGCGCAGTTTCGTGCACGGGCTCCTCCGCAGCCGGCTTCGGCGTTAACCTTCAGATCGAGCCCACGCTACTAGAGCCGGGATTGGAACCGCGGCAAGAGCACCCGCACCAGGGATTGCCGCAGAGCGAACCGAGGTCATGCCACGATGGAGGTCGATCGGCCGTCGCTATCCGCGCCGGGTCTTGTCAGCGAGCTCGTCCGTCCCGGTGGGTTGTGGCGTGACATCACGGTCGTTGCCGAGACCGGTTCGACCAACACCGACCTGCTTCAGGCCGCCGCGGCAGGTGCGGCGGAGGGCGCCGTGCTCGCCGCCGAGGCGCAGACGGCCGGGCGTGGCCGGATGGGCCGGCCCTGGCTCAGCCCGCCGCGCGCGGCGGTGATCTTCTCGGTGTTACTCCGCCCGGCCGGGGTGCCGATCGGCGACTGGGGCTGGCTGCCGCTGCTTGCTGGCGTCGCCGCCGCGTCTGCGCTGCGCCGGGTAGCCGCAGTTGAGGCGGTGCTCAAATGGCCCAATGACGTGCTCGTCGGGCAACGGAAGCTGGCGGGCATCCTCGCCGAGCAGTCGGGGAACGCGATCGTCGTGGGCATGGGAATCAACGTGTCCGCGGTGCCGGCTGGCGACGCCGGCGCAGGCGCGACCTCCATCGAGGCTGAGGGCGCCGGGCGAGTGGCACGAGAAGAGCTGTTGGCTGGCGTTCTGCGCGAACTCGAAGATCGCTACCGGCGCTGGACGGCCGACCCAGACGGGTCCGGCGTTCGGCAGGAGTACGAGAGCTTGTGCGACACGACCGGCCGGACTGTGCGGGTGGAGTTGCCCGGCGGGCGCGTGATCACTGGCACTGCGGCCGAGATCGACCGCCACGGCAGGCTCGTGCTGCAGGCCGACGCGACGCTCACCGCGGTGAGCGCAGGCGACGTCGTGTACGTGCGCTGACGGTGCGGCGCACCATAGGTGGTGTGAGCAGATCCCAAACTGGCGCAGCAGGCCAACTCGTAATCGAGTGGACGACCCAACTCCCACCCACCCGCCGCACCAACGACTAGGAATGCCTCACGGTCGCTCACCACGAATCACCAACCCCCGCAAACTGCGGCGCCACCCAGCACACCTCCCCGAACACGCAGGCCGGCTCACTCGTCCCACCGATGACCAGCACACAAGGAAGCAGCACACTCACCCCAGGTGGCCCCGCCCACCCACCCCCGCCACTGCGGTGGCCAGGCGCCGGGGGGCCTGCGTGGACCGCTACGGCCTCAGCGACACCCACGGCCCCCTTTGCGTGTCGTGGGCTCTCCTAAATTCCGCAGATTCCTGTCGGCTGCAGCACCTAAGCTGTGCCGGTGCGACTCACCTACGATCGTGCCCACGACTCCATTACTGGCCCAGTGACTGATGACGACATCGCAGACTTCATCGTGCTCTCGGGGCCGAACGGCTCGGGCAAAACGAACTTGCTGGAGGCAATCCACCAGGGTGCGGTCACGGTCGATGGAGTCACCACCGGCCAACCGCCAGCGAGCCAGGCTATCCGCTTGTTCTCGTTGGGGCAGCTTGCAGTGTTTGGGGTGACAGTTGGTGCCACCGAAAGGGGACAGGAACCAGCTAACTACCGCACCAGCTGGTACCAGTTTGAACAACAAATCAGCCAGCTTATTCGGCAGTGGACAAGCCCACCGCACTCTGTGGCACCCGGCTCGGATGAACTTGAGCAACGCGTCCAGGCGCAGCTCCTGCAGAGCCGAACGCTACACCCGGCAGCGCTACAGCGAATGCTCAACGCATCAGGTAAGCGGCTAACCGAGTTCACCCGTGACGATTTCCGCCGACACGCACCGCTGCTAGCTGGCATCCGGGACCCATTCGTTATGACCGTCAGTGAGCTGTTTCTCACGTATCATTTTCGACACCAGTCGAATAAATACTCACAATGGCTCGAGTTTACTGGACAGGCAAGCAGCGGCGGCCCCGTCACCGACGCCGAATTTGTCGCGAGATACGGGCCACCTCCATGGGACCTGCTTAATGAGACGCTGACTCTTGTTGGCCTTGATTACCATTTCGATCCACCGCCTGGCAGCCATGAGGACCCCTTCTACCACTACGAGGTGCTACTGAAGGCCAATGACGGCGGATTTGAGGTCCCCACGTCTAAGCTCTCGTCCGGCGAGAAAACGCTGCTTGCGATCGCGATGAGCCTGTACGCCGGGTCCCGCCTCGGCGAAGCCGTCGAACCGCCGCGAGTGCTGCTGCTCGACGAGGCCGACGCGAGCCTCCACCCATCGATGGTGCAAAGCCTTCTGCACGTCGTAGACGACATCTTCTGCCAGCGCTACGGCGTCAAGGTCATACTGACAACCCACGCGCCGTCCACGGTGGCCCTTGCCCCGGAGGAGTCGCTCTACATGATGCGCCGAAGCGGTCATCCACGGCTGCGCCGCGCATCACGCGATGAGGCGCTCGCTGAGCTGTGCGTTGGAGTCCCCACGCTCAGCGTGCGCAACGAAAACCGAAGACAGGTTTTCGTCGAAAGCGAGCATGACGAGGAATGTTATCAGGAACTGTTCCGGTTGCTGCGGCAGGCGCTGATGACGCCGTTCTCACTGGAGTTCATTGCCTCCGGCAAAGGTGGGCAGGGCAATGATGAGGCGGTAAAACACCTTGTAAAACACGTTCGCGAGTCGGGCAACCTCGTCCAAGGCATCATCGATCGTGATCAACGCTCAGATGCGCCTGAAGGAATCGAATTCGTCCGGGGCAGGCGTGCGCTAGAGAATCTAGTACTTGATCCACTCTTGGTCGGTGTTTTCTTGCTGCGTGACGGAATAGTCACGGCTGAAGAGTTGGTAGGCGCTCAGCTCCGGCACTTCGAGCTACAGCCTCGCCATGCCCAGGCTGTCTGCGACTATATCGTTAAACACGTGCAGCGCGTTGAAGACGGGCAAGAGAACGTCAATGTCACTTACTTGGGCGGTTTTTCAGTATCTGTTCCACAATTTTACCTAGACATGGATGGCCACCAGCTTGAGGATCGACTCCGCGCCGCATTTCCACCCCTAAAACGGTATCGTCACAAACTCAAACTCATCATCATCCGGCGCGCCCTGGCAGATGTTCCATCTTTCACACCACACGACGTGATAGCTCTATTCCAGCGACTCACAGCCTCACACGAACGTCCTCGTCCACCACGAACGCCGTGCCACATCCCACCCCCAGCACCCCCACGTGACCGAGCCGACTAGCAGTGCCCTGCGCCCCCCGGCGACCCGGAAGGGTTGAGTCACGCCAGCATCAGGGAAGTACCCGGATGAGATGCGGGCCGCGCGATCCGCCGCGTGTTTGACATCGCTGAGCGAGGTAGCCGAGGCGCTCTCGGGCTTGAGAGTTAATTGGAGAAATATCTGTCCATATGTCCTGCAGCGGTAGGAAGCGGGTGTTGTCCAGCACCAAGAGTCGGTTCTCAGCCACTCGATGACGGCCGTCGGTGATTCCTGTTCCATCTGGGCAACCGTGACCCCTGTCCTTGGAATGCAAGTTCGCGGGTCCCACCTTAGGGGCCAACCTCTAGATATAGGTACGGCGGCCGGAAGATAGCGAACGCGGCCAGCGCGGTCGGGCCGCACGCAGGACGGTACACTGTAGTGCCTTGAGTACCCTAGAGTCGGGCTCGAATACCCTAGAGTCGG
>WNGE01000146.1_pt1 | contig 157216 bp, 138 predicted proteins | sample 5400651 | NCBI WGS metagenome assembly WNGE01 (sample SAMN13153370, study PRJNA577476) | soil metagenome | isolation source: 60 cm soil or saprolite under grassland replicate 2 | place: USA:California | collected 2016-06-15
ATTGACGTCTCACCGGACGGCAAGCGATTGCTTTTGAGCATCGACATGGGCGAAGAATCCGGCCGCAAAGATTGGGACGGGCCGTTGCCGGCGCTCTGGGCGTTCGATCTCCAATCGCAAAAAGCGACCAGGCTAACGCCAAAAAAACTTTTCGGCTGGGACGGCGTTTGGATCGACAACGACAATGTTCTCTTTCTCAGCCGCGAGCCTGGCGAAAAGGATGACTCGATTTATCGAATGTCCGTTGACGGAAAAAATTTGAAGCGCCTCATCAAAAATGCACGCTTCCCCTCTGTCAGCGCGCCATAGACTGCACCGATGAAACCCGTCGCACTCGCCATCTTTCTTTGCGTCGCGTTATCCGCGCTCAACCATGCGGCACAGCGCAAGATTGCTTATGAACATCACGAAAACATCTTCGTTGCCGATATCGATGGCACTCACCAGAAGAAGATTGCCACCGGTGCGTTGCCCGAAATTTCGCCGGACGGCACACGCGTAGCGTTCAACACCAGTGAAGATTCAAAAACGCGGCCTGGCCCAGAACGCCACATCGCGGCTGCCGATGTCGCCAGCGGCAAAGTCACGATTCTAAAGGACATCCCGAGCGACAACTGTTTCGGCCCAGTCTGGTCACCAGATGGATCAAAACTCGCGTTCTCGATAATGGCAGACAAGGAATGGCAGCTCGGCTTAGTCAACGCCGACGGCTCCGGTTTCCGCTTTGTGAAAAATGCCGGTCTGAAAAGTGAAGCGTTCGGCGCGCCGGAATGGGCTCGAGACGGTAAATCAATTTTTTGTCACGATCTCGACATTATTTACCAGATCGATTTGGACGGAAACATTCTGAAGAAATGGGAGCTATCGAAGATTCTGACTGATGCGAGTATGAACGGCGGTGATCGACTGAGCATTTCGCCCGACGGCAAGGCTCTGCTAATGGATGTCGATTGCGGGGCCGAGCACGAGCGCAAAAATTGGGACGGTCCGCAGCCGGCGATCGAAAAATTCGATGTCGCGAGCGAAAAAGCTGTTCGTGTTACGGGCAAAAATGATTTCGTCTGGGAGCCGTTTTGGCTGAGCAACGACGCATTTCTTTGCATCATGCAAAAGGAAAATGAAAACGACCCGTCGATTTACCGAATGTCGTTGGATGGAAAGTCCATGAAGCTGCTCGTGAAACACGCCCGAACTCCGAGTGTGAGTGCGCCGTGACGGCGATTTAACTTAAAAGCTCTCGCGCTTTTGCCAGCGCCTCCGCGATCTTGCTCGAATCCTTGCCGGCGCCCTGAGCATTCTCCGGCCGGCCGCCGCCTTTGCCGTCCGCGATTGGCGCGATCTGCTGAATCAACTTGTTCGCCTGAAACTTCGACGTCATCTCTTTCGGTACGGATGCGACCAGTGCAACTGATTCATTCGCCGCGCCGACGAGAAAAATCGGACCCTTGAATTTCGACTTCAACGCATCAACGACAGCCTGCAGCAGCTTCCCGTCCCCGTCTTGTACTTCAGCGACGCAGAAGCTCTTCCCTGCATGCGAGGCCGCCAGCTGATTCGCGATTTGCGCGGCCCGGCTTCTCAGCTCCGTTTCGGCAGTTTTGGCGCTTTGCTTTTCCCAATCGCGAACTTCAACCTCGATCTTTTCAAGATGCGCCGCTCTCGCATCGATTTGCTGAAGCATTTCAGAAGTGGTGGCGTCATTCTTAAAAACAGGCAGTGACGCGATGCCAGGTCTCTTTCGCGCCAGCGCTTTAAACTTTTCCTGCTGACGCGCGGCTTCCTGCTTCGTCCAACTACGCGCCGCGTCGCCTGCGACCGCTTCGATGCGGCGAATTCCAGCGGCAATCGCTTCTTCCTTCACGATTCGGAACGGCCCGATTTCATTTGTCGATCTCACATGCGTCCCGCCGCACAGCTCCATCGAGTAACCATTGAGCGCATGCGGCACTCCGGAGATTTGTAGAACACGCACCGTGTCGCCGTACTTTTCGCCAAAGAACTGGATAATGTCTTTTCGCTCCTTTGCTTCCGCGTACGGAATCTCCGTCCATGAAACCGGCGCGTTCTCCGCGATCTTTTCGTTCACCAGTTTTTCCACGTCGCGCACTTGTTGTTTCGTCAAAGGCGTGCTTGAGAAATCGAAGGTCAGCTTGTCGGGTCCGACGTAGCTTCCTTTTTGCGAAGCGTCACGCGAGACCACTTCGTGTAACGCCCAATGTAGGAGATGCGTCACGGTATGGTGCCCTTGAATCGCACGGCGGCGGTCAACGTCTACTGAAACGCGAACAGCTTCACCCGGTTCCGGTGCACGGCCTTCTAAAAGCGCAGCTCGATGAACAAAAACGTCGCCGCGCTTCTGTGTATCGATCACGCGTAACTGGCCGACTTCCGTACGGTCATGCCCAGGCACATGAAGCAATCCGCGATCCCCAACTTGCCCTCCCATCTCAGCGTAAAACGGCGTTCGATCGAGGACGACGTTAAGTTCTTCCGGTTTTGTTCCAGGCAAAACTGTTTCGACAAGTGATTCGGTCTCCAGAAAATCGTAGCCAAGAAATTTCGTTGGCTCGGCTTTGAGTTCCCCTGCTTCAACACTGATCTTTTCTTTTTTCTGCCCCTTGCGGGCGCGCTCACGCTGTTCCTCCATCAACTTTTCAAATCCGGCAACATCGATGGTAAGCCCGCGTTCACGCGCCATTAACTCGGTAAGATCGAGCGGGAAGCCTTGCTCATCGTACAAGCGAAACGCAAACGCTCCTGAAATTGTGGACACGCCGTGCGCGACTTCGCGCTCGAAAAGCTCAATGCCTTTATCAAGTGTCTTGTTAAAGGCTTCTTCTTCGCGCCCAATTATGTCTTTGATTGTTTTTTCTTTTGCGCGGATTTCAGGGAAGACGTCGCCCATCGTTTTTGCAACGACCTCGACCAGCTTGAAGAAAAACGGTTCGTGAAAGCCTAACGAACGTCCGTAACGGACAGCGCGACGAAGAATGCGGCGCAAAACGTAGCCGCGGCCCTCGTTCGAGGGAATGATTTCGTCGGCGATCGCGAACGAAAGCGCGCGGACGTGATCGGCAATAACGCGGAAGGCGATATCGATCTTTTCCTGCTCTGGGTCGATTGTAGGGTGTCCGCGCGGGCTGCCCTCTTCGACCGGCAAGCGATGCGCTTGCCCTACAATTGGCAGCGTTCCGGCGTACCTCTTTCCGCTCAGTTTTTCCAACTCGTCGAAAACGGGCCGAAAGATGTCTGTCTCGTAATTGGAAATTATACCCGAAAAATCGGAAAGGTTTTTTGTGCCTTGAATAATCGCGGTGACGCGCTCGAAGCCCATTCCAGTATCAACGTGACGCGCAGCGAGCGGGACATACTCGGTGCGGCCGGGGTCACCGCCCCCGGCTACAGGTTGCGCGTTGAACTGGATGAAAACGAGGTTCCAGATTTCGATGCAACGCGGATCATTTTTGTTCACGAGTACGCCGCGCGTGTCGCCGTCCAGCGTAAGATCGACATGGACTTCAGAGCACGGGCCGCATGGGCCGGTGTCGCCCATCATCCAAAAATTGTCGGCCTTGCCACTACTAAGAACATGAACCTTTGGATCGAGATCAGCTTCGCGGAACAGATGCGCCCAGTGATCGTACGCTTCCTGATCAAACTCACTCGGCTCGCCCGGACCGGGTTTGTACACCGTCGCGTAAAGCCGTTGGGCGGGAAATTTCCAGCGGTCGACCAGTAATTCCCACGCCCATTCGATGGCTTCCTTTTTGAAATAATCACCGAAGCTCCAATTGCCCAGCATTTCGAAAAACGTGTGGTGATAAGTGTCGAGTCCGACATCTTCGAGATCGTTATGTTTACCGCCGGCGCGAATGCACTTTTGCGTATCTGCTACGCGCGCCGGTTTCCATAAAGGTTTCTGCTGTCCAAGAAATATCGGCACGAACTGGTTCATGCCCGCATTGGTGAAAAGAAGATTCGGCGCCTCCGGTAACAGCGACGACGAAGGCACGATGGTGTGCTTTTTCTCGCGAAAGAAATCGAGAAACGATTGTCTGATTTGTGCCGAGGTCATCCTTCTAACCACCAATCAGCACGAATAAACACGAATTTCAGGAAACCTGAAACCGCGACTCAAGAAACGGGCAAATGCAGACAACTTCCAGCGCATCTTAACTGGCATGAGATGCCGGCGCGCCTCAGCAACAACGGAGCTTTGCCAACAAGGCTAGTCTTTTTCTTCGTTGAGCCTGGCTTTGACCGCCGACTCAATTTCTTCGTAGAGCGCCTTGTCGTTCTTCAAAACTTCCTTCGCGGCGTCTCGACCCTGGGCCAATTGGGTGCCTTTGTAGTTCATCCAGGACCCGCGTTTTTCGATGACTTGTTTTTCCAATGCCAAATCGAGCAGCGCGCCAGTCGATGAAATTCCCTCGTTATACATGATGTCGAACTCCGCTTCCGTGAAGGGAGGCGCGACCTTGTTCTTCACGATTTTGATGCGGGTTCGATTCCCCGTAACAACGCCATCGGTCTGCTTGATCGCACCGATCCGTCGAATGTCGACGCGAACGCTGGCGTAGAATTTCAGCGCTTTGCCGCCAGGCGTTGTCTCTGGGTTTCCGAACATCACACCGATCTTTTCTCGAATTTGGTTGGTGAAAATGCAGCAAGTCCGCGCTTTTGAAATGAGCGAGGTGAGCTTGCGTAGCGCTGCACTCATCAAGCGCGCTTGCGCGCCAACCGTCGCATCACCAATCTCGCCCTCGAGCTCGGCTCTGGTGACGAGCGCTGCCACGGAATCAACCACAATGACATCCAGCGCGTTGGAGCGTATCAGCGTCTCACAAATTCGCAGCGCTTCCTCGCCAGAGCTCGGTTGAGAAACCAGGAGATCATCCAGATCGACGCCGAGCCGCTTTGCGTAGGCAGGATCGAGCGCATGTTCGACGTCGATAAACGCCGCGAGTCCGCCACGTTTTTGCGCTTGCGCAATCACCGTCAAAGTCAGTGTCGTTTTCCCGGAAGACTCAGGGCCGAAGACTTCCACGACTCTGCCTCTTGGGAATCCGCCGACGCCGAGCGCGCGATCAATCAGGATATTGCCCGTAGGAATGACGTCGATATCGACAATTTTCTCGTCACCCAGACGCATGATCGCGCCTTCACCGTAGTCTTTTGCGATCTGTTGAATCGCCAGATCAAGATTCTTATTCCGCGCCGCAGTGATCTTATCTTCGCTGGTTTTTTGCTCGGTTTTCGCCGCCATATCAAGAGACTGTAACTACGATGCGCTCGCCGATTCGCCAAGCACAAAAGATTCGGAGACAAATCAAAAGGCCGCGAACTTTCGGTTCGCGGCCTCTGATTTTCTTTAAACGAAGCTTAAGAAACGGTGATCTTGCGCGGCTTGACGTGTTCTGCTTTAGGCAGAGTCAACGTTGCAAGACCTTGCTCGATCCTGGCACTGATCTTGTTTGCGTCGATCGACGGATCGAGCTCGAATGTGCGCCGGAAATTTTCCGGACGCGATTCGTGATGAATCAGCGTTCCCTCCACAACGGGAAGCGAACGCCGTCCTACAATCGTGAGCTCGTTGTTCTCGACCGAAATGTCTAGTCCCTCCTTGCTTACTCCGGGCATTTCGACTTCGAGCGTGTAGCCCTCACCACCTTCAACCACGCTCGCTGGTGGCGCGACAAATTGCTCGGTCTGCACCCGCTCACTGTCACGGTTTTCACGAGTTAAAGTATTCATAGTGAAGTCTCCTTTAGTTGAATTGATTAGCTGACCTGAATTTGCTTTGGTTTCACTTCTTCGGCCTTCGGCAATGTCACGGTCAGAATTCCGTCCCGGTAAGCAGCGCCGACTTTGCTAGCGTCGACGCGAGTCGGTAATGCGATGGTACGGCGGAACCTGCCGATATAACGCTCGGTGCGCTCGGCCTTCTCGCCATTGCTGCTACTTTCCCGCTTGCGCTCGCCACTGATCGTCAGTGTCCCGTCGTGCAAAGAGATTTCGATGTCGTCCTTGCGCATTCCGGGCAACTCGACCACGGCGATCAAGTTGTCATTGCTCTGGTAGAGATCGAGCGCAGCCGACCAACCACTAAAGAGTTGTCCCGCACGTGCGAAGCTCGACGAGAACGGCAACTCGAAAAACGAGTTAAGTTCATCCCTCAGATTGCTCCAGCGGTCCGCTGCGGACCACGGCGCCAATTCCGGGGCTTGATAACGAATTAGAGTCATAATTTAAGTCTCCTTTCCTTGAAAAAAGCTTCCGGGATTTTCATTAGCTGGCACCATGCCAGGATAAAAATCGGAGAGAACAACGTTATAAGTTCAATAAGGGTAGTAACTTACTGCACAGGTAGCGACTCTCCCATTGCGAGTATTGGCCTAATTTGACACAGACTTCGAACAGGTTTGCTGCGGAGAGTGGGACAAATTTACACTGTCTTGCCGCTAGTAATTGCCGCCATTGACCGGAACTCATCGGAGGGCCTTGACATCCTGGTGAGCCAACGATTACGAGTCGCTTCGTGGACCCGCAGAGTGAAGGCCGCCGCGAGCTCGATTCGGTCGTGATCAACGTGGAGCTCACGCTCGCCAGCATTATTCAGGGCGTGGCCCTTTTTTTCCTGACGGATAATGCTCGTGCGGTTTTCACGCTTCGACACTGGGCTTCGTTTCCCTATGTCGCCGCAGGTCTGTGTGTGATCTTTATTTTTTGGTCCCGGTCAATCATTCACACACTCACGCTGATTCGCTGGCCGATGGAATTCGGGCATAACTTCTTCTACATCGGTTGCGCATTGGGCGAAGCGATTCTCTTTAGCCGCCTCGATAATCCACTGGCGTGGTTCCAGCTAAGCGCCACTTATGCGGCGGTTGTGTGGCTGCTTTTCATCTATGATATGCGATTGATTCATGCGCGAATCGCAGAAGCCCGTAACGATGCCGATCGCGCCCTTTACGCGCGTGCCAACGCTGATCAATTGCGTAACATTTACCTGCTTGTTCCTTTCCTTTTTTTCCTCAATCTCGCCTGTGCGCTCGCCATTTGGATCTGGCCTGATTTGTTCATTACTCGCGGCGGTCACGTTTGGTTGATCAGCGCCCAACTCGTTTCGTTTATCGCTTATCTTACTTATATTGGCCGGCACTTTGGCAAGATCGCGCAACTGCTCTTGCAGAGCCGACAGGCCAATTGACAGAGTGGACCTTGAACTGATGCAACGCGAGTGCCAGGCGCTAGCGCTCTCTTCGACTGTCAATGTAGAGGATGACGAACGCGATCCCGATCAACGGCTGAAGAATTTTTTGCAAAAGGCCCAACGCAAAACCCAAAATATCAAAACCGCGCGCTTGCTGCGCTTCAGTCAGTTTTTGGACCAGCGCTTGTGGATCTTGTGTCGTCATTAATTCATTGAAATAATGTTGTAGCGTCGCCCACTGCGAGGCGAGCGCGATTGCAAGCACAAATGCAAACCAGAGGGAAGCGATAAAAACGGCGCGCCACATCGGTCGCTGAAACCATGGAAGTTCGCGCCCGCTGTGCGCCAGATTTCGACTTTCGCGTAATGAATCGACGACTCCTGCGTTTTCGAGGACGGCAAATTGCTGCCAGAAAAGCACATTGATGAAAAAACGACCGAACATCCAAACCTGCAAGCCGAGCAGAGCGAGCGCGAGAAAGATCACAAATACTGAAGATGCGCCAGCGACAATCATGGCTGCGATTAGCAGCGCAAACAGGATCAGCAGGAAGAAAACCCCATACACGAAGACGCACAGCGCCACGACCCGCGGCCAGAACCGGACAGCTTCATTGAGCGAAGCGAAAAATCCTGGGCGGCGCCCGGCGGCAATTTCAGCGGTGAAGACTTGAATGCCAGCTATGTAAACAGGCCACATTGCCATCGAGAAGATGAACATCAAAAAGGCAAAGCCGCCCGCGGCAAGAGTGCGTAAATCAGCATCCGAAGCCTGCACGGTCTGCGTCCACATGGCGGTCAGCTGTCCGCATACCGAAGGCAAAACTACCAGGAGCGTAAGAGGAAGGAATTGAAGAAAGCCTCTCGCATAAATCCGGAAGGTCTCAGCTAAAATCTGAGCGAAGCCGCGAGACGGTAGCGCCGGCGGAGCCTGTTCTGCGCTTGCCGAACGGGTCAACTCCGCAGTGCCGGCTGTGGCGAGCGCCTCTGCGTCGAATAGTCCGGGAATCTCCGACGCTGAAGTCCAAAGGTCGGCATCAGCACGGCGAGCTTCGTTTGCGGGCAGCACCCGGCCTTCCGCTTTCCACTCACGCAGTGTGTCGATATTGGCAGGTCCGTATTCCTTGCCGTCAACGCGCACGATCCATTCTTCGGTCACGCCTTGATCATCCCGTATCATGCATTCAGAATCCATTATCAGTCTTTACGATGAAACTGCTGCTTATCGACGGTCACTATTACGTTTATCGCTCGTTTTTCGCCATCCCGAATCTCTCAAATTCCAAGGGCGAACCCACCAATGCAATTTTCGGTTTCACAAAAACATTGCGCCTGATGGTTAAGCATCTGCAGCCGGAATTAGGCGCAGTTTTTTGGGACGAAGGAATGCCGGAACGCCGGGTGAAACTCCAGCCTGCTTACAAGGAGACGCGCAAGGAAATGCCCCAGCCGATGGTCCCGCAGCTCGATTTTATCCAAAAACTCACGCCCTTGCTGGGTTTCCGAAATATTTCCCTCCCCAACACAGAGGCCGACGACCTGATGGGCTGTTACGCAATCGCCGCCTGTAAGCGACCTCAAATGGAAGTTGTGCTCGCGACCAATGACAAGGATTTGTATCAACTGGTCGGCCCTTGCGTAAAAGTTTATACTACAGCGAAAGCGGATCTTGCTTCACCAAAGGACGCATTCGCGTTGCTAAGTGAGGATCAGGTCACGGCAAAATGGGAGGTCCAGCCGAATCTGATCGGCGACGTCCTCGCCTTGGCCGGCGATTCAGTCGATAACATCCCTGGGATTGGATTGGGCCGTAAAACCGCTGCAGCAGTGATTCGTGAATTCGGCGGACTTGAGGCGTTGCTTGCCAATATCGACAAGGTGAAAAGCGCGCGAACTCGCGAGAAGCTCGCTAACTCTCGCGATCAAATTTTGGAAAATCGAAAAATGGTCGATCTGGATTGCCATCTTGAACTGCCGGTGCCGATCGATGAGCTCCAGATCAAGCCCGATTATCCCAAACTGATCCGTGCGCTCGAGCAATGTGAATTTAAATCGCTGCTCCAGGAGATTCGCGATGAAGCAGCGCGCACCGACAGCGGTGCGCAAAGGAATCTTTTGTAGCGTTGGGCGGAATTCCGAAGCTTCGTAATTGCTTGACTTCCATTAACTAACGTTCAGACACGGATTTTTCGTAAAAAAGTTGAACGCGCGTCGCTGCGGACTGTCAAACTCAACAGGTTAAGGCGATTCGGGTGGTTGCACGTTTTTCTTATATTCGTTGTTTCTCCTTGAGCGTGCGCTGCCCGAATCTTTTTTTGTTTATTTGAGCTGTCCTCTGCTGGGCGCTTTTGGTCATATCGCGATTTGCCGATGCCTCTGTACCACACTCTTATGCCAGGTGCCTTTTATAGACGTGTTCGGGTTTCGCGCTTATCGTTATTCGCTCGCTGGGAACGTTTTGGATCCGGGCGATCCAGATCATCAAGCCAGCGCTTAACGAATTTCGATGAAGCCAGACCGTTACGATCCGATTGCCGCGGCTCTCAAGGAAGACATCGGCCAAGGCGATATCACGACTGATTTTTTCGTACCGGAGACGCTTCATGCAACGGGACGCGTTACGGCGCGTGAAAATGCCATCGTTGCCGGCACGGGAGCCGCAGCAGAAGTTTTTCGACGGGTGGATCCCTCAATAGACATCCAGGTTGTTCGCCGGGATGGGGACGAAGTTGTCGCCGGCGACCTTATTATCGTTGTGCGCGGTCTGGCGCGTTCGATTCTAAAGGCGGAGCGCGTCGCACTGAATTTTTTGCAACGTCTCTGCGGCATCGCGACCCTTACACGCCAATTTGTTGATGCCATTGGAAACCATCCAGCCAAGATTCTGGATACACGCAAAACCACTCCGGGAATGCGGGCATTGGAAAAGGCAGCAGTGGTCGCAGGCGGCGGCGTGAATCATCGCTTTGGCTTGTACGACATGGTGCTTGTAAAGGACAATCACCTGGCGACTTTCGGAGGGCTTTCCAGCTTTGCCGATCGAATTCGTCAGCTTCGTCAGGAGCAACCAAAAATCCGGATTGAAGTGGAAGCTGATGATTTGGAGCAAGCACGCGCTTTCTCCGACGTTGAGGGCATAGACGTCATTCTTCTCGACAACATGACGCCCGCTCAGATGCGAGAAGCTATCGCCTTGAGGAAAGGCAATATCCAGTTTGAAGCAAGCGGCGGCGTCACGTTGAAAAACGTAAAACGCATCGCGGCCACGGGAGTCGATTATATTTCCGTCGGTGGCCTGACGAACGCAGCGCGCGCGATCGATGTTGCCCTGGAAATGACCCAGGTGCCCGGCTGAGAGTGGACGATGCCAGACGGGCTCGTCGCTGGGGAATTACAGGCCGGCCTCGCCAGCGGCGCAATCGGCCGGGAGATCATTGTCCTCGAGCAAACGGGCTCGACAAACGATGCGATTCTGCAAATCGCGAATGCAAATTCAAAGGAGGGTCTCGTTGTGTTTGCTGAGCATCAAACCGCCGGGCGCGGTCGGCGCGGCAATCGATGGGAATCGGCAGCAGGAAAAGGACTTTGGTTTTCCATTCTTTTGCGACCGAAGATCGATCCCGCGAGTTCGCCGCGACTTACTGCCTGGGCGGCCGAAGCCGTTTCCGGTGCGATTCAAAACGAATTTTCCCTGACACCTGCGATTAAACCTCCAAACGACGTGTACATTGGTGGACGCAAGGTCGCCGGCGTCCTGGTAGAGATGCGAGCCCAGGAGAAAGCGGCGCATCTGGCAATCGCTGGTATCGGGGTCAACGTGAATCAATCTCGCGAAGACTTTCCGAAAGAGCTGCAAAATCGCGCAATCTCCCTGGCGATGGCGCTTGGCAAACAAATCGATCGCCAAAGTTTTGCCATCGCTCTCCTACGAAAGCTGGATCGGACTTATCGCGAAAAATTCGTGAGCGCGGGACTCTAGCCCATGGCGCTGACCTCGGCCCGCTTCACATGATTGGATGCACAGCGCTGGCGCGGTCAACACCCGCGGCTACGACTTTGTAATTTTTAACTTTTCAATTGCTCCAAGAGCCAATCGCGGTAGATGTGCGGCGAAATTTCCGAAGGTTTAATCTCGCTTCGTCCGCCCCAGAAAACGTTTGTGTACGAGACTGGGATGTCGCAGGAGCGAAGATGCCGATCGATAGCTGCTTTGTGATCGAGCAATAGTTGTTTATCGGTGCCGTGCGCCACGGCCATGATGTTGACGTTCTTGAACTCCGGTCCGGCTTCGCGCCAGTAGCAATGCGTCAGAATGTGGTGACGGCCAACTTCGCCGCCTGTTTCAATTTCACGACCGTGCGGCACCGCCCAATGAAACAGCGCGTTGAATCGGGTGACCCGCACGCCGCCCGCCGACGGCTTGACGTGTTCCAAGAAGGTCGAAAAGCGGCCGATAATTTTTCGCGCAGTCAATTCTTCCGCCACGCGATAGAGTTCTTCCGCGGAGACGCCGACTTCATTGGCACGCGCAACCCACGGCGACGGTTTGATCTCTTCCGGAGTGAATTCACGCTTGAGTGCGAGAAGCACACTCCATTCGGCGTCACTTAGATTAACAAACTGCACCGGAATCATTTTTGCCGGCTGATCCGCTTTGCTGCCCGGCTCGATCGTTTTCCGGCGAACATGTCCCACTCCGAGGGTGAAAATTCCTTTTGCCGGCATAATGCGAAAACGCTCTGCGCCGACCTTTTTCACCAGCAATTCGCAATGGGCTTCCAATGAAAATCCCTGGGGCACCTTTACAGTAGTCCAAAGTTTGTAGTCAGATCCGGCACTGACAGTGTCGGTGGAACGCAGCACGACATGACCTGAAAAAGGATCGTGCTGAAACATCCAGTCGAACGCCGCGTCGATCTTTTCCTCGGGAACTTTCCACGCGACCAGCGCGCCTTGAGCCAGGTTCGTCGCAAGCAGGGTTTGCCGGACGCGGCGTATGGTTCCGGCACGCAACATCGCGGCAATCCGTGCCATGACAACATCGACACCTACACCCGAACGGCTCGCAATTTCTTCAAACGGTTCGCGCACGAAACCTTCGATTTTGTCCTCCGAAATTGCGAGAATCTTCGCATTAACTGGATCGTTGTGCTCAACCGGCAGCATTCCAACTGTTCCGCCCATCACACGAATTTGTCCAACTGATGCAGCGCAATGCATGCTTGTTTATATAGCGCTTAGGCCGGTTGCCGCGGCGCTGTTAGGCTGCGCACGTAAGCACGGCCGCAAAATGGCACGCCGTGCCCGCAAGCACGAACAGATGCCAGACGAAATGCGCATAGCGCAGTCGCTCATTCGCAAAAAATAAAGTGCCCGCCGTGTAAGCAATGCCGCCGGCGATCAGCCACAGCACCGCCGACCACGGAATCGCCAGCGCGAGCGGACGAATAATGATGAGTCCAAGCCACCCCGTCCCGAGATAGAGAGTCATCGCAAGTTTCCGATGACACTGCGTGCCGCGTGTTGCTTTCATAAAGACACCGAAAAGCGCGAGGGCCCAGACGATGCCGAGCATGGTCAAGCCGCCAGTGCTGCGCAACGGACCGAGGGCGAAAGGCGTGTACGTTCCAGCGATCAGCAAGAAAATCGCTGAATGATCCAGCGTTTGAAGAAACAATTTCGCGCGCGTGCGAGGCCAGGCATGGTAGAGCATCGATCCCAGATACAGCAGCAACATGGTTACAGTAAAGATCATTGTGCCGATTAGAAAAGAGGTGCTGCCATGGCGAAACGCTGCCAAGAGCAGAATCGGCGTGCCGATCATCGCACCCACAAGTCCGATCCCGTGGCTAATACTATTCGCCAGTTCTTCTCCAGCTGATTGCGTCCACCTCGGCAAGGCCAGCGACTCGTCAACAACATTCATCGCCCTGCGTCATGCAATGCGCATCGAGTGATTTTGCCAAGCAAAAATGATGATTTGGTGTTCGGCGTTGAACGTTGAAGTTTAAGCGCTGGGCGCTTGCTCGCGATTTTTCGGAGTTGAGCGTTTGGTTTCTCATGATCAAGGCGATCTTTTTCGACGCGCTTGGAACACTGTTCTATTTGACTCGGACGGTTGGTCACCACTACGCACTGGCCGGCGCGGACGTAGGCCTTACGCTCGATCCGCACCAGCTAGATGATGCGTTCTATTCAGCGTGGAAGAAAATGCCGCGCCGCACTGCAATCGCCGGCCCGCGCGAGAACGATGACAAAGGCTGGTGGCGTGAACTGGTCGATCTCGTCCTGGACCAGGTTGCACCTTCATTAAGTGAATTCGATCGGGATAATTTTTTCGAAATCGCCTACGAACACTTTGCGGAAGCCGGTGTCTGGGAACTTTACCCTGAAGTTCCCGGCGTCCTGGAGCAATTGCAGCCACGTTTTCAGCTCGCCGTAATCTCAAATTTCGATGGGCGCTTGCGGTTCATTCTCGAGCACCTCGGTATCTCGAAGTTTTTTGCGCACATTTTCATCTCCAGCGAAATAGGAGCTGACAAACCGGACCCCGAAATTTTCCGGCGCGCGTTGAAGTTAGTCGAACTCAAACCGAACGAGGTCCTTCACGTTGGCGACGATCCAGAACGGGATTGGGAAGCAGCCAGCGCCGCCGGTTTGTCGACCTTTCGATTGGATCGACCAACCAATTCGCTGCAAGATTTGGTTACGACTCTAACCGAGAATGGACTCGAATGAACACGAATCAATTGGGAACTATAGCTGCAGACTCAACGAGCCGCCTTAGCGAGCGTCCCAGGCAAGCGTGTGCAACTTTGCTGGATCACTCGATTCTTCGGCCTTGGTCTCAATTTCCGCTTTTTCGTTTACAGCACGCGCGCGAGCCGACAGCTACGCGGCGCCCTCCGCCAGGACTGTTGACGCTGAATCGAATGAAACCCCGCTCGCCGAAATCTCTGTACGAGATGTGGGAGAGAACCTCTTCGTCCATATGGATACGAGGAACAATATCAAAAGAAGGCCGTTACGGTTTTTTGGGGATAGGTGATGAAACGGGTATTGAAATCCACGTCCCGTCAAACGCGGCGTGTGTCTGCTTATATTCAGTCTGAAGAGCGGCTTTCTCCGCATCGATAGAGGCCGATTCCGCGCCACACTGAGGATCAGAAGCAGGTACGCCAAGGCATCTAATAATATGGAGTGCGTTACGAACTTCGAGTTCCATAATCTTACGCCGACCATTAACCTCTTGAACGAAATCATCAGAAGCATCAGGGCTTATGTCTCGAAGACCATCTAGCTCGTCATTAACGAGTGCCACAAATCGGCCCAACTCCCCACTGAGCTCGTAACGTTTTTTCATACAGGCATCGTCATAAGAGGGCTTGCCTCCACATTGCTTATTCCAAGCGACCACTTTTTTCGCTAATTCTGCGCTCTGTTGAAAAATCAACGCCGTTAGCGGAAGTGCGAAAAGTGAGGAGATGAGAATCACAGCCAAAATGAAGGGGAGGAGTAGTCTTTTCATAGATCAATAGTATTTGTTAGAGGTTTCATTAAACGACCGTAATCGGGACTGCCATCCCCAGGCATCTTAAGAACGAAACGTTTTTGCGATCGAAGAGGGAGAATCAGTTCCCGTCAAACTTGCGCGAAATCTCTGTGAGCATCGCATCGGGAATGTTGCAGGCGCTGCCGGTATACTCCAATTCCATGACGATCACATTATCGCCGCGCTTCACTCCCTTGGTGTAGTACCCGGTCGTGTCAGAGTCTCCCGAAACAACGAACCAGGTGTCTTTCAAAACCTTGTAGTCAATCGTTGTATGATTCGCTTTGTTGCGGAACTCGGCGATGCAGTTGTCATAGGCCTTTTTGACGGGGCCGGACAAAACGTTAAAAGCAACTCTAAAGCAGCCGTTAACCGATACGAGCCGATCTGTGTTGGCATCCGCAAATTGTAGTGCCGAATCAGGAAAAAATTCGGTTGGAAGCAACACAGAGAAACCATACTTTTTAACAAACACTTTCGTGAGCTTCTGCACGCCAGTGTCGTTAGGCGAGGCACTTGGCGAAAGGGACTCCAAAGGTGCGGACGATTTCTCATCCTTCTTAGAGGCGATTTCTAATTCGCTCAGCACACATCGAAACCCAACGGTATCGGCGCGATTCTCAGGCGAATTGAAGAAGCGACGCGAGGAGAGCAGATCACCGGGGAAGCTTAGGACCCACGACGCCCCGCGCAACACACGGAATTTCTTCTCGGCGTTATACCAATCCTGGCACCACTCCCGCACGTTCCCTCCAAGGTCATAGATTCCATATCCGTTCGTTTCGAAACTCCCTACCGGCGAGGTCCGCGCATACCCGTCCCGATATCCATCAATGGTGATCCAGTCTGGCTTCCAGCCGCCGGTTCGCGCCTCGCTCCCAGCGTAATTCCCAGCTCCAGCCGGTATCGGAACCTTTGTCCCCCACGGATACACTCCTTTCACTTTCCCATTACGTTCCTCGGGCGTGCTTCCGCTCTCCTTCTCCAGCCCCACCGCCGCGCTCCACTCCTCATCGGTCGGCAACCGGTATCTCTGCTTGGAGCTAATTCGTCCCGCCTTGCGCTCCTGTTGCGTTAGCCACTCGCAAAATGCCGTCGCATCCTGCCAGCTCACCCCGCACACTGCATGCTCTCCCGTCTGCGCAAAACCAGGGTCCTTCCACGTACGCCCCACCGCCCATTCTCTGTTGTCGTCCACCGCATACATTTCGCCTGGGACGTCGTACTTGGTGACCTTTACAAACGCTTCGAAATCTTTCACCCGCGTCTCCCAGATACTGAAGAGGACGTTTGTTCCGAGCACAGGCACAAACTTCATACCGAGGCTATTTACATACGGGCGCTCTTTTGTGATTGAAGCAAAGTCTAGCCTCGTTGCGTTTGTAATTTGCGGCTGGGAGCTTTGTTCAACAACCGGCTTCGGTTGCTCAACGGCCAACTGAGGAGACGATGATTGTTGCATCGGAGGCTCAATAATGAGCGGAGGGGTTGTGGCCGGTTCCACACTTCCGCGGTTCGACTTCGCGGTTGCAACTTGCTTCGCTGGTTGCGGCTTGTGCGTAGCAACGTACCCCACCGCCAACGCCAACAAACCGCCGGCTAACAAAATCGCGGCAGTCCAAATGAGACTTTTCCTTAAAGGCCGCGGACCAGCAGTGGGCAGTGTTGGTTCGGGAACTTTCCTTGGCCCACGTGAACGTGGGGCTATATCCATTGCTTTACCGACACCCGCAATCAGCCGATCAGCGTGATGGTGAAAGTCGATACCGGTGTCAAGCATGAGCGCATTGCGAAAAGCCAATGCCTCGATTTCTTGCGGAAGCTTCTCCGGGGGTGGCATCGGCGTATTGTTGACCAACACGGGAATGACCGGAATCCCCCGCTCGAGAGCGTAGGCGATCTCTAGACGAACGAAGTCAGCTGGATTGTCGATTCTGCGCGAGGCGTCAGGCTGTTCTCCAAGCCAATGCGGGCCAATTATTGCGATTACAAGTTTAGACCGCTCAATCATCTGTTTGATCTGCTCGCGGAAATCCATTCCCGGTGGAATGGAATCAAAATCCATGAAGACGTTCTCCTTCCCGAACTTCGCCTGCAGCCGGTCGTAAAGCCGACCCGCAGTTGGCAGGGAATCTTCCCGCCGATAGGAAATGGCGATCATCGATCAGCTCTAGCCATTCCGGTATCGTAGGACTTACCGGTGGCAGTGTAAAGAATCGAAGGGCTGGCGGCTTGACCCGGGCATCCACTTACCAAGGCCGCCGAAAAACTACCCGACGATCTGCATGGCAAGAAGTGATCGATAAGCCCAAGTGCGCCACGAAGCGGAGATTATGGTGCTATAAAAGTCTTTCCGGTGAATGGACACTTCAATTGCGTACCCTTTCGATAACGCCTGATATCGATTTCTCCTTTTGAAGGAGCATAAGGACTGCGGACGAATCCGGGCTTACCTTGAATCGGAATTCCGTAAGCATACGACTTATGCGGGGCGTTGTTTGCTGGAGTGTCACCGGGTGTGCCCTTCTGCTGGTGCACCAGCTTTTCTCGGATTCCTGAGATCCTCGGCACCCCGTCTACAATAGTTATATCAAGGTCGATTGTGAATTGCCCTTTGGTCCAAATAGCGCGCGGGGCACTTTCGGCATAAAAATTCAATTTGAAATTAGCGACGTACTCTTTGTCGGGGACTTTCTCTTGAAGATGTATGTCTCCTTCGATCGAATCCTGTCGAACCGGCCAACGTTCATTATACTTCTCGATATCCCGCCGAATAAACGCCTGGTCTGCTTGGTGATCGTCAAAGTAATCGGCAGTCGGCGCATACAGCGCAAGCGTTGCATTCGAATCTTTCGATTGATTTGCCGCTACAAACTGCCTCACGAAGTCACCAATCCACGCCTGCCATGTTCGACCATTTCTACCTAAAGGTGCCTGCTCAGGTATGGGCGTGGCGCTCAACGATGGCGAAACGCTGGTCGCTGCTGGCGCTTCAATAGTGAACTTCGCCGTCTTTGCCAGATAGTCGTTCACGTATATTTCCACCCGATACTTCCCCCCCACGGGCCAGCCTTTCGTCGGCTTGCCAAAGTAGTAGTAGCCGTCGTCGATGTCCTTTTCCAAGGTCAGTGTTTTCTCGAAAACTTTAGTATTCGTTGGCAGCACATCACCGACATTTTCCGCGATCAAGACCCCGCGCACCTTGTCGCCGTTTTTGATCCCTTTGGTTTTGAACATGGCAAACAAGTTCGGAGTGTCGGCTGTGAATGACGTCGCCGGCTGATCCCTAGGGCCCGTCGTCATCACAGCTGTAACCGTCACATCTCCGGAGCGTGCGATTGCTGTGTTATCTGTAGTTGTTTGAAGGTCGCTCGCGCCTCCCGGAGGTGATGGAGATGAAACCTCAAGCGGCGTAGCAGAACCCAAGGGTTGAACGCTAGGTTGCACTGTAGCAGGAGCAGACGATGCCACATCTGGGGTAATCAAAGCAGAAGGCTGAGGCGCGGTGACTGCTGATTGAACAACTGCTTCCTTGCGAGTTAATGAGGATTTTATCTTCCAAGTTACAGCAACGTAGGTCACGGATGCTATGAGGGCGCCCACTAAAACAAGGGCGAGCAATTTCCCGCTGAAGAACGATTTCTGCGGCTTTTTTGGCACATCTGAACGCTGCACCATGGCGGCCGGAGGGGGAGGCGCAATTGAACTTTCCTGATCCGAGACTGCGGGCGCAGTCACTGGAGGCGGCGCGGGCTCCGGGGCAGAATCTGCGAGTGGCACTAATGGTTTTGCGGAGAGTTCGTTTGCACCTCCGCCATAGCGCTCGAAATCTCGATCCCTTTCAATCAACTCGCTCGTTTCGGACTGCGCGGCTTCGCGCGCTCCTGCTTCAGTACCGCCTGATTGCGCAGAGGTCTCCTTCGGAGCAGCAGTTGCTGGTTCGGGGACGGAAGTTAGTGAGGTCGATTTGGCACCGCGCTCGTGATCCTGTTCCTGCGATGGAGCAAGAGATCTCAACCTACCGAACATACCTAACCATTTGAACCGGCCAGTAGCAGCTCGCCTATCGGCTGAGTCGCGGGCGAATCCCGATGAGCTTCGTGACCGTTCTTTGGAGCCACGACGTGACGCGATCGACCAGGACAGGGATCACCGGAATTCCGCGCTGTAATGCACCCGCGATCTCCAACCGCACAAAGTCGGTGGCGTCATCAATTCTACGTGTCGATTCACCCGCGCGATGCCCGAGCCACCCCGGTCCAATCACAGCAACGAGGACGTCAGCTCTTTCGAGCGTTTGCGCGATGTGGTCACGGAAATCGACGCCGTATGGAATCGAGTCAAAATCCATAAAGACGTTCTCGTTACCGAATTCTGCGCGCAATCGATCGTGCAAACGCCCCGCGATGGACGTGGAATCCTCTCTACGATAGGAAATAGCGATCATGGATCAGCTCCCGCCATTTTCGGTATCGTAAGAATTCCCGCTGACGGTGTAAAGAATCGAAGAATCCGCCGCTGGAGGGTTTCACTAACAGCGTTAATTGGCCATCGACCATCTTCACGGCCAAGCGCCCGCCTCCAGCCCGGGCGGCGGCTATGGTACCACTACAAAGGAATCATCTGGTAATCGGGGAGCCACGGCCTAAGACCCGTTCGGCAAAATCATATGCAGCTTGGTTCTGCTCGGTGCGCCCCTGAGGGAAGAAACTTTTCAGGTTCACTGAGTCTAACGAGCAATTGGGGTTGATGATCTGTTCGCCAGCTTCACCCAGAATCAGCGGGCGACACGCTCGCAAGAAAGGAAGGATGCTCTCGACCGAGCAGGGCATGCTGCATTGTCAGACCAAATCGGAACCTATTGCCACGCGAAAGCCTCGCTCTAGCCAACTTGCGCTGGTGTCGCCCGAATATTCAGCTACAGGAACTTCGAGCAGATCAGAGATTTTTACCGCGTTCTGCAAATCCCATTGGCTTAGCTCTATGAGATACGGGGACTCATCGCTCGGCTGCCAAACCCTGGAAACCGTAGCAAGCCACAAGCCATCTGGGCTAAAGAAAGCGTGATCAAGTGCAACTGGTTCCGGCTCGAGTTTCTTAATTACAGTCCACTTGGCGGCGTCAATTATATGTCCAGTTCCTGTTAGGATCACATCGCTGTTTGGGGAGACTCGCGCGAATCGGCGCGCCTTAGGTAGGCGTATCGGTTCTCCCATTGCAACTCCTGTCGCGCCATCCCAGCGGCGCAGCGTGCGATCGTCTGAAATCGTGACAAACCATTTGCCGTTAGGCGCATAACAAGGAGAGAAGACATCGTCGTCATGCTTAAGCGGCTTGCCGATGACGCGGCCCGTCGCAGTGTCGAACAGCACCGCCACCGATGAAGCGTTGTTGTCAGGTCGACTCGACCAGCTTCCATACGTTACTACTACGCGATTGCCATCTGGAGAAAAACTATGCCCAGTCACACCGATCCCCGAGCCCGGACCCTGCGCTTTCGGTTCTTGCAGGGTTGAAAGATACACGCATTGGTTCGTGCTTGGATCCAAGCGGCAAATATCAAGTTTGTCTACGTTCTCCGCTTCTTTTCTTATGTTTAGCTGATACGGCGAATGTACGTCATCGGATTGGTGCATCGGACCCCATTGTTCGCTTTTCGGCGTACCACCGGACAAACATAGCGGCCTTGCGCGTAGGGCCGCGAGTGACCAAATGCGAACGTTCTTATCATCGGCCCACGCTGCGAGCCATCTGGCGGACGGTTCCGAACCTGCGCCTGCGACTCTCGTCGGAACTGCCACTCCCGATCCGAAGACGCGATCATCAGCTCTGACGTAATTCGCGAAAGCAGTTTTGTCCTTGCCAAATTCGCCAGTCACAATCCGGTTTGGCTCAGCCCTCCCAACCAAGGTGGTTCCATCCTCACTGAACGCTAGTACATCGTCCTGATCGCTTTTTTTCATCTGTAACGACCCAATTTGAGCGCCTGTACGCCGGTCGAGGATTACTGCTCCGCGAAGATCCAGTGCGAGCAGCCGTTCGCCATTCGCGCTGATCCTGTCTAAAAGCGTGTTAGGTGGAAGCGGGATTGATCCTTGATTATGTGATCGCGGATCCGCCCACTTTAATGCAGAGTTGCGCTCAGGATCAGATATTCCGACCTGACCCCTTCTCCATTCCAGTTTGTTAGTGAAATTTGTTCCAATGATGGCGATTCCGTTTTGCTGGGCGATATCGATTATATCGCCGTCGACTGTATCCACCGCGAAAAGCGGCTTGTTAATGTCGAACGGGCCGCGTAAGTCGTACCACGATAATCGACGCTTTTCTCTATCATGGATGATCAGGAATGCGCTTTGCTCCGTCACCCACGTTTGAAAAGATGGAATGATCACTACGCGTGGCCGGCTCTTCCCCTGCGGGCGAACCAACGGCTCAATGGTTTTGGCTACGTCAGTGCGGGAGATCAGACCATCGCTAATTCCGAACACCACGTGCCAGCCTTCCCGGGTCAGGCCAAAAACTTGCGTCAGTTGATCTCCGCTGCCCCAGTCACGGCCGCTGTAAGCGGCGATTCTGTCCTTTAAAGGCCAGGCGAGTTCAAGAATGTCGTAACTGAAGTCTTTGCTAACGAGCACCGGCTTTTGCAGGCTGCGATAATCCCAAGTGTGAACAGCGGGATCCTGCCCAGCTTCGCTTCCGGTTGCAAACGCAAGCGATTCACCGTCGGGGCTGAAAGCAAGTCTTACAACACTAGCAACAGGCTTTTCCGCTAGCGTAAATCTCTCATTTGTATCTAGATCCGTCACCATGAGAGACCCGTCGTCGCAACCGGTCGCGATCCTCCGTCCATCCCGTGAAAATGCAAGCGCCCTAATGGCGCTGGTGCGAGAGAGCAAATGCGTCGGTAATGTGAGCGGCCCGTCGCCAAGCAATCGGTAGGCTAGAATGGCTGCGATCTTGTTATCCGAGTTTAGTTCGAGTGCCCGAACAGCGTGAGCAAAGGCAGACGCTTCATCCCCCTCCTCAGCCAATTGCAGGCCGATATCTGCATCGGCTTTGCTTGCACGTAACCGTGTCTGCTGCTCGGCATTGACCGCGGCGGCGCGCTCTCGCTGCGCTTCGCGCTCTTTAAAGAAGAGCGCTACGGCCAGTGCGGCAAAGATAAGAACGAGCACCAATGCCGCTGCACCGATTGCGCGGGCGCGGCGCAGCCGCCTGTCCTGATCCCGCCGCTTTAGATCATCGTAACTTACGCCCAGCAAACCCGCGAGGAGCTTTAACTTGGCGTTATTTTTTCCATCCCCAGTTTCACGGGCATCCGCCGCGATCGGCTCGGTTCGCTCCTGAGAAGGCTCGCCGTTTTCGGCCAAGCGATAGCGCATTGGCGCGGGAAAGCATTCGTCTTCGACCGCAAAGCCCGCTTTGCCATCGCTGGCGTTGGGCTCGCCATCGACAATGAGCGCGAGAATCCGGTTTTCCCGGCGCAGCTTCTTGAACGTTTTAATCTCCTCGGCGACCCAACGTGATTGCGCGGCACGCGGCGAGCAAATCACGATTAAATACCGCGACTCCTGAAGCGCTTCGTTAATGTTCGAGCCTAGGTCAGCCGAAACCGGTAGCTCTTCGCGATCGCGAAAGATCGGAAAAACCCGGGGAGGCACTTTGCCATCGCGCGATTCTTTCCCGACCAAGCGACGCGGGACCCGGTAAGTTTCCAGCGCTTTGTGCAACCAATCGCCCCATTTTTTATCGGTGTGACTATAACTGAGAAAGGCCCAGTACTTAAATTTCCCCAGGCCCTTCTCGGCTTCGGCATTCACGAATTGCCATTAATAGTAACGACCTGAGACCCCGTTTCGCAAGAGTCAAGATACCTACCGCGACGACGAGCCTTGCTCCCTATCGCGATTACGGGCGATCCTCGCCTTCGATTTTCTACCGGACCGCAGCGGAATCGCTGCGTATGGGTACGACTTAAATTGGTGGGAATTCGTTTTGCCGCAAAAGCTGGACTCGATGTAAGATTTCGAGGTGACACAGGAGACGTCCGGCCGAGGCGTGGCGGCTGCTGCCAATATTGAGAAGGTCCTTCGCTCGATCAGTTCAGCTTCGCTCGGTGAATTGATGTCGATCTGGCGGGCGCGCGCACACGAGGAGGGTTCTGGTTCTCCCGCTGTCTTTCGTTGTCTCGGCGAACGGGTTCTTGCACAAGGCGAGCCGCTTCTCGCTTATGACGTTGTCAGTGCAGGCTTAGGGATTTGGCCGAAAGACGTGCGGTTGCGCCAGCTCCAGGGTCTCGCATTGTCGCGCAGCGGAGCGACCGAGCGCGCCAATGCCGTTCTGGAAAATTTGCGTCGCGAGGAGGAGACCGGTGAAGAAACGCTCGGCATGCTTGGCCGCACTTACAAGGATTTGGCCGCAACTGCTGCGACAAGAAAGCAACGTAACGAGTTTTTGAAACGCGCCGCGGAAACTTACACGCAGGCTTACGAAGCGACCGGTGGTTATTGGACGGGAATCAACGCTGCCACCATGAATCTGCTCATTGGCGAGACCGAGCGAGCACAGGAACTCGCGCGGGAAGTGCGCGATGAATGTCTGGAAGAAATTGCGAATCCGAGTGGAGATCGGTACTGGGAACTTGCCGCGCTCGGCGAAGCATCATTGATTCTGCGCGACCAATCGCAAGCGGGAGAATGGTATGCGCGCGCGGCCAAAGCGGGCAAAAATCGGTTTGGCGATTTGCATTCGAGCCGACGTAACGCCCGACTAATCCTCCAGCATTGGAATGAAGATAAAGGCTGGATCGAACAGTACCTGTGCATTCCTTGCGTTCTTGTTTTTGCCGGCCACATGGTTGATCGGCCCGATCGCAGGACCCCGAGATTCCCAAGTGAATTGGAACCCGCGGTCGCAAAAGAAATTCAGCGCAGGATCGAGATCTTTAAACCGGGCTTTGGTTTCGCGTCCGCGGCTTGTGGTTCGGACATCCTTTTTCTTGAAGCAATGCTCGACGACGGCGCGGAAGTTTCGGTCGTGCTACCTTACAATGAAGAGGACTTTGTCCGCGACAGTGTCGATTTTATTCCAAACTCAAAGTGGCGTGCGCGTTTCGAACGCGTGCTCACACGATCCGCGCGCGTCATCATAGCATCCACGGAAAGGATCGCGATCGGCGGCATTTCCTACGAGTTCTGTGGTCAATTGCTATTGGGACTTGCGGCCATTCGTTGCCGGCAACTCGACAGCACATTGATCCCCCTGGCCATTTGGAACGAAAAACCGGGCGATGGCCCCGGTGGCGCAGCCAGTATCGTTGAAAATTGGAAAAAACTCGGTTACGAACCGGAGATTATTAATCTTGAGAAGATTTATAGAAGAAGCGTTCCGCTTCCCGTGCGGCAACAGCGTCGTCGCCTGCAAAGGTCTCTCCCCGCTGCTAGCGGCATCGCGCAGACCTCGGAAGAATCATTTGGTTCGCGCGTCGTCGCGATTCTTTTCGCTGACGCGGTTGGCTTCAGCAAACTGGCGGAGGCGGAAGTGCCGCGCTTTGTGCAGCACTTTCTCGGAGCGATCGCGCAATTGAGTAACCGATTCGCCGAATCGATTATCGCAAAGAACACTTGGGGCGATGGTCTCTATTTTGTCTTTTCCGACGTCAATCTTGCGGGAAATTTCGCGCTGCAGCTGGCGCATCTCGTTACAAAGCAAAATTGGGAGGAAAAAGGCCTGCCGCGGGGGTTGAATCTGCGCATCGCTTTACACGCGGGTCCGGTTTACGAATTCGATGATCCGATCACGGGCCACCGCAACTATAGCGGCACGCATGTGAGTCGCGCGGCGCGGATTGAACCGATTACTCCGCCGGGACAAGTTTATGCGAGCGAAGCTTTTGCCGCGCTGGCCGCCGCCCAACGTACACGAGATTTCATCTGTGATTACGTCGGGCAAACACCAATGGCCAAAGGCTACGGCACGTTGCCGATGTATCACGTTCGGCCAAGAGCATCGGCTGCGCGGTTGTAAGATCGCCATCAATCTGCTAGTTGGTCGTTCTAGGGTGACGCCGCCGAGCCGCCTTACGCGAGCGTCCCAGGCAGATGTGGCTGCAAATCGCTGGGTCGGCCGGGACTCGAACCCGGAACCAACGCCTTAAAAGGGCGCTGCTCTACCAATTGAGCTACCGACCCTGCGCGGAGCATCACTTTCTAATGCCTGCGAGATTTTTCAATGTACAATGACACGCCGCCGGCCATGATTTCTCATGAATACAAGTGCATTTTCGTAGAAGTGCCCAAGACGGGCTCGACCAGTGTCAGGGCCATTCTGGGCAAAGCGTGGAAACCACATCTGAATCTCTGGCAGATCAAAAATCAGATGGAGACGTATTGGACGCGCTACGGGGGAAGAAAGAACCGGATTCTGGCGTCTTTGTATTTGTTACTTCCGGAAGAACGCCGCAGAGTAATCGGGCGCGAGCAATTCGAGACCTATTTCAAGTTCGGATTCGTTCGCAATCCGTGGGACCGCGTCGTCTCTCTTTACGAGCGCACCGAGGCGCTGCGACTCAGAGATAAAATGACGTTCGACGAATTTGTCAATTGGATTCAATACAGCAGCGCCACCTGCGTTCACTCATCCCCTCAACGTTATCAATTGGATTGGTTCGTTGATCCCAATGGCAATGTGCTTGCCGATTTCATCGGGAAATTCGAACGGCTCGATGAGGACTGGGCCATTGTGGCGAAAAAGCTCGGTGTGAGCGAGAACTTGCCCCATCGAAGGGCCAATCCGCGGGAGCGGCATTACGCCGAATACTACACGCCGCGAACCAGGGACATCATCGCGAAAAGGTTCAAGGTCGATATAGATCGGTTTGGCTATGAGTTTGCCGGATAAAATAAAAGCGATCGTGCTTACGTGTGATCGCTATCGGGCGATTACAGAGCACATGATTTTTCAATATCGCCGGTTATGGCCGGATCATCCCTTTGTCTTTTATGTCCCCTACCAGGAGCTCGGTGGGACCAACACCGACCAGGTCAAATATCTCCCGGCGCCCTGGGATATTAAGGGGACCGTCTTGCATTTGCTGACGGAGATCGACGAAGAAGAATGGATTTATTGGTGTGTAGATGACAAATACCCGATCCAACTCGTCACCGATAAAATCGGCAGCCTGATTTCTCACGCCATGCGCTCGCCGGGAGTAGATGGTCTTTTATTCTGCAGATGCCGGGCAACCTTGAACAATCCCAAACTAACTCTCTATCCGCGCAAAGTTAAAAACCCATTTGGCGATGTTCACCTCGAGCGAAAAGCCTGGTTCCAGATATGGATACATCAGATCCTGCGCGTCAAAGTTCTTCGATACCTGTTCACCCACCTGCCGGACCACATTCCCAGCGCAAAAGCGATGGATGAACTGAAGAACGACGTCCCGAAGTTGCCTGAGCACCGGTTGTTCGTGACCAAAGAAAACTTTGCGGTTTTTGGAGAAAGCACCAGCCGGGGTGTAATAACGCAAAATTGTTACGAGAGCATGGTCGCGGCGGGGATTGAGATACCGGAATGGTTTCGCCATCCGAACGGCGATTACGTGACGCTTGGAAAATTGTAGTTCTTATCGCTGCTCAAACGTATAGCCAAACCGTTCGATGTCCGCGGCAAATCGCGCGCGTACTAATTCGCGAAGCTCGTCATCGTAATATTTCGAATAATGTTCGCGGTTGGAGCGGTTATACAGCGGAAGTGTAACTGGCGAGATGCCCAAGGCTTTGCAGACAGTGCGAAAATCGTCGACGAGATTCTCGAAACGCATGATGTAATTAACGTTGGCGAACGGATCTTTTTCGCCCTTATCTAGCCGGAGATAGTCTGCGACTGGGAGGACCTTAACAATAGCCTTTCTGAATTTTTTCCGGTCCCACGCGACTGTGTTTTGCGTCGGCGTGAAATAATAGGAAATCACCCGGTCCCACGGATTTCGCACACACGTAAATCTGTAGAGATTGCCAAACTCAGTGTCCCCGAGTGCAGCCCGGTACTCGGCCAGCGTTGAATGTTTCTTAATTTTGTACTTCGGATTACGCAGTCCAAAGCGCTCAATCCCGTCCTGTTCACCCCGCAAAGCTACCAGCTCATCTTCGGAATAATCGCGCAGAACGCTCTGAATCGAATTACCAGCCGTCTTTGGAATGTGAACGAATAGAAAACGTTTCTGAAAAGAAATCATCAGGGGGCAATTGTGGGACTATTTTAGGATGCGTTCGCCGGTTAGGCGAATAGTGGCGGTTATTTACCGTTCGTGCGACCTGTTGCTGGCGGGAAGCTTCATGATCCTGTCCCACAAACATAAATTCATCTTTATCAAGACGGCAAAAACCGCAGGCACGAGCATCGAAGTCTTTCTTTCGAAACACTGCGGGCCTTCAGATGTCTTGACCCCGATCGAGCCGCCCGTTGAAGGCCATCAGCCGCGCAATTACCTGGGATTCATCAACCCGATCCCTGAAATCCGTGAAAGGCCAGGCAAGACCTTTTCCGCGTTGCGACATTCAATCACCAGTCGCGAGAAATTTTACCGACATATGCCGGCATTTGAGGTACAGAAGCGCGTTCCTAGGGGCGTTTGGAACAGCTATTTCAAGTTTTGCGTGGAACGAAATCCCTGGGACAAAGTTTTATCACATTACCACATGCATGCCGCCCGCGAAGGCGGGCTTGCCCGCCATAGCCTTGGCGAAGGCGGGTCGCTTTCGCTCAATCAATACCTCGCTCGCGGCCGATTCCCTATTAACTATTTCCGATACACCGATCGCTCCGGTAAAAAAATCATCGTGGATCGTGTGCTCCGCTACGAAACTCTGATCGCCGAGCTTGGTGAAGTCTTCCCGCAATTAAACATCCCATTCGCTGGAACACTCGGCGTCACAGCAAAATCCGAATACCGAAGTGATCGCCGACCGTACCAACACGTATTCAACGATGAGCAGCGGCGAATCGTAGAAAAAGCTTTCGCTAAAGAAATCGAACTCTTCGGCTACCGGTTTTGAATCACAGCCACGAATGGCGCTGATAGAGCTGTCGAGGAGGAACCGCCACGCTTGATCGGATGATTATTTTTTCTACAGAGTAGTGCTTGAGCCTTCACGTCTGAAGCTGTATTGAACATTTAGTCCAGGCAGAAAGTTCTTATGCCGCTCTTAAAGCCAGACCCGACATTTTATCCGTCACCGCGGCTGGCCATGCGAGGGCCGCCAGAGAAATACGCGTTCGTAGCGGCGCTCAACCTCAACGACGCTCTTTTGGTAGTCGACGTTGATCCCGACTCGCGCACCTATGGCCGACAGGCCGGCGAGGTCAGAATGCCAGAGTTTGGTGATGAGCTGCACCATTTCGGTTGGAACGCGTGCAGCTCGGCGCTGTGCCCATATGCGCCGCATCCGCACGTCGAACGCCGTTACCTGGTTGTGCCAGGAATACGTTCGTCGCGTATTCACATTATCGATACCAAGCCCAATCCGCGAAAACCGAAGATCGTTAAGGTAATCGAGCCAGAAGAAATTTTTGCGCGCACCAATTATTCGCGTCCACACACAATTCATTGCGGGCCGGAAGGCATTTACGTCAGCGCGCTTGGAGCACCCAATGGCGACGGCCCCGGCGGCATTTTCATGCTCGATTGCGAAACGTTCGAGGTTCTCGGGCAGTGGGAAATGAACCGCGGGCCGCAATTTTTGCATTACGATTTTTGGTGGCACCTGGGATTTGACACGTTGATTAGCAGCGAATGGGGCACGCCGAACATGATTGAAAATGGAGTTCAACCAGATCTGCTTCTTGGCGGCAAATATGGTCATCAAATGCATGTCTGGGATTTGCGTCGCCGCCGGCATTTACAAGCCCTCGATTTGGGGAACGAACAGCAAATGGTCCTCGAGATGCGTCCCGCGCATAACCCAACCAAAGCCTACGGCTTCGTCGGTGTCGTTGTTTCGCTCAAGGATTTGTCTGCATCGGTCTGGCTTTGGCACCGCAACAATGGCGCGTGGGATTTAAAGAAAGTGATCGAAATCCCAGCAGAGCCAGCCGACCCAGAAAAATTGCCGCCAATGCTCAAGGATTTTAAAGCCGTGCCACCGCTGGTCACCGACATCAATCTATCGCTCGACGACAAATTTCTGTACGTCTCGTGCTGGGGAACAGGTGAGTTCCTGCAATATGACGTGTCCGATCCATTCAATCCGAAGAAGACCGGTTCAGTGCGCATTGGCGGAATCGTGAATCGTACTTCTCATCCTAAAAACCCGAACCAACCGCTGGCTGGTGGCCCACAAATGGTGGAAGTGAGTCGCGATGGCAAACGCGTTTATTTCACGAACTCCCTTTACGCCGCGTGGGACGAGCAATTTTATCCGAATGGCGTGGGCAGTTGGATGGTCAAGCTTGATGCCGATCCGCAAGGCGGCATCACCGTGGACGAGAACTTTTTTGTCGAGAGCAGCGATTATCGTATTCATCAGATCCGCCTCGAAGGAGGCGATTCTTCGAGCGATTCGTATTGTTTTCCGTGAGCGACCTCTGGCCCTGGCTGGTGGTATTTGCGCTCGGTCTTTTTCACGGGTTGAACCCAGCCATGGGCTGGCTCTTCGCTGTGGCCCTTGGGCTGCAGGAACACAAACGCGCAGCGGTGCTTCGCGCGTTGCTGCCGATCGCACTGGGCCACGCTCTTTCCATTGGGATTATCATCGCGGCGGTTCTCGTGGCTCGAATTAGTCTGCCGTATTCGGCCTTGAAATTTTCCGCTGCTGCCATCCTTTTTGCGTTCGGATTGTATCGTCTTTTTCGGTCCCGTCACCCCAACTGGGTAGGCATGCGAGTCGGTTTTGGCGATTTGACGCTTTGGTCGTTTATCATGGCATCGGCACACGGCGCAGGATTGATGCTCATTCCGTTATTTCTCAAGTCAGCCAACGCGCCGCTTGAAACAACTGCGAGTCCGATGGGCTCACACATGCATTCGATGCACGGTTTTGGGTTCAGCAATGTCAGTTCACCATTTCTGCTGACCGGTTCAATCGCCGTCCATACCTTTGGCTACCTTCTGGCAACTGGTTTGGTGGCGATGTTGGTTTATGAAAAGCTGGGTGTCGGCCTGTTGCGATACGCGTGGTTCAACATCGATCTATTCTGGATGCTGGCACTGATGATCGCTGGGCTCTTTATCCTTTTTCTTTAAATCGAGCGCCGAAATCGCGTCGGAAGGGCAGACTCTCATCGGCGGCCGCGCTGCGTGAATCAGACCTTGAGTTTGTCGTTTGCAGATTCCTGCCAACGATGAATTTCGCCCGTAAGACGAGCAATCACCGACGCGTGTTGCCGGTCCGCATAAAGGTTGCGCGTCTCTAGCGGATCGTCGTTCAGGTTATACAATTCATTCAAATCCTTATCTCGCAGACAAAGCTTCCACCCATCTGGAGTAACAATTGCCCGAGTGGATTCCTCGATGGCGCGTTTAACCATGCGTCGCCGGGCTAGTTTGGTGCCCTTTCTTACTTTCGTCCGGTTTGGCGCCCATTCGAGAAAGACGTTTTCTGGCGCGGCTGCTTCTTCGTTAATTAGCGGTACCAGACTTTTGCCTGCGCACTGTGGATGGTTCGCCTGGCCGAGAACATCAAGCAGAGTCGGCACGAAATCGATGTGACTGGTTCGTTGCTGAATGGTTTTGGCGCGTGTTTGCCCAGGAAGCCGAATCAAGAGAGGAACGCGTGTGGCTTCTTCGAACATTGTTTCTTTCCCGAAGAGGTGATGCGCGCCCAAGCTGTCGCCGTGATCGCTCGTATGCGCCACGATCGTGTGATCACTTAGGTCCAATCGTTCCAAGCAACCAAGAATGGCGCCGACGCTTTGGTCCACCAGTGTAACCAGGCCGAGGTAACGCTGCTTAATACTGCGGTATTCCTCGGAAGTGACGCCAAAAAACAACTGAGTCGGCAGCCGCTGTCGATCCAGAATGGCTTCCGCTTGTTGCCATTCGCGCATCAAACGGTAACGGAGCGGAATATCTTCACTTTCAGGAAGCGTGGCTGTCACATCGAGGTCCACATCATCGAACGGATGCTCATCATTGAGCGGTCCGTTGTAGGGTGAATGCGGTTCTACAAAACCAACAACGAGGATGAAAGGATCACCGCGATGTTTTTCGATGAATTCGCATGCATGCCTCTCGAGAAACTTTGGCCGTGACAGTTCGATCGGCAGATTACTGATAGCCAGCTCTGAGAAACGTCCGTTCGATTTGTCCGGCGTGACGCCCTTTGAAATGAGGAAATTTGTGTAATCGCCGTGGTCGTCAGTAGAAATCCATTCGTCAAATCCTCGCCCGATCGGTCCTTCCTCGCCCAGATGCCACTTACCGATATACGCGCTGCGATAATTCCTGTCCTCCATCAGCTCAGGGAAAACGCGAAACCGTCGATCGAGCGGCACGCTGTTGCGTGTGCATCCGTTGATATGCGGCCATGTACCGGTCATGAGCGACGAGCGTGAAGGCGTGCAAACTGGATGTGTCACGTACGCTCGCTGGAAAACCACGGACTCAGAGGCAAGTTTGTTCAGGTTAGGCGCATGTACCTTTGCGCCTCCGTAACACGCAATCGTGTCCGCTCTCTGTTGGTCCGGCAGGAAAAGAACCAAATTGGGCTTTCGTAGTGCAGCCATGTTTTTCAGGTCACGCACTAAATCAGTCCTAACCAATCTCTGCAATCATCTAGCTCTCGCTCGCCGCTTTCGCCGCGACAGCTGAATGGCGCGCGATCAGTTTGAGCGCGCGTCGGAGCAATTCTTTTCCTGGCGAAATCTTGTGCCAGGGCGAGGCACCTGAGGGATGCGGAAGCGGAATCACTTCGAACCAGTGCCTTGCGCGCTCAACACGAAATTTGCGGCCGATCACTTCCTCTAATTTGGCGCAGTCGATGAATTGCACGATGGCCAATCGGCCTACAGGAATAACCAGGCTCGGCCGCAAGATTTCGATTTCATCATCCATCCAGGACGAGCAGTTGCGGATTTCATCCGGTGTTGGAACGCGGTCTGTGCCGCCAGAATTCTTTCCGGGGAAACAGCGACAGACTGCTGCAAAATAAATTTTCGATCGAACCGTGGCTTCATTCATCCCGCAAAATTCTTCGAACCAACGAAAAAGTGTCTTGCCGCCCGTATGCGCAAACGGTCTTTGCAGAACCGGTTCCCGCGGGCCGGGCGCCTGACCAATGATCATTACATCGCTCACGATTGCGCCGCCGGACACCGGCGTTGATTTCATGCGCGGACAACGACGGCAACCGAGCAACGCAGTCACGTGTTGATCGAGTTGAGTTTGGATAGTTGTTGTAGCCACGGCCCTGTGGGCCGTTCGCATATGGCGTGACAACGCGCAAGATCAGACAGGCCGCGGAGCCCATCAGGCCCATGACGGCGACGAATTTGCCCAGCTCGCGCATCATTCAAAAAGTTGCGCGAATCGAGCGAAGGCACAAGCTTGAGGGCGAATGCCCGTACAATTCCGAGATTATTACGAGACACTAGGCGTGCCCAAGACGGCAACCGAAGATGAGATTCGCAGCGCTTTTCGCAAACTGGCGCGCAAGTATCACCCCGACGTCGCCAAGGACAAGAAGGCCGCTGAAGAAAAATTTAAGGAGATCAACGAAGCGTACGAGGTATTGGGCGACCCAGAGAAACGTGCAAAATACGACCAACTCGGCGCAGATTGGAATAGACCGGGCGGATTCCAGCCGCCCCCACAGTGGGGCCCACAACCAACGGAGGGCGGATATTACCAGTGGGGCGGCGATGGCGGTGGAGTTCAATTTGAGTTCGGCGGAACCGGATTCAGCGACTTTTTCGAAGCCTTTTTCGGTGGCGGCCGCGGCCGCTCGGCTTTCGGTGGTTTTGGCGGACGCCAGGCAACGGCGGAGCGTGGGGCGGATGTCGAGGCCGACATCATGGTCACACTCGAAGAAGCACTGAACGGATCGACGCGAACGGTCTCGCTGCGCCGGGCAGGTTCAAACAAGGTTGAAAATTATCAGGTAAAAATTCCGCGCGGCGTTCGCGAGGGTCAGCGAATTCGTCTGGCAGGTCAGGGCGAAGCCGGCGTGCGCGGAGGAAAAAGCGGTGATTTGTTCCTGCGTGTCCGGCTTGCGCGCCATCCCGACTTCTCAGTCGAAGGCAGCGATTTGATTCATGAAGTGAAGATCGAACCGTGGCGGGCAGTGCTCGGCAGCGAATTGCTCGTACCCACCCTCGAAGGGAAGGTACGCCTGAAAATTCCACCAGGGACGCAGGCTGGTCAGCGATTTCGGCTGCGAGAACGGGGCTTGCCGGGTGTATCCGGAAAGCGTGGCGATCTTTACGTCGAGATTCAGATCAATCTGCCAAAAAAACTGACCGAACGCGAACGCGAACTCTGGAACGAGCTGGCAAAACTTCACAGCGGATAAGTGGTGCACGCGCTCCATAGTGCGCGAATCTCGCTCTGAGATAAAAATAGCATGAAAAGCGCCTAGGAAGGCTTGGAATTGCTGCGAGTCAGACAATAGAAAATACTACCTTGACTTTCGCTATCGAATAGTGGCTTGATCTGCAACAAATCCGGCGAGCTGGTAAGCTGCCGCAGGTCAAATCATATCTTCATTAGGATATGTCTGATGAAGTTGAGATAGGTCACAAAGAGCCGAAAGCTAAGTCTAGTAAAGCTTTTGACCTTACCAAATCTATCTTGACGGTTGTTCTTGCGAGTGTCGCTGCGGCTTGGATTTCACATCATTATAAAGTTGAAGAAGAAAATGCAGCGGTTTATGCCGAGTCGAGAAAAGCCGCTACTAATACTTACTACGATATAATTGATACTATAGGTAAGCGGCATTATTACGCGCTACGTGCTGCTATAGGATTTCAGTGGCATGATGATGAAATGGTTCATTGGCAACAATACGAAAATATGCGCGCGTACTGGAACGAACATCGCTACAGTATATTGGCCTTAACCAAACGGTATTTTGGAGCCGGAACGGAGCAGCAATTCGGAGATTTCATTCCGAAGTTTGACTACGTCGACGACAAATTGGTTGCGGCAAAAAATGCTTTTCGAGATAAGAAACCTATGCCTGAAGATTTTAGTAAGGCAGATGGATTATTGAATTACTTGTACAATCTAGATAACGAAATCAGGAACTTTTCCGAATCTCTGCAAGAACAGTTGAAGCACGGTCAGGTAGATATTTATTCTCCTCAACCTCCTCTGAAGAAACCCTAAAAAAGGTATGACCGGTTTGACGACGACCTCAAGGCCGAGTTGTAGTCGTCTCAGCGGCTAGGAAGCCCGCGCTCTTGATTTTCGCCAGCTGCTTCCTAGACAAGAAAGCGGCAGTTATAGTAAATGGTTGAATGAAGATTTCGCTTGGGTCCGATCACGCCGGTTTTCGTTACAAGGAAAAGGTAAAAGAACTGCTCACCTCGCTCCGCCATGAAGTAAAAGACTGCGGCACATTCAGCGAGGAGCCTGTGGACTATCCGCTTTTCATACGCCCGGCGGCAGAAGCGGTCGCGAGTGGCGAATGCGAACGCGGCATCGTGTTCGGCGGTTCGGGGAACGGCGAAGCGATGGTGGCCAATAAAGTTCACGGTGTCCGTTGCGCCCTTTGCTGGAGCGAAGAGTCGGCGCGACTCTCACGGCAACACAACGACGCCAACGTGCTTTCCATGGGCGAGCGCCTCATTCCAGAAGATCTCGCGCTCGAAATTGTGCGGATCTGGCTGGAAACAGATTTCGATGGCGGACGGCACGAGCGACGCGTGGCAATGTTGAACGCGATGTAGGTAGGGGCGGTTCGCCCGAACCGCCCGCAGACTAGCGTAACCGATCCACGCAGACCGCGACCAGGAACACCGCGCTTACAAACGCGTTACTTTGAAAAAAAGCGCGATTGATCCCGATGAGATCGAGTTTCCCGGTTTTGTGTTCGTAGAAAAGCGCTACCGCGACAAGCGACATCGACCAGTAATAAAACGCGCCAAGCTGCGCCACCACACCGAAAATGATGAGCGCCGCAAATGTCAAAAGATGCAATAACTGCGCCAGGCGAAGACTCCGCGGGATTCCGAGTTTCACAACAAGCGACCGAATACCTTCGCGCCGATCAAAATCGTAATCCTGAGTCGCATAAATGAGATCGAATCCCGCGACCCAGCAAACTACGCCTGCCGCAAGCACAATCGGGGCAAAATCGATCCGTCCAGTTTGCGCGATCCATGCGCCGACAGGTGCGACTGCCAATGCCAGCCCAAGGAAAAAGTGCGTTGCGCTCGTGAACCGCTTGGTGAGCGAGTAGAAAAAAACTAGCGCCAAAGCAACTGGCGCGAGGATCAAAGTCAGTCGATTGATTGCGGCCGCCCCCAAGAGAAAGCCGGCAGAACTGATGGTGAGTAATACGATGGCTCCTAGCTTGGAGATTAGCAGATGCCGCGAAGCGGTGCGCGGATTGCGCTGATCAAGCGACCAGTCCACCAGTCGGTTGAAAAGCATCGCTGCAGTGCGCGCGAATACCATGCAGACGACAACCAACACCAAGATTCTTAACGACGGCCAGCCGTTCGCGGCCACAATAAGCGCCCCTAGCGCAAATGGCAGGGCGAAAATTGTATGTGAAAAACGAATCAGTCGCAAAAAACGGGACACCGGTCCGCCGACTCCAATCTCCTCTCCCGATTGATGCAGATGCATGGCCGAAGACCTTCTACAGAAAGCAGCGAAGAAAACGAAGATTTAATTGGGTTTATGAATTGGAGACATGCGTCCACGATCCCATCTCCAAGCGCTGCGCTATCCATTTTAAGCTCACTGTCATTTGGCCGCGCAGGTTTTTCGCAAGTGCGACCTTCTGTGGGTCGCTTTATTCGCATTTCTGCATACGCCTGGAGCGGCCGGTATGCGACGAGCGCCTCGCTGAGGGCGGGGCGCTCGTCGCTCAAACCGATGTGCCGGCCGAGGCGGGCCTGGCTGTCTACGGGTTGTAGGTAATGCCCGAGAGGGAGGTGAAGACGGCCCCGGAGTTTGGGTGGTCCGGGTCGTCCCCGACGAGGACGTCGCCACCGGTCAGTATGATGAGCCGACCCGTAGCGGTGTTGAACTGGCTGGCCGTGACGTAGACCGGGACGGACGGCCTCACGTTCGCCGGGAGCGTGAACGGGGAGTTCGAGGCTCCGGACGTGCGGCACATCGTACCTCTGAAGTGAACGGTACCGTCGAGCCCCAGGGCGAACTGAGGAACACCGCCGCTGAAGCAATTCCCGCTCCAGCCGTTCTGCATCGTCAGGTTCGTGAATTTGAGGTTGCCCGCCAGCAGCGCCTTCACCAGGAAGGCCGCCATCTGTTGCCGGGTCACTGGGTCGCCGGGGCAGAAGTTGCCGCCTCCGCAGCCGCCGGTGATGCCGAGGCGCACCAGCTCCTCGATGTACGGGCAGAACGGGCTGCTGGCCGGCACGTCGTTGAACATCTCGGCACCCGGCACACAGGCGGGAGGCTGGGGAAGATTCAGGGCTTGGGCCAGAGTTAGCGTCATCTCCTGGCGAGTTGTTCCCTGGGCGAATCCTGTTGTCGCGGGACCAAAGCTAAGCAGCGCCAGAAAAATGCCGGCCAGCATAATAAACAGACCAAACAAAACGCGCAGATTAAGGAATGCAGAGCGAGAAGTGGATTTCTTTTTCATGGCTGGAGGATTTGGGTGGTTGAGGGTTGAGAATTTAGGTTGAGCCGCCGTTTTAGTTAAATCGATGGAAGCATTCAAGACTTACCGACTTGAAGCCGTCGAGAACCTCGTTCTCGTGGGTCCCATTGGGGTCTTTGGGGTCTCCCATTGGGGTCAGTCCTCACTTTTGACACAGAACTTATTTATTCACGTCGGATTGCCGAAAGAAGATCGTTTGGCTAAAGGCAGGTTCTGTAATCACTAATCGACGCGAATGAGTACGAATTTCGCTCCTTCTCATTACTGCCGATGCGTGTGCATTCGTGGTTAGCTTTCCGGATTCACCGGGAAATGTTTGTTCTTGAGATGCTCGGGGACCTGCCTGGTCTGTTCCATTTCGATCTTCTCGGTCGCGGCGTTCAACTCATCGTACGCTTCCCGACTTTTAGCGGCGCGGCACATGTAAGCCGTGGCATGCGCCAGAGGAATTCGTGCTTCAGGCATGCCGACAAATTCCACCGCTTGCTGCGTCGCGATCGCAAGTTGCAGCGCTTCCGGATCGGCGAGGCCAATGTCTTCGCTCGCGAAAATGACGATGCGCCGTGCGATGAACCGGAAATCTTCGCCGGCATGCAGCATTTTCGCGAGCCAGTACATCGCGCCTTTTTCGTCCGAAGCGCGCATGCTTTTAATAAACGCACTGATCGTGTCGTAGTGCGCATCGCCAGCCCGATCGTAAACGACCGCTTTTTGTTGAATGCTTTCTTCCGCGACCTGAAGAGTGAAATGAATTGCGCCGTCATTTCCTTTCGGCGGCGTGGTGAGAACCCCGATTTCTAGCGCGTTTAAACATTTCCGCGCGTCGCCGTCGCTGAGCTTCGCAAGTTGCCGGCGCGCATTCTTGTCCATCTTCACACTGTAATTTCCAAGTCCACGCTGTTTGTCTGCCAATGCGCGATCAATCAACACTTCGAGCTGCTCAACGCTGAGCGGTTCGAGTCGAAAAATCTGCGAACGCGAGACAAGCGCGCTGTTTACGTAAAAGAACGGGTTGTAAGTAGTGGCGCCGATGAGGCGCAGCGTTCCTGCCTCAACATCAGGCAAGAGAATGTCTTGTTGCGCCTTGTTGAAATGATGAATCTCATCAACAAACAGGATCGTCTTTCGTCCGGACGTGCGCAGACGGTTGGTGGCTGCAGCAATAACACGGCGCATCTCGGCGACATTGCTTTCCACGCCGCTGATGCGGACAAATTTTGCGTGTGTCATCTCTGCAATGATTCGGGCAAGCGTAGTCTTGCCGCTGCCGGGTGGCCCCGACAAAATCACCGACGGCAATCGATCTGCTTCAATCGCCCTGCGCAAGAGTTTGCCAGGTCCCAGGATGTGTTCCTGCCCGACCAGTTCATCGAGCGAGCGCGGACGCATGCGCGTGGCAAGCGGTGCACTATCGGCGCGCTCTACGTCCACGTCTTCTGTGTCCTCGAAGAGATCCTGCACAATGGAAATTACGGCGCGCCGGTGATGCAGGCAATCGTGTCCGCCGTCCGGACGGACTCGTCCCGTGGCGAGCCTGCAGCTCATGATAGGCAGACTGGATTGTCTGCATCCCGCAGCATTCCGTGCGTGACAATCTTGAGATAGCGCGATACGCCAGTTAAGCTCGGACGAGCAAGCATGAAACGAATTCTTGTTCCGATCGATTTTTCCGACATAACACCGCCGGTTATCGACCTGGCCCGACAACTCGCCAAGGCTCTCGGTGCGGAGATCCATCTGATACACGTAAAGGAACTCACTGCGGCGGCGGCGCCGGGCACACTCGGCTACAGCCTGGCGGGGATGCCTGAGCTTGCACCAATGGCTGGCGTGCCGGTTCCAGGCTTTGAACCGATGCCGGAAACACTCCCAGAGGACGAAGGTCAGACGTCGAAGCTCGCCAAGTGGCAAGCAGAAATAGCTCAGGACGGCATCAAGGTCAGTTTACATGAGCCGACGGGCACAGTGGCCGAAGAAATTTTGGATCAGGCCCATGAGCTCAATGCTGATTTGATTGTCATGGGCAGGCACGGGCACGGCGCGATGTATAACTTGCTGGTAGGAAGCGCCACTAAAGGCGTGTTGAAACACAGCACTCGCCCTGTAATTCTGGTGCCAGCTCCGAAATCTCCGTAAAGCCCCTAAACGTCCAACGCTCAATACACGGTCATCCCGAACGAAGTGAGAGACTTCACGCTCGCTCGCGGATCATACAACGTATACTGTGCGTGACATTGGCTCCGATTGAGAGGTCCTTCGCTGCACTCAGGATGACATCTTAGTTGGCCTTTTTGCTCATTTAGCATCCTCGGGCCTATGCCGCTCGCGCGTTTGCGGCTTGCTTTGCCAGGGCCGGATAAGCAAAAAGCCGGTGGATGAAATTCCTGAACGCGCCCCGTCAGCCATTTGTTGGGTTGGCGCTCATGGCTGCGATAGGGATTAGTTTCGCGGACGTCTTTCCCCTTCCCGGCGTCGCCTTGATCGTGGCGACAATCGTTTTGGCGGCTTGCATGGTCATCGTGGCATGGCGACCCGCACTCCTCGCGACTTACGCGATGGTTGGAATTGGCTTTTTCCTGCTACACAACCTTCAGACAAGCAACACGGCAGGCCAGCAACTCGCAGACGAACTTGGCAACCGGCCGCGAGTCGTCACGGCGATGGGGTGTGTCATCAGTGAGCCAAAGATTGCGCCCAGCGGGTTTGCAACATTTCTGCTAAAGCTCAATTCAATCGAATTCGAAGGTCAGAAACACGCCACGCGCGCCGTCTGGCAGGTTCGTTGGAAAGGCACTCCGGAATTTGGCGATGAATTGAAGCTTTTTGGAATCGCGGAAGTCATCCCACCGCCGCGAAATCCCGGCGAATTTGATATGCGCGCGTATCTGATGCGTCACGACGTTCGTCGAATGCTCTTCGTTCGTTATATGGAAGACGGCGCACTGATTCGGCACGGCGGCGGCAACCCCATTTTGCGCCTGGCACAAAAGTCGCGCGCATGGATGCAGAACGCTATTTGTAGAGGATTGGAGAACGCGCCTGAGGTGCGGAATTTTCTCAGTGGAATTGTGCTGGGCCTCAGGCATCAAACACCCGAAGACATCGAGGAACCGTTTCAGCAGACCGGCACGCTTCACCTTTTCGCGGTCGCGGGTCTGCACGTGGGAATTGTTGCCGCGCTGTTGTGGATGCTCGCAATGGTCGCGCGACTCTCACGCAAATGGGCGGCTGCACTAATCATACCGCTGCTTCTTTTTTACGCTGCAGTGACGGGACTACACGTTTCAAGTGTGCGCGCGGCGGTCATGAGCTCGATTTTGTTTGGCGGCTTGTTCTTTGAACGCAAAGTTTTCGTCCTCAATAGTCTCGCAGCAGCGGCTTTCTTCCTTCTTTGCTGGAACGCGAACGAGCTTTTTTCGACAGGTTTTCAACTGTCTTTCGCAGTCGTGGGGGCCATCATATTATTTGCCGATCCATTTGCCGGATTTTTGCAGCGCTGGACAGCTCCCGATCCTTTCCTGCCACGAAGCCTGTTGCGCGGTCCGCAACGTTGGCTGCACGCCGGCTTCGAATGGCTCTGCCGCGGAACCGGTGTTTCGCTCGCGGCATGGCTCGGTTCGTTGCCGTTGGTGCTTTGGTATTTCTACATCGTCACGCCGATTTCTTTGGTGGCGAATTTGATCGTCGTGCCGATTGCTTTTTTCATTCTCGCGATCGCGCTTCTTTCCCTTCTTTCGATGCCGCTTCTGCCCGGGCTTGCTGTGATTTTCAATAATGCCAACTGGCTTTTGGTACAGCTGGTGATGGCAATCGTGCAATTCCTTGCGCATGTTCCCGGCGGCCATTTTTATGTCGAACATCCACATTGGCCCGAAAAGCTTGTTGCCAAGGTTACGGTCCTGGATGTCGACGCCGGCGCGGCTGTTCATTTACAAACGGGAAGCGCAAACTGGTTGTTCGACTCTGGGAGTGACCGGACTTACCGGCGAGTAATCCGTGAGTATCTGCACTGGTCCGGTGTGAACCGGCTTTCCGGTGTACTGCTTACTCACGGCGACGCAAATCACTTGGGTGGCACAGCACAATTGGTGGAAGATTTTCCTCGAGTCCATGTCGTGGATAATCCGGCACCCGATCACTCAGCTGCACACAGACGATTGCAACAGGTGTTCCGAGAACACGGAATCAAACCGGACAATCTAGTTGCGGGAGACAGCTTCCGTCTGTCGCGAGATGTGACCGCTCATGTCCTATTCCCTCCGCGGAACTTCAGCGCGCCGATCGCTGATGATCAGGCATGCGTCGTTCATCTGTTGGTGGCGCCGAGAACCCGAATCTTGTTCATGTCGGATAGTGGTATCAAGACGGAACAGGCGTTGTTGGTCAGTCGTTTGAACCTACAGAGCGACATCATCATAAAAGGCCGGCATCATTCGGGAGAATCTGGCTCTGGAGCTTTCCTCGACGCCGTGCAACCCCGTCTGATCATTGCGACTTCGCGCGACTTCCCCGGCTACGAGCGAATCGGCGACGCCTGGACGGAGAATTTACAAAAACGAGGCATTAAGCTCTTTCGCCAGGACGAGACAGGCGCAGTGATACTGTGGTTTCGCCAAGACGGTTGGGAAGCGCAAAGCTATTTTACAGGTGAAATTTTTCGCAGTTCGAGCCAGTGAACGGGCGCGTGTTTTTCCCGAAAAATACGCCCAAATTTGCTCTGTGGCAGATCGGCATCACCCTCGCCGATTGCAAAACCGGAATTTGATTCGGCGATCTCTTTGATTTCTCCAAAGTAATCAACGTCATCTGTGGCAATGTAAATGCTCCCGTCTTTCTGGAGCGCTGCATGGATCGAGCTAACGAAATCCGGAGTCACAATCCGACGTCGATGATGACGGCGTTTTGGCCAGGGATCAGGGAACAATAGATAGAACCTTTCCACCGATTCGGACGGCAACAGATAACGGACCGCATACGAACTTTCCACTCGCAACAGCCGCACATTATCCAGCGTGGCCGCTTTACGCGTCGAAGTGCGCACTCGATTGAGCAGCCGTTCGACTCCCAGAAAATTTTTGTGCGGCGTGCGCTGCGCCAGCGAGCAAAGAAATGAGCCATCGCCACTCCCGAGATCGACGTGCAACGGTGAGTTGCGTTCGAAGATCTTCTGGAGATCGAGACGGTCAGTTAGCGAATCCAGCTCGATCAGCCGAGAAGGGACGTGCCTGCGGTGAGCTAAGCTACCCTCATCCGCAGGCACGCTGAGGAGAAAATGAACAGGGAACGAATCCAGGAATTCGAATGAACGGGGAGACGATGCCGAAAGAAGCGTGGCTGTTTTGAAACTTTGCTCTGGCCCGCATTGAAGTAACGTTGAACTCGTTTATGACGGGCGCGCGGCCGATGGCAAGCAAAAAATAGATTGAGTTATTCACAACGCGCCGATTGAGAAGCTGGCTAACATCGAAAGTATGAAGCGAACACCTATTCTCCTGCTCAGCTGCGCGTTGATTGCTGCATGCACTATCGCAAGCAGCCAGGGACAAAATTCTTCCCCAGCCGAAACCAAAACCGCGGTCTTTGCGGGCGGTTGTTTTTGGTGCATTCAACCGGCATTCGATAAGGCAAACGGCGTGATCAAAACCGTAGTGGGTTATTGCGGCGGAACGGAACCGAACCCGACTTACGAACTTGTTTCGTCCGAAAAAACCGGCTACCGCGAATCGATCCAAATCACTTACGATCCGGTGAAAATCTCTTACGACCGGTTGCTCGATATTTATTGGCGGCAAATCGATCCCACCCAGGCGGATGGACAGTTTACTGATATCGGCCGGAGTTATCGGGCTGCGATTTTTTTCAGCAACAATGACGAGAAAAAAATCGCGGAGACTTCAAAGGAGAAGCTTGCGCGTTCGGGCAAATTCAACAAACCAATCGCCACCGAGATTCTGCCAGCGATGAAATTTTATCCAGCGGAGGCGTACCACCAGAAATACTATCAGCAAAACCCGGAACACTTTGAGGCATTCGAGCAGGGATCAGGCCGAACGTCCTTTCACAAGAAAACCTGGGACAAAGGACCTTAATATCAGGGCTGCATCCACACGAGGAACTATTACCGCGGTCACAGACCGCCGCTACAGAATTAGACAACCTGCACCCCTTCGGTTGCAGTTCGTTTGGCGTAAAGATCACTCAGGCGTTTGGTCATGGGGCCGACGTTGCCATCGCCAATTTGGCGATTGTCCAGCCTGGTGACCGCGGCCAGCTCACCCATCGTGCCGGTGCAGAACATCTCATTAGCACTGTAAACATCGACGACCGACAGATCGGTCTCGACGCAACGAATTTTTGCCGCTGCACAAATCTCCATCACTGTCGCCCGCGTAATTCCCTCCGGGCAGGCCACAACGCGACTCGTCGCCAGATCGCCGTTGCGCACGATAAAAACGTGCGTGGCGTTTGTTTCGGCGACAAAACCGCGCGTATCAAGCATCAAGGCATCGTCTGCGCCGGCGTTGTTTGCTTCGATCTTTGCCAGGATCGAATTCAGCAGATTCGCATGATGAATTCGCGCATCCAGAACCTCGCGTGGCGGCCGCCGGACTTTGCTCGTAATCAAAGTGAGACCCGTTTTCGTGTAAACCGGCGCCTTGTGCTCGGCGAGAACGATCAACGTCGGCTGGCTCTGATTTAGACGTGGATCCATTCCGGACGTAATCTTTAAACCGCGGCTGAGTGTGAGGCGGACATGCACGGCGTCACTCATGTTGTTTGCCGCGAGTGTGTGTTTGATCTCCTCAACGATTTTTTCGCGCGACGGAATTTCGGCAAAAGACAAAGCCTGCGCGGAACGCTCCAGCCGATCGAGATGCTCGTGGAGTTTAAAAATCCGGCCATTGTACAGACGCAATCCTTCCCACACCGCATCGCCGCCCTGCACGGCGGAATCAAACGGGCTGATCCCCGCCTTGTCGCGGTGCACGAGCTGACCGTTGATATTAACGATCAGGTTACGATTTCGCTCATCGAATTTCTGAAACATCGGTTCAACAGCAGATTGCGCTGATAAGACGGACTGTGTTGTTGTAGTGGCGTCTGTGTCAAACGCCATCGAATCATGTAGCTAATCGCCAGGAAATCGGGCAACGCGTTGCTCAGTGCAATCGATATTCGTAAAGCCTTTCGTAAGGCTTGCGACAGTGCTCGTAAATCTCCTCTAGATGCGCGGGCACTTTAGCCTGGCTCGGACGATACGGTTGAAACGATGTCGTTTTTGCCACTTCACCGTACCAATGCCCAGCCCAGCTCCCGTCGGTCTGGCGCAATCCAGGCGGCCACGAGAGCATCGATTCGCTGAAATCCACGCCTACTGCCTCGCAAAGCAGGCGCAACATTCGTCCGGGATTTTCCAGCACGTCTTTTGCATCGAGAACCGGCGGAGTAGCCTTCACGCGAGTCCGGACGAAATCAAAAATCTCCACTTGCTGCGTGAAGCCCAGGTCTTGCAGCGCGGGGTCATCGCGCTTCTTGACGTACGAAGCAATTACTTCGCGCGGATCTCGAATAAGAAAGCAATTCGTAACTCCACTGAGCCATTCGCGATCCATATCAGGCAAAAGGTGATGTGCCATTTGTTTCTGGAAAAAAATTCGCTTCCCGTTCGGGATGGGGCCGGTCAATTGCGCGACAATTTTCCGCCAATCAGTTTCGCCAGAAGCGATCACTTCATCCGCGACGGGATGCTTCTTGCCGGTTGCACTCAGGTAATAAGCATAAAACGGTTCGTCGACGACAAAAGTGTCAGCCCGATTACCCCACGCGCGCATCATGGCGGTCGAGATATTTCGCGGGCCCGACCACATGGCGATTCGGACCGGCTGAACCATCGATAAAGAATCCCCCGCAGCTGGACGAATTGCCAGCCGGAATTGATCCTTTCGACGCGCTCAGGACCGCTCGAAGGAGCGACCTAACTCTTTGCGAAAATGCCTAACAGCGGCCGGCGAGACGGCGTCTTGGAGCGAAAATCGCTGACGAAACCATTCTCGGTGCGGATCTCGACATGGCCGGCCGCGCGTTTGGCACCATAGACCAACACTGCGCCAACCGGCGCCTGGTACGGATCGGTCACCGGAAGCTTCGTGAACCCATAATTCTTCACAAGCTCCTGCCCAGCTTGTTTAGCGAGGAGTGTCTGCGGTCGGGATTTCACCACGCCGGCAGCGACAAGAGCTTCTTTCACGTAGTGCCAGCACTTCGAAAGAGAGTGTGCGCGAGCGCGTTCTTCTGCAATGGTCGCAGCCCGGCGCAGCTTCGGATCAATCTTCGAATCATTGCCGAACGGCTGCACGAGTTTCTTCGGATAATATTTGTCCACGACCTCAATGGACTGTTTTTTGCCGGAAGCGTCTGTGTAACCAAATTTGGGTTTCGGCGCCGAAAAATTCAGCGCAGCCGCTGGACGCGGAGAAAATACCACGCAGCAGAGGCCGAGAAGAAGACAGGGGGTTATTTTTCGCATAAAGCGCGCGTCCTATCGTTGCGATCTACTGGCCGTGCAACTGATTTTTTTCAGAAAACGTAAATTTTTTCCGGTTGACAATTGCTCAATGTGAACAGGTCTGCAAAAAACGCAGTTTGAGAGCGGATTCCTGAGCGAAAACGCTTAGAGAGCCGAGACTAATTCAAGCATTCGCTGCCGCATTTTTGCGTCCGGAAGCGCTCCGATTCCTCCCACCATATTATCCTCGAGATGGCGCGGCTTGTCGGTCGCGGGAATGGCGCAAGTGACAGCAGCATTAGCTACGATCCATTTGAGAAAAAATTGCGCCCAGGAATGACAACCAAATTCAGCGGCCCAATCAGGCAATGGTTTGGAGCGCGTTCGACTGAAGAGATCGCCGCCCCCAAACGGTCGATTGACGATAACCGCAACGCCTCGTTCCTGCGCAAGCGGCAAGAGGCGCTCTTCCGCTTCGCGCTCCATGAGCGAATAGTTGATCTGCACAAAGTCGAGCTTTTCGCTTCGCATGATTTTCTCCACGTCACCGAACGCGCCAGCTTCGTAGTGCGTGATTCCCAGGTAACGGATGCGTCCCTGCGCTTTCCACTCACGCAACGTCGCCAGCTGGGTCTGAACGTCGACGAGATTGTGGACTTGCATCAGATCGATTCGTTTTGCTCGCAGAAGCGCCATCGAACGTTCCATCGATTTAATTCCGTTCTCCTTGCCGCGTGTCCAAACTTTCGTAGCGAGAAAAACCTTGTCACGAATGCCCAGCGCCGCTGTCAGCTCACCAATCACATTTTCGGCGCGACCATACATCGGCGATGTATCGATTACGCGGCCGCCAAGCTTTACAAAAAGCGAAAGGACGTCTCCGAGCTGTCGTCGGTTGTCCGCAGTCAGATCGACGTCGAACGCCTGCCAGGTTCCCAGGCCAATCACCGGCAGTTTTTCGCCGGAGGACGGAATTGCGCGCGTAAGCATCGCTGATGATTCGGTTTTCGTCTGCGCGCGCGACGCAGCAATCGGCAAACACAATCCCGCTGCCGTTCCGCCAATGATCCGTGCTGCTTTGCGTCTCGTCATCATCCCTTTATCATTCCGAAGGAAGTGGAGGAATCTCTTGCTGTAGCCTTAAAAAAATTAGAGATGTCTCCACTTCGCTCGACATGACAAACCTTATGAGACGCCGTCATTTTATCAAAACCGCAGCCGGAACTGCATTTGCAGTAAGCGCAGCGTCGACCACGCTGCTCGCAGAGAAATCCGTGAAGCCTCTGCCCATTCTTATTCTTGGTGGCACAGGATTCATCGGGCCATATGAGGTTCGATACGCTCTGAGCCGGGGTCACAAGGTCACCACTTTTAACCGCGGGAAGACGCATCCCGGCGAGCTACCAAAGGAGGTCGAGCAATTGATCGGTGATCGCAACGGTCAGCTCGATGCCCTGAGAAATCGTCAGTGGGATGTGGTAATCGATAATCCTACAACGCTGCCCGCGTGGGTGCGCGATGCTGCACAAATTCTGAAAGGCAACGTCGAGCGCTACGTGTTTATCTCAACAATCTCGGTTTACGCCGACACGGGCCAGGGAGTGGACGAAACAGCGCCGTTTGCCAAATACGACGGCCCCGATCCTTACAAAGAGACGATCGAAGCGGTGAAGGCATCAGGTTATAAGACTTATGGGCCGCTCAAAGCGTTGTCGGAAAAGGAAGTCGAGAAATGGTTTCCCGGAAAAGCGTTAATCATCCGCCCGGGCCTTATCGTCGGCCCGGGTGACCCGAGCGATCGCTTCACTTATTGGCCCGTACGAATCGATCGCGGAGGCGAAGTGTTGGCCCCCGGCAAACCAAGCGATCCAGTGCAGTTCATCGACGCACGAGACCTGGCCGAATGGACAATCCGCATGGCGGAAAATCGCGAGACGGGAATTTATAACGCGACCGGTCCTGCCACACCCCTCGAAATGGGTGGGATGCTCGACAAAATCAAAGATGCACTGCATTCAAATGCCACATTCACCTGGTTACCCACTGAATTTCTCAAACAACAAAAAGTTGAAGCGTGGTCGGACATGCCCGTCTGGGCGGGCGACGAGCTTGGACTTGCGCGAACGAAGATCAATCGCGCCCTTGCAAAGGGTTTGACGTTCCGCCCGCTCGCTGAAACGGCACGCGACACGCTCGCCTGGTTCAAATCTTTGCCGCAAGATCGACAATCGAAATTGCATGCGGGTCTAACTCCCGAACGCGAAGCAGAAGTGCTGGCCGCGTGGAAGAAACAAAAATCGTAGCCGCGTCGCTGTGCGACGCGTGGGTGCGGCCCACAGGGCTGCTGCTACAGCATGAAAAAACTCTTCGCCAAAATCGTTGAAGTAAAGCCAAACGAAATCCGCGCGCTGTGGCTTGGTTTCTTTTTCCATTTCCTCATCCTGACCGGCTATTACATCACCAAACCAATCCGTGACAGCATTGGCGCCAGCAACATTGAAGCGTTGCCGTGGATGTTCACCGCGACGCTCGTCGCGATGTTGGCCGCGAATGCGGCCTTCGCGGCGAGTGTGGCGCGGATGTCGCGGCGAAAATTCATTCCGTTTGCTTACGGATTCTTCATTGTCGTGTTCGTGCTCTTTTTTATCGCGATGCGAAGCCGTCCCGCGGTAGAGCAGATATGGATTGGTCGCGGTTTCTTTGTTTGGGTCAGTGTGTTCAATCTTTTTAACACCGCCATCTTCTGGGCTTTCATGACTGATCTCTTCACGGTTGAACAGGGTAAACGCCTTTACGGGTTCATCGCCGTCGGCGGCACTCTCGGTGCGATTCTCGGTGCCTATATTACCAAACATTACGTCCGTGAGATTGGTCCGGCGAATCTTCTCGTTATCGCAGCTGCGATGTTCGCCATTGCTGGATTTCTTGTTCGCTTTTTTCCCCATGGCTTCGCTAAACAACACAAAGCCCCTGCTGCGACAAGCGAAGAACCAATCGGCGGATCGGTCTGGGCGGGCATCACGCACATTTGCCGCTCGCCTTACCTCATGGGGCTTGCCGCAAGCATTCTGCTTTATACGACGACTTCGACCTGGGCGTATTTTCAACAGAGCGATCTTGCGCGTGAAGTGCTAAAAACCAGCACCGCACGCACGGAATTCTTCGGAACCCTCGAAATTTGGGTAAACAGCATCACCGTTCTAATCCAGATTTTCCTCACTGGTCGATTACTCAAGTGGTTCGGAGTTGCGTTTACGCTCGTCTCGCTGCCGTTCCTGAGCATGGTCGGCTTTGCCGCGATGGGCATCGCGGCTAGCCTGGCAGTGTTAGCTGTCTTTCAAGTTGCACGTCGTGCCGCTGCCTACGCGTTAATGCGGCCATCGCGGGAGATTCTCTTCACCGTGCTAAAACGCGAGGACAAATACAAAGTGAAGAGCGTTACCGACACGCTCGGCTATCGCACCGGGGATCAGTTAGGGGCGTGGTCCTACCACGGTTTGCAGGGTCTTAGTCTCGACCTGAATACGATCAGCTGGATTGCGGTCCCGATTACAGTCGGATGGTGTGCGCTCAGCATCTGGCTTGCTCGCAAACAACGCACTCTGGCAATCGCGCAACAGCGCGATGAATCAGTTCCTTCAGCTGACGCCGCCCCCGAACCGGCGTGACTTGCGCTGAAGCTGTTTTCGCGCGAGGCCTTAAAGACAAAAACTAAAGGAGATAAAACAATGGCAACACGAACTGGATCGGCTGTTTGGGAAGGCACTCTGAAACAAGGCAAGGGAACCATGAAACTCGGGAGTGGCGCATTCGAAGGTCCCTACTCTTTTTCATCGCGCTTCGAAGAAGGAAAAGGGACAAACCCCGAGGAACTAATCGGCGCGGCTGAGGCCGGTTGTTACACGATGGCTCTTTCGGCAAACCTGGAGAAAGCGGGGCATCCCGCAAAACGAGTCAGCACCACTGCGACAGTGAAACTCGAGATGGTCGGCGGCGGACCAAAAATCACCACGATCGACTTAAAAACTGAAGCCGAGGTACCTGGAATCGATGATGCAAAATTCAAGGAACAAGCCGAGCTGACAAAAAAGACCTGTCCGGTCTCGGTCGCTCTTGCCGGCACGCAAATCAATCTTGAAGCGAAATTGCTGTAGCGTCACGAGGCACCGCGACAACGGCTCGGTCATTACGGCGCAGGCAAGAGGGAATTTGTTTGCCCACGAAACACGCGAAACGACGCGAAAATTTCAGACACATTAGCTCTTTCGCTTGGTTCTTGTGTTTGGTGGGCACCGTTTTGTTAAATCGTCCGTGATATCCGCTTCACCTGTCACGCCGTAGCCTCGGCGTAGGCGGATCCGCGGTACTTCCTATTTAGCCAGCTCGTAAAGATATTCGACGAACGACATCACGGCGCCGTCGAATCCCTGGATCTTCGGATTCGTTGATTCGACAATGTAATACTCATCCGGCGCATGCGCACCGCTGCCGTGACCGAGCCCGAAATGTCCGGCGGCAAGCTTCAGCGGTTCACCGGTGAAAACGTATCCCGGGTACGAACCGGCGTTGCGCGGCCAGAGGAGCGCATCGATTCCGAAGTTTTTGTACGTCGCAACCTGCGCCTTGATGAGAGAGGAATCGGCCGATGTACTCGTCGGATCATATCCACCGGTCATGTTCACCTCGATGTCGCCGAAGCCGTGCATGGCCAGATATGCCTTCAACGCCGCGAGAGCGTCCGCCGCTTTCATGTCGGGCACCAGACGCATGTCGATCTTCGCGACAGCACGATGCGGCAAAATCGTTTTGCCACCGGGGCCTGTGTAACCGCCGACCAAACCTTCAATGTTTATTGTCGGTTCGGATTCGAGACGCTCGTTCGTCTGTTCCCACGGCAGATCGTCGATCCAATGCTGGACACTATACAACTTCTTCGCCTGCGCTTCGCTTCGCACCTTCGACACTTTTTCGATCATCGCTTTCTCCTCTGCGGTGAGCGGTCGGGGCTTTGGATATTTATAGATAGCGATTTCGTTGCCATCCTCGGAGACCAGCCTGTTTAGCGCTTTCACCAAATGCCACGCCGGACTGTCCACAATCGCCTTTAGCGACGAATGAATGTCTTTCGCCGGACCGCGTCCCCATTTTCCGCCGCTCGATACAAGTTCAAGCTCGATCACGCCTTTCGAGCCCAGATTTACGGTGACAATTCCATCCAAATCCTGCGTCGCGGAGGGCATGAACACGCCGTCGCATTTTTTCAGAGCGGCCAGCACTTCCGGACGCCTAACGAGTTGCGGAATGTGTGGCGAACCAATCTCTTCTTCGCCTTCCGCCACCATCACAAGGTTGACCGGCATCTTCTTACCAGCGCCACGAATCGCGTGTAGCGCTGCGAGAAACGCTGCTTCCGGTCCTTTTTGGTTCACGGCACCGCGACCAATCACGACCTTTCCCAAAGGCGGTTTGTCAACGATTCGCGCTTCCGTCGGTGGCGACGACCACTCCGCCGGATCAAACTGTTTCACGTCGTACATGAAATAAAGCCCGACCGTTTTCGGCGCGCCCGCATCGAGTGTCGCGAACACGCCCGGCTTCCCATCCGTGTTAATCACAGTCGCCTGCTGAAACCCCGCATCGCGCGCCAGCTTCGCCATGTACTCCGCGCCTTCGGGATAACCGCGATTCTCCGCCGCGATCGAGACCTGGCCAATCCAATCCTGCAATCGTTTCACCGCCTCATCATGGCGTTTGGTAACTTCGGATTTGATCGAACTCAGATCGTCCTCGGCTCCGTAGAATCGAGAGGATGTCGCCACGATTACGACGACAACGAGGATGAGTGGACAACGAAGAAGAATTTTCATGACTGTTACTTCTGCCCGGTAATTGCCTCGCGGCAAGTGCTTAGAGAGGCGCTCGAGCTACTCTCCATTTCGCTTTTCGGCTGGCATTACAACGCCAAACTCTCCTGTTTCGGAGCGGAAGCCACATCGGTGAGGCCCCGGAACTTCTTCACCAGGTCATCAAGTTTAGCGACATAGTAATCGACGTTTTCGTCGCGGTTTTCGGGATCGAATTCGCCCGCCGGTTTGGCAGCTTCGTACGCCGGGACCTTTTTTGGAGTTGCTTTGATGTAGTAACTGATCTGGTCGCCCGGCTTGTAATTGCGGCCGCTGGCGAGAGCGAGTTCGTAGGCAGCGGCCCGATTGCGCGCGGAGCCAGCGATCTTGGCGCGATATTTATCAAGCGAATCCTGCAGCGTGTCGGTCTTCATCAACATGTCGATTTTCCATTCGCGGTTCCGGATTCGTTTCTCAAATTCATTCCGCCGATCAGCGATTGCTTCTGGTTTTCCTTCCATGATGAGCTTGATCATTTCCTCCAGGAACACGCGCTGGAATTTCTCCAGTCCGCGCGATTTAAGGGCGCCGCCCTTGATGACCACCTCACCATCCTTGGTAAGGAGTGCGTAATTCTTCGCCTTGTAGCTGAACATGGCATCGAATTGTTCGTCGAAATCTATTTCGATTCCCTCGGGCAATTCTTTCGCTAAACCTTTCTGTAATTCTGCAATCTCTTCTGTAGTGGCAGCCGCGTCGGCTGCATGGGATTTACGCTTTGCAGGCGACACGGTCCGAGCCGGACTGGCATTTGCCTCCACAGAAGAAGGCGGAACGAAATAGATTCCGTCAGTATCGACTTCGATGACCTTCGCGCCGTGCGCGCCTAACCAGTCGATCATCTTCTTGAGCAAATCGCGCCCGATCTGCGTCACGCGCGACGCGGCATCGAAGTCGGCGAAATGCCCCTGCGCGAACCCGAGATAGCCATAAAAACTGTTGAGCAGAATCTTGAATGTGTTGTGCAGCGCCTGCAGATGATGCTGCTTCGCGGGATCTTTCTCCGCGCGCATTTCTGACTTCGCCTCCAGTCGAAACGTGCGCAGATCAGTCAATAAATGCCGGAAGATTTGCAACTGATCGGTCACAGGAAAACAATCGAATTTCAACATGATCGACGGATAGAGCGAAGCGACGTCGCAATGCCAGACGTTGTGCGCAACTCCGGTAAAGAAGATGTCCGTGTAACCGCCTTCGAACGCACGGACCATCGGCAACTCCGGAATGGAATGACGCTGCCGGAAATATTCGCGTAGAAACAGCGCATTGATCCGCGTGGCGTTACCGCGGACGATCACATCCTGATAATTGTACGGAAAAATTTGCGCCTGGATGAAGTAACTCGCGCTTAACAGTTCCGATAAGGCCCGTGTCTCGCGAACACCGCACATTGCGCGCCGTCGAAATGCTTCCGAATTCTCCAGGTACGCACGCTGCAATTCCCTGCCCGTAAGCGCGGAAATTTCGTCATTGTCGCAAAGATCAAAATGCCGGGCGACATCGGTCCGCTCGAAACCGGCAAGAGAACGCATGCCGACATCATAAAGTTGCGCGAGCAAAAAAGTATCGACGAAGTGGCGGCCACCGACCGTGAACTTTGGATAATCGATTGTTTTTTCCGCAATTTGGAGTCGCGATGGTCGCGAGCGTAGAAATCCATCGCTGCGCCCCCAGTCCAGTTTCGTCTTTGTCTTCTTCGCCCGTGAGACCAGATACGGGAGATCGAAACGAAACAAGTCGTGGCCTTCGATGACGTCCGGATCGCGCTCCTTGATGATCGCGGTCAGATGCTTCAGTGTCGCGTGTTCGGATTCCTCGACATTTTTAGGATCGACAACCAATAACTCTTCCCAACCGGTATTATCCGAGAGTGCAATTCCCATGATGTGATCGTTGTAGCCGGGATTGGCGACCCCGGTGGCGGAGTCACCGACTCCGGCTACAGCGTCGAATGAGAGCACCTCGATCTGCAAGCGTTTCAGTTCTTCAAACGGCAGATCTTTGAACAACGTGCGACCCGTCGCGGTGAGGTAATGCTGCACCGGATCGGTCAAGGCCAAGAAATCACGCCCGGCGTTTTTGAGTCCGTTGCGCAAGGCGATGAGCTCTTTCCAGCTATCGACCGTGACCAGCCAGCCGTACTTGAGATTGCTCTGAAGCTTTTCGGATTCGATGCCAAGGTCCACAACATCCGAGTCGCACCAGACAAATGGGTGGAAAGGCTCAACGTCGGCAACGGTCGATCCGTCCTGTTCCCGTCGATAAACCTTAACCGTTCCAGTCTCGCCGAGTTCGATTGCTACGATGCGTGGCGTTGGATCAGCGCCAAAGAGCAGCGTGTTCCTCTCGAATTCCATGAGTCATCCAACTTTCTGTCATTTCGAGCGAAGTCGAGAAAATCTCTTACGTCATTGCGTGGAACAGGAATTCAGAGATGCTTCGACTTCGCTCAGCATGACAAAATGAAGACCGTTTCGCCGTCGATCGTATTCCTTTCGATTTTCCTGCCGGCGCTTGCACTCGCGCAGCAAACGCCGCAATCGCAGGCTGATGCGGAGCTGCCCTCGTTGCTCCGGATTTACAAGGACATTCACACTCACCCGGAATTATCCGGACACGAGGAGCGCACTGCATCTCTCATCGCAAAAGAATTGGGCACGGCGGGCTGCCAGGTCACCGAACATCTCGGCAAATATGAGAACTCCAAACTCAGAGGTTACGGCGTGGTAGGCGTGATGAAGAATGGTGACGGGCCCACCGTGCTCGTACGCACGGATATGGATGCGCTGCCAGTGGAGGAAGAAACTGGCTTGCCGTACGCCAGCAAGGCGCTCGCGAAAAACGATGAAGGCAAGGATGTGCATGTGATGCACGCCTGCGGACACGACGCACACATGGCCGCCTTCATTGGGACGGCGCGCGCTCTCGCAAAGCTGAAGGATCAATGGCACGGTACGATCTTGTTTGTGGCGCAACCCGCGGAGGAACTGGGCAACGGCGCGCGCGCGTTGCTCAAAGACGGTCTTTATGAAAAATTCGGTAAACCGAACTTCGCGCTCGGTTTTCACGATAAGGCCGATTTGGAAACCGGCCGCATCGGTGTCACTGAAGGTTACACGTACGCAAACGTCGATTCAGTCGATGTCACCGTCCGAGGCGTGGGCGGACACGGCGCGTATCCGCACAAGACGAAGGACCCAATCGTACTCGCAGCGGAAATGATTAACGACTGGCAAACCATCGCAAGCCGGGAAAATAATCCGCTCGACCCGATTGTTATTACGGTTGGCTCGATTCACGGCGGAACGAAGCACAACATCATTCCGGACGAGGTGAAAATGCAGTTGACCGTGCGCACCTACAAACCTGAGACGCGCGAGCGCGTGTTGGCCGCGATTGAGAGGATCGCCAGGGGGATCGCTGCCGCAGGCGGAGTCCCGTCCGATCGCGCGCCGGTTGTCAGCGTATCCAAAGACCAATTTTGCCCGGCGACCTACAATAATCCCGAGTTGACGAAGCGGTTGGTCACCGTTTGGAAGAACTCGTTAGGCAACGAAAACGTGGAAATCGTCGATCCAACGATGGGCGGCGAAGATTTTTCCGAATACAGCTTGCCGGATCATTCCATTCCCGCGGTTGATTTCCACATCGGCGCAGTCGAGCCGGCGAAGATCGCGGAGTACAAGCAGGCGGGAAAAGAGTTGCCAAGCCTGCATTCCAGCAAGTTCGCGCCCGTTCCCGAACCAACGATCCGTGTTGGAATTGTCGGAATAACGAGCGCCGTACTCGAATTAATGAAGAAGTAAAACTGTAGTGGCCGGCGTGTCGCCGGCAGGCGAAGGATTTGCAGCCGACACGGCTGCCTCCACAGTTAAATCACTTCACCTTGATTTTCTTCCGCAGATAAGTAGGCACGTCGAGGTCTTCGCCTTCGACTATCGTCGGCTCGCTTTTTTCAAAGCGACCGCGGTTGACCGGTTCGAACTGCAAAACTTCCTGTTTAGCCTGCATGGATTTTTCAGCAGACACTTTTTCCTCTTTTGCGGGGGCCGGCTTTCTTCGTGGCGTGCTCACAGGTGGCTCAGGCGTGCCCAAAACCTCGAACGCGCTGGAGACTGATTCGACAGGCGGCACGGGCACGTTTTCGACCTCGGTAAGCTCAGGCTCTTCACTGGGAGTCGTCTCCGCCGGCTGAAAATCCTCAATCGGCACCGGTTCGGGCTCGACCTCTATCTTCGGCGGACTCTGGTCAAGCTGCTCCAACGCTGGCGACACTGGCGGCGAATTGCTCAACGGAGGCTGAGTTTGTGACAAATCCGCGGCCGCTGTAAACGAACTGATGATTGTAACGCTTAAACGATCCCCCAATCGTCCGTCCACAGCAGTGCCGAAAAGAATCTGCGTTTCATCGCTGACATGGCGATCGAGTTCCTTCATGACGATTTCGACTTCCGACAAGGTCATACCCGGCCCGCCTGCCACCTGGACCAGAACCCTAGCGGCGTCCGCCAGCGTGCGACCTCGATCCATCAATGGACTCTTGAGCGCCTGCGCGAGTGCGTCGTGCGCCCGATTGTCCGAATCGGATTCCCCAAAACCGAAAAGGCAGCGCCCGTTGGGGCTGCGCAAGGCAGCAACCAAATCATCAAAGCCAATGCGAATGAGTCCGGGTCGCTGAACCAGATTCACAATCGAACGGATGCTCTGACTGATGGTCGTATCCGCCTTGGAAAACGCCTGATGAATGCCTGCGTGCGGCCCAACCATGTCGCCCATCTGATCGTTCTCAAAGCAAACCACTGCGTTGGCAATCTCATTGAGCCGGGCCAGAGCTTCGCGCGACTGGGCGTTGCGGCGCCTGCCTTCGAACGCAAACGGCAGCGTTGCGAATGCAAGCACCAATGCTCCCGCCTCGCGAGCGAGATGCGCGACATACGGCGCCGCACCCGAACCCGTGCCTCCACCCAGCCCAGTGCAGATGAAGATCATTCTCGCCCCAGTCAATGCCTCGCGAATTTCCTCTGTCGACTCGTAAGCGGCCTGATAGCCAACCTCAGGGTCGCCACCTGCGCCCAACCCACGGGTGACTGTCCGACCGAGTTGAACTTTGTGGGCAGCAACGGAACTCGCCAGCGATTGCACGTCGGTATTGACGGCTAGAACCTCTGCTCCTTCCAAGCCGTCGAGCACAATTCGGTCGAGCACATTCAGACCGGCGCCACCAACACTGACAATTTTGATTGAAATAAATTCCTCCGCGCGCTCAGGGAGACTGTAGTTTTTGCTGAGTTGAATCATATTAATCTTCCTATCCCATTTCTACACGTGTCATTCCGAGCGAAGCGAGGAACCTCGCAATAACCGGAAAGATCACACTAACCAAACACGACGCTGCTCTCGATTCATGGTAACGCGAGTCGAACCACGCAATCCCCAAGCGCATTTGTGACGTCCCTCGCTGTCTGTGCAGCTCGGGATGACCGATTGAGAGCGCGTTCAATTTCTTCATCGCCTTCCGCTAAAAATTCTTCCGAGGATGCGTCCGATTCCTCGCGCCGGTCGGTCTGTTTGCACGGCTTGGGCATATTTGATCAGCCCGATTGCTGTCGAAAACTGCGGGTTCTCTACCGCAGCAGTTACACCTGATGTTGTTTGAGCATGCGCAACGTTCGCGGGCATTTCGAAAATCTCTTCTGCGAGATTATCGATGCCATTGAGCAGGCTGCACCCGCCCGTGATGAAAATACCACCGCCGAGGTAATTGATGAATGGTTCTTCATCGAGCCTTCGTTTGAGCAGCTCAAGAGTTTCGCGCAGGCGCAAATGGATGATCGTGTTCAAGGTCTCCCGCTCGATCTCCTTTCCCGCGAAACCGGAATCGTCCTTTAGCAAAATCATTTCGCCTGGGAAGCAGTTGCCAAGCACACAACTTCCTTCCTCGATTTTGAGTTTCTCCGAGCGCGCCATTGGGATGCGCAATCCCATGGAGATGTCGTTAGTGATATGATCACCGCCGATTGGAATGCACCCGCTCTGCTTCACCGCGCCGTCCGCGTACAAAATATAGTCAGTCGTCCCCCCGCCGATATCGAGCACCAGCGCTCCGAGATCTTTCTGGTGTTGGGTGAGGACTACCTGGGCAGAAGCCAGCCCGCCAAAAACGACATCCTCAACGTCGAGCGGCAATTCTTTCACGCACCGGATCGTGTTCTGGATGCGCGTCCGGACACCGTGAATAATGTGGAAATCGGCTTCTAATCTTTGGCCGAGCATCCCGACTGGATTCAGCACACCGTCCTGTCCATCGACGTGGTAATGCTGAATAATGGAATGAAGGAATGCGTTTTGCGCAGGAATGCTCACCTCGCGCGCATTGATTTTTACGTCTTCGACATCCTGCTCATCGATTTCATCGCGGTCCTCGGGCAGCATGACGCATCCGCGGTTGTTGAAGCTTTGAAGGTGCGACCCGCCAACGGCGACATAAACGCTCCGGATCATAACGTCGCTTTTCTGTTCGGCATCGACCACCGCTTCGTGCACGCATTTCATTGCCGTTTCAAAATCAACGATCTCGCCCTTGCGCACACCGCGCGATGGTGTCTGGCCGACACCGAGAATTTTTACGGTGCCATCGGGCCGACTCTCGCCGACAACAACACAGATTTTGGAGGTTCCAATCTCAAGACCAATCATCAAATTATTGCTCGCCATTGTGTTAATCCGTTCTCTGTCGCTGAGTGGGAATTGCTTTGGGGGGTGGTTTTGAACTGGTGCGCGCCTTGGACGGCCGTGACGCGGTCTGTTGTCCTCCAGCGCCCTGATGAGGGCGGGTTTCGGAAGGAAGCACCGGGATCGCCTTCAAAATCCGCGGTTCTACAGCAGGCTCGATGGTATCGTTAATGACTGCGACCGCCCTCGGCGCGAAAGTCACCGGGATGTTTCGTTGCACAAGGAGGTTTAACGTCGCCAGTTCCTGTTTTGAATCGTCACAATAAACAAGAAATTGTTCCAGGCGGCGCAATTGCGTTTCCAGATCGTTATAGCCGAACGTCACGCGGCTATGATTCTTGTCGGTCACCAGAAGCCGATAACTTTCGGAAACATCGATCTCGCGAATCTGAAAGCGCATCTGCAAAAAACTGCGCGAACTCAAACGCAGAAGCTCCAGCGCGGTCTTTGCGCCGGATGATTCGACGACTTTGCCTACCTCGAGCGATTCGCTCGAACATCCCAGAATGACCGGTAATCCGAGATATTCGGGCAACAACTTCTTTTCTTTCATCAAAACACCTCGCGCGTCCACCAGAAAAGCAGACTCGGATGCAAATGGATCGGAAATTTCCTTCTCGCTCGTGATCCAGGCGATCGGCTTTCGTTCCACCACACGAATATCAATCTCCGAAGGCAACGTTCGCATCACCTGCACCTCATCGGTCTGAGGCAGCTGCTGTATGAGATCGTGAACGCGAGCCAGATTTACGCGGAAAATGTTTTCGCCTTCATGCAGATCGGCGGCGTTCAGAATCTGCTCGCGCTGCAAGGTTCCGTCCGTCTGCAATTCAATTGTCTTCAGTTGATAATCCGGATTCTCAAAAAAGAGACGTCTTGCGGCTTCACGCGTTCCCGCATAGATCGCGGCGCACAGTGCGGCGAGCAATACCACTCGGGAGAGAACCGCCAGCACTCGTCGCGCGCGATGCTGTGCGGCCCTGCGGGAACGTACTTTCACGTCTAGCAAGTGCTGCTGGCGGCGCTGGCGCACGTTGGAGACTCGCCGATTGCGCGATTGGGGGCGCCTTTGCGCGGGTCTCATCTCCGGCTCCTTTCTGCTCTGGTGCGAGAAAGCGCGATGATCCGCGTGCAAAGATCGAGGTAATTGATACCGGCAGCCGCAGCAGCTTCGGGCAACAAGCTCGCCTCCGTCATTCCGGGAATCGTGTTGACCTCGAGCACGACTGCTTCGCCCGAATCGGGAAGCAGCACGTCAACACGACCGTAAACAACCAGGCCGAGGGCGCGAAACGCATGCAGCGCCTGTTCCTGAATTTGTTTCGTCTTATCCGGATCGATCGCTGCCGGGCAAACATGCTCGGCACCGCCGCCAGCCTGCGGATTCAGAAACGGGTACTTGTTGTTGAAGTCGTAAAAACCGCCCTTTGGAATTATTTCAAGAATCGGCAGCGCTTGATCACCAAGAACACCTATCGTCAACTCGCGGCCCGACACAAATTTTTCGATCAACAATTTCTGATCGTACTTGCCGGCCTCGGCCATTGCCGAATCAAGTTCGCTCGCGTTTTTTACAATCACCACGCCAACGGTAGAACCTTGTCTCGCCGGCTTTACTACCAGCGGAACCGAGATCGTTGGGCGCTGGCCGACTTCGATGACTTCCCATTCCGGGGTGACGACATCGTGCTCGCGAAATTTTTCTTTCGACAAAATTTTGTCGAATGCCGCCCGGCTTGCCTCAACACCGTCACCGGTGTAAGGCACTCCGCGCTCCTCCAGTATTTGCTGGAGCTGACCGTCTTCGCCGAAGGTGCCGTGAATGGTGACGAAGGCAAGGTCGACATCTTTCGGAAGCGCGAACTTTTCGTCACGAACATCGACATCGACGACTTCTGCACCTAAGGAGCGAAGAGCTTTAGAAACGCCGCGACCAGTCGCCAGCGACACATCGCGCTCAGACCCAGGCCCGCCCATTAACACCGCAATTTTTTTCGGTAAACTTTTATCCGTTGCCATCGTCACCCCGGCTCTCCCACGATTTGCACTTCGGTCTCCAGCTCGATTCCGCGCTTGGCCAAAGCAGTCGCCTTGATCTTTTCGATTAATTCCAGCATATCGGCCGCTGTCGCGCCGCCGTCATTGACAATAAAATTCCCGTGCACCTCGGAAACGCGCGCTTTTCCGACGTGCGCATTCTTCAATCCCAACTCGTCAACCAGCTTCCCCGCAGGACATGAGTCGGGATTTTTGAAAATGCAGCCTGCGCTTTTCGCCGCTGGTTGCGACGTGCGCCGTTTCTCCTGCGACGCTTCCAGTTTGCGCACGATTTCTTCGAGCGGCGCAGGCTGGCCGCGAAAAACGGCGGACACCGCAAAATTTTTCTCCAGCAACGGGAAGTCCCGATAATGCACTTCCAGTTCGTCACGTGACTTTGTGTGCGCCTCGCCATTGGCATCGAGATAGCGAACGCGCACGACGTTCTCAAAAGTTTGGGCCCCCATTGCCCCGGCGTTCATGCGCAAGCCGCCGCCAACCGCGCCGGGAATTCCTTCCATCCACTCCATTCCTCCAATCCCGGCCGCCTTTCCCGCGTACGCCACTTCTTTCAATTTCGCCCCCACTCCTGCGGTGATCTCGACACCGTCGATCTCGATCTTGTCGAAATCGCCACCGCACGGATGAACCACCACGCCGCGAACGCCGCCATCGCGAACGAGAAGATTCGATCCGCGACCCATCACGAAGAGCGGAAGATTTTCGTCCCCGCAAAACCGGATCAACTCGGCAAAGGCCTTCTCGGTTCGCGGCTCAACCCAGAATTGCGCCGGGCCGCCTACTCGCAGAGTCGTATGCTTCGAGAGCGGCTCATAGAGACGTACATCGCCGCCTTCGCCCACGAGCTCCTTCAACTTTTCCGCAATAACCAGGTCGGCAGCGAGGGCGGATAATTGCTCGTGAATATTTCCTGCGCCGAGACTCAGAACAAGGTCGCCGGACTCAAGCATGTTCCCTACGGCACGGTGCACCCATTCCAAGCGCGGCTGGTAACTGACGCCCCGATGGCCGTGTCCAACGATCTCGTCAGCGATGATTTGTCCGGTCACTCCCGGAATCGGCGCTTCACTCGATCCGTAGACATCGGTCACGACTACGCGGTCCGCATCGTCGAACGCGCGACCAAATTCCTTTCGCAACGCTTTGGTGCGCGAATAACGATGCGGCTGAAACATGGTGAGCACGCGCTTGCGGCCAACCGATCTTGCCGCCTTGAGCGTGGCGCGGATTTCCGTCGGGTGATGCCCGTAATCGTCCACCAAAAGAAAACGCGGACTGTCGTACTTGATCTCGAACCGGCGGCGCGCGTGCTCGAACTTGGCCAGCGATTTCGCGATTTTTTCAAACGCAATACCGAGCTCTGAGGCGAGCGCGATCACCCCCAGCGCATTGTGAACGTTGTGTTGTCCGGGCACATTCAAGACAGCTTCGCCAAGATCTTGTCCCCGATGATCAACCCGGAACGTCGAAGCGAAGCCCGTCAGCCGAATGTCTACTGCGCGATAATCGGCTTCGTCGGCGAAACCGTACGAAATTCCGCGTGCCAAAGATCGACATACCCGGGCGGCATTTTTGTCGTCGAGGTTATAAAAAACTGTGCCGGCGGTCTGAGTGATCAGTTGCGCGAAAACCTTTTCAATCGCGTCGAGATCGGCATAAAAATCCAGGTGCTCTTCCTCGATATTTAGAATCAACGTGTGCTCGGGTCGAAAGAGCGCGACTGTGCCGTCGCTTTCATCCCCCTCGGCAACGAAATACTGGCCGCGTGAATCCCAGTGTGCATTCGTTCCCAGAACCGGAATCTCTGCGCCGACGTAATGGCACGGATGCAGTCCTCCTTCGCGCAAGACGTGGGCCGTCATTGCTGAGGTTGTCGTTTTGCCGTGCATTCCGGCGATAACGATGCCGCGTTTGCTCCGCATGATTGCGGCCAACGCCTCCGCCCGGCGTACGATCGGTTTTCCGTAGTTGCGCGCGCTGACAAGAATTGGATTGTCGTTCTTGATTGCCGAAGAAAAGACAATCAGATCAGCGGTGCCCGCCTCTTCCGGTCGGTGCTGCTCACGAAAACGCAGACCGAGCCGCTGCAATCGATCTGTTTCCGTCGTACTGACCTTGTCCGAGCCGCTGACCGTGTGGCCGAGTTCGATTAAAAGGGCAGCGATACCGCTCATGCCGCTGCCCGCGACGCCGACAAGATGAACCCGATGATGCTCACGTGTCAGAAATCCGGGCAGATCAAGCGGCACAGCGCGCTCGCTCTTAGCCGCGGGGCCGGTCCACGGCGGAGGCTGCTCAGGTGCGCTGCGTTCTTCAGAGACGGGCTTCATGAGTGGTGTATCTCTCCATCGTCGTGACGACGCGCCCGGCCGCGTCCTTCGGCGCGAGGCGCGAGGAATTCGCAGCCATCTGTCGAATCCGTTCCCGATCCTCGATCAACTCGCGAATTTTGCGCGCGAGTAACTCGCCCGAGACGTCCGACTCCTTGAGGAGAATCGCTGCCTGAACACGAGCATAGATCTCCGCGTTGCGGGTTTGATGATCGTCGGTCGCATATGGAAATGGAATCAGGATGCCCGGCAATGAAAAGGCGGCGAACTCCGCGAGACTGGCAGCGCCTGCTCGCGCAACAACGAGATCGGCGGCGCTATAAGCTTCCTCCATTCGATGATGGAAAGCAGCGACGTGGGCGGGAATATTTTCGCGCCGATAATTGTCTGCAACCAAACGTTCATCGCGCGCGCCGGAAAGGTGAATTACTTGCAGCCGAGCCCCGCGCAAAAGCGGCAGCGCTTTAATCATCGCCTGATTAATTCCGCTCGCACCCTGGCTGCCTCCCATGACAAGCAGCGTTGGGACGTCCTCGCGGAGCCCGAGTTTTTGACGCGCCACCGGTTGATCCAAATGAACCAGCTCGGTCCGGACTGGAGTGCCTGTAACTTCCGTGTTGGTTTTTGGAAAAAAAGGCGCGCATTCTTTAAAGCCGAGCATGACCGTGCGCACTATCCGCGCTGTCAAACGGTTCGCTTTTCCGGGGACGGCGTTTGATTCGTGAATAAAAGTGGGAATGCCACGTATCCGGCCCGCTAATACCGGCGCGGTGGAAGTGAACCCGCCCATCCCCAGGACGACCTGAGGTTTGAATGTCCTATAGATGGATCGGCAAAGCGCCAGGCTTTCGTAAAAACGGCGAAGGAAACCAAAAAACGCCGGAGAAAATGGCGACGGCAGTCCCACGGTGGGCAATTTTTCCACTCGAAAATTTCCGCGACCCGAGAGCGCCAAAGCGTCAATATCTTTCTCAGAAACTAACAGCATCACTTCGTGGCCGCGGTCGCGCAGCACTTCTGCCACGGCGATTCCGGGAAAAAGATGTCCGCCAGTTCCTCCGCATGCGATCACTGCATTCATAAGATCTGATCCTTCCTCCGACTCATACGACTTATACAATCCATTAAATTCATCGACGCTAAATACGTGGCGTTACTCGAACCCGCATGGCCACAGGTTTCTTGTGCCGCGGCTCAAGAATGCCCTGCCGATAAATGTTCAGTAATAAACCGATGCCGAACATGCATGCGACCAGGTTCGAACCACCATAACTAATGAACGGCAGCGGCAATCCTTTGTTGGGCAGGAGCGATGTGGTCACACCGATGTTGACTGCGGCTTGCAGAGCCAGCAGCGAAACCACACCACAGCCGAGGAGCAGACCGAACCGGTCCTTGGCGTGCAGCGCGATCATGATGCCGCAAACAATGATGACCAGAAACAAAAGAATCACGAGCAGACTGAACCGCAGACCGAGCTCTTCGCCAATAATTGGAAAAATGAAATCCGTGTGCGCGTACGGCAGATAGAGCATTTTTTGGCGACCATTGCCCAGGCCGAGTCCTTCCATTCCGCCGCTGCCCCAGGCGATCAATGCCTGCATTTGCTGCAAGCCAGCGTCGTCCTTGTAGTTCTGCGGATGAAGAAAAGCGGCGAGCCGTCCCATGCGTTCGGAGATTCGGCTGGCAACGATCAGAAGCGTGCCTAGGCCGGCGAACGATATCATCCCGAGCCATAATGGATTCGCTCCGGCAACAAACATGACGACGAACGCGGTTGTTCCCAGCAGAGCTGTCGTTCCCAGATCGACTTCTCCCAGAACAAGTCCCGCCGGGATGCTAATGATTGCAAGCGGCAGAATAAGTCCGTAGAGGACATTGCTCCCTGCTTCTTCGCGTCGGGCAAACCAGGCCGCGAGGAAAACGATTGCCGCCAGCTTCGCCAGTTCCGAGGGCTGAAAAGCTACCGGACCGAGGCCGATCCAGCGGCGCGATCCGTTAAGGCGCATCCCGATATGCGGAAAATAGCAGAGCGACAATGCGACGAGCGCCAGCGCAAACCACAGCCACCAGGTGCGCTGCCAAAAGTGATAATCCATCAGCGCCGCAAGGATGCAGACTGCAAGCCCAACCCCGAACCAAATCGCCTGCCGTTTGATGAAAAAATAAACGTCTCCATGACTGTCGCGCGCAAACGCGCTCGTGCTAAAGAGCATGACAATCCCGATAACGAGAAGCCCCAGCACAGCGAGAAAAAGGATATAGGCGCTCTTACGATGCATGGTTATGTGGAGCGCGCTTGTTGCCTGGCGTGGCGTACTTCATTTTTCTTCTCTTTGGAGTTCACTGCTTTTCCGCTCGTCGCTTTTGGTTTTGTGGTCTTGGGAATTAACAGCTTTTGGCCAATCCGTAATTTGCGCGGATCCTCGATATGGTTGAGCGCCATCAAATCGTCGTAAGGGACCTTTAGTTTTTTTGCGATCGTCACCGGATTATCGCCCTTTTTCACGACGTACGTTTTTCCAGAAGACACCGGCTTGCTCGCCGTAGCCTCCTGCCTCGTCGCAGCCTTGTGCGAAGGCCGATTGGCGATGGCGGGCGCGTTCGCGTGGTCGTCTTTTGAAGATAATTTCGAAGGCGAATGTGAAGGTTTCGGATCGTTGCGGGGCGCGTTCTCTTTTTGCGCTGCTACAGTTTGGGGCTTGGCGCCATCGGTGTGAACTGCGGCATCCACCGTCGCGGACGGTTTGGGTTCCGCGCTTGTCGAAGATGCCGGAACAAACGAACTCTCCCGGGTTTTGATCGCGTTAAATGCGATAATTCCCGAAACGGCCACTACGTGCAGAAGCAAAACAATCAGCAGCGCTCGCGATAATTTCATGTTCGGCTCCGGCATTTCTTCGAAGTCCATTCCGGTGGACGACGCCGAGGAGCGACGCGCAGTCGCCGCCCACAGTTTGTTATGTCTCAGGATGCGCGGGATTTTCATCGGTCGGTTTGAGGCAGAGCTTGCACGAGCGCACGAAATTGATCGCCTCGATCGACATAGCTTTTGAACATGTCGAAGGACGACGTGCCCGGGGAAAAAAGAACGATTTCTCCCGGTTTTGCGCTGGCATGTGCGCGCTCGACCGCGTCGGCGAGCGAGGTTGCGATTTCGGCTTTGACCGCCCCAGCCCAGGAGCGACTGATGCTCTCGGCCATTTCGCCGATCAAGATCGTCGATGTGACCTTCTCCTTCACGAGCGATCGAAGCGGATCAAAGCTAAACCCCTTGTCCTTGCCGCCGGCGATCAGGACGACAGGTTTGCTTTGCGCACGCAACGCTTTGTCCATTGCATCGAGGTTGGTCGCCTTGGAATCGTTCACATAGGCTACGCCGTTGACTTCGCGCACGAATTCGCAGCGATGCGGCCGCGGCTCATAAGCGGAGAGCGGTGGCACCATCTCCCGGAAGGACAATCCGCGCGCCATGCCGACGGCGAGGGTCGCCATCAAATTCTCGATGTTATGCAAGCCGCGCAGCTTCGTATCCGCCAATCGCAACACTGATTCGTCGCGGTAAAGAATCGCTCCCTGTGAGACTCGGAAGTCTCCACCGTTGGCATAAGCGCTAAAGGTGATCGTGCGGGCCCGGATATTCGGTATTTTTTCGATGGCATTCACCACAGCCACATCGGCGTCCGTTTGATTTTCAAAGATGCGCAGCTTGGCCGCGCGATATTCCGATACCGAGCGATAACGATCGAGATGGTCCGGGGCGAAGTTAAGCCAAAGGCTGATGGACGGATGAAAGGTGCGAATCGTTTCCAGTTGGAACGAGCTCACCTCGACCGTGAGCACGTCGTATGGCTGTTTCTCGCGTGCTACTTCGGAAAGCGGTTTCCCAATATTTCCGCAGGCGATCGTTCGCTGGCCACAAGCATTCAACATCTGAGCGAGCAATTCGGTCGTTGTCGTTTTGCCGTTCGTGCCGGTGACTGCGATCACGGGAATTTCGCAAGAGCGCCAACCCAATTCGAGCTCGCCGATGATGTCGATTTCGCGCGACGAGAAATTGCACACCAGCCGGGAAGCCGGATCGATGCCCGGACTTAAGACGGCCATTTGATAACTAGACGAGTCTTCATCCGCAGCCGCCCCGTAGATTACGCGGACATCCTGCGCTCGCAGATTGTCGATCGTCGATTTAAGTAAGTTCTTCTCCTCGGCGCTATCGAGCACTGTAACCTGCGCGCCTTCCGACCTGAGCAACAACGCCGCGGCGCTCCCACTCAACCCCGCACCAAGAACGGCAATATTCTGATTCTTGTAGCGCACGTTTTACCTCAGTTTCAGTGTTGCAAGACCAAGCAACGCAAAGATGATCGAGAGAATCCAAAACCGAACGATGACCGTGTTTTCCTTCCAGCCCGTCAACTCAAAGTGATGATGTAGCGGAGACATGACGAAAATCCGTTTGCCCGTCAGTTTGAAACTCATCACCTGCAAAATCACAGAAACGGCTTCGATCACGAAAACGCCGCCTACCACAACCAGGAGCAGCTCCTGCTTGCAACAGATCGCCACGACGCCAATCATGCCGCCGATAGACAGCGAGCCGGTGTCGCCCATAAAAACTTTCGCCGGAAAACAATTAAACCAGAGGAAGCCCAGACCCGCGCCGATCAGTGCGGAACAGACGACAGTCAGTTCCCCGGCAAATGGATAAAACGGGACCTGTAAATATTCGGCGATCCGGAAATTTCCAGCCGCATAAGAAAGTAGCGCATATGCAAATGCCACGGTGACGGTGCAACCAATGGCCAGTCCATCGAGCCCGTCGGTGAGATTGACGGCATTCGAGGAACCAACAATGACGAGGAGAAAAAATGCGAAGGTAAACCAGCCCATGTTCGCGATGACTGGTGATTTGACGAACGGCACATAGAGAGCACGGGCCTGCACTTCCAGCAGCGGACTGCTGAGAAAAACGGCCGTGACAATTAAGGCAAGAGCAATCTGAAAAACCAGTTTGATCCGGCCGCTGATGCCGTCGGATTTCTTCTTAGTCACCTTGAGATAATCATCAGCGAAACCGAGAGCACCGAGATAAATCATGCAAAACAGGACCAGCCAAACGAAACGATTATCGAGGCGCGCCCAGAGGAGGCAGGACACAAAAACGGAGCCAATAACCAGCACGCCACCCATGGTGGGCGTTCCTTGTTTACCACCGTGTAGTTCAGCTAGGCGATGAACTTCCGCCGCCCCCCGAATTGGTTGCCCCAATTTTAGCGCAATCAGTATTCGAATAATGAAATTCCCAAAGATCAAGGTGAGCAGGAACGCCGTCACGGCCGCCGCAATGGCTCGGAACGTGACATAAAGGAAAACGTTAAACCCGATGAACCGGTCGCTCAGGTGATGAAGGAAGTACATCATGGCGAATTGGCGGTTATGGATTGTGGATTGCGGAACGCTTCAATCACTTGCTCGGTGCGCGCCAGGCGACTGCCCTTGATGAGCACCAAGTCGCCGGGCGCGGCGATCTCTGCCAACAATTCAGCGGCCACAGCAGTTGAGGCCACGATAGAGCTGTTCTCAAGCCCGGCCTGTTTTGCCGCTCCTGCGATGGTCGCGGCCACATTTCCAATGGCAATCAGATGATCAACCTTTAACACAGCAGCAGTTTCGCCCACTTCGCGGTGCGCGCGCTCCGATTCGTCGCCCAATTCACGCATCTCGCCCAACACAGCGATCCGTTGCCCGTCCGCGTCCAGTTCGACTAATGTTCGCAATGCCGCCTTCATGGAATCGGGGTTTGCGTTGTAGCTGTCGTCGAGAAATTGCACACCGCGGATTTCCTTGACTTGCAAACGCGCTTTCGTGAGCGGAGCGCTGACCAGGCCGGCGGCGCATTCTTCCAGGGAAAGACCGAAGACACGACCGGCCGCTACGGCCAGCAGCGCGTTCTGCACCATATGCAACCCAGGCACAGGTAATTGGGCGCGGCAGCGATGAGCATCCTCGAGAATTGTAAAATCTGTCCCGCTTCCGCTCTGGTTGATCTCACTAGCGCGGATCGTGCCAGCAGTTGTGCCCGCTAAGATCACTTTGCCGCGTGCGCGAGTCGCGATTCCTTTCGTAAAGGGATCATCAGCGTTCAAGATGACCGTCCCGTCGGCGCCAGCGGCCTCTGCCAGCGCGCCTTTCTCCTCCGCGATTCTTTCGCGCGATCCCATGAATTCGATATGTGCGACACCAATGTTTGTGATGATGGCAACGTCCGGTGCTGCTATCCTCGCAAGCGCCGCAACCTCGCCGGGGTGATTCATTCCGATTTCCCAAACAGCGACTTCATCCTGTCCCGTGGCTTCCAGAATCGTTTGAGGCAAGCCCACATGATTATTGAAGTTCCCCTGTGTCTTCGTCACTCGAAGCCGCCGGGCAAGGACCGCCGCGGCGAAGTCTTTCGTGCTGGTTTTGCCGTTGCTTCCGGTAATTGCGACGACACGTAGTGGCAGTGACTTCCGGTAATTAGCAGCGAGCCGCTGATACGCCTGCAGTGTGTCTTTTGCGCGAATAAGCGCGAAGTTCTCGGGCACCTTTCCTTTCCAATTGGAATCAACCATTGCCGCTGCTGCGCCAGCAATCGCGGTAGCTTCTACAAAATTGTGCCCATCGAAATTCTCGCCGCGCAATGCGACGAATAGTTCGCCGCGTTTAATCGTACGCGAATCGGTGCTGACTTTATCGATTACAACAGTTCCGGTTCCGGATGCGAGCGAACCTCCGGCGAATTGCGCAATCTGAGAGAGCGAAAGCGGATTCATAACGTAAAAACTGGAGAGCGCACATCGCGTGCCGGCGAACTTCCAAACAAAAGCATCATGACGAAAACTCCATTGGATGATCTTCGATCGCACGTCGCGCGACTTGAATATCGTCGAACGGGACGGTGTGATCCGCGAACTCCTGGTAATTTTCGTGCCCCTTGCCCGCGATCAAAACAATGTCGTGCGGCCGTGCCAGTTTAATAGCGCGATTAATGGCCTGAGTCCGATCGACAACTTTTTCATAGTGAGTCGATCGGAATCCCTTTTCGATCTCGGTGACGATCGTGTCCGGATTCTCTTTGCGCGGATTATCCGAGGTAATAATGGCATAATCAGCATGGCGATCCACTATTTCGGCCATCAAAGGACGTTTCTGCCGGTCGCGATTGCCACCACAACCAAAAACCGCAATCAACCGATGCGGCTCGAGTTCGCGCAGGGTCTTGAGCACATTCCCCAAGGCGTCAGGGGTATGCGCGTAGTCTACGAAAACTTGAAATTGTCGCTTCGCTGGAACCAATTCCAGGCGTCCCGGTACTTGCGGCGACTTGCCAAGACTAAACACTGCGTCACGCAGATTAATCCCCAGAGCATTGGCGGCAGCCAGTGCCGCTACGGAGTTTGTAACATTAAAGCGACCAATCAGCGGGACGCGGACCAGATAACTTTTGCCGCGAGCGTCCAGTTGATAAGAAGTGCCGCTGGACTCAACGCGATAATTTGAAGCCCGGAAGTCCGCGCGCATCCCCATCCCGTAAGTGATGACCGCAACGCGTTTGTCGATTTTGTCGAGCAGTTGTTCGCCGTAACGGTCATCGACATTCACAATTGCGACGGGTTTGCGCTTTTTTTTCTGACTCCCAAGTCCCGTGAAGAGCTTCATCTTGGATTCGAAGTAGCTTTTCATGGTCCCGTGAAAATCGAGGTGGTCCTGCGTAAGGTTTGTAAACACGGCGACGTTCCATTCGAGTCCACGCGTGCGATCCTGCGCGAGCGCATGCGAAGAAACTTCCATCGCCGCTGCCTTACAACCCGCGTTGACGATCTGCGCCAATAGTTCTTGTAAATCGAGCGATTCTGGCGTCGTGCGAATGGCAGGCAACACCCGCTCACCGATCTCGTAGCGCACCGTTCCGATCAATCCACAACGCAAGCCGGCATTTTCGCAGATGTGCTTGACGAGAAAAGTAGTGGTGGTTTTGCCGTTCGTACCTGTGACCGCTGCCATTTTTAATTTGCGCTCCGGGTACCCGTAAAAGGTTGCTGCAAAATCAGCGAGCGCGGTCCGTGTGTTCTCGACAACCAGACAAGTTGCGCGCGGATTCTGTTCCTCGCGTTCGGCAACAATTACCGATGCGCCTTTTTCGATTGCCTGACCGATGAATTCGTGGCCATCGGATTTCTCACCGCGCAACGCCACGAACATGCCATTCCTTTGCACACGCCGCGAGTCATACGCGATGTTTTCCACCGTGCGATCAAGTGTGCCGATGACCTGGCGAACTGCAGTCGCGGAGAGGAGAGTCTTGAGCTGCATGAGGCTTTAACATGTCCGCAAAGGGACGGATTCGCAGCCGCGAACCATGGCGACGTGTTCAATGGTGCGAGGCATTGGTTAAGGCGATTCGTTCCGCCGGTCCAGGCTTGCGCATTCGCTCTGCCGGCGTTGTTTTTTCGACTCGCACTACGGGAATCGCTTTGCGAATCTCCTCATGCGGCTCAAGATCTAGATAGCGGGCCGCCTTCTCCGCTACTCGGGAAAAAATTGGTCCTGCAATGAGCCCGCCGTAGTTTAGCTCCGGTTTGCTTGTATGCGCATCATCGAGCACGACCAGACCGACAAACTCAGGATGGTCCGCCGGCAGATAGCCAGCGAAAGAGACAACATACTTCCCGTGCTCATATCCGCCTTTAGGATCAACTTTTTGCGCCGTTCCGGTCTTGCCCGCAATCGTAAAACCTGGAACGGCAGCGGCGGCAGCGGTGCCGCGATCGCTCACTACACCGCGCAGCGCATCACCGATCTCTCGGGCAGTTTCCGCAGAAATTACCTGACGCTGCACTACAGGGGAAAGCGAGCTGATGGTTTTTCCTTCCGGCGTGTTAATCGATTTTATGATGCGTGGCGTGACCAATTTGCCGCCGTTGGCAATCACCGCCATCGCCACCGTCATTTGTAGCGGCGTGACTCCGACCTCGTGCCCCATCGGAATACGCGTGATCGAGATCTTGCTCCACGCTTGGGGCGGCCGAATGAGTCCACTAATTTCACCCGGCAGCTCAATTCCAGTCCGCTCGCCAAAACCAAATCGACGTATGTATTCGTAGAACCGTTGTTCGCCCACGCTCAGTGCGAGCTTGGCTGCGCCGATATTGCTCGATTTAACCAGAATATCACGCACGCTCAGATACGAAAACGCGCGATGATCGTGCAGGGCAGCGCCGCCGAAAGTCCAGAGACCGTTCTCGCAAAAGATCGTCGAATCGGGGCGGAGCTTGCGTTCGTTGAGAGCGGCGGCGGCAGCAACGATCTTGAAGGTCGAGCCCGGCTCCATCATGTCGATGATGGCCCGGTTTTTCATTTCTTCAGGCTTCGCCTCGGAGCGAAGGTTTAAGTCGAAATCAGGCCGATTGGCCATTGCCAGGATTTCACCCGTCTGCGGCCGCATCAGAATAATCGTGGCTTTCTGAGGAGAATATTCCTCCATCGCGGCGTCGATCTCGTTCTCAACAATGTTCTGCAGACTAAGATCGACAGTCAGATGGACCTGATAGCCGTCGCGCTGCGGGCGCTCCTGTCCGCGATAAGGGACGATCTCCTGTCCGGCGCGGTTGTGTTCGATGAAGCGAAAACCGTCCTGCCCATGAAGATATTCCTCCATCGACGCTTCCACGCCCTGGATACCACGATGGTCGAAGTCGGTGAACCCAATGACATGGCAAAGCATCGAGCCATTCGGGTAAACCCGAGTGGCGTCGTGCTCGAAATAAATTCCGCGGAGATTAGCGGCACGAAGTTTTTCCCGTAGCGCCGCTGCCTGCGCCTCGGGCACTTCACGCTTCACGATGATATACCGGCGCTCGCTGCTTAACTTTTCCGCGACCTGCCCCGGCGAAAGCCCGAGTTCTTTGCTCACGAGATCGACGATCGCTTCCCGGTTGTTAAGATGCGTGGCGTCGGCCACTACTGTTTGAACAGGAATGTTATCCGCGAGGACTTCGCTATTCCCATCGAGGATCGTGCCGCGTTCCGCGTGGATGATTTGCTTATGAACGTGCTTTTCAGCGGCAAGACCGGCGTATTCATCGTGCTTGATTGCCTGCAGATGGATTAGACGGAATGAAAAAATGCTGAACAGCCCGATGAAAGCAGCGCACACCAGCACGCAACGGGTTCGGCTGTTTACATTCATTTTGCGTTGGAAGGATTGACTACAGGTTGGATCGCGTCGTCGTCCGCTGAGCGGGCCGGCATGGTAAGCCGCACAATGTTGGCTTCCGAAATCGGCACCATTTTCAAGTAGCCTTCTTTCAAGCGGCGCTGCAACGCAGAGCGCGAGGTCAAAGCCGCGGTTTGTGCGCTGGCTATGTCGTTTTGGGTGCGCAGAGTAGCGAGCTCATTCTCGACTGCCTTCCTGCGCTCGCCCAGATGATAGAGTTGCAGGGTCAAATAAACGTAACTTAACCCGGCCAGCGCCAGAAACGCCGTGATTACAATCCAGCGCGCCAGCGATGCCGCGTTTACCGTGTTGCAATTTCTTCGACGGGAGCGGTTCATTTAAGTTTTTTCGGCCACCCGCAATTTTGCGCTGCGTGACCTGGGGTTCATGCGTCGTTCCTCTTCGGTCGGCTCAACTGGTTTTGGCGTGATCAGTTTAAGATCGTAATCGGGGTTGCGTTGCGGCGCTGGCCACTCGGGCTTGTCCAGCCATTCGCGACTATGATCGCGAAAGAAATTCTTCACGATCCGGTCCTCCAGCGAATGAAAAGTGATCACCGCGATGCGCCCGCCGCGCTCAAGCCGTGCAGTTAGCGCTCGCAAGCCCTCTTCAAGTGCGCCAAGTTCGTCGTTCACTTCCATGCGCAGCGCTTGAAAGACCTGCGTGGCCGGATGATGACGGCCGTGACGACCGACGAGCTTCTCAATCGCTCGCGCCAGCGGCAGAGTTTCGCGAAACGGTGCACTCCTTCGCATCTTTACAATCAGGCTCGCAATGCGGCGCGCTGCCGGCTCCTCTCCCAACTCGCGAAACAACCGCGTCAATTGTTCCTCGCTGTACTCGTTTACGACGGCAGCGGCAGTCAATTGCGCGCGTGGATCCATGCGCATGTCGAGGGGACCATTTCGCATGAAGCTGAACCCGCGTTCCGAATTTTCGAGTTGCCTGGAAGAGACACCAACATCGAGAAGCGCGCCCCCGATCGTGCGAATGCCAAGGTCATCGAGAACGCTGATTGCGCACCGGAAATTCGCCTGTCGTACAGCAAGGCGTTCGCCGAAGCGCGCCAGCTGCTCACTGACGTGCCGGATAGCGTCAGGATCCCGATCCAGCGCCAGAACATTGGCCCCGCTCTCCAAAAACGCTTCAGTGTGGCCACCACCACCACATGTTGCATCGACAATCAGTGAACCTGGTTTCGGTTCGAGTAATTCCAATACTTCGCTCTCCAGCACTGGACGATGATATATGAATTCCTCCACTTCGGGTGCCTCCTCTTCGGCAGTAAACGGATCAACGGCCACCCACAAAGGCCGCTCAAACCAAAATGTGTTGATAACGTTTTGACCAAGCATCTGATTATAAGCCAATGACGTTTGCCACGTGCTGGTAAGTCGATGTTTCCTCCTCATGCGCCCGTTTCCAGCGTTGCAGATTCCAAATCTCAAAGCGCCCCCGGTTACCGACCAAGGCAACTTCATCTTTCAGTCCGATCTTCCGGCAAAGCTCTTCGGGCAAGACAAGACGTCCCTGGCGGTCCGCGCTCGCGTGCTGCGCGCGTGAATGCAGATGGCGCAAAAAAATCCGGCGGTCCCGCGCGGAAACGCCCTGATTTGTTTCTGCCGCGGAACTCATTCGCGCGAACTCCTTCGGCGACATGACGAGCAGAAATTGATCCGTCGCCTCCGGCAAAAGGATGAATTCTTCTGCCTTGTCCCGTCGCCAACGAGAAGGAATCGTGATTCGATTTTTCTCGTCGATGGAATGCCGGAACTCGCCGGCATAAAAACGTTCGGGTGGAGAATCGTTGTCCATGTATCGAGTGGAGAATTCATCCATTTTCCTCCACTTGACCCCACTTTTAACCACCTTCCCACCGCGTGGTCAATAAAAAATTTCAGGCCCGTTTGCGCCTGCTCACCTCAACCGTAAGCTCCTCGGATCATGAAATTTTTCCAAGCAAGCCTGACAGTGGCTTGTGTCTTTGTCGTCTGTGGCACCAAATTCGCATTGAGCCAATCGCCAGAACAAACTGGAAGTGACGCTGTGCGGGTTACCGTTTCAATGCACCCGGACGGTTCACGCACAGTTTACAAGTTCGATAATGCGCAGCACAAAGCCGTGGCAACGACCACCGACCCCGATGGCAAAGTCCGCGAGACGATTCGTTACGAATTGGATGACGCTGGGCGCTTTTCCAGCGGCGAAATTTCCGGCCGCGATGGCCGCCTTCGTTTCAAGAGCCATTACAAATACGATGATGCGGGCCATCTCTTGGAAGAGACTCAAAGTGCCGCAGACGGCACGCTTTTGCATAAGATCGTTTACAGTTACGACGCATCGGGCAAGCAGACCGGCTATTCGGTGTTCGACGCATCCGGCAAATTGGTAGGAGGCAAGAGCGCTGCCAACGTCCGTCCATCTTCTTCTCCTAAGGCTCGAGAGAAGAGCTCCCGATAAGAGTAACTGGAAGGCATTACATTGAGCGATCAGCCGCAGGGACATCGGGTTGTTGGCTTGCCACAGCCCGTAAAGAAGACTACAAAACCTGCGTGATTGATTACATCCAAAAGGGCGGCCTGTTAATGTGGCCAATTCTGGTGTGTAGCATCATCTCGATCGCGGTGTTTGCCGAGCGCCTGTTTTACTTTCACCGTGCAACGATTCACGTGGGCGAATTCTTAAAGGGGCTATCCAATCTGATTCGGCGACGCAATTTCGCAGAGGCACTCCATGAATCAGCCGGGACTCCAGGCCCGGTAGCCCGGGTGATTCATGCCGCAATCATTCGGCACGACGCACCTCGTGCAGAACTGCGCGACATCGTGCAAGAAGCCGCCCAACTCGAGGTCCCGAAGCTGGAACGGTTTCTCCCGGTGCTTGCTACGATAGCTTTCCTGGCGCCGTTGCTTGGGTTGCTCGGGACGGTCGCAGGAATGATCGATGCATTTGCCACGATCGCTTCAAGTGGCGGCTACGCCACGGTGACTGAGCTTTCCGGTGGCGTATATAAAAGCTTGCTGACGGCTGCAGCGGGCCTTGTTGTAGCTACTCCCACTTTCGTCGCTTACAGTTATCTTTCTTCCCGCGTGAATAACATGCTCCATGACATGGAGCGGGCAGGGATCGAAATTGTGCACATGTTGACTGAGAGCCGTCCCATCAGTGGGATCATCAGCTTTCAACAACCCAACGAGACTGCACGAGAGCTCGAAGCACGCCCGGATTTATAGCCGGAAAAGGAGAAGTTAAGAGAGTCAAAAAGGTTAAAAGAGTTAAAAAGTAGAGCGCTTGGTTACTGTTCTTTCAGAACCATTAGCATGTCTTTTTAACCTTTTAACTTTGTAACGTTTTTAACTTTTTAACGGTTTGTCACCTTCATGAAACTCGAGCGCACAATTAATTACAACTTCGCCTGGCTTGTGCTCGTGGCGCTGGTGAACGTCGCTTTCCTTTTGGTTTTTTTTCTGTTGCTGAGTTCCAATTTTATTTTGCAACAGGGGATTTCGGTTTCGATGCCGTTCTCTCGTTTTACGCTTGGCCCGCAAACTAACCAGCAAATCATCAGCATTACCGGCGGCGCAGTTCCAGCCATCTACTTCCGCGACCAGCGAGTCACCATGGAGCAACTGGGGCCCCTGCTGGATGCCGCCAAGCGCGAAGGCCAATCAATCATCATTAAGGCGGACCGCTCCACTTCTTACGAAACAGTCGCCGACGTAACAAATGCTGCTCTTGAACACGGCATCACATCGGTGGCACTTGCCGCTGCTTCGCCACGATGAATAATCTCAGTCCTGAGCTTGCGGCAGAACCGCTGCTCTTTAGCTGGGATTCACCTCGGCGTCGACGAGCGGCCTTCCTGGCTTTTCTGGCGCTTTCCTTATTGGCGCACGCGGTCTGCTTTTACATCTTTCAAGTGGTTTATCCACCTACGGTCACACTGTTGCCACCTCCTGCCCGCGTGGCTTTGATAACTCCTGCGTCTGAAGAAGGCCGCACGCTGCTTCGTTGGATCGACGCGGAAGATCCTGCGGTTGCTTTTACAACCCATCGTGCGCCGGAAGCAAGGCTGCGCGCTTTGCCGAAGGTTGAGCACGTGCCCTCCTATCATGCGATGGAACCAACTCTCAAGGAACTGCCGCGTTTCGAAGTCGATTCGCGCGCCCCGGATACTCAGCCCCCGGCGGCGGTACCGTTTGTGCGCCAGAAGAGCGCTTCCGCTGGCGCGCCGATCCCAACAGCTGTTTCGTTTTCAAACGAGCTCGATACTTTTGGGCCTGCGATATTTCCGGAGCTGAAGTTCGTGGCTTCGAACGGAGAAACGCCTGAAGCGATTCGTTTTCGGGTGGCTGTCAGCAGACTTGGAGAAATCAGATATTGTTTTCCTATGAACTCCTCGGGTGATCCAGGGCTGGACGAACAGGCCCGCCGCTATCTCACGCGTTGCCGTTTCTCTCGAAGCGACCTGGCTGGTGGGAAGCCTGACGCGTCCTTAACCTGGGGGATTGCAACAATCGCGTGGGGTAGCGACATTGCGCGCCCGCAGGCAAGCCAGCCAAGCAGAGCTATGCCGTGATTCGAGTTAGTCTCGCCGCCCTGGTTACGATTTATTTGCTGCTTTTTCTTGCGGCGGTTTTTCTCCTCTGGATAGTGGGAGAATGGAATCGCCGGCGGCGGGAGCGACGAGCTCTGCAGTATCGGCTGCGCTGTGTGATTTGCGCTTTCGAATTTGAAGATCGAACGGACGCCCTGCTTCCTCGCTGCCCGCGCTGTGGAAGTTTAAACGAACGATTTAGAATGGAGCCAATTTAATATGGGAATGTGGATAGGCCGGAATCGCAAAGCACGTGTGACCTACGGATTTGATGAAATCGCGCTGGTACCAGGGCGCGTGACGATCAATCCAAACGAAGTCGATATCACCTTTCGCTTGCCACGGAGGGAAGCGGAGCCGCTGGAAATGAAAATTCCCATCCTTGCCAGCGCCATGGACGGCGTGGTCGATGTCCGCTTCGCCGTGGCCATGAACAAATTGGGCGGACTGGCCGTTTTGAATCTCGAGGGAGTGCAGACGCGCTACAAAAATCCGCAGGAAGTACTGCAAAAAATTGTCGAAGCCGACAAATCCGAAATCACAGCGCTGCTGCAACGAATTTACCAGGAACCCGTCCAGGAAGATCTAATCGCGGCGCGTGTGCGTCAGATCAAAGACGGCGGTGTATTAGCCGCGGTTAGTTCCATTCCTCAACGCGCTGCCGAATTCGGCAAGATTGCCCAGGAAGCCGGCGCTGACGTATTCGTCGTGCAAAGCACGGTTTCAACTGTGCGACACATTTCGTCGGAGTACAAGTCGCTTGATTTGGAAAAGTTTTGCCGTGAGATGCGCATTCCTGTGATTGTCGGAAACACTGTTGGTTATGATGTGACCTTCGAGATTATGGAGTGTGGTCCGGCTGCGGTTTTAGTCGGTGTCGGGCCGGGAGCGGCTTGCACCTCACGCGGTGTGCTTGGACTTGGTGTTCCGCAGGTCACTGCGACCGTCGATTGCGCGGCAGCACGCGATGCTTACTTCAAGAAAACGTCACGCTACGTGCCAATCATCACTGATGGCGGAATGAGCCGAGGTGGGGACGTTTGCAAAGCACTCGCCTGCGGCGCGGACGCTGTCATGGTGGGCAGTGCATTTGCCAAAGCGGACGAAGCGCCTGGCCGTGGGTACCACTGGGGGATGGCCACGCCGCACGCCAATCTTCCGCGAGGGACGCGCATCAAGGTGGGCGCCACCGGCTCGCTGAAACAAATCCTGTTTGGTCCGGCAGAAGTTGACGATGGCAGCCAAAATCTGGTCGGTGCAATTACTACCTGCATGGGTAACGTTGGCGCTCGAAACATTGCCGAGTTTCAGCAAACGGAGATCATCATTGCGCCTTCTATCAAGACCGAAGGAAAGCTCTTTCAAACAGTTCAGAGCGTTGGAATGGGAACGAGCTAACGTTCTTAACCTTTCAACGCTTCACGCTTTAACCAATTCATCGCCATTATGACCGACCGTAGAGTAGTTATCACTGGCCTGGGCGTTCTCACGCCGGTCGGCAACGACGTGGAGACGTTCTGGTCCAATCTCAAGAACGGCGTCAGCGGTATTCACACAATCGACGCATTCGATACCACGGCTTACGACTGCAAAATCGGCGGGCAAGTTCGCAATTTCGACCCGAAGCTATTCTTCAAAAACCCAAAAGACGTTCGTCGCAGCGATCGATTTTCGCAGCTCGCGATGGCGGCGGCAAAAATGGCGCTTGCGGACAGCGGAATTGATATTGCGAACCTGAAACAGCGCGACCGGTTCGGCGTCCTCGTCAGCAGCGGAATCGGCGGGCTGAAAACCCTCCAGGATCAGCTAACAATCCTGTTGACCAAGGGACCCTCCCGGACTTCGCCGTTCACGATTCCAATGCTGCTCAGCAACATGGCCAGCGGCCTCATCTCGATGGAGTTCGACCTGCACGGGCCTAACATGTGTATCGTTACCGCCTGCGCGACATCAAACAACGCCATCGGCGAATCCTGGCGAATCATTAAATTTGGCGATGCCGATATTTTCCTCGCCGGCGGCTCAGAGGCGTCCGTCGTTGAGATTGGTCTCGCTGGATTTTCCGCAATGAAAGCGTTGAGCACGCGCAATGACGAACCCGAACGCGCGTCGCGACCGTTTGATCGCGACCGCGATGGTTTCGTTGTCAGCGAAGGTGCGGGAATCGTGGTAGTTGAGGAGCTGGAACATGCTAAGGCACGCGGCGCAAAAATTTACTGTGAAATCACAGGATACGGTCTTTCTGCCGACGCTTATCACATGACAGCCCCGCCGGCAGATGGCGAAGGCGCGGCGCGCGCCATGCAACTGGCGCTGGATCATGCGCGTCTATCGCCTGATCAAGTCGACTACATCAACGCGCATGCTACCTCGACCGATATCGGCGACATTTGCGAGACACGCGCAATCAAACAGGTGTTTGGAGAGCATGCCTACAAGGTCGCCATCAGCTCTACCAAATCGATGACCGGCCACTTGTTAGGCGGCGCCGGCGGCATCGAGATGGCGGCCTGCGCGCTCGCTATCCGCGATTCGGTCATTCCACCGACGATCAATCTGGAAAATCCGGGAAAAGAATGCGACCTCGATTACACTCCCAAGGTTGCGCGCGAAAAGAAAGTGCGTGTCGCTTTAAATAACTCATTCGGTTTCGGTGGCCACAATGCCACCCTCGTTGCGATCGCGTTCGAAAAATAACGTGGTGCCCAACCGGCGGGCGCGCCACACGTGGGGCAATCGCTTTGACTATTGGTCCCTCACCGGTCACTATTTACTCGCGAAAACCGTTGGAGTTCACTTCCGACACCACGCGGGCATAGCTTAATGGTAAAGTTCCAGCCTTCCAAGCTGGCCATGCGGGTTCGATTCCCGTTGCCCGCTCATTATCGTCCGTCCAGCTTTATTTGTGTGCGGCCGCTTGCTTGCGGTTACGGAGCCACACTACGTTTTTGCGTACTACGTGGCCTCCTTTTACAAGGGCGCGCGGTCTTCCGAGTTTTGGATCGAATACGCTAACATCGGCAGGGAGTGCTGCCAGAAATCCACAAAAATTTGCTACTCCATTGTATTTGAACGCTGCCTCGCGCACGGCTTTCGGCGTGAGCTGGCGTCGAGCAGCTGCTGTTCGTGAATCGCGCTCCTGAGCAGCGGAGAGTGACGAAGTTGATTCAGAATAGGGAAAAGGAGCAGGCGCCGGCAAGGGCGATGAGTCCGAATCAGGCGGCGGCGCCGGAACCTGCCCAGGTGTTTCATACGGATAGGGACCCGGGGTTTTGATGGTCGGGATCTCCGAGTCAACTCTTTCAGCAGGGAAAGCGACCAGGAACGCGAGCGCTCCAGCGATGCCAACAATTCCGATCAGCGTTACAGCACGTTGCCTTTTCATTTCGGCACAACGGCGACCTTGCACTGCTCGCATATCGCTCTTGCTACAACGGTCCAGGCGGGCATATGGTCTTGTCAGCTGCTGAATTAAGTGGAGCGCTAACGCATTAGGAAGCGTCGCGCCAAGGCGAGCATGCCGAGAGCCACACCGAGCAACATTACCGTAATGCCACCATCCGGAACCCCCGACACCGCGTGGGCCAAAAAGCGTCCATCCAGTGAGGTAGTGCCCGGGTGCCAGAAAGGGAATCGTTATTATTCCACTCAGATTACCGATGTACCAAACTTCGGAACCGTAGGCGTCGTAGGTCGCGAACAGGTACGTGTATAAACCACCGGTGCGAAGGTTTATCGTTCTGCCACCGCCGTTAAGGGCCTGAGCGGCGGTCGGCAAGGATTTAAAACCATGGTTTGAGCAAAAGTATACCTCGCCATTAGCGACGTCGATCGCGCCAAGAGCCATGCCAATCAAGTGACTCACGTAGGTTGCCTTGTTTTGATTATCTGTTTTTCTTTGTATGCCCGGGCAAAGAAAGCCCAGCTTGTAGGAGTCCCCGACACCAAGAGCAACGGCCTTCGCGTCGTGACTCGGCGCAAGCATCGCTCGCAAAAAGCCATGCAGAGCAGCAAAAATTTGTCTCTGGAAACTGCGTTTGATTGCATGGCGCGGCGTAAAAAAAGTGTAATCATGCAAAATGCTGCAAATGCCGTGCCAACAGAAAGCACTTTCCTCTACTACGATCATAACCATATTATTTACAGGATATTATGATCGAAGCAATTTCGAGAGACTGTGACTCCATCGGGGACGATGTTGTAAAGTGGTTCAGACGATTATGTGGCGGCTCAGCGAAACGCAGCGTAACGAACTTAACTCAAAGAGTTTACGCGATGAGTTTGTCGGGTAAGAATTTCCGACGATTCAATCTTTAGATTCCGTTGTTCGCTATTGGTCTAGTGCAATTAGCTGGCGGTTCCGCCAGGCGAAGCCAAGAGCCGAATAAATCGTCAGCCCTACGGTAACCCACACTAGTACCGGCCCGGCTTCGGTCCAGGCGCGCACCCACCATGTCGATTTCTCACTGACGTATTGCAGTTCCGCCATCGAAAGGAGCGCCAGAAAGAAAATGATCGTAATGATCTGCCACGAAGTTTTCTGTTTTCCCAGCCGTTCTGCCGGCAGAATCTGGCCCTTGGCACTGGCCATCAGGCGAAATCCCGTAATTAGAAAATCTCGCGCGACGACAGTCGTGGCAGCCCACGCCGGCACAGCTTTAAGAGGAACCAAAGAAATAAAAGCGGCAGCCATCATGATTTTATCCACTAACGGGTCCATCAATTTGCCAAAGTTCGTGATCACCCCGTAACGCCGGGCGATCTCACCGTCTATGAAATCCGTCAGGCCCGCGATGAGAAAGATGACCAGCGCCGTGGTGCGTGCATAGTGCCAGGAGGAATTGAGCGTCACGACAAAAAACACGGTTAGCGCCAGCCGGCTTAGAGTAATGCGGTTCGCCCAGTTCATTTCGCGGTGATTCTCGTTAGGTGGGGCTTGTCCGCCGTAGCCTCGGCGAAGGCGGGCCGTTTCCAAATCGGAACTTTTTTTTTCAACTCTTCCACGATCCATCGACTCGCTTGAAACGCTCCTTCGCGATGTCCACTGCACACTCGCGTAAAGAGAGACGGTTCACCGACAGCGACAAACCCAATCCGGTGATGAATGATTACCGATCGCAGCCCAAATTCGATCGCGGCCTGCTCGGCAATTTGCTTCAACTGATGTTCGGCCATTTCGCGGTGCGCTTCGTAATCGATTCCCTTAATTTCGCGCCCATCCTCGGAGCCGCGCACAATCCCCTGAAAATCAACTCTCGCGCCTGCGGCGAGATCGACTCGGTTCTCTGGCACATTGAGTTGCCCTTCTGTCAACAAAACTTCGCAAACCGGATTTGCCATAAGGTTCAAATGCTCGCTACAGTGAGTCGCCCCTTGTTTCAAGCTGTTGGAAAAAGAAGATACTAAAATGAATACGAATCAATGTGATATTGGGCTGATCGGCTTGGCCGTGATGGGCGAGAATCTCGCCCTGAATCTCGAATCGAAGGGTTTTTCTGTCGCGGTGTTTAACCGTACCACCGAAGTGACGGATAAATTTGCTGCCGGTAGGGCGAAAGGAAAAAATATTCGGCCGACACGCACAATCGAGGAATTTGTCGCGGCGCTAAAGAAACCGCACATAGCGATGATGATGATCAAGGCCGGCAAGCCGGTGGACATTGTTATCGGCGAAGTCGCACCGTTACTCGAGCGGGGCGACGTGCTGATCGACGGAGGAAATTCTCTTTTCACAGACACAGCGCGACGCGGCAAGGAATTAGAGGAGAAAGGAATTCATTTTGTCGGCATGGGCGTCTCCGGAGGGGAAGAAGGCGCGCTCAAAGGTCCTTCGCTCATGCCCGGCGGTTCGCGAGAGTCATGGGAGATCATCGCACCGATTTTCCGAAAGATCGCTGCGCAGGTAGATGGCGAGCCGTGCTGTCGTTACATGGGCCCGAATGGCGCCGGTCATTACGTCAAGATGGTTCACAACGGCATCGAGTACGGCGACATTCAATTGATCTGCGAAGCGTATGCAATCATGAAAGACGTTCTGGAGATGCAAGCTCCGGAGCTCGCAGACGTCTTTGCAGAATGGAACAAAGGCGAGCTCGATAGCTATCTGATTGAAATCACGTCCCAGATTCTTAGAAAGATCGACCCTGACACCGGCAGGCCGCTGGTCGATATGATTCTCGACAAAGCCGGACAAAAAGGAACCGGCATCTGGACGCTTCAAGCGGCTATCAAACAATCTGTCGTTATTTCTACAATTAATGCAGCGGTCGAAGCGCGCGTTATCTCTGCGCAGAAAGAAGAGCGCGTGGCCGCGTCCAAAATTCTACCACAACCGAGAGCTCGAAAATTCAAAGGCAACCGGTCCCGATTCGTCGATGCAGTACGTGACGCTCTTTACGCATCGAAAATTGTTTCTTACACGCAGGGAATGGAACTTTTGCGCTCTGGAAGCACTGATTACCAATGGAATCTTAACCTCAGTGACATCGCGACCATCTGGCGCGGTGGCTGCATTATCCGCGCAAAATTCTTGAACAGGATCGTCGAAGCGTACAAGCGGGACGCGAATCTCCACAATCTTATGCTCTACAAATATTTTACGAGAGCTATCAAAAGAGCACAGCGCAACTGGCGCGTCGCGGTATCAGCAGCCATTAAGCAGGGCGTTGCCGTGCCGGCATTTTCCGCGTCGCTCGCTTACTTCGATAGTTATCGCTCCGCTCGGTTACCGGCAAACCTCTTGCAGGCACAACGCGATTTCTTCGGTGCCCACACTTACGAGCGAGTCGATAAACCCGGTGTGTTCCACACGGAATGGATCGACTCGGATGAGAAACCCGCGGAAAAACCGACCGAACCGAAAACACCCGAGCCGCATCACGCAGGGGAATGAATTACCGTTAAAGCGTTGAAGCGGATGACGCTTTGACGCTTCATCGCTTAATCGAATTAGTGAAAATCGTGTGATTCGCTTCCGACGAGTTGCTCGCCCGCCTGCAGCGCGAGCATTGCGGGCAGGTGTAGAAGCGGTCTAATCTCGCCCGCTTTGATCAAGACCACGTTGTCGGAATTCTGCACTTCGCCTTCGATGAGAAGAAAGGCTGCCTCTGTAATCACGAGCCGAAAATGTTCGAATAAATCTGGCTCAACAATTGCATTTGAAACGCCGGTCTCGTCTTCCAGGCTGATAAAAACAAATCCTTTCGCCGTTCCGGGGCGCTGACGGCAAATCACGTTGCCGGCAATTTGGATGGTCGAACCGTGTCGCGCGTGAACGAGATCGATGGCTCGCCAAATATTGGGCAAACTTTCGCGCAACAGTTTCATCGGATGTGGTCCGGTGGTCAGGTTCATCGTTTCGTAATCTGCTTTCACGCGCTCAGGTAAGCTCATTCGTTTCAGCGGAGACGACGATGTCGAACCTTTCTCGCTGTCATCCCGAGCGGAGCGAGGGACCTCGCCAAGGATGCTGGAACGTTCTTTGCGCCCAGCGTAACCAAAGCTTCGTGGGTGAGGTCCTTCGCTTCGCTCAGGATGACTCGCGTTGTGTGTAAGCAAATCATCGTGCAACGTTTCTTCCACCTCCCACATCGCCGCACGGCGATGTTCGGCAAAACAATTGAGCGCCCCCAATTCCGCCAACCTGCACAATTCTTCTTTTGAGAGCGGAACACGTCGCTTGAAATCGTCCAATGAATCGAATTGTTGCGCTTGTCGTTGCCTAACGAGTTCTTCAGCGTGTTCTTCTCGTAATCCGTTCACCACGCAAAACCCCAGACGGACAGCTTCCCCGACCCTCACCGGCGCTTCGCGTCCGCCTCTCCCTGGCCAGGGAGAGGATTGAGGTGAGGGTTGATCATCGCAAATAACTGTGCAACGCCAGTCAGATTGCGAGACGCAAACCGGCTTGATCTTCAACCCATGCCTCTGCGCATCCTTCACAATCGTCGCGGGCGTGTAAAAGCCCATCGGCTGATTGTTCAACAGGCTCGCATAAAATTCCGGCGCGCGATGCACTTTTAAATACGCGCTGCCATACGCCAGAATGGCGAAACTGATCGCATGCGATTCCGGAAATCCGTAAAGCGCAAACGACGAGATGGACTGAACGATTTTGTCGATTTTGTCCGGCGCCACCCCTTTGCGTTCCATTGCAGTGCGCAATTTCGCGCAAACCTTGTTCATCCGTTCTTCGGAACGATGAAAACTCAGTGCGCGTCGCAACTCTTCTGCTTCGTCGCCGGAAAAATCCGCCATCACCATTGCGATCTTGAGCATTTGCTCCTGGAACAACGGGACACCGAGTGTGCGTTTTAAAACAGGCTCCAAACGCGGATCAAAATACGTGGGTGGTTCGCGTCCAGCACGGCGCGCGAGATACGGATGGACCATATCACCCTGGATCGGCCCTGGCCGGATGATCGCCACTTCGATCACCACATCGTAAAAACATTCTGGCTTCATCCGCGGCAAGGTGGCCATTTGCGCGCGGCTTTCGATTTGGAATACGCCGATCGTGTCGGCCTTTTGCATGATTTCGAACGTCTGCTTGTCGTTTGTCGGAATGTGCGCCAGATCGAGTGGCCGTCCGCGTTCACGGCATAATTCAAACGCGTCCTGCATTACCGACATCATGCCCAGGCCTAACAAGTCCACCTTCACGATGCCGAGATCTTCGCAATCGTCCTTGTCCCATTGGGCAACGACACGCCCGGGCATTGAGGCGTTTTCCAGCGGCACAAACGAACTGAGCTTGTTCTGGCAGATAATCATGCCACCGGAATGCTGGCCCAGGTGCCGCGGCAATCCATAAATCGCGCGATAGAGTCTGATGAACGCCGGCATCCGCGGATGCTCTTTCGGCAAACCAGCCTGCTCGATCTGCGATTCGAGCTCGAGCGTGTGCGGGAAATCGCCACTCGCAAACAGATGGGAAAAACGATCGATGATGCTCGGCGCAAAATTGAGTGCTTTGCCAATTTCGCGAGCCGCGCTGCGTCCGCGATACGTGATCACGTTCGCTGTCATCGCGGCGCCGTGTTTGCCATAGCGGTGATAAATTTCCTGGATCACTGCTTCGCGGCGCTCGCCGCTGGGAAGATCCAGATCGATGTCAGGCCAGCCTTTGCGGCTCTCGTTTAGGAATCGTTCGAACACGAGATGATTTTCCACCGGATCGACCGGCGTGATTCCCAGGCAATAACAAACCGCGCTGTTCGCGGCGCTGCCCCGGCCCTGGACCATGATGTTGTGTTCGCGACAAAAATTGACGATGTCCCAAACAATCAAAAAATAGCCGGGAAAACCGAGTTTCGTGATGAGCGCCAGTTCTTCTTTAAGCTGACGTTTCACTTTCGTGCTAATCGCAGCGTAACGTTGTTGCGCACCGAACCAGACGATGGTGCGCAAGAATGAATCCATGGTGTGACCAGCGGGCACCGGATACTCTGGAAATTCGTACCCGAGCTGTTCCAGTGAAAACACGAGCCGCTCGGCCAGACGCGACGTGTTTTCAATTGCTTCCGGCAAATCCGCGAAAATTGCTCGCATTTGCCGATCGCTCTTCAGATGGCGCTCGGCGTTTTGGGCCAGCAATTTTCCGGCAGCATCCAGATGTGTGTGCTCGCGGATGCAGGTGAAAACATCAAGCACTTCGCGTCCGTACGGCTTCGCGTATTTCACCCCGTTTGTTGCGAGGAGCGGTAATCGATATGCGCGCGAAACATCGATCAGATCGCGATTGATGCGGTCTTCACCCCGAATGAAATGCCGCTGGATTTCTACGAAAACATTTTCACGGCCAAAAGTGTCGATTAGAAATCGAACGCGATCTTCTGCATTCCGGGGAGCACAGGCTGCCAGCCTATTGTTTGCGGCAGTCTGCCGCAAACCCGGAACGAAACGCCGTGCTCGTGGAGAAATTGCGTCCGGCAAGCTGCTGGACGCTACAGGCTGGCAGCCTGTGCTCCCCGATCCAAAGAGCGCCACCAGCCCTTTCGCAAATTGCGACAGCTCGTTCCATCGCACCGCGCATTTGCCTTTTTCGCTACGCAGATGCGCCTGGGTTAGTAGTTCGCACAAATTTTTGTAACCGGTGCGATTTTCGACCAGCACTGGCAGAACACTGCCGTCGTCGATCGACAATTCGCAGCCAACGATTGGTCGTACATTGTGCTCGCGCGCGGCGACGGAAAATCGTTGCGCGCCATAAACGCCGTTGCGATCGAGCAACGCCATCGCCGGCATTTTCATCTCGGCGGCTGTTTCAGCTAATTGCTCCGGGAACGAACCCCCGCGCAAAAAACTGAACGCGCTGCACGCGTGAAGTTCGACGTAGCTCATTGTCATTCCGAGCGAAGTCGAGGAATCCCGTTGCGAAAGCTTAAGACTATTTCGCGGGATCCTTCGACTTCGCTACGCTCCGCTCAGGATGACTTCGAATTGTCAGTCATAAATCCCATCAATTCTCCAAGTTGCCTCCCCCGTCGCGCCGTAATTCGATGAAGGCGGAGATTCGTGACACCGAACCAGTTCTCCATCTTCCAGTTGCAAATCCCATTCCGCGCGCGCCCACGATTTTTCGTCCCACCAGTTTCCGGAAATCAAAAATGGGCCGCGCAGATCGATGATTTTACCGCGGACATCTGCGCTGCGACCGTGCATGGGGCGGTCTTCATGCAACAGGACGGATGCAGATACACTTGGCCGAAATCGGCGCAGCGCCAAGCGTAATGTATGGAGGGGCGAGCTCCCGCGAGCCTTGGGATGCGCCTCTGGCGTCGCAGAGCTCCGTCCTCCATTCCCAGCCGTGGAAGTCCAATTCCACACAAACGCTTCCATCCGAAATGCGTCCGGCCGATGCGTCTCTTCCAAAATCGGAGTACCGACTCGATCAGCGCTTAAAAGAGCGATCAAACGTGCAAGCGTTTCTGAGAGTTGCTGCGGATTGCGTAATGTAGTTTCAAATAATCCGAATTGTTCTCTGGCAGGCTTGATCGGCTGCGCGCTCAACGCGACCGCAACGATCGGATGCTCGGATTTAAAATTCTCCAAATGCGTATGCAGCATCCGGAAGAGAAGATCGACATTGTTGGTGGGCTGCGGAATTTTGAAAATGCGCTCGTAAATTTGTTTATCCGTGAACGTGATCCGCAGGGTCAGTTCTTTTGCGACGAGATAAATTCCGCTCAACTGAACGGCGAGTTGCTCCAAAAACCGGCGAAGCATGAAGAGAAGCGGCTCAGCGGTTTCAATTTCGTTTTCAAATTCGAAGGTTTCCTCAAACGACTCCGGCGGCCGGATTAATTTAAGCACTCGATTCGATTGCCCATTAGCACGTTCCCACATTCGGACTGCTTCAGGGCCAAGTCGCGCCCCCAGCTGCTCCCTATCCAGGGACGCAAACTGCCCAAGCGTATGAATCCCCCACTTATGCAGGATGGTCAGAATTTGGCGGATCTGGATCTGCCGATCTCTTGCTGCAGAGGAATTTGACGAATCAGGGCCCTCCATGCGTCCAAATTAAGCGGTCCGAGAAATATGTTCAAGTGAACATTTACCGCTATTGCTTAGATAATTTCCACCGGACATTTCGGTAACGCTTGCAGAAAGGCGCGACCGTACGGTCTGGTCACGATACGATTGTCGAGGATGACGATAATGCCGCGGTCGCTCTTTGTTCGGATTAAGCGCCCTACCCCTTGTCGCAGCTTCAGGATCGCTTCCGGTAGCGAATATTCAGTGAACGGATCGCCGCCCCGCTCCTCGATCAATTCGAGTTTCGCTTCGATGAGTGGATGATCAGGCACGGCAAAGGGCAGACGCGTAATGATCACATTCGAAAGCGCCTCGCCGGGGACATCAACGCCCATCCAAAAACTGTCGGTGCCAAAAAGAACGCTGCGTGGCGTGGTCTTGAATTGATCAAGAAGTTTTCCGCGCGGTGCGCCGCCGCCCTGCACCAAGAGATTGAATTTCTTTTGCGAAAGGAATTGCTCCATTCGCTCGGCCAGCTGCTGCATCGCGCGATAACTCGTGAAAAGGACGAACGCGCGACCGTCCGTCTTCTCGACAAAATGCGCGACCCAATGTTCCAGAGCTTCCTCGTATTGAGCGTCCCGCGGATCGGGCATTTTCTTGACGATGAACATCTTCATCTGTTTCTGGAAATCGAACGGTCCGCCTAGCAATGCCGGCTCGGCTTCCTCCGCGCCGATGCGTTGCCGGAAATAAGCAAGATCCTTGCGACCCACTGAGAGTGTCGCGCTGGTCATAATGCACGAACAATTGTCGCGAAAAATCATTCGACGCAGAACAGGCGCGATATCGATCGGCGCGGCGTTAAGCGTGAGAAATTGTGCCGTCTTTCCCGTGCGCTCGACCCAGTAAACATGCTCGCGAGCGCTTTGCTCCAGAAACGCTGCGATTCCAGAGCGGACGTCACGAATTCGCCGGCCGTATTCCTGTAATTCCGCTTTTAGAAACTCGTCGTCAGTTCGTTTTACGACCTCGGCTATCCGGGCGTGCAAGGTTGTCAGGCGACCGGTGATTGTGTCGCGAACAAGATCTGCCTCACGCACACGAAATTCGCGGCCTTTCTTGAAATCGCATTTCGATTCAACCGCAGCGAAAAACTTCTCCGCGTCTTCGACCAGCTCTGCCGCAAGCCGTACGCCCTCGGCATCGCGCGTCACGGTGAAAAGGCCCTTGCGCGTGCGGGCATTGTAGAGTCGCTGGATTGTCGATCTCAGCCCGTACTGCGAGATGTTCATGCCGATCTGCCGCGATGCGACCCGCTCGACCGTGTGCGCTTCATCCAAAATGAGGAAATCATTCGGAAAAATGAAGCCGCTCTCGCGTTCTTGCTGTACCTCCGGACTGATCAAAAGAATGAACAGGAGCGTATGATTGACCACCAATACGTCGGCCGCTAGCAGACGTTTCCGCGCTTGCTGATAAAAACAGCGTTGATCTTGGCCACAGGTTTTCTGTGTGCAGATATGCGCTTCGCTGCAGACCTGTACCCACACTTTGGGGTCGGGCTCGACCGATAGATCGCTAAGCGAACCGTCGCGCGTTGTGCGCGCCCATTCCGCCAGCCTCTTCAGCTCATTTTGCTCCGGCCCGCTGAAAAGCTCATTGGCTTGTTGCAGCGCGCGTTCCAATCGTCGCGGACAAAGATAATTTTGGCGCCCCTTCATCAACGCGGCATCGAACTCGACGGGCAGAATCTTTTTCAGAATAGGGATATCTTTGTAAAGAAGTTGCTCCTGGAGATTAATCGTGTGCGTCGAGACGATTGCCTTCTTGTGCTCCTCGATCGCCAGTAAAATTGCCGGCGCGAGATAAGCCAGGGATTTACCTACACCAGTTCCCGCTTCGACTACCAAATGACGCTCTTCCTCCAGCGCGTGGGCAACCGCGGCCGCCATTTCCTGCTGTTGAGGACGAAACTCGAAGTTCTTTGCCTTCGACAGCGGGCCGTTCTCCGAAAAAAAAGCGCGGACACGTTCGACAAAATCACTGCCCAAGTTGTCCTTCAGTGCGATCATGACATTGCTTCGGGCTTCGCCGCGTGTAGGCGACGCAAAACGCAAGCGATCATTGTATATTTACGCGTCTTTCTCATTTCGATTTCGTCATTCCTTTTCTGTCATGATTTGGCACGTGCCATTGATTTGAGTACGCTAATTGGGACGGGACCATCTAAATCGCAATGAAACTCCTCGACCGATACGTCATTCGCAATTTCTTGCAGGTTTATCTTTACTGCATCGCCGGGTTCATCTCCATCTGGCTCATTTTCGACGTGAGCGATAACATCTCGACGTTCATCGATGAGCGCGTCAGTCTTCTTCTGGTCGGTCGTTACTACGCCACGCAGATTCCTCAGGTTTTGATCATTCTGCTGCCGGTTTCGCTTTTGTTGTCGCTACTTTTTGCTCTGGGTCGAATGTCGCGGTCCAACGAAATTGTCTCCATGCTCACCGCGGGCATTAGTCTCCCGCGTGTCCTGATGCCGTTGATCGGCATGGGGCTACTTACTGTGGGAGCGACTATGGCCCTCAACTATTCGCTTGCGCCGCATGCAGAACTGGCCCGCAAAAATTTTCTCTCCGAAGCGCAGGCGCGTCCCAGTCGTTACATCCAGGGGCAAATTTTTCGTAATCGCACCGACTTGCGCACCTGGTTCATTCAAAATTTCCTGCCTCGCGGCAGTACGTTCAATAACGTTCAGGTGCTTCAACAGGACGCGAACGACAATATCGTCACAAATTATGTCGCAAGCCGCGCTTCCTACCGCCCGGAAACCAAAACCTGGGATTTGGAGAACGTAAAGGTCGTCCACTACGATCACGCGGGCAATATCGTTGACGAGCAGATTTATCCTTCACTCAAGATCGAGCACTGGAGTGAGACCCCATTCCGGCTCGGCAGCGCAAATGAACGCGCGGAATTTCTCAGCCTGCCAGAATTGAGAGAGTATTTGCGTTTCAATGCGGATTTCCCCGCTACCTTGCTCGCGCCGTTTCGAACACATCTGCACTATCGGCTTGCTCTCCCGTGGACCTGTTTGGTTGTTGTCTGCATCGCTGCGCCGCTCGGAATCGGCTATTCGCGCCGGGGTGTGTTATCGAGTGTTGCCGCTGCGGTTTTTCTCGTCTTTTCAATGAACTTCCTGGTCCATCTGTTTCTAGCGCTCGGGGAAGGCGACCGCGTCTCTCCATGGGTGGCGGCATGGACCCCGAACCTTCTTTTTGCCGCGATCGGCCTCTATTTGCTCTATCTGCGAGCGTCCAACCGCGAACCGCCCAGTCTTCATCTTTTCGCCCAGCGCCGTATGGTATCACGATGAATCCGCTTCCAAACGAATGGGCGATCACACATCGAGCAGACGTCTGCGCCATGACGCATCGGCCGTTCGTTCCCGGAGAATATTTTTATACCCTGCTCTATCACGGCGCGGACGGCTATCGCCGCGAGGATTTGAGCGAAGAGGCGTGGCAACATCGAAATGAAAACATTCAACCATTTTCATTTTGGAAATCGCGCTACGAGCCATTGCCGCCGAAACCGCAGGAGCCTCTGCCGAGGGAAAACGCGGAACAGCTCTTTCGCCGTTTAGTTGCATCCGAAAATCCGCCTGCGAATGCTTGCTACGTCCTGTCCGCGATGCTCGAGCGGAAACGCGTCTTGAAACAAGTGAAGACGGAAGAGAGTACTAATGGGCGTGTTTTGATTTACGAACACGGCGCGACTGGCGATGTATTCATCGTACCCGATCCGCAATTGCGGCTCGACGAGCTGGAAAACGTGCAAAACGAAGTGGCGGACCTGCTCCAGGCCGCGGCACATGGTTGAAAGATCGACATGCTTCTTCCCTGGTTTTTCGAACAATTTCCGCTTTACCTCGCGCCGATGGCCGGGGTGTCGGATAAAATTTTCCGACAGCTCTGCAAAGAATATGGCGCTGACGTTCTCACGACCGAATTCGTTTCTGCCGAAGGAATTTTCCGCCGCAATGCGCGGACGCGTGAGTACCTGGACTTTGATGAGATCGAACGGCCAATCGGTGTGCAACTCTTCGGTGCCGACGGCAAGCACATGGCGGAAGCGGCGTGTCAGGTCGTTGATTGGGTGCGTCCAGATTTCATTGATCTGAACTTCGGTTGTCCTGTCAAAAAAGTAGTCTCCAGAAATGGCGGCTCCGCATTGTTGAAAGATTGTGCGACTTTGGCCAGCGTCGCGATCGCGGTAGTTCGAGCGATCGCGCCGGTTCCGGTGACGGCCAAGATTCGCATTGGCTGGGATGCGAATTCGATCAATGCCACGCGCGTAGCACGCCTGCTGGTTGATGCAGGAATCGCGGCGATAACTGTGCACGGTCGCACACGCGCGCAAGGTTATGCTGGCGCCGCAGATTGGGATATCATCGGCGAAGTTGCCGCTGCTGTTCCGATTCCGGTTATCGGGAACGGCGACCTATCCAGTGCCGCCGACATCGCGAAACGACGGCGCGAAAACGGAGTCGCGGGCGCAATGATCGGTCGCGCCGCCATGCGCGCCCCATGGATCTTCAATCAGATCAAAGAATATCTCGCCAGCGGACAGATGGTGGATGCACCCGGTCTATTGGAAAAATGGAACATGGTTCTGCGCCACTGCCAACTCGCGGTTCGCAAATGGGGCGCGGAGGAACCCGCAATTCGAGCGATGCGCGCGCGCCTGATGGCTTATTCGTGGACGATGCCCAATGGGAAACGGTTGCGTGAACATTTTGCATATGTGTCGACGCTCGCCGAAGTTAAGGCGATCGCGGCAGAAGATATCTTGAATCAAGAAAGTACGAATATGGAGCAGAAAAAAGTTAAAAATGCGATCCCCGCGTTGCTGCTTTCCTAATGCTTTTCGATGACGACGGAATCCACCGCTATCAATTATAAGATCGGCAACGAGCGTTTGATCGGCGTTACGGAGAACGCCGCCCGCAAATTGGAGTCGCTACTTCAGGAAAAGGGCAAGCCTGACGGAGCGTTGCGCCTGGCAGTGATCGGCGGCGGATGCTCCGGCTTGCAATACGTCATGGATTTGGTGGATGGCCCGAAGGAGCGGGATATTCTCGTGCCGATTTCGAATGTGCGGTTGGTTGTCGATCCAAAAAGCGCGCTTTTTGTCAGCGGCTCGGTGCTCGATTACAGCGAGGACCTGCAAAAAGGTGGTTTTAAAGTCACCAATCCGAATGCCGTTGCCCATTGCTCCTGCGGCGAAAGTTTTGCGGTTTAGTTCGAAAACAGGGGTGCACGTAGTGCGGTGCCGATGGAGCCTTCGCCTCGATCAAATACAAAGTCGCACGTCGTTCTTGATGTGCTTGGACCTACCGTCGAATTTATGGTCCTGCCATCGGAGAGCGAGGATCGTTATTGCGTATTGAAGGGAACTATCCCGCCGGGTGTCTCTGTCCCCCTTCATAGTCATCCCGACGACGAGAGTTTTTTTCTATTCTCCGGCGCCGTTCAGGCTTTGGTACAGCGGCAGGATGGTTTTGAATCGATAGCTATGCATGCGGGAGATTTCCGCCACGTGCCTCAAGGGGTCACGCACGCTTGGAAAAACCAATCGAATGAACCCGCAATCGCCGGCGCGTTTCGACCGCCTCCATCGCCCGCGGATATTCAGCGTTTCGCCGAAGTCGCGGCTCGTTATCACCATCGGCTCGCGAGCCCGGAAAAAAACGCTGCAGCCGGCATCAGGCTATTTTAGCAATTAAGTCGGAACTCCTGCGGAGAATTGGACCGACTACACCTTCATGACGTCCGCTTCCTTGTGCTTGAGATGATCATCGACCGATTTGACGAAACGATCGGTGAGTTTTTGCACTTCTTCTTCCACATCGCGAAAACCGTCTTCGGTTAATTCACCTGCGGCCTTGAGTTTTTTGGCTTCGTCCAGTGCCGTGCGGCGGTTGGTGCGCACGCGCACACGCGCTTCCTCGGCCATTTTGCTGAGCGAACGGACCAGTTCCTTGCGTCGCTCTTCTGACAGTTCTGGGATCGGCAGCCGAATAATCTTTCCGTCAACGGCAGGCATGATGCCGATCTTCGATTCCTTAAGCGCCCGCTCGATGTCCTGCACCGTGCCAGCGTCGAAAGGCTGAACAACGAGTAAACGCGACTCGGGCGTCGTGATCAACGCAAGTTGCTTGAGTTTCATGGTCGATCCGTAAGCGTGGACATCGACGTTTTCGACCAGACCGGGCGAAGCCTTGCCGGTGCGCACTGCAGCAAACTCATGGACCATGTAATCGACGCTCTTCTCCATCGACATCTCGGCCTCCAGAAGAATGTCATCTCTGCTCATGTCGCTGAAGTTTTACTTTGTTGGCAGTTCATCGCAAACCAGTGTCCCGACTTTTCGCCCTAGCACGGCGTCGCGGATGTTGGTGGGGTTATTCATGTCAAAGACAACAATCGGTATTTTATTGTCCATGCAGAGACTAAACGCGGTCGAATCCATTATCTGTAAACGTTTCGCAAGCGCTTCCGAGAAGGTGAGCCGGTCGTAGCGGCGCGCGTTTGGGTGAGTATTCGGATCGGAATCATAAACTCCATCGACCTTGGTGGCCTTTAGAATGACGTCGGCGCGAATCTCGCTCGCTCGCAACGCTGCTGTCGTGTCGGTGGAAAAGTATGGGTTGCCGGTGCCGGCAGCAAAAATGACAATACGACCGAGTTCAAGGTGCCGAATGGCGCGTCCCAGGATGAACGGCTCTGCCACATTTCTCATGTCGATTGCCGACTGGACACGCGTCTCGATACCCATTTGATCAAGTGTGCTGCGTAACGCCAGTGCGTTAATCACCGTAGCAAGCATACCCATGTAGTCTGCGGTAGTTCGATCCATGCCGCGATGCGATGCTGCTAAACCGCGCCAGATGTTTCCGCCTCCAATGACGATTGATACCTGTACCCCGAGATCTCGGACTTCTTTTATCCGTTCGGCAATCTCGCGGACGACCGTTGGCGAAATGTTGTCGCGCCCCCCGCGTTCCTGCACAGCTTCACCGCTCAGTTTGAGAACGATGCGCCTATACGCTGGCTTCTCGGTTTGCATGACTTCACCTAAGATAAACAAGGCACGACGCGCTTTGGAAGGCAAAACGACAAGCTTGTCGACCTGCGATCTGGGAAGCACAGGTCAGCCGGCCACGCGCGCGATCAAAGTATGTCCACGTAGAAAATTCGGCGCGCTCATGCGTCGCTTTCCTTCAAGTTGCACTTCACCCAAAGAAAGCGCGCCTTTGCCTGCGACAACAATCAACTCATTCTGCTTTCTCATCATTTCGCCAGGTTTGCCTCGAAGATCGACAACCGCTGCCGAGAATATTTTTAAATTGTGCGTGCCGTTAATTGAAATGGTGGTAAACGCGCCTGGCCAAGGATCAAATGCTCGGATTCTTCTCTCGATAACTTCGGCGGGTTCCAACCAATCGATGCGTCCGTCTTCACGTTTCAGCTTCGGGGCGTAAGTCGCAGACGCGTTATCCTGCGGAGTGCGTCGTGCTATTCCTTTTGCAAGCATCTCCAAAGATTCGAGCAACGCCTCGGGGGCGATCTGCGCCAATCGCTCATGTAACGAACCGCCGGTGTCACCTGGCAGAATATCGATCGTGCGCTGCAAGAGGATGTCGCCTGTATCGAGTCCTTCATCCATGTACATCACGGTGATGCCGGTCTCGCGATCACCGGCGGCGATCGCTGCCTGGATCGGCGCGGCGCCGCGCCACCGCGGCAGAAGCGAGGCGTGCAGATTCAAGCAGGCGATCTTCGGGATTTCGAGAACGCCACGTGGCAGGATTTGCCCATAAGCCATCACGACGATCACATCCGGCTTTAAGGCTCGAATCTCGTCAATTGCTTGTTGGTCTTTGATCCGAGCCGGTTGCAAAACCGGTGTCTTTGTTCCGGAGAGTGCCTCCTTAATCGGTGGGGACTCGATCGATTGAGAGCGCCCGACTGGTTTGTCGGGTTGGGTCACAACGCCGACGACTTCGTGCTCCGATTTCAGTAAAGCTTGCAGCGTCGGCACGCCGATATCGCCCGTGCCGATAAAAACGATGCGCATGCCGAACTACGGCGTGAGTTGATGCACTGCCGTGGAGCGACGCCGACGCCGTCCCGCCATCGCTTGCGCCATCAATTTTTCGCCGCCGGTAATCTCGCGCCGGCCCACGGACGATCCACAGCCAGTGCAGAGATAATCGAAAATCTCCTTGTCAGGTAAGACTAAAAGCAACCGCTCCCGCACGGGCATAGCGGCTTTGCACTTTTCACAGTACAGGCTGGATGCTGTGAAATTTTCAAACTGCTGCTGGCTCATACACGCCGTTCACGCTCTTTAGAATATCGAGCAGAACTTTGGCGGGCGGCTGAGTCGCGTCAACCACAGTCACCAGCTCTTTCGAATAATAAGAAAGTACCGGCTTCGATTCCTTTTCGTAAATGTCCAGGCGCCGCTGGATAACCTGCTCGTTTGCATCGTCAAGGCGGTTGTCTTTGAGGGCGCGCTTCTTCAGCCGGTAAAAAAGGGTTTCGCGACTCGGACACGCGAGATGGAACACTTTTTTTACGTCAATCATTTCCTCCATGATCCTGGCCTGCCCAACGTTTCGCGGAATACCGTCCAGCACCAGCGTGTCGATGTCCGGCTTAAATTTGTGCGCTTCCACAGCCGCATCAATCGCCTCTCGCCAAAGCTCCACCGTGATATCGTCCGGAACCAACTGACCTTTGCTTGAATATTCAAGGAAGGCTTTCCCAACTTTCGTGCGCGTGTCGATGGAGCGGAATACATCGCCGCACGCGCAATGATAATAGCGCGGTACTGTCCCGAGCGTTTTGCCCTGAGTCCCTTTGCCACTGCCCGGCGCACCAAAAAGGATAAAAGTGTTGTATCTCATGAGCGAAATGCGCTTATACCGCAGGCCGCTGTGCCGAGGAAAGGAGAATCGACACTAGCTATCGGTCACCAATGGGTCGACATTTACGCGCCGCCCAGCACGGTCGAAGCGCACGCTTCCATCGACGAGCGCAAAAATCGTGTAGTCCCGGCCGAGCCCAACGTTTCTTCCGGGCAGAAATTTTGTCCCCCGCTGACGGACGATAATGTTTCCGGCGACGACTCTTTCGCTGCCGAATTTTTTGACACCCAGCCGTTTGCTGACGCTGTCTCGGCCATTCTTAACGCTGCCTTGTCCTTTTTTGTGAGCCATATTTCAGTTCGACATTGGGCGTTTACTCGTCGCTCTTTTTTGCTCCGGTCTTTTTCGCTCCTACACTGATGCTCTTGATCTTTACGCGCGTCAATTTGCGGCGATGCCCAACCGTCCGGTGATAGCCCTTGCGCCGCCTGTACTTGAACGCGATGACTTTCTTGTCCTTGCGTTGTTCCACAACTTCAGCAGTGACCTTTGCCCCGGATATTAGCGGGTTCCCGTGCGTCACGTCTTTTCCATCGGCAAACATCAACACCTCGCCGAAGGTCGCGGTCTTGCCGGGATCGACATCCAAAAGATCGACATCGATGGTATCGCCTTCCGCGACGCGAAACTGTCTGCCGCCAGTCTTGATAATTGCGTAAGCCATGAGTCGGAGAAAAAGCCGGCCAAAGTTCCACAGATGCGTCGGTTTGACAAGCGGAAAGCTTACCCAAGCTGGCCTGCAAAGGGTCGCCTCTCCCTTAGCAAGGGAGAGGAGGAAGGTGAGGGTTGATTCGGAGAAGCAAGATCCGCGCGGCTTCAACCCCTCACCTCAATCCTCTCCCTTTCCCAAGGGGAGAGGCGGATTCACCGCGCCGAGCCACTACGCTGCTGCTTCTTCGGACGCGCCAATAAGTTCCCTGTATAGAGCTTCGTAGCGCCGCGCGGATGCGTCCCAGGAAAAATTGCGTGCCATCGCCCTCTTCATCAGCTTGGTCCAGAGATTTCGGTCGCCGAAGATTTGCCGCGCTCGCTTAATCGCGTCCCAGAAGGCTTCACTTGAATATTCGTAGCAGAGAAAGCCGTAACCGCTGTCTGAGGTCGGATCGTAGTCCTCGATGATCTCGTGAATTCCACCTGTCGCGCGCGCGACTGGGAGAGCGCCGTACTTTAGGTTATACATGGCGCTCAAACCAGCCGGCTCGAACCGCGACGGAATCAGGCTGATGTCCATCCCCGCCTCGATCAGGTGCGCCAGTTTCGCGTCGTAATCTTTTTGATATGCAAACCTCGCCGGGAATTTTCTGGCTGCGACCGCGAGTGCTGTTTCGTAGGCAGGATCGCCTTCCCCGAGAATGATCAGGCGCACGTCATCCCACAAAAGTCGATCGAGGAGCGGCACCAGAATCTCGAAACCTTTTTCCTGAACGACACGAGTCACCATGCCGAAGACCGGGCCCCGCGGCCCGGGTGCAAGTTTCATCTCCTTTAGCAGTGCATCACGGCAAACCTGTTTTCCACGAAGCCTTTTTTCATCGTAGCGTGCCGGTAACAAGCGATCCGACGCTGGATTCCAAAGCTTGTAATCTGCGCCATCTAAAATGGCACTTAGGCGATGCGCATTTTCGCCCAATACCCCATCGAGCCCGTGGCCGCCGGATGGTGTCAGAATTTCGCGCCGGTAATGTTCGCTTACGGTTGTGATCTTATCGGCGTACAGAATTCCGCCCTTGAGAAAATTCAGTCGTCCGAAGAATTCGACTCCATGCAGGGTAAAAAATCGCTCCGGCAAATTGGTAAGCCCGAAATCGAGTCCCCAAAAACTGCCTTGATCGGCGACATGATGAATGGTCAACACAGTTCTGAACGGCAGGCCTTGCGCATACACGAACACCGGCACGAGCGCCGCCGGCCAATCGTGCACGTGCAGAATTTGTAATTGCGGCGTTAGCCGGCGAGATAACTCCAGCGCCGCCTTGCAAAAAAAGATAAATCGCGCCGCGTTATCCTCGTAGGGTTTGCCCCGTTCGCCGTAAATTCCGTCGCGATCAAAAAATTCATCACAGCGAACCAGGTACAACTGCACGCCACTGGCACTTCGCCCCTCGAGGTATCGCGCAGGATAAACTTTGTCGCCGACCTGGACATCGACAGCGATCCCGGTGTTCTGTGTCTTGAATGCGCGGTTCTCTCGAATCTCGCGGTAGAATGGAAGAACCACACAGACGTCGTGCCCTCGGGCGCGCAGGGCAGCCGGCAGGGCATCCATCACATCGATCAACGCCGCCGTTCGCTGCAGCGGCGGCCCTTCGGCGCTAATCATCAGAATTCTCATTCGACGTTAATGCTTATGCTCTAACGAGTATTCGCGTTTCACCCACTCGAGCGCTTCGTCCCGAGTGCGCAACGTTCCCTCGAGCTGGCGTGTCTCCACCGCCTCGAGGATCTCGCGGAACTTCGGGCTTGGCTCCAGACCGAGGGCGATCAAATCGTCCCCTCGCACAAGTGGCGGCGGAATGATCGGTTCCTTAGCGAATTCCTCACGCTTCTGAACGAGAAATTCGTAGTTGTCGAGCATGCGATGGCTGCCCTGGCAATCAACCCGGTGCAGCTCAAGCTCGTCGTCGAAAGTCGGCCGCGCCATGAAACGCTTTAATTTCGCCACGCGCATCTTCGGCACGTCTTTGAAAACCATATGCTGCCGCACCATTTCGACCGTGCCTTCGATTTCAGCGCCGGAAAATCGCAAGCGCCGCATGATTTCTTCGGTCATCTCAGCGCCGAGACGATCATGCCCGCTAAATCGAATTCGCCCGGTTTCATCCACGGTTGCCGTACGCGGCTTGGCGACGTCATGAAACAAAACCGCGAAAACGAGCGGCACAGAAACTTTCTGCGGCAGAAAATCAAGCATTAATCGTGTGTGCTTGAAGACGTCGCCTTCGGGATGAAATTGCTCGGGTTGTTCGCACCCTTTCATTGCCTCAATCTCAGGTAGAATGGCGTGCATCAGTCCGCTTGCATCGAGCAAGTCCCAGCCGCGCCCTCGGTTCGGTGACACAAAAATGCGCACCAGCTCATCGCGAATTCGTTCGGCGCTGATCTCATGGATTGAGGCAGCATTGGCTACCAGAGCCTCCCATGTTTTTGCGTCGATCTGGTAATCGAGCACGGTCGCGAACCGCACTGCGCGCAGCATTCGCAACCGATCCTCCGCGAAACGCTGCGCGGGGTCGCCGATAGCGCGCACCAGGTTCGCCGCGATATCGGCGCGGCCACCGACGAAATCAATCACTTCTTCCGCAACCGGGTCGTAAAACATTCCATTGATCGTGAAATCCCGGCGCTGAGCGTCTTCTTCGGGCGACGAAAAATGAACTGCGGTAGGGTGCCGTCCGTCGATGTACGCCTCATCGGAACGAAATGCGGCCACCTCGAATTGGAAATCGTTTTCCAGAACGATGATGACGCCAAAATGCGCGCCGACCGCATAGGTCCGTGGAAAAATCCTCTGCACAACTTCCGGTCGCGCGTCGGTGGCGATGTCGTAATCCTTTGGAGCCAAGCCGCGAACCATATCGCGCACGCAACCACCAGCGAAGTACGCGATGTGCCCATCTTCGCGCAAGCGCGCAGCGACCCTGCGCGCCGTCTCTTCCATCGGCGACCGGTTCCTCTCCTTCATCGCCGCTATTCTAGACGGCGTTCGCACCGCCGCACATCCGGTTTTACCGTTTTTGTTCTTGTCTCCAGATTTTTCATTTTTTTACAAACTTCGCTTCGAAAAATCCGGAGAATAAGGACGGAGGGACCCGTTCAATTCTTGGGAAGAAATGAAGGATCAGCCTATGTCTTTCCGCATCTTGAACCATGCTTGCAAGTAAGCCTCGCTCTCGGGTATCCTACTTAGTCGATTGAAGACGACGCCTGGCACACTCCACCAAGGCGGAGCGAGCTTTGCCACCACGCATTGGAGCGTCGTCGCGCATTGTGCGCTCACAGAGGACCCAGAGGCGACGGACGCGCTAGCGCGATTATGCGAGATGTATTGGCCGCCAACGTACAGCTTCATCCGTCGGCGCGGTTACCCTCCTGCCGATGCACAGGACCTGACGCAATCATTTTTCGCATTTTTCCTGCGAACAAAAGCCTATGCGCGCACCGACCGACTCCATGGCAAATTCCGGTCCTTCCTGCTCACGTCGGTGAAGAATTTCCTCGCAAATGATTGGGACCGCAATCAAGCAATCCGGCGCGGCGGCGGCTTTCAATTCATCCCGCTCGATCCAGATATAGCCGAAGCATTTTACGACGCTCCAAGCGGGCCCGATTCAACAGCGGAACGTTTATTCGAATTGCGCTGGGCGAAAACAGTCACCACCGGTGCGCTCAATTCTTTGCGAGAGGAATTGCGAGCCGAGGAGAAGTTCAAACTCTTCGAAGAACTAAAGAGTTTTCTTACCCGCGGCAGCGTTGCTCCCTCGTATGATGAGGCATCGGAGCGCACAGGCCTTCCGAGAGCGACAGTAAAGACCCACGTCCATCGATTGCGCCAGCGTTATCGCGAAATCCTGCGCCGCGAGATTGCCCGTACGGTTTCGGCGCCGCACGAGGTCGACGAAGAACTGCGTTATCTTTGCAATGTTCTAGCGGAAGCCGCGTGAACAAAAGTCACACCGCTAAATCGAAGACGGCGCAGTCAGTTTGCGCGGAATGCGGTTCGCGGCTCAGTGCCACCGGTGGCGCAGACGAGATTTGCATCAATTGTCTCTTGCTCTCGGGATTTGCCGAGGACGATGTCGATGCTGGTAAGACATCGCGGCGGTCTGATCAGTCGATGTCCGGTAATGATGGCGTGCCGATCGAGTTTGGTGACTACGAGCTACTGGAAGAACTCGGTCGAGGCAGCCAGGGGGTCGTCTACCGCGCCCGTCAAAAAAGTCTTAACCGCACGGTCGCGTTAAAGGTCATCGCGTATGCTCAATTGGCGAGCAAAGCGCACGTGAAGCGGTTTCGCCGGGAGGCTGAAGCGGCCGCCAGCCTTGATGATCCTTGCATTGTTCCGATTTATGACGTCGGCGAGCGGGATGGCTGCTGTTACTTCAGCATGAAGTTCATCGAAGGCGGTCAGGTTGACGAAGTGGTCAGGCGCACACCGCTGTCGATCCGGCAATTAACGCAGTTAATCGCGAAGCTGGCTCGCACGGTGCATTACGCGCATGAACACGGGATTCTTCATCGAGACATCAAACCGGGAAATATTTTGCTCGATCAAAAAGGCGAACCGCACCTGACGGATTTCGGCCTTGCGAGATTGGTAGAAACAGAGAGCACGGTCACGCGCACAGGGGAAGTCATGGGAACGCCCAGTTACATGGCGCCGGAACAAGCGGCGGGAGATAACGCAGCTATCAGTAGTGCCACGGATGTCTATGGACTTGGTGCAGTACTTTATCAATTGCTGACAGGTTATCCTCCATTTGCCGGTGCAAACACCTATGAGACCATCAAGCTGCTCTTGGATACCGAGCCTAGGCAGCCGCGTCTGTGGAGTCGGAAAATAGATCGCGATCTTTCCACGATTTGTCTGAAGTGTCTGGAGAAAGATCCAAAGCGTCGTTACTCGACCGCTCTGGCGCTGGCCGAAGACCTCGAGCACTGGCTAAAGCGCGAGCCAATTCAGGCGAGGCGGACCGGAATTTTCGTGCGCGGCAAAAAGTGGGTATGGCGCAAACCAACTGGCGCGCTACTTGCAGTGTGCCTTCTCGCACTGGCGGCAGCAGCCGGATGGATCATTTGGAAAAGTGAATTTATCGATTACCCGGTGGCAACAAAAGGAATCGCGGTGCTGCCGTTTGAAAATCTTAGCGAAAACAAAGCCGACGCCTACTTTGCCGAAGCAATCCAGGACGAAATCCTTACCCGCCTGTCAAAGATCTTCGATTTAAAAGTGATCGCGCGCACTTCGACACAGCATTACAAAAGCAAGCCGGAAAATGTGCCCACGATCGGAAAGCAATTGGGCGTGGCATACATTCTCGAGGGGAGTGTGCAAAAGAGCGTAGACGCCGTGCGGGTGAATGTGCAGCTGATCAAAGCAGCTACCAGCTCGCATGTTTGGGCCGACACGTTCGATCGCAAATTCACGGACATCTTTTCGGTTCAGAGTGAAGTCGCCAGAGCGATTGCTGAGCAGTTGCGTCCAAAGCTCACCAGCCATGAAGAACAAGTCATCGCCGCCACACCAACGGAAAATCCCGAAGCCTACGACGCCTACCTGCGTGGTCTGGCTTATAGTCTGAGAACGCAACGCACACCTGCTAACTCTCTCGGCGCGCAGAAATATCTCAGACAAGCCGTGGAGTTGGACCCGAAGTTCGCCCTCGCCTGGGCGCTGCTGGCATACACGGATGCGGTCGGCTACCACACAGCGAATCTTCAACCGACGCTCGCCCTTCGTGAAGAGACGCGCCAGGCAGCTGAAACCGCACTCACTCTTCAGCCCACTCTCGGCGAGGCCGTGCTCGCCAAGGGCTATTATCATTACGCCTGCTTGAAGGATTACGACACCGCGCTCCGTTACCTTGAGCAGGCACATTCGCTTCTGCCTAATAACAGCCGGGTTCTTCACTCCCTGGCCGATGTTGAGCGAACCCGAGGCCAATGGGACCGAAGCGACGCCTACTTCAACGACGCTGAGAGGCTCGACCCACGCAATGTTAACCTGCTCACTCAGCACGCCCTTTCCCTGATCGTTGTACGTCGCTTTTCCGCAGCGCTGCAAAAACTTGACCAGGTTCTCGATCTTACACCGGACGACATTGATACTTCTGTGATCAAAGCCGCTATAGCGCAAGCCGACGGCGATCTGCCCCGAGCTGCTTCGCTTCTGACTCCACTGCATCCGAACGCCCACGACTTCGGCGCGTGGGAAATACAAACTTACCAAACTGTCCTGGAGCGCCATCCTGCACCGGTCGTCGCCCAGCTAAATGAGGTACTGGCCAAGCCTGATCCAGCGTTCGGTTTCTTCAATGGTGAATTGCGCTTTTGGTTGGGCTGGGCTCAAGAAGTCGCCGGCGACGATGCCGCCGCCCAGGAAAGTTGGCGACAGACGCGCAGCGAACTGGAGCCGTTGCTCAAAGAACAACCGCAAAATGCGGAACTTATTTGTGTTCTCGCGCTGGCCAACATGGACCTCGGCAACAAAGCTGACGCATTGGCCCTTGCCGAGCGGGCGATTGCCGCGAACCCGGCCGAGAAAGATGTCGTCAACGGTCCGTTTGCGCTCGAGATCCTCGCCCGCGTGGCAGCGCAAACCGGAGAGTCCGACCGGGCCATCGCCGCTTTACAAAAACTACTCTCGACCCCCTACTTTGGCGCATTCACTACTACGCCGCTTACTCCCCAGTTGCTCTGGCTCGATCCAATGTTCGATCCACTGCGCAGCGATCCCCGTTTCCAAAAACTTTGCGAGGGAAAGCAGCCCCTCGCGCCCAAATAAGTCCAACCACGGATTACGCGGATAACACTGATAAGAAGGTGATTCACGAAGCCTTAACCACGAATGGACACTAATGGACACCAATTTCTTGTAGCCGGTAGCTTCCGCCTTCTTAATTAGTGTAAATTCGTGTTCATTCGTGGTTTAGAAGCTCTCATCTGCGACATCCGCGAGCAGAGCGCGTGGGTCGCGCGACACAGGAGGTAAAGCGGCGAGGGGCAGCGGCGAGAGAGGCGGGAGCCGAGCGAGTTTCAAATCGGCCGTGCTCCGATCGGAAAATTTTTCCATTTTTTCTGAAACCCTCCCCCTTTTTTTCTTTTGTAAGGGAGCGAACCCAAAAACAAATCTATGAAAAAACAACAAAACAATTCCGCACGCGCTTTGGCGCTTTTCAAATCGCTAATCTTGCTCGCTCTGCTAGGTATTTCGGCGGTCTTACTGGCAGCCAGTTTTAACACCGCTCTGGCAGTCGGCTCCGACTTCGATGGCGATGGGATTCCCGATTTGCAGGATAACTGCCCAACGGTATTCAATCCCAACCAGCAGGATACCGACGGCGACGGTATCGGTGATGCATGTGATAACTGCCCGTCCATACCAAATCCCGGTCAGGAGGACAGCAATAACAATGGTATTGGCGACGCATGTGAATCGGCGAGCAGCACGGTTATCAACACGAACGACAGCGGCGCGGGCTCACTGCGCCAGGCGCTTGTGGACGCCAGCGATGGCGACACAATCGACTTCTCCGTCACAACACCGGCGACGATCACATTGACCAGCGGCGAATTGCTGGTGGATAAAAACGTCACCATTTCAGGCCCCGGCGCGAACGTCTTGGCCGTGAACGCTAATGCGGCGAGTCGCGTGTTTCACATCGCCCCCGGTAAAACCGTAAACATCTCCGGCCTAACGATCACGAACGGCAATCCTCCGGCAAACCCTCCAGATAATTATGGCGCCGGCATCTACAACGACCACGCGACGCTCACGGTGAGCAACTGCACTATCAGCGGCAACTCGACGGGGGACTCCGGCTACGGTGGTGGAATCTACAACGATGGCTTCATCGGAAGCGCGACGCTGATGGTAAACAATAGCACCCTCAGCGGTAACTCGGCCGACGTTTACGGCGGCGGCATCTTCAACGACGGTCAATCCGGCAGCGCGACGGTGACAGTGAACAACAGCACGATTAGTGGCAACGCGGCCGGTTTCGTTGGGGGCGGCATCTTCAACATCGGCTACAATGGCAGCGCAACGCTGACGATCAACAGCAGCACCCTCAGCGACAACTCGGCAACCGTCGAGGCGGGCGGCATCGCCAACCAGATCGCGGTCCTGTACCTAACCGACACAATTCTGAACACCGGCACTTCGGGCGCGAACATTGTCAATTACGATGGCACAGTTACTTCGCTTGGTTATAACTTGAGCAGCGACGCAGCGGGAGGCGACGCCGCTACTAGCCCGGGCGGTTTTCTTAATGCGAACGGCGACATTCGCAACACCGATCCGATGCTTGGCGCCTTGCAGGACAACGGCGGCCCGACTTACACGCATGCTCTTTTGAGCTGCAGTCCTGCTATCAACCGTGGCGACCCGAGCTTTATGCCACCTCCAGATTACGATCAGCGCGGTGCCGGCTACCCGCGCGTGGTGGACGGTCGCGTCGATATCGGCTCATTCGAGGTGCAGGAGGTACAGCCATGTTACAGCTCGCAGATTCAGCAACCGATCAATGCAGATGGAACGAGTGTCTTCAATGTTCGACGCGGCGTTGTTCCGGTGAAGTTCACTCTCACGCTGAACGGTGTGGCGACGTGCGACCTGCCGACGGCCACCATTGCTGTGACCCGAACTGCCGGCGGTACCACCGGACCGATCGACGAGTCCGTTTACACCGGCTCCGCCGACACGGGCTCGAACTTTAGAATCGATAGCTGTCAGTATGTATACAATCTGAGCGCGAGCGGACTCGGAGTCGGCACCTATCAGGTAGACATCATCATCAACGGCCAGGTTGTAGGCAGCGCCACCTTCAAGTTGAGATAGCCTTTTGCTGTTGTCCCGCACGCAACAGCAACTTGCAATGAGCCGTCACGCCTTAAATGCGTGGCGGCTCTTTGTTTTAACACAGCGCAAGCCGACAGGCTCTGTGTCATGGGAGCTTGCGGATGCCCAGATACCAGCGCTGAAAGCGCAATTCATCTTCGGCCAAGAACCTTTCCTATCCGGGTCCTCCGCGGTCCTCTCCGATTAAACGCTTCCCGATTCAACGATTTAACCTAGCGGAGCCATTTTTTCGTGAAACGCTCCCCATTTTTTTCTTTTGTAAGGGGTGTACCCAAAAAAGAAAACTTATGAAAAATCGAACTCTACCTATCAAAACACGAATTGCCCTGCTTATGACGCTGCTCTGCGCAGCAATCGCCAGTGTGCAACTCGTGCATGCGGCGACCATCACTGTCACCAGCGCAGCCGATAGCGGCGCGGGCTCACTGCGCCAGGCGCTGGCGAGCGCGTCTGACGGCGACACCATCGATTTTTCTGTGACCGGCACGATCACGCTGACCACAGGCGAACTCGCCGTGCTTAAGAACGTGACGATCAACGGCCCAGGCGCCGCTAATCTCGCGGTTAGCGGCAACCATGCCAGCCGTGTGTTTCACGTCGGTTCAGGTCAAACCGTCACCATTGACGGACTGACCATAACCAATGGAAATGCAGGAGACAGCTTTGGCGGCGGCATCTACAACGACCACGCGACGCTGACGATCACCCACAGCACCTTGAGCGGCAACTCGGCCCTCGTCGGCGGCGGAATCTACACCAATGGCACGCTGATGATCACCCACGGCACCTTGAGCGGCAACTCGACTTCCACGTTCGGCGACGGCGGCGGCATCTACAACGACCACGCGACGCTGACGATCACCCACAGCACCCTGAGCGGCAACTCGACCGGCGGCGGCGGCGGCGGCATCTTCAATGACGGTGGTGGTTCCGGCAGCGCAACGCTAACGATTACTAACAGCACCCTCAGCGGCAACTCAGCCCACCAGGGCGGCGGCATCAGAAACACCGGTCAAAATTCCGGCAGCGCAACGCTGACGATCAGCAACAGCACCCTGAGCGGCAACTTCTCCACCTCGGCCACCCTCGGCGGCGGCATCGAGAACAACGGCTTTTCGGGCAGCGCAACGCTGACGATCGGAGACACGATTCTGAACGCCGGAGCTTCGGGCGCAAATATCTTCAACGACCACGGCACGGTTACCTCGCTGGGCTACAATTTGAGCAACGATAATGCCAGCGCTTTCTTGAACCAAGCCGGTGACCAGAACAGCACCAATCCTATGTTAGGTCCCTTACAGGACAACGGCGGACCGACCTTCACCCATGCGCTGTTGGCCGGCAGTCTGGCTATTGACGCGGGAACAGATTTGACGGCACTGAATGGCGCGATCAACTCTTTTACAACGAGCGTCACAGTCGCTAACGCTACCAGCATTCCCGCAGGCGTTGGGTTTGCGATTCAGATCGACAGCGAAGTGATGATCGTTACCGCCAAGTCCGGTAACACGCTTACGGTCTTGCGCACGACGCTCGATCCTCACAGCGACGGCGCAGCCGTCAATCCGGCCTTCGACCAACGCGGTTTATGGCAAGTGACATTCTCCCCGCGAAAAGTCGGCAGCGCAGTGGACATCGGCGCATTGGAGGCGCCAATCCCTACACCTACACCTACACCTACACCTACACCTACACCTACACCTACACCGACTCCGACACCAACGCCAACGCCAACGCCAACCCCGACGCCAACACCAACACCAACGCCCACTCCGGCGTATGCTGCGCAGATCCAGCAACCGATCAATGCAGATGGAACGAGTGTTTTTAGCGTTCGACGCGGCGTTGTTCCGGTGAAATTCACTCTCACGCTGGACGGTGTGGCGACGTGTGATCTGCCGTCGGCGACGATCGCTGTCTATCGAACGGGCACAGGAGGTAACCAGCAAATCGACGAGTCCGTTTACGTTGGCTCCGCCGACACAGGCTCAAACTTCAGGGTTGATAGCTGTCAGTATGTATACAATCTGAGCGCGAGCGCGCTGGGAACTGGCACCTATGAAGTAGACATCATCATCAACGGTCAGGTTGTAGGTAGCGCCAATTTCACGTTGAGATAAACCTTTTGCTGTTGTCCCGCACGCAACAGCAACCTGCAATGAACCGTCACGCCTTAAATGCGTGGCGGCTCCTTGTTTTAACACAGCGCAAGTCGCCGTCTGGCGGTGCCCTCGTGCGTTTGACGCCGGACAATCGCAACGCGTTTTACGGAGGCAGGCATTCCTACAGAACGCGTCGGCGTGCATGCGCGCGTTTGTGTTTAGCGCCAAAGGCGCAGCGTTAAATCTTAAGTCTGTGGCAACGCCCCAGGGTTTACGGAGTGTCCAAACGCCAGCGCAGAAAGCGCAACTCATCGCCAGCGCTCGTTCAATTGACTCGCCCGATTGAATCGCGCTTTCAGCGCTTGTTCCGGCAGGCTTCACGCTCCTAGGGCGATGCCCCAGGCTCACAGTGACATGGCGCCTTTGGCGCTAAACACGTCACGCCACACCTCGCCTCTCTAGTCAGTGCTCTTCTGCCCCAAGAAGGAGTGAATAATGAATAATACCACGGCAACCGAGATACAGGAGTCAGCGACATTGAAGGCCGGCCAGGGATGCGCATACGGGACGTGCAAATCGAACAGAAGAAAATCGATCACGTGCCCATAAAGAAGGCGATCGGTAAGATTTCCCAGGATTCCGGCGAGCAGAAGCGCCAGCGAGAGATCACGCCAACGATCACGTGTTCGCGCCCGCAGGAGCAGACCCAAAACAACCACAAGAGCAATACACGAAATAGCGATGAAGAAGGTATTGTTACCTCGGAAGGATCCGAATGCCGCGCCGTTATTGGTCACGTAAACAAGACTGAAAAAATCCGAAACCACAACACGCGGTTCATCAGGGCTGATGAATCGCAAGACCAGCTGCTTAGTGAGCTGATCGATTGCGTAGAGGGGCAGTGAAAGAAAAAGGATGAATTTCATATCTATGTCTTGTCATTCCGAGCGCAGTGGAACGGAGTCGAGGAATCTCTTACTGCTAGTTTTTGATGCCGTGCATTAGAATAATTAGAGATGTCTCGACTCCGCTCGACATGACAGGAACAAATTGACGCGGCGTCAGTCGGAACTCTCGTGTGTGACACGGCTTATGTTCGTCGCCTCAACTACGCTTTCGCACCGATCGCACAAATTGGGATGCTCTTTGCTTGTGCCCACGGCTGGTCGGTGACGCCAGCAACGGGCGCACTTTTTGTATGTTGTCTTGGTGACGGTCGCGCTTGCCTCGGTTCCCTGGCGAATCGTCAGATCACTCAGAATGAAGAATTCCTCCAGCTCTTCCCTGCTGATTTTGGTCGTGACCTCAGAGTTTGAATGTAAAACAACCGCTGCCTCGAGAGCATTCCCGATCAGCTTCTGCTGTCGCGCTTGCTCGATCGCCTGACCGATGACGCCGCGCAATTTCAGAAGCTCGGCAATCTGATCGCTTGCTTCGTGTCCTCGATGTTCAAACGGGGGAAATTCTTGCAGATGGACCGAACCGCCCAGCACTGAATGCCGCCATGATTCCTCGGCGGTGAATGCGAGCACGGGCGCAAGTAATCGGCACAGAGCGCTAAAAATTTCATGCACGACTGTTTGTGTTGCGCGACGCCGTGGCGAATCTGCGGCGTCGCAATACATCCGATCCTTGGTAATGTCGATATAGAGGCTGCTCAGATCGACGGCGCAAAACTGGTTAAGCACGTGATAAACCTTGTGGAACTCGAACGCTGCGTATGCGGATCGACAATCGGCGATCACATCGTTCAAACGCTCCAAAATCCAGCGATCGACGAGCGTTGTAGCCGGCATCGGTGATGCCGGCTGGCCGCGGTCAGCGCCCGCGGCTACAGGAAAATCATTAAGGTTTCCGAGCAAAATGCGCAGCGTGTTTCGAATCCGGCGATAAGTGTCTCCCAGGCGGGTGAACATCTCTTCGGAAAACGGGACGTCAGCGGTGTAATCGATGCTGCTCGCCCACAAACGAACGAGGTCCGCGCCGTGTTCGTTCACAAAGTGGCCGGCGTCCATCGGCTTCTCGTAAGCGCTAGATTTGGAAATCTTCTTTCCGTCCAGGTCGACAACGAACCCGTGCGTAACGCAAGTTTTGTACGGTGCGCGATTATTCAGCGCGATACTGGTCAACAAAGACGATTGAAACCACCCGCGATGCTGATCGGTCGCTTCCAGGTACATGTCGGCCGGATCGCGCAGCTCCGGGTGCAGCGCGCAAACTGCTTTGTGTGAAACGCCGCTGTCGATCCAGACATCGATTGTGTCGTTGCGTTTCGTTGTACCGGGTGGCAGACCAAGTTTTTCGGCAAGATCGGCATCGTTCAACTCGAACCAAATGTTTGAGCCTCGCTCGGCGACAAGATCTGCGAGCTTTCGGATAATTTTTGCGTCGAGAATGGCTTCTCCGTCCTTCGAATAGAAAACTGGCAGCGGCACACCCCAGCTACGTTGGCGCGAAATCACCCAGTCGGGGCGCGATTCAACTGTGCCCGCGATACGATTTTCGCCCCACGCCGGAATCCATTTCACTTCATTGTGAATGGCATTTAGTGCTTTCCCGCGCAGTTCATCGATCCGAATGAAGAACTGCTCGACATTCCGAAAGATGATCGGCGTTTTCGAACGCCAACAGTACGGGTAGGAATGATGAAAATTCTGTTGGCCAAGCAACATCCCCCGCTCGCGCAGCAAACTGATGATGTCCTTGTTAGCATCGAACACATACTTCCCAGTGAGATTTGGCAAACCGGCTTCGTCTGTAAATCGACCGTGATCGTCCACTGGAGACAGAATTTCCAAACCGTTGGCCCTGCCTAACCAGTAATCGTCCTCGCCGTGACCGGGCGCGATGTGCACCAGGCCTGTGCCGCTATCCATGGTCACGAAATCGGCAGAGAGAATGATTGATTTTCGGTCGAGAAATGGATGCTGCGCCTGGAGCCCGACCAGCTGTTTGCCAAGGCGAAACGTCGATTCTTCCGAGGCCCCAAAATCAGTTTGTTGAATAAATTGATCGCGAAGCTTGCGAGCGACAATCACTCGCTCCTTCTCATTACCCAGGATTTCATATTCGGCGTTCGGATCGACTGCGATCGCAAGATTTGCGGGCAATGTCCACGGTGTTGTTGTCCAGATCGCGACGCTCACTGGTTTGTCAGTCGGTAAACCGATTTTCGCTACTTGGTCGGCAGAAAGCGGAAATCGCACATAAGCAGTGGTGTCGTCGCGCTCCTGGTATTCCACCTCCGCTTCGGCCAGCGCGGTTTGCGCGCCTGTGCTCCAAAAAACCGGCTTTTTCGATTGATAAACGAGACCTTCCTCAACGAATACGGCGAAAGCGCGCAAGATTTCTGCTTCATATTTGGGGTCCATCGTCAGATACGGATTTTCCCAATCGCCGAAGACGCCGAGCCGTTTGAATTGCTCGCGCTGGATCTCGACGAACTTTCGCGCAAACGCTTCCGATCTTTTGCGAATCTCCAGCGGAGAAAGGCCGCGCGATTCCTTCACCACCTTGTATTCGATCGGCAGTCCATGACAATCCCAACCCGGCACGTACGGCGCGCGTTTGCCGAGCATGGTCTGCGATTTCACCACGAAATCTTTAAGAATTTTGTTGAGCGCGGTGCCCATGTGCACGTCTCCGTTGGCAAACGGCGGTCCGTCATGAAGCACAAACAACTCGCGGTCCGCTCTCGATTTCTGGATTTGCTGATAGAGTCGTGTCTCTTCCCACGCTCGAAGCATTTCCGGCTCGCGTGCGGCGAGGTTTGCCTTCATCGGAAACTCCGTGCGCGGCAAATTGAGAGTATTTTTGTAGTTCTGACTCATGGCCGAGCGGGCGAGGCTACGTAACATCCGCTGTCGCGCAAATCAACGCGTGCATGGAAACATGCGGCCGGAACGTGCGGCACGTAACAGTGTGTAAAGATAACTTTGCGCTATGCCAACGCCTGAGAAATCGAAGGACACCTTGCATATTTTCGTTCTGGCCGACACCCACAATCGTTTGCCAGAAACGGTTAGAGAAATCGCCAAAGATGCTGACGAAATCTGGCACCTGGGCGATGTTTGCACGGAGACCATTCTCGACGAGCTCCGTGGGATTGAGCCTCGCGTAACGGTGGTGCGAGGCAATTGTGATAGTAACTTTGCTTGGCCGCTCGTTGTCGATCTTGCGCGAGGCGGATTGAAGTTCCGTCTCCAACATATACCGCCTGACCATTTGCCAAATGACGTTGATGTTGTCCTGCATGGACACACGCACGTCCCGCGAAACGAAAGACGTGGGAGCGTGCTGTTTCTAAATCCAGGTTGCGTGACCCGACCGAACCAGGGCGCACCTCCAAGCGTGGCATGGCTGCAGATTGCGGATGGAGCAATCAACTGGAAACTCGTACCGCTACGGTAATGCGATGTTTACCGGGGCGCGTTTGATCCGGGACTGAATTGCGCCAGAAAAAAAACACCAACATCTACAACATCACGCGACTGCCAGGCGCAAACCTGCAATTTGCTGATTGACTCCAGAGCTTAAGACAATTGCGCGACGCGCTCCAGCCACGGACATGTGCGAACGCGAAAGCCGCAACGAAATGGCGAGGTCCGCGTGAAGCACAGCTGGAAGCTCCCCGTGAAGCAAGGCTTGGGCTCCCACGATGACCTGCCACAACCCCGAAGCGCCTACGCTTTCGCCCAGCGCTGGCTTGGCTGTGTAAGCAATTGCATCCGGAATCACCTGCTCCAACGCTCGCTGCTCTGCTTGATCGATGAACGTGCCGTTAGCGCTCGAGATCACAAAGTCGATTTCGGTTTGGCTGAGGTCGCGCAGCATTCCCTTCAAAATTTCCTCCGCTTCCGCTCGCTTTCCGTAGCAGCCGCCCGGGTGAGCGTCTTCAATTGTAATCGGCCCTTCTCGGGCGACCACGATTGCTCCTGCGCCTTCGCTCAAAATCATTCCTCGCTTTTGTTTATTAAATGGCTCAATCGGCGGCGCGGAACGAAGCAACCGCCATCGCCGATACGCGTCGCATAATAGCCAATCGACCTCTTCGGTGCCGACGACGAGGCAATAATCAAGCGACTCATCCGCCATCACGTCTTCGGCCATTTTTATCGCCAGAAGACCTACCGCTCCGTCACCAACTACGGTGTAAGTGGTCCCGATGACACCCAGAATTGCCGCAAGATGGCTCGCCGGCGCATTAAAAACAGTTTCCGGAAACAAGAGGGGACTGGCCGACTGCGCACCCATCTCGACGACGTCGCGATAGAAGCGTTTGGTGTAAATGACGCCTCCGTTGGAGATCGCGAAGATAAGCGCAATTCGTCCCGCGTTTTCCGAATCCACCTTTACCCCGGCAGATTTCAACGCGTCCAGACCTGCTGCTGCGGCGAATCGTGAAATCACACTAGCCCGCCGAAGACGCGGATGCGCCGAACCGGTCAGCGCCGACTCGGGTACGCGGAACGCGCTGTAAGATCGGTCCCCAAACTGTTCGGAAATCGCTGTCGCAGACGCCTCGTCTCCATGAAGCAGCCGGTCCCAAACTGGATCAACGCCATTTCCAAGAGGGGTCACCCACCCCATTCCGGCGATTGCCAAACTCATGCTCCAACTCTACGCATCAGAATCGAAGCATTCGTGCCACCAAATCCAAATGAATTCGAAAGCGCCGTACGTACAACAGCCGGTCGCGACTCGTTCGCCACGACGTTTAGATCAAGGCCGTCATCTAAAGAAAATGGCCTCCACCGCGCCAGCGGCTCCCAATGAATGACCCATCATGCTCTTGGTTGAACTCACCGGAACGCCATTAAACAGCGCACTGATCGCCTTCCCCTCGGCTGCGTCATTGAAGATCGTCGCCGTCCCATGTGCATTGATGTAATCGACTTCGTCTGCAGAAATTTGCGCGCTGTGAAGGGCTCGCTCCATCGCTTGTCGCGGTCCGACCCCGGAAGGATCCGGCTGTGTGATGTGAAAATTATCCGTGGAAATCCCGTAGCCGACAATTTCTGCCAAGACAGGCGCGGCACGCTTTCGAGCCAGTTCGAGATTTTCCAGCGCAAGAACGGCGGCGCCTTCGCCCAGCACCATGCCGGCGCGATGTCGATCAAACGGGCGGCATTTCTCCGGCGTCGAGGCTTGAAGTGAATCGAAGCCGGTGAAGACCAGTTCCGAAAGAGCGTCATAACCTCCGGTCAATACGCGCAGATAGTGCCCCGATCGGACGCATTCGAACGCATGACCAATCGCATTTGTCCCCGAAGCGCACGCGTTCGCAATTACCTGACATGGCACAGACAGCCTGAGAACCTCCTCCTGCGCGTCGATTACCGGCTTTTGCGCCGGGTAATTGGCGATCCACGTCGGTGCGTGCCGCAGCTCCCCTGACCGATACAGCGATCGGTAATATTGTTCCCCATAAGACATGCCGCCACTCGTTGTCCCGATTACCATTAACTCAGGCTCAAACTGAGGCGCTTGCGCCATGGCCTCTTTTAACGCATGGATCATCATGTGTGACGCTCGATGCAAGCGTTTGGCGCGGAGCCTCTTGCTCAGGCCGGCGAGCAGACGGTCATCGGAGATTTGACCGGCGGTTTTGCAACGGCATTCGGCTACCGAAAATCGTGTTACCGCGGTGACGCAATCCCGCGCATTACGCAGCGAATCGAGCGTTTCCGCCAGTCCAAACCCCAACGGGCTGACCACTCCTGCAGCAACAACTGCCACCCGTTCAGGGGTCTTTTTTCCGGTCGTACTACCTAATTGGGCCATGTAAGAGGCAAAATTTGTTACGCTATTTTCTATTGCTTTCCTTCGGGAAGCATTTTACAAATGAGCCAAATCGGAAATGGAAGCCCGGAAGTTGGTGGATTGTCAGTTGAGTTTATTCAGTGGCGATTTGAAATCCGATAAGCGGGAACAGTGACCTGGCGGCCTTTCCAAGAATAAACTCGACGATGGGAACTAAACTATACATAGGCAATCTTTCCTTCAACACGACGGAAAACGAACTGCAGGAGCTTTTCTCACAGGCCGGTACTGTGCAGGAAGTTACCCTCATGCAAGATAAATTCACCGGCAAATCGCGTGGCTTTGCGTTTGTCACCATGGGTTCCGAAGAGGACGCTCAAAACGCCATCTCGAAATTCAATGGCCAAACGGTTGAAGGCCGGCCATTGACCGTGAATGAGGCTCGCCCGCGGGAACCGAGACCGCCCGGTGGTGGCGGACGCGGTTACGGCGGTGGTGGTGGTGGTGGATACGGTGGCCGTCGCGAAGGTGGCCAGCGAAGAGGCTACTAAAAAATTCCGAATCAGGGATAGAGAAGGGGCTTGGGCAGGGCTGGATTCGAACCAGCGAAGGCGTAAAGCCAGCAGATTTACAGTCTGCCCCGTTTGGCCACTTCGGTACCTACCCGTCCGAGTGCGAGCGATTCATATAGGCTCGCGCTGCGCGGCTTGCAAGTGATCCCGACCCAGTGGCGAGGTGTCATCTCAAATGACGAAATTCGAACGACGACAGGCTCCCCGTCAGCGATAAAACTCCGCGACGGAATCGACCACATATCGCTGCGCTTCACGAGAAATCTCCGGGTAAATGGGTAGCGCGAGCGTTTCGCCAGCCGCACGTTCAGTCTCGGGAAAATCACCTTTCTTGTAGCCGAGATAGGCAAAGCATTTTTGCTCATGAAGGCCGAGCGGATAGTAAACCGCTGTCTCGACTTCGCGTTTGGCCAGGTGCTCGCGCAAAGCGTCGCGCATCGGTGCGCGAATGACATATTGATGATAAACGTGATGATTCGTTAGGCCACGATTTCGATAAGATTCGCAGGGTGTGGCGATCCGTTCAGTCAAACCTGAGCGCGACAGTTCCGAGCCGTAAAAATCCGCAGCGGCGCGCCGCGCGGCGGCCCACTTTTCCAGATATGGAAGCTTGGCGGCGAGTATTGCCGCCTGTATTTCGTCCAGGCGAAAATTACCGCCAATGACATGATGGAAATAGCGCGGTTCCATTCCGTGTTCTCTGAAAGTGCGCAGCTTTTGCGCCAGCTCTTCATCACCGCAAACAATCATCCCCGCATCACCGGCAGCGCCGAGATTTTTGGAAGGATAAAAGCTAAAAAAGCCGGCCTCGCCCATGGTTCCAGCTTTGGCAATCCTTTCACCGAATGGAAATTCGGCTCCAATCGCCTGCGCGGCGTCTTCGATCAGAACAAGCCGGTAGCGCTCCGCAATTTCACCGAGCGCGTCCATCTCGCAGCACAGACCAAACAAATGCACCGGAACCATTGCGCGGACTTTTTCTCCGTTCTTTGTTTTCCACGTGCCGTCCGTATCAAGCCGACAATTTTTTTCGATGCACTCCTGAATCGCGGATGGCCGAATGTTGTAGGTCCCAGGATCGATGTCGGCGAAAAGTGGTCTCGCGCCAACGCGCGCAACGCATCCGGCGGTAGCAAAAAACGTGTAGGGCGTCGTGATAACGGCATCGCCTCGCCCGATGCCTAGCGCCATCAATATGGCCAGCAAAGCATCGGTTCCCGACGAAACACCGACGGCGTGCGGCGCACTACAATACGCGCACATCGCCCTCTCGAACGCCTTCACTTTTGGTCCAAGGATGAAACGGCCACTGGCCAGGACATCGTTGGCCGTCTGGCGAATTGAATCGCCCAGGACACGATATTGTTCGCTAAGATCGAGCAGCGGCACGTGCATGGCGAGATAGCTTGGCAGCTTCGCCATTCCATTCAAGATGTTGTCGTTCCGTCACTGGTATTGATCGCCGTGTCCGCGCGCGTTAGCCTGTTTGCATGGCGCTCCTGCGCGGTCTTTTTTGGTTGGTTCTATTCATCATTCTGACTTTTTGTTTCGTCGTGCTGTTTGAGTATGGGCCACACGATTTCGCCAATGGCGTTCAGAAGGAGTACGCCCGTGTGAAGTCATTTGTTGTAAAGCAAACCGAAGCGATCGGGAAACCGAAGAAGAACCGCTGATCGAACACGCCCGTGGCCGGTCTAAACGTTTGGAGGGGCGAACTCCTGTGAGCCTCTCGCGTCCGGCGTCGCAGAGCTCCGCCCTCTAATTTAGGTTGCGCCGATCATGGCGACCGTTTCGATCGGCAACGGAGCAAGAAATTCTTTTACGTTCTCAATATGCAGAACCGGTCGCGCCAGATGTGCTGCGAGAAAACTGGTATCCGGCGTAACAGCAATCCCCGCTTGAGACCAGATTTCGCATTGCGCTAATTGCTGGATAACACGCTCAACTTTTGCCTGTAGATGGCGGTGATCTGTAAATTGAACTGTGGAAATTCCCGGTGCGGTGTTTTCAACAAATGGGCTGAGCGTAAACGCGTAGTGAAACAAAATTTCCTGGATCGATTTCTCCTGCTGACGAGCTCGCACTTTGATTATGACCTGCAAAGATCGCGCCAGGGCCTGACTGGGAGTCATTCCTTTGTTGATCCCCGCCTTTTCTGCGACGTCGTTCAGTTGAACGATCACAGGTTTCTTTTCCTGTTCCTCGATTAAGGCTACCGGTTTTGCGCAAAGTCCAGGCTGATGCCGCATAGCGGCCTGCAAATAAAAGTTCGGCAAATAAATCGTCGCAAACATCGATTAATTCACCACTAACCATTGCTTGCCGCGCCGTAAGTCGCCGTGGCGACCGAAGGCGGGACCACTGATTTGAGATGCGATCGTTTTACCACGATCCGCAGTTGAGAAATTGCATCATGCTTTTCCAAAGTTTCCAGGTTCCATGAATTTTCGAGAACAAGTTTCAATTGCGCGCTACTGACCATTTCATACCGGGTGAGGACCAGACAGGCCGTGGGCACCGATTCGACCAGTCGTTGCAAGCGATACCAGGTTGTTTGCGGAATTTTGCGCAATTCTTCGGAGGAATTGAGAATCAGATCGACAATCACCAGCGGAAAGTTGCCATCTCGCAAGAGCAGATCCGCCGCTTTGACTGCTTCCAGGGCCTTAGCGCAACGCACCCAAAGCAGCTGATGCAGAATGGAATTAGCCAGCGCGCATGGGTCGAACGAATCACGTCCATCAATTAGTGCGACGAAATACTTATCGCGATATGCGCCACGGATGAAGGCGTGAACGAGCGATGCGCTCCCCGCACTTCTGGGTGGGGTGATTAATTCTGTGATCGCTCCTTTGGGCAAACCGCCCCCAGCAGGTTGATCGAAGAAAGCTAAACCCGTGACTAAACGCGTTCCCAACGGCATGGGTGCCTGCGGGAAACGAATCGCAAGAAGGTTGCGCAGGTCGATAATCTTCCCGCTCATCGGCATGGCAGAAAATGACATGAGGAGGACATATGTTCAAATGAACAACTTAAGAGATTGCCCTCGTGCATCCCGGCGATTGAACCACCTGGTGTGGCCGCGATATCTCCGTCTTAGTGTTTCTTCCTGCGCTCTTGCTTCCGAACCAGCGATACCATTACCCCTTGAATCTTGAGTTCGCGGGCTGGAACCAGATCCGGGTAGCGCGGGTTTTCCGCCTTGAGATATGGCCGGCCGCGCTCGACGACATAACGTTTCAATGCCGTTTCGCCGTCGATCAACGCGGCAACAATGTCGCCGTCGTGCACATCTTTCGCGTCTTCCAAAATCACAATGTCGCCATCGACAATGTGTGCGCCGATCATTGAATCGCCGCGGACCCGCAAAGCAAATGTGCCGCGATTCTTTTGCACATTGGCGGAGCGCGTGTCGAGCGACACGTGGCCCTCAACGGTCTGTTCGGTCAACGCCGACATGCCCGCCGGAATCTGCCCGTAGATCGGAACATCGGTAATCCGCACCTTCATGGCTGGAGTGATCAACGCTCGGGCCTTGCGCGCATGCCGATCGAGAAAACCTTTTCGCGCCAGCGCGGCGATGTATTGCATTACCGATGTCTGACTGGCGAATCCGAAATGATTTTGGATTTCACGCGTACTCGGGGTGATCCCTTTCTCGCGTTGCTCGCGCTGGATAAAATCGAGAACGCTTCTCTGCCGCTCGGTCAGCATGTTGCATCATCGTCCGAACTTTGGTGAAGACAAGTTCAAATGAACAGATTCAACCGCTGTGAGTTCAATCTGAAGGACACCAAAGCAACCAGAAACTAACAATAAAACATCCCGCGCTCGAGGGTCATTCCGAGCGGAAGCGAGGAATCTCTCGCAGGGCTGCTAGGTCACGCTACGTAACTAGCGTATTCGAAGCTCCGATTGGGAGGTCCCTCGCTTCGCTCGGGGATGACAGGACGAACTACAACCGCACCAGATCGACCAGAAACTGACACCAGAGATAAAACATCCCGCGCCAGGAATATTTTACGTCGCCCGCCGCCGTCTGTTTGAGAACGCCTTTATGAATGTTGTGCGCGATCTGGTCTCGCAGATCGTTCTCCATTTCTGTCTCAATTTGTTCCTCGTCGAGCGGGTCGATTACCGCGGGATTCACGCCGTTTCGCCGGAGAAAATCGCGATGGCTTTGATAAAGCTGCCAGAATGATCTGTCAGGACGCTGTCGATTAATGCGGAACAGGGGAGTCAGTTTCAAACCATAGGAGAGCGGATAATTCCACGTGGTCCAAACGGTGCCGCCTTTGGCACGCGATGAAATACGCAAATAATAAAACGAAAAATCATGCTGCTCGTTCAGGCAGATAGCCGCCTGGGCTCGATCTTCCTCACGATAAAACAATCGGAAAAACTGGCGGTAATCTTCCCAATCCCAGCCGGCGTCGCCGACGTGAACAAACCCTTCATCCTCGATCTCGCGCGTGATTTCACTGAGCGCTGGGAACGTGTCTGAAGACGGCGGGCTTTTCGGTCGAAGCCGTTTTTCCTTGGGAAGCCGAAGGGCGCGAATCCGAGTGAGAATTTCCAGCCACGGCAGAAAGAGCCAGCTCATCGCGCCGACAAAACCCCACATCCAGCTGCCGGTGATAAAATAAACGCCGAGAAAAGTGGCAGCGAGAATTCCCAGCGCGCCCGCCTTTTGGGCATACGAATTTTGAAAGCTGCGCAAACCCGCGCTGAGGACGGCTACGCCAAATGTAAGAAAGAAGCCAAAAAGCATCAGGAACTGATTTCCTGCGGATTGATCTGGTGCTCGGTTAGAAATTTCTCGAGCTGATTGGTATCGAAATTAGCTAAAACTTTATCACCCGCGACGAACGTGGGCACATACGTCTGCGAGGAAAGTTGCTTCATTTGCTCATACGCTTGTCGATCTTTTCCGACGTCAATCTCCTGGAAACGGTATCCCTTCTCCTGGAGATAATCTTTCGCGTCGATGCACCACGAACACCACTTGCGGCTGTACAGCGTCAGTTCCATCGGCAGCGCGCAAATAAACCAGCGATGATCGCTGCGTCAACTGGGATACGTCCCGCTGGCCTGGAAAGTCACAGTGCGCCCGCGCGCCACAGGACTTCAATACGATTTCGCCCAAACAACGCGCCGTGCACTGGGTTCGCCAGTGAAAATGCATTTGCCGGGCTCCGGCGAATCATCCAGTGGAACGACGCGAATGGTGACTTTGAGGTCGTTCTTGATTTGTTCTTCCACTTTCCGTGATCCGTTCCAATGCGCGAGAGCAAAACCGCCGTGGATTTCCGGCTTCGCCGGGTCTTTAGGCGTAAAGAAATCGTAGAAATCTTTTTTTGATTCGATCACACGCGTGTTTGCCTCCCGAAACTCCTTCGCGCGCTCATAGAGGGAATCCTGAATTGACCCGAGGATCTCGGGCACGCGCGCGATGAACTCGTTCAACGGCATCGACTCCTTTGCCTTCACCGCTTGATCGCGCCGGCTGACTTCGACAGCGTTTTTTTCCAGATCGCGCGGGCCGATCTCGACACGCAACGGCACGCCCTTTTTGATCCATTCCCAATTTTTGACACCGCCGCCCAGGTCGCGCCGGTCGACCGTTACTTCAATGGGAGCATCTGCATAGCGAATGTCCCGCAGGCGCGCTGCAAGATTGTCGCATGCCTCGATCACCTTTGCGCGGGTCTCTTCTTTGGGTGCAACCGGCAGGATAACAATCTGAGTCGGCGCAATTCGCGGTGGCAAAATGATCCCGTCATCATCTCCGTGCATCATGATCAGCGTGCCGATCAGGCGCGTCGTCATTCCCCAGCTCGTCGTCCAGCCAAATTCCTGTTTACCCTGCCGATTTTGAAACTGGATCCCACTTGCACGCGCAAAATTTTGACCGAGAAAATGCGATGTTCCGGCCTGGATCGCCCTGCGATCCTGCACCATCGCTTCGATCGAGAGCGTCTGCACCGCCCCGGGAAAACGCTCGCTCTCGGACTTTTCGCCGGTGAAAACTGGCACCGCCAGATGATCGCGGACAAAACGTTGGTAAAGATTGAGGATCAGTTTCGTTTCTTCGCGCGCTTCAGCTTCCGTTTCATGAACAGTGTGGCCCTCCTGCCACAGAAATTCAGTTGTCCGCAGAAACAGGCGTGGCCGCATCTCCCACCGCACGACGTTTGCCCATTGGTTGATCAGGATTGGCAGGTCTCGGTAGGATTGGACCCATTTCGCGTAGCTGGCGCCGATGATCGTTTCCGAAGTTGGCCTCACCACAAGCGGTTCTGTCAACGGACTGGCTGGCTTCATCTTTCCATCAGCACCTACCTCCAGTCGTGTGTGCGTGACGACGGCGCATTCTTTGGCGAAGCCTTCAACGTGTTCCGCTTCCTTCGCGAAATAACTCAGCGGAATGAAAAGCGGGAAATAAGCATTACGATGGCCGGTAGCGCGAAACATGGCGTCGAGCTGACGCTGCATGTTTTCCCAAATCCCGTAACCCCATGGTCGAATCACCATGCAACCGCGCACATCCGAGGGCTCGGCCAGCTCCGCCGCACGGATGACCTGCTGATACCACTCTGGAAAGTCCTGGTCGCGCCGTGGCGTGATCGCAGTTTTGGCAATTGTGGTGTTCATCGTATCACTGGCGTTTCGCAGAAACGCCATACAATTGTAGGGCGGCTGTGTCAGCCGCCAACTGGGATTTTACAAATAAGCTCAGACTGTTCCGCGCACACAGGTTGACAGGCGCTTGCACTCCTCGTAGTTTTCGTGCCCTTTTTCTTTAGTGATGAAAACGTTTTCTGCCAAAGCCAGCGAAGTCATACGCAAGTGGTGGGTCATCGACGCCAGGGACCAGGTGCTGGGAAAAGTAGCCGTAGAGGCCGCCAATCTGTTACGCGGTAAAGAGAAGACAGTTTTCACGCCGCACGTCGATACAGGGGACTTTGTGATCGTCATCAACGCGGAGAAAGTGCGGCTCACCGGAAAAAAAGAAGAACAAAAAACGTACATGAGTTTTTCCGGATACGTGGGCGGTCACAAATCTGAAAATGTCCGGGCGCGCCGCGCGCGGCATCCGGAACTGCTAATCGAGCGCGCTGTGCGGGGAATGATTCCGCACAATCGCCTCGGTCGCCGTGTTTATCGGAAGTTGAAAGTTTATTGCGGTGATTCTCATCCGCATGCCGCACAACAGCCCGAGGTCGTCAGACTCACCAGAAAATAATCCTATGCCAGAAACTGAGGAATTCGTTGCCACAGGTCGCCGCAAAACATCGGTAGCGCGCATCCGCATGATGCCGGGCAGCGGCAAGATCGATATCAATGGTCGCAGCTTTGAAGATTATTTCCCAACTGTGCCTTTGCAGAACGTCGTGCTCCAACCGCTACAAACTGCCAAAGCAGTGAATGCTTACGATTTGTCGATTAACACGACCGGCGGTGGCATCATGGGGCAGGCCGGCGCTGCGCAGCTTGCGATCGCGCGCGCTCTTCTTCAGATCGATGGCAATTTGCGAGGGACGCTGAAAGCGGAAGGGTTGCTCCGCCGGGATCCGCGCATGAAGGAGCGCAAAAAATCCGGACAACCCGGCGCGCGCAAACGTTTCCAATTCTCGAAACGTTAATGTGAGTTAAGCCGGGACCCCGGCCGCTGTAGCCACAGCCCTGCGGCCGTCTCGCCGCAAGAAAAGAAGCGCCCAGGTAGACCGGCCACAGGCCGGTGGCTACAAGACTCATGAACTTGTTCTAATGAGCGCCTGCTCCATAAGTTTTATATGGGCGGCACGTGCACTAGATTCTACGGCTTGTTTGGCGATGGTGCGCTTTGCGGGGCCGGTGCTCGCGCCGGGGGCACTAAGAACGGCGGAACTGTCGCTGCCGGTATCGTAACCGGCACCGGAGTGCTGCTTGGCTTCAGCAAACGCAATTCCTGCATCGCCTGGCCGGCCCAAAAGCTCGTTCGATATTGCGTGAGGATGGTCTCGCAAATGTGGCGCGCTTCGTCGTTCTTATTTTTTCCCTTTAGAATGTACACCTGCGACAGCAACGCCAGCGGCGCGTTGAAACTGTTGGAATAAGTTGTCGCGATCTGTTGGTAGGCAGCCAGCGCTTCATCACTTCTACCCATCGACTCCAGATTGGCTGCCATCGCCATCCGTGCTGTGCTCACGAACTCGTGCTGAGGAAATTTGTCGATGAAAGCCTGAAGCGTCGTGTTCGCCTCAGCAAATTTCTTTTCGCTCCGCTGCGCTTCAGCGAGTAACAGGTAAGCATCAGCGGCCGCCGGGCTGTTTGGGTAGCGATCAATGACCTGTTGATATTCCTGAGCGGTCTTTGCATTCGCCAACGAAGCCGACGCCGCTGCCGCGCGCCGATCGGAATAATAGCGGTAACCAGTAAAGGCGATGACGGCGAGCAACGCTACGATCAGCACCGCGATGATCTCTTTTTTGAAGCGCTCCAAAAAGAAACGTGTTTCCAGCGCAACATCGCGAGAAGAAGGTGGAGCTGTCGGCATAAATTATATGTGCTCTGCCGGTTCAAACCGGGCAAGCGGTTCGTCCTATGCCACGCGATGGTTTCTCGCGCAAGCGGTACTAGGATCGGCACGCACTCGACCAGGCTTTTTGCGGCGATACAATCTTATCTATGAATGCACTTTGGAACTCTTTTGAAATTTTGCTCGGCTTAAGCGTGGAACCGAAAAACTTGACCTTTGTTCAAATCTCGCTGCGGGGCATCATCGTGTTTCTTGCCACTTTGGCCATGGTTCGGCTTGGGCATAAACGCTCCCTCTCACACAAGACGCCGTTTGATGCCGTGCTGCTGGTAATTCTTGCGTCGGTGCTTTCGCGGGCGATCAATGGCTCGGCGGCTTTCTTTGCCACGCTCGGCGGAGGTGTGGTGTTAGTGTTGCTTCACCGCCTCTTCGCTCATCTGGCATATTACTCCCACGGGTTCGGAATTTTGGTCAAAGGCAAGCCCGATATCATCGTGCGCGACGGCGAATGCGATTTTCGGATGATGCGGCGTAACCACATCTCCACGCACGACTTGGAAGAGGATCTGCGTTTGGATGCACATCTCGACGATCTTTCAAAGGTCCGCCTTGCCCGCATCGAACGCAGCGGCGACATCAGCTTTATCAAAAAATAATTTGACCAGTATGGCCCGCATGCCTTATCAGACGCGGGAACTTCGTCCTACTATTTCCGTAGAATGAAGTGACAAAAGAAAGTACGCATGGGATTTATGAGACGAACAAAAAAGCGGTGGGTCAAACCGATGCTGAAAACCGTTCCGATCTTTTTCGAGTGCACCTGTTACGCAGGGGCGGTTTGATCGAACGTAATTATCTGACTCCGAAAACTCCGGGTTGATTCGCATCCATATTCTAGGCAGCGCAGCCGGCGGCGGCCTGCCACAATGGAACTGTGCCTGCCCGAATTGTACGGCCGCGCGTACCGGAAAAATTACACCACAGACGCAATCGAGCATTGCCATCAGTGGCGACTCCGAAGGTTTTCACCGCTGGTTTCTGATCAACGCGTCGCCTGATTTGGCCCGGCAAATCGAAAGTATGCCGAGGTTGCAGCCGCGCCGTGATTCGCCACGCAACACTCCAGTTGCAGGCGTTCTTTTGACAAATGCCGACATCGACCATGCGCTCGGTTTATTGCTCCTGCGCGAACAAGAGCTGCCACTGGTCGTTTACGCGGCCGACGAAACGCGAGCCGCGCTCGCCTGGCTCGATGGCATCCTTGCAAGGTTCTGCGGAATCGAATGGCGCAAGACGAGCCCTGAATTTCAAACGCTGAGTGGCACTATCGCTTTTCGAGCGATTGACCTGCCCAGGAGCATCGCCTTTCAATTTCGGGACGATTCGTCGGGAGCAACTGCACTTTTCGCGCCGAGTGTCGGTGAATTAACGGATGAACTGCGGAATACCGTTCATGGATCCGACGTCGTTCTGTTCGATGGCACATTCTGGAGTGACGGCGAGCTGGTCGCTATCCGGCCGGGCGCCCGCAGCGCGCGACAGATGAACCATCTGCCCATCAACGACGGCAGCCTCGATTTCTTGCATCAATCGCCAGCGCGCCGGAAGATTTACACCCACATAAACAATACAAACCCGATTCTTATGCCCAGCTCCCGGGAACGCGCCCAAGTAAAGCAATCAGGAATCGAAATCGCGCGGGACGGATCGGAAATCGTCATATGACTGCCGGACTCTGGGACCGCGAAACGTTTGTCGAAAATTTGCGCGGGATCGGCGCGCGCGCTTATCACGACAAACATCCGTTCCACGTGGCCATGAACGAGGGCAGGCTTTCACAAGAGGCATTGCGCGGCTGGGTGGCCAACCGGTTCTATTATCAGCAAAACATTCCAGTCAAAGACGCCGCGATCCTTTCCAACTGTCCATTGCGCGAAGTGCGCCGAGTCTGGATTCATCGCATTCTCGATCACGATGGCGCCGGCGAAAATGAAGGCGGCATTGAGGCGTGGCTGCGCCTGAGCGAGGCATGCGGGCTGTCGCGCGACGAGGTGCTGCAGGATCGACTTCTACAACCCGGAGTTCGTTTCGCCGTAGATGCCTATGTGAATTTCGCTCGAACTCAGCCGTGGCCGATTGCCGTTGCATCATCGCTCACGGAACTTTTCGCGCCGGATCTCATGGCAGCACGTATTGCGGCGTTCGAAAAGTATTATTCCTGGATCGATTCGCGCGGGCTTGATTACTTCCGTCGCAGAGTCACGCAGGCGCGACGCGACTCCGATGAAGCGCTCGCGATTACGCTGGAGCAATGCAACACGCCGGAGCTGCAGCGTGAGGCGGTGCGCGCGCTCGAGTTCAAGTGTGATGTGCTGTGGTCCGTGCTCGATGCAATCCATCACGCCTACAGTTGTTCTTGAATGCAAACTCCCACGATCGCTGGCTCTGCGCAGCCAAGGCTCGCCCGCGGAGTCCGGCTGCAAACCGATTCCAAGACCGGCAACAGTGTTCTACTTTTCCCAGAAGGGGTCCTCGAATTAAACGAAACCGCCCAGGAGATTGTTTCCCGCTGCGATGGACGAACAGTGGGCGAGATTGTCCAGGCGTTGGCTGAAGAGTACGATGCCGATCCTCAAATGCTTGGCGCCGATGTGCGGGAAACCCTTGCGGATTTGCAACAACGCAAATTGATCGAACTCGTATGATCGCGCCTCGTCCATACGCGTTGCTCGCCGAGATTACTTATCGCTGCCCGCTGCATTGTCCGTACTGTTCAAACCCGACCCAGGCGCGAAACGATCAAGAACTCACGACAAACGAGTGGACTCGCGTGATTCGTGAAGCAGCTGCGCTAGGTGTATTGCAAATTGGGTTTTCCGGAGGCGAACCCCTGGCAAGGCGTGACCTGCCCGATCTGGTTCGCGCTGCGCGTGAGGCAAACCTTTACACAAACCTCATCACCAGCGGCATCGGTCTGGACGACGATCGCGTGCGCGCGTTGCGCGATGCCGGATTGGACTCAGTTCAGCTAAGTTTCCAGTCGGACAACACCGATCTCGCTGACGAGATCGCCGGCGCTCGCGCGCATCAGCTCAAGTTGGACGCTGCTGCGAAAATTCGCGCAGCCGGAATTCCGCTCAGTCTCAATTTTGTGATTCACCGGCGCAACATCGATCGCCTGGCAGAAATGATTGCCCTGGCCGAATCGCTCCAGGCCGAGAGGGTGGAACTCGCCAATGTCCAGTTTTACGGCTGGGCCTTTCTCAATCGCGCAGCTTTGCTCCCAACACGTGAGCAAGTTGTTCGCGCACGAGAAATCGCGACAGCAGCCAAAGAGCGGCTAGCGGGCAAGATGGACATCTTTTATGTGTTGCCGGATTATTACGAAACCAGACCTAAACCGTGCCTGAACGGCTGGGGCCAGCGTTATCTCACGGTCAATCCAATCGGCGAAGTGCTCCCCTGCCCGACTGCTTCATCGGCTATCCCGGATTTGCGTTTTGAAAACGTCAGAGCGCGCGAACTCGATTGGATTTGGCGCGAATCGGAGAGTTTCAACCGGTTCCGTGGCACAGAATGGATGCCGGAGCCATGTCAGAGTTGTCCGCAAAGAGAAATCGATTTTGGCGGATGCCGTTGTCAGGCTGCGTTGCTTACCGGAAACGCTGCAAACACAGATCCGGTCTGCGATTTGTCGCCAAATCGCGCCGCCGCTGTGGATATCGTGTTACGCGAGGTAGATTCGTTAGGCTACCCCGCGCCGGATTGGACCTATCGCACCAATCCGACAGCGTTGCCTGTAGGACAACTGCTGTAGCCGCGTGTCGTTGACCGCGGAAAAACCTCATCACCAATTGCGATTCTTGTAATCACGGCGGGGACGGGCGTGGATGCGGCGTCGGACGAGGATGCAGTGTTACTCTCGGAGTCGGAGTGGGCGGGCCGGGCTTGTGAGATTGGGGTCACTACAATGGTATCAACGCGCCACGCTTCGCCGGAGACACTGTTATCGCTGCTCATCCTCCAGCGCAGAACCATGTTGGGCCCCCCAGGTCACCGGCAGGTTCACCGTCGTGGCTACCAAAGCCGGCCGAGGTGGCAGTCCATGCCTGCCGCCCAGCCAGAGGATTGCCACAACAGCTGCTGATCGTGCCATTGTAACGCCAGTCACGAAAGTGCCCACCGTAAGGATGTCTTGGAACGTCACTCCTCCGTCAATGCTGATCTCCAGCACGCCGCCGTCAAGGCCCTCCTGAAAATTGAAGTTATTCCGAAATGTTATCGGCGCCGGGTTTGGGGGCTTCGCTCAAAAAAGATGCTTAGCGAGTCGAGTCGCTAGTAATCGTGGCTGAATCATCCGCGAACGCCGCATCCGGCGATAAATCGGCCGGTGGCACTGGCACTCCCGAGTTGGACGTCACCCACGTAATACTTGACCAACTAGGGGCAGCACGGGCGGTGTCACACCGTCGAAGTTCTCGCTTAGCGCCAGACCCGGCTGACATCATGGTCCCGTTCCGCAGCCAAGCGGATCACCTTGGCCGCTGCCCGAGGAAGCGCGATGCCTGCAGCGCAACGAAGCTAGCTGCGGCGAGGCAATTGAGCACAGGGGAGCCCCGCGACGGCGTAAACATGGGGTTCCTATGTATGATCATCGACGTCGGACTATGTATCCGTTTCGTGCCAGCGAGACAAGGCAATTCCTTCGATGCTGTGCAATCGGACATTTAATTATCGACGGCACAAAGGATGATTCGCTCGAGCCAACCCAAAGCGAGTCCGGGCACGGACCACTGACCCCGGCTACAAGTGATCACCAATCAGAAATCACCAATCACCCGATATCTAGGGCCAGCCCTACCCGCCGCCAAACCTTACCGTGACCTGTTTAGAGCAGTTTTGAGTGCCTGCACCGCAAACCCTATAGGTGTACGTGCCCTTGCCACGTGCCCCGATGTGATCGGTGTAAAAACCGGGGATGTTCGGCACAGTGGCAATCAACACCCCGTTACGATAAATGTCTATGTTGTTCGAGGTAGCCCCGCTCCAGGAAAGGTCCACCGCCTGCTGCCCCTGCACCTTGTAGCCACGCGCACTGAGTGTGATCTGCCCCGGGGTCGGCGTCGGGGTCGGAGTTGCCGTCGGCGTCGGTGTGGGCGTGGGCGTGGCGCTCGGTGTTGGTGTTGCTGTTGGCGTCGGAGTGGGCGTACCTCCGGGCACGCGGAAAGCATATACCTGGTTGTCATTGGCGATGTAGATGCTGCCGCGAGCTACAATGCCGCTATTCCATTTACGGGTGCCGGTCATCAATTCGTTGTTGCCGCCACCAGCATAAACAACGGCTCCGGTATCTCCATTGTAACCGTGTAACCGATTGTCACCCTCGGCACCAACCACCCATACGATCGCGTTATTGGTACCATCGGTGGTTGTAACCCATGGCGAGCCCTGTCCGCTCTGGTTCACGCTCCAGGCAGGCACCATGGCCGGCGGATCTGCTGCCGTAACTTTATACGCGGAAACCGCGCCGCTACCCGTGCGAAAAACAAAATACGTTCCCTGGTTGGTGTGGTAAGTGGCAGAGGATTGTCCCCTGGTTACACCGTCAACACTTTGCTGGGCCACCGGCGCGACGATGCCACCGAGATTGTTGCGATTAAGCAAATAGGCGTTGCCATCTTTGCCCAGAGCGAGCACGAGCTGAGAAGGGTTCGCGCCGGGCACGTCGATCAATATGGCGCTGCAACCGCCGAGGTCGGTATCGCTTTGATCGAGCGAGAACCAATTGATCGGCGCCCAGTAGTCGGTGGGCTGCCCGCTCCAAACCGGCCCGGCTTGCAAACGAATAATGGCTTCGCCACCCATCCAGTTGCCGCCGGTGTTGAAAGTGTTCCCGGTGATCACAAACATGTTAGTTCCATCGCTCGCAACTCCTGAGTGTCCCCAGATGCCGCCGCCGATGGCGTCTGTGGCCCAAGCCATGACGTTGGAAGGGTTATTGATCTGAATGCCGACTACCCAGCCGTGAAAAGTCCCGCAGTCACCGAAATGACCAGAGAAAGGCACATAAACAATGCCGCCCACGAGAGCCAGCGCGCCTCGCTCGTTCTCGACTGAGGACAGAAATGGCGTGCCGCGATAGTTAACGGTCGCATTCAGATCGACCGGCCAACCCGGATTGATGTCGCCGGTGTCCAGATTTAGCGAGAAAACGAAATGCCTTTTAGTGGGGCCATCGATCATCGCATTGAAGAAGAGTGCACGGGAGGCAAGATCGACCACAGGTGTCCCGATAATGCCGAACGGACTGATGTTCCCGCACGGAAGGCCCGACGACACCGGCGGTCCGACATTCCTTTGCCAGAGAATGCTCCCGTCGGTGGCGTCCAGCGCATAAACATTGTTCGACGCAGTCACGGCAATGACCATCGGGCCGTTTGGACCGCTCTCGATATAAAGCGGTTGGGCGTGAACGTTGCCCACGATTGTGCCACCAAAGTTCAGGTCGCGCGTCAGGTTGGCTGCGTTGGCGGGCGTGAACACGGAATCAACGTACAGGCCGTCCCGGGAAAGATTGTTGTTTTTCTGGGTAACGTTGACCTGCGCGTTTCCCGAAAGGACCGCGCTCCATAGGAGGGCGACGATGAGTGACGAAAAGGAGATTAGGGTCTTCATAAATCCACGGTGAAAATGCCGCGTCTCCCTTCTAACACTGCGCGCGGCAGTGCTGTCAAGCACTGCGGCGAAATAATTGTAACAATTAGGTTATTTTGCAGACGAGATCGCCACCTTTACATGGTGGAAGGCGTCGGCGTGGGCGTGGCTGTTGCTGTCGGTGTTGGTGTTGATGTTGGCATCAGAGTCGCCGTTAGAGGTCATTCACGGTTGCGACCAAGCTCCAGCCGGCCGGAAGGGTAGGACCGAAAGCGCCGCTGACAAAGACGTTGTTGTTCATGTACCAAATGGCGGTTTGACGCGTGTTGGCGTTGTAGAGCACATAATCCGGTTTGCCGCCCCCGTTGAAGTCGGCTGTAGCCACCAATTCCCAGCCACTGGGAAGCGTTGGGCCGTACGCCCCGCTAATGAAAACGTTGTTGTTGAGATACCAGATCGCTGTTTGACCTGTAGTGGGTTTATAAAGCACATAATCCGGTTTGCCACCACCGTTGAAGTCGGCTGTAGCCACCAATTCCCAGCCAGCCGGAAGCGTTGGGCCGTACGCGCCGCTGATGAAAACGTTGTTGTTGAGATACCAGATCGCTGTTTGACCTGTAGTGGGTTTATAAAGCACATAATCCGGTTTGCCACCACCGTTGAAGTCAGCTGTAGCCACCAATTCCCAGCCACCGGGAAGCGTTGGCCCATAAGCGCCTCCGATGAACGTTGGTCCTGACAAATACCAGATCGCCGTTCGATCCGTAACAGGGTTAAACAAGGCATAATCTGGGTGGGTGTCGCGATTGAAATCCGCTACACTTCTTAGTCCCCAGCCGGCTGGAAGGGTCGGGCCGTACGTGCCGCTGATGAAAACGTTGTTGTTAAGGTACCAGATCGCTGTTTGACGCGTCCCGGCATTACCGAGCACCCATTCCACAGTAGCACGTGTAGGTGTCCCTGTCGGCAATTTGAACTTATAAACCTTGTTGTCATTGGCAACATAGATGCTTCCGCGAGCTACAATTCCGCTGTTCCATTTGCGCGTGCCAGTCATCAATTCATTATTTCCACCACCAGCATAAACCACGGCGCCGGTGTCGCCATTGTAACCGTGTAAGCGGTTGTCACCCTGGGCACCAACTACCCATACGATCGCGTTATTGGTACCATCGGTCGTGGTCACCCAAGGCGACCCTTGACCAGTCTGGCTTACGCTCCAGGCAACGCTGATGGTGAGCGGATTTGGATTGATCTTATATGCCTTAACCAAGTTGCCAGCTGCACGGAAGACAAAATATGTTCCCTGGCTGGTGTGGTAAGTGGCTGACGATTGTCCTCTGATTACACCATCGACACTTAGTTGGGTCAGTGGCGCAGCGATGCCTCCTAGGTTGTTACGGTTAACCAAATAGGCCTTACCATCCTTACCCGTAGCGAGTACCAACTGCGATGGAGTTGCCCCAGGCACGTCGATGAGCATGGCGCTAACACCGCCTAGGTCGGTATCGCCTTGGTCGAGGTTAAACCAGTTGAGCGGCGCCCAGTAGTCGGTAGGCCGACCGCTAAAAATCGGCCCTGCTTGCAAACGGATAATCGCTTCGCCGCCGCTCCAGACCTGGTTAGTGTTAAAGGTATTTCCGGTGATTACAAACATGTTGGTACCGTCGCTGGCAACACCTGAGTGTCCCCAAATTCCACCGCCGATGGCACCCGTTGCCCAAGCCATGACGTCGGAAGGATTGTTGATTGCTATACCGACAACCCAACCATGATAGGTCCCGCAGTCGCCATTGTGGCCCGAGAAAGGCACGTAAACTCTGTCGTTCACCACGGCAAGGGCACCTCGCTCGTTTTCCACATTGGAAGTAAAGGGCGTGCCGTTGTAGTTAGCGGTGGCGTTCAGATCGACTGGCCAGCCGCTATTGGTAGCGCCAGTGTCCACGTTTAAGGAGAAAACGAAATGTCTCTTCGTTTGCCCATCGATCATCGCATTAAAAAACAGCGATCGCGAGGCAAGATCGACGACTGGTGTTCCGATAATGCCAAACGGATTAACGGGGTTCCCGCATAAGCCCGACGTTACCGGCGTGCCGACGTTTCTTTGCCAGATAACGCTGCCATTTGCAGCGTTGAGCGCATACACGTTATTTGACGCGGTCACGACAATGACCATCGGGCCGTTCGGACCACCCTCGATGTAAAGCGGCTGCGCGTGAACATTGCCCGTGATGGCGCCGTTAAAGTTCATGTCGCGAGCCAGGTTCGCCGTGTTGCCCGGTGTGAACGCGGCGTCGATGTAGAGGCCGTCTCGGGAAAGATTATTGTTTTTCTGGGTCACGTTGACCTGCGCGTTTCCTGAAAGGGTCTCGCTCCATAGGAGAGCGACGATAAGTGACGAGAAGATTAGAGCCCTCATAAATCCCACGGTAAAAATGCCGCGGCTCCCTTCTAGCACACTGCGTTGCATTGATGTCAAGTATTGCGGCAAAACAATTTGCAACAATTAGGTTATCTTTTGCATCGATGTAGAGCGGCTGTCCTCAGCCGCAGCCTTGTAGAGGCGTGTGTGTCAAACGCCTGATCAAAAGTTCGATGCTTGACACAAGCACCGCTACAGCGATTTGCGGAGACGGCTTATCATCTCAACCTGCGCGCTGATCTTCTGCACCCGCGTAGTAAGCGCTTCGATCGGCTCATTCAGGCCAACGCCGTTGCGTTGCAGCGCTCAGCTCGATTCTTTGGCCGGCTTTTTCCCGGGTGGCTTGGTCTGACCGGGCGACGAACCTTTCGTGGATTCCTTCGGCGCGGCGGATTTCTCTCCGTCAGACGACGTGGCAGGACTCTCCTTTTTGGCCGCCTCCTTGTAGGAATCACTTCGGTAATCGGTGATGTAAAATCCCGATCCCTTGAAGATCAGACCTGCGCCGGTACCGAGCAGGCGCTTCACCTTGCCATGTCCCCATTGCGGCAGCCGGCAAAGCTCTTTCGGGCATTCGCGATACGGTTCGTCGCGCATTGACTGGAACGCATCGAAGTTTTGGCCGCACTTTTTACAAGAATACTCGTAGGTTGGCATCAGGAATATGAGACGACGCCCGAAAGTCTGCATCAAACAGGTTGCGATTCAAGCTCTCAAGTCACGCTCACTCTCCAATGACGAATTAAGTCCGAATGACGAAACCCGAAATGGTTGTTGAGGTCACGGCACGCTTCTTTGTCATTCGTGCTTCGTCATTGTCTTGTGTTTCATTCATGTCCATTCGTGTTTATTAGTGGTTCATTATGACCTACGGCGTGAAAGAAATCGCAGGCTTGTTTCCAAGCTTGATGGAAATCAAGGACGAATCATTACGGGAAAGGGTCGCGGCGGTGTGGAACGAGGCGATTACCACCGGCTGCGAAAGGAAAGGCTGGACCTTTGACGAATTGCGTGCGGTCAAGTTCACGCTGCTGGCCGGGGATATCGACATGACGTTTGTCGAGCATCTCAACTCCTGTGCGCAGCAATGCATCGCCATAGCGGATGTGCTGGAGAGTACATTCCGCTGCGGCATCCCGATCCAGCGCGATCATCTCATCGCCGGCGCGTTGCTCGCCGACGTTGGCAAACCACTCGAGTACGACAAGGACGCCTCTGGCAAGGTCGTCCAGGGAAAATTTGGTCAGCAATTACGTCATCCATTCAGCGGCGTCGCGCTCGCTAACAAACATGGTATTCCCGGCGAAGTTCTGCACATCATCGCCACGCACAGCCATGAAGGCGACAAAGTGGAGCGCTCGATCGAGTCGATCATTTTTCATCACGCAGACTTTGTGGACTTCGATATCGCAAAGGTACTTGGCAAGCGCGCTGCTAAAAAGTGACGCATAGAAACAAGGAGAGCGGCCCACGAAACACGTGAATTGACGCGAATTTTTCAGTCCATCTATTATCTTTTAGCGTGATTCGTGTAATTCGTGGGTAAACCGGAACTGATATGGGTCTGACGCTGGTTGAGAAGATTGCGGCCCGTCACGCCGATGGACTTGCTCCGGGCGCGGCGGTTCGCAGTGGCGATTTCATCTCGATTCGCCCGCGTCACGTGATGACGCACGATAACACCGGCGCGGTGATCCCTAAGTTCAAGCAGATTGGGGCAACGGCGATCGCCGATCCGGCGCAGCCGGTCTTTGCCATCGATCACGACATCCAAAACACTTCACCGGAGAATCTGGCAAAGTACGCAAAGATCGAAGCATTCGCCCGCGAACACGGCATTGATTTTTATCCACCGGGCACGGGCATCTCGCACCAGGTGATGGTGGAACAGGGCTACGTCGTTCCCGGCGCCATGGTGGTGGCCAGCGATTCGCACTCGAATCTGTACGGCGCCGCGGCCGCCCTCGGCACGCCCGTAGTGAGGACCGATGCTGCGAGTATTTGGGCAACAGGCGTCACCTGGTGGCAGGTCCCACCCGTGGCGAAGGTAGTTCTCAAGGGAACGCTCGCGCCCGGTGTGGTCGGCAAGGATGTGATTATCGCGTTATGCGGACTGTTCAATAAAGACGAGGTGCTTAATCACGCGGTTGAGTTCGTAGGCGACGGCGTGCCAAATCTTCCGATGTCCGCGCGAATGACCATCGCCAACATGACCACTGAGTGGGGTGCGCTGGCAGGCGTGTTTCCATTTGATGAAGTGACAATGAACTATCTGCGCTCGCGCATCCGCGAGTTTTCCAATCCAAAACGTCCCGGAACGCGCAGTTCGACGAGTCGCTCCGGCTACGCAAACGCCGATATCGAGGAGTGGTGGAAGAATCGAATCGAACTCAACGCCGACCCCGACGCGGAATACGCGATCGAGTTGGAACTGGATCTTGCAACTGTCGTTCCGCACGTGTCCGGGCCTAACGAAGTCAAATCCATGGTATCGCTGCCGGAAATGGAACGAAAGCACGTGCCTATTCAGAAGGCCTACTTGTTATCGTGCGTGAACGCGCGCTTCGAGGATTTGCACGACGCCGCAGAAGTCGTGCGCGCCCGGGGCGGACGCGTGGCCAACGGCGTGGAATTTTATCTCGCTCCGGCGAGCGCCGAAGTGCAGGCCAGATCGGAATCGAACGGCGATTGGCAAACTCTGTTAAGCGCAGGCGCGATTCCGTTGCCGCCGGGTTGCGGCGCATGCATTGGATTGGGACGCGGTCTGGTGCAAAAAGGAGAAATCGCGATCAGCGCGACAAATCGCAATTTCAAAGGACGTATGGGCGATCGCGACGCGTTTGTTTATCTCGCCTCGCCTGCTGTCGTCGCAGCCAGCGCGTTGGCCGGATTCATTTGCGCGCCGACTAATTTCAGCGAGCGCCCCGCCGGCACAGCCGTTCGACGCCCTGAAAAAAAATCAAGAGCGCCAGGATCGGTGCAGATCATGAAAGGTTTCCCGTCGAGCGTGCGCGGTCGTGTTTTGTTTATCGACAAGGACAATTTGAACACCGACGGCATTTATGCCGGGAAACATACTTATCGTGACGACATGACGCCGGAGCAGATGGCCGCGGTCACATTTGAAAATTACGATCCGAACTTCAACACACTCTATCAACCCGGCGATGTTATCGTTGCCGGATTCAACTTTGGCACCGGCTCGAGTCGCGAACAAGCTGCCACGGCGCTCAAGTTTAAAGGAATTCCGTGCGTGATTGCTGGCAGTTTTTCTGAAACTTACAAACGAAATGCGTTCAACAACGGCTTCGTGGTATTCGAGTGCCCTGAGTTAGTGACGCACTTGCGTGCCACGCTCACCAATCGCGCGCCGACAACGGTCGGACCGGAAATCACAATCGATTACGCGAAATCCATTCTTACGCTTGACGGAAAATCATTCGCGTTCCCGCCGCTGAGTCCAGCTGCACAGGAACTGATCGTCGCCGGCGGCGCCGAAAACTTGGTAGCCAGCCGCCTCCGCGCTAAGGTGGCAGTGGGTTGATTCGTCACAACAAGAGAGGTGGTCGCAATTTGCGACCACATATCCCTAATCGATTGAGGCGACCGGCCTATGACGCAGAATGAAATCCGATTTGGCGGCGCGGAGGTTCCGGCGGAGGCGCAAGAAGCGGTAGAAGTTTCTGGTAGATCTCGCGTAAGGCGGTGTCGTGTTCCAATAACGTCTTATCGATCTCGGCAAGGCGCTTCAGAATCGCCGCATTCGCCGCGAGCTTTTCCCGCTGCTCGATAAACGCGCGAATGACATAGACGCTCATGGCAATGGCACGATCCGTTTGCAGGACATTTGCAACTTGGAGCGCACCATGCTCGGTAAACGCCCATGGCCGATACCGAATGTTCCGTCGGGAAGCGTTTCGTCCCGTTGCGTCCCTTCGTCTAAGGTCGCAATTTGAGACCTTAAAGATTCGAATTCTTCCGCCGTGAGTTGAAAGGCGAAGTCTTCGGGAAAACGCTTCTGATTGCGTCGAAACTGTTCATTGAGGCGCTTCGTGGTCACTCCATAAACCGCAGCGAGGTCGCTATCGAGCACGACTTTCTGTCCGCGGATACTCAGAATTTTAATGTTTGGGCGCTATTTCTCATGTTGCCAACGGCAACGGTTTATCGCTCTCTACTAATCAAGCGTCGAGCAGATATCAATTATTGGACGGCGACTGGATGCGATCACAATTTGTGACCGCATACCCTTGCGACTCGCACCCGCCCCGATAAAGTCGCCTTCCTATGGCTAAATACAGGATCGCGTGGATGCCGGGCGACGGCGTAGGCAACGATGTCATGGAAGCGGCGCGGATCGTCCTCGATCAGATGAAATTTGATGCCGAGTACGTGCCTTGCGACATCGGCTGGGAATTTTGGTGCTCGGAAGGCAACGCTCTTCCCAATCGCACAGTGAATGCGCTCAAGGACACGACGTGCGCGCTGTTCGGTGCGATTACCAGCAAGCCGCAGGACAAAGCGAAAGAGGAACTGAGTCCGGAACTCAAAGGAAAAGCATTGAGCTATTTCTCGCCAATCGTAGGGCTGCGACAGCTGTTCAACCTCCACACGAACATGCGGCCGTGTAAGAGTTATCCGGGCAATCCGTTGAATTATCGCGGTAACAAGATCACAAACCCAAGCGGCGCGGACGTCCCGATTGATCAGGTCGTGTTCCGTGAAAATACGGAGGGCATGTACGGCGGCGTTGAGTTTTTCCCGTTGCCGGAATCGGTTTACACCGCCCTGTGCGCAAATCCAAAGATGAAGAAGTGGAAGGACAAGGGTCTTGAGAACGTCGCGCTCTCCACGCGCATCATGAGTGTGCAAGGATGCACCAACATCTGCAAAGAAGCGTTCGAATACGCAAAGAAGGCCGGACGCAAACGCGTAACGCTGATTGAGAAACCAAATGTGCTGCGCGAGACCGGCGGATTGATGACGCGTTGCTTCCGCGACGTGGCAAAGAGCTACCCGGACATTTGGGCCGACGAAGTGAACATCGACGCCATCTGCATGTGGATGTTCAAGAATCCGCAGGATTATTCCGTGCTGGTGGCGGAAAACATGTTCGGCGACATCGTCAGCGACCTATGCGCCGGACTTGTAGGGGGTCTAGGCTTCGCGCCCAGTGCAAACCTCGGCGATAACTATGCCGTGTTCGAACCGACACACGGCTCGGCGCCGAAATACGCAGGCCAATACAAGGTCAATCCGATCGCTATTCTTCTGACGGTGAAATTGATGTTCGACTGGCTTAAGGAAACTGAAATGGCCACGCGCCTGGAGAGCGCCATCGCCCGCGTCATCGCCGAGGGCAAGGTGCGCACCTACGACATGGGCGGAAAAGATTCCACCCTCGACGTCGCTAAAGCCATCGCCGATTACGCTGGTTAAAAGAAAGGGCCCACGAAACACGCGAATTGACGCGAAATTTTCTCAATCTGTCTGGAGCGCTGCGATCTTGTTTTCGCCTGATTAGCGTGATTCGCGGGCAAAAAGCGCTTCACTATGACTGAAAGTGTTTTGCCGAATTTGGTACGCGACATGGATCAGAGAAATTACAACAGCAAGCGCGCCGACCACTTGTCCTGGGTTAGAGAGATCGTTGAAGGTCATTGGTTCCGCTGTCGCGAAGAGCCCGAATCTAGTCGAGGTAAATGACTCCTTCGCTGACCAGGACTGTTGCGCCTCCGATCCGAGTTGTTTGGACGACACCATCCTTCTTTTCCGCGCGAGCAATGAGTGTACTCGGCCGCCCCATCTCGACTCCCTGGGCGATTCGCCAACTGAAACTCCCGTTGGGGTGCTGGCTGTAGTGAGCCAGTAGTCCGGCGAGTGCACAATTAGCGCTTCCAGTAGCTGGGTCTTCAGGAACCCCGCTCAAGGGCGCGAACATCCGAGCACAGATGTCAAAACCGTCGGTGCTCCGCGTGTAAAGAAACACATCAGGCATCACGTCTTGCGCGGCCAAACCTTCAAATCCGCTCATGTTGATGCGCGCGCGTTCGAGCACCGATCGGTCTCCTAGCTCTAGGAAGATAAAAGGAAGACCCACAGACACCACTTGCGGACCGTGTGTTTTCGTGACGACCTCCTTTGGATCGACAGAGATCGCGGCTGCCACAAGCTCCACGGGAAGAGTTTTCCCGAAAGAAAGCGATTGAGGAGCGGTCAGCTCACACGATGCAATTTTCCCATCGGACTCATGGATCGTGATCGAAACTAAACCGCTCTCCTCTTCAAAAATGACAGTGAGCGAAGACTTGATCTCGCCCAACTCGCCGGCGCTGGCGAGCACGAATGCGGTCCCAATGTTGGGGTGTCCGGCGAAGGGAATCTCTCTGGCAGGTGTGAAGATTCGGACTTGCCGCGTGTGACCCGCCTTTGCCGGAAATACAAACGTGGTCTCCGAGAAATTGAACTCACGCGCGATCTCCTGCATCTGCTGCGTCGAGAGCCCAACCGCCTGCGGCAGGACGGCCAACTGATTTCCACCGAAGCGCGTCTCGGTGAAGACATCACAGGTGTAATAGCGATATTTCACAGCGCTCTTCGCAAACTCAAAAAGTAAGCACGAAAAGGAAACGTCGCTTCGTCACATGTCATTCGCCACTTTTATTACTGTTCGGACATGATCAATCGAATTCTGAAACGCATCGAGTGACGCGTTGATTCGTTCCGCATCGAGATCGACAAAGCGCAAAGCGTCTGGCGGAAAACAAAGCTTCCCGTTTCGAGCGAATTCGATCAGCGCAGGGAGTTCACCGGCGAGATGATCGGACACGCCGATGATCTCGACTTCTTTATTGATCAATTCCGTGTAGGGAAAGATCGATATCGACTCCGCCGTTAATCCGACAAGCGCGGCACGACCTAGCACGCCTAGAGATTGAACGGCTTGTCGCATCGTCTTCGCCGATCCGATCAACTCAAGCGAAACATCCACACCTTTTCCGTTCGACGCTGCTGTAATTTGTTCGACCGGATTTCCCTTATTTGCGTCGATCCCGACAGCTCCAAGCTCTTCGATCAAAGCAAGCTTGGCTGGATTGATCTCGACGACGTAGATCTGGTCGCAGTCAAACGCTTGGGCCAATTGCAACGCCGAAAATCCCAATCCACCGAAACCAAAAATTGCAATCGACTCACCCCGCTTGAGTCGGGCCTTGTTCAGCGCGTGAAGCGCCGTCGCCGATGAACACATCATCACCGCTCCGATCTCGAAGGGAATCTGATCTGGAAGTGCAAATGCATTTCTGCCCGGAATCTTGATAAACTCTGCGTATCCGCCGTCGCGCTGTTTGCCGATCATTTCTCCGGTACGACAAAACTGTTCCAACCCGCGAACGCAGAACTTACAATTTCCGCAGTGAGCCAGATAATGTACGCAAACACGATCGCCGGACCTGACGTGCTTGATATCGGCGCCGACTTTTTCGATCCAGCCTGCGATCTCGTGCCCGAGCGTTACGGGTAAATGGTCAATCCGGGAAATGCCGGTGCGATAATGTTCGTCGGAATGACAGATCCCGCACGCCGCAACCCGAATCAAAACGTCCGACGCACCGATTTCAGGAAGGTCAACCTCCGCTTCCTGCAGCCGTTTTCCAATCTGAGTGAGTCGCACCGCTCGCATGCATTCAACGAACGAGCGCGTCCAGCCTTCTCAGATCTAGCCCGGCTTCACGGTAATGCTTTCGAGTCAGCTCGAGGAGCGTGAACCCATCCTCATACGCAGCAAAGCTGCCGTTAGTTGGTTTATCTAAATAGATGAGTCCACCTTCGACCACAAAAAACGCCATCATTGGTCCAGGTGAATCTTGCGTGATAACCAACGTGTGCGCTTCGCCGGCGGGTTCATAGATGTAAGTTCCAGGTTTCGCAATCCAATCATGCTCCAGGTATCGCCAGTGGCCCCGCACCGTGTAGCCATGAACGGTGCCAACATGGTAATGAGTTCCCACCATCGAGCCGGGAAGACCTTTCAGGACGAGGCTAAATCCTCCCGACGTGACGTTAAAGCAGCAGGGCTGGAACCAGACACCGTCTGCATAAGGAACCCAAAGACGGTCGTCATCCAGGTTGGTGTTGGTAATGAAGTGTTCGCGGCTCCTTCGATTCGGATCGAGGCCGTCGGTGAAATTGCTGAAGGCAGTAATCGGCATATGTCCCCTTCTAGTGCGTCAATAATTGAGTGTCACTCCTACTTTTTCTCAGATGGCGCCGGGCCTGAGGTGGTATGACGTGATCGGCGATCAGAACTGTCGAACATCGCGCTGCTTCGCTCGGCCAATTTCACCAACGTGAACAACGCGTTGTTGACGGGCACCGGCACGCCTACCTCTGCGCCGCGCCGCACGATATATCCGTTCAATGCGTCGATCTCTGTCACACGGTTGCGATTCAAATCCTGCGCAGTCGAAGAGAACGCGTCCGCCATTTGCGTCGCGATCTCCATCGCTGCCGCGATCCCGGATTCGCGGTCGCGCACGCCAGGCAAAATGACGCCAGCCGCCCGAGCCACCACCAACACTTCATCGACGACGTCCTCCATCAGCTTTTTTGCATCGCCGCTTTGCATAATTTCGCCATAGCTCACACGCCCTAACGCGGACATCGCGTTCAGCGCACAATTGCACAGTAGCTTCACCCACAGTTCGCCTTCGATATTCTCGGAGATTCGGCACAAAATGCCTGCGCGATTGAAAACGTTTGCTACTTCCGTTGTTTTTTCCGATGGCGGGCCGATGATCAAATCACCACGCGCTAAGTGCTTCACGCGACCCGGTTCCGGAGCGGAGACTGCGACATAAACCACAGCAGGTAAGACGAAGGTATTCGTTGCAGCTCGAACACGATCCGCGTTATCGACACCGTTCTGTAAGCAAACAACTGTCGCATCCGGCCTAACGAATGGAGCCATTTGTGCCGCGGTCGCCGAGGTAGCGTGTGCTTTTACGCAAAACAGAATCAGCGAGGAATCTCGGACCGCACTCATATCCGTTGTCGCCGTGCCTACGATTCGCTGCTGGCCTTCCGATTTGTCCAGAAGAAGACCTTTCGAGTTCACGGCGTCCACGAAATGTTTTCGCCCGATGAAAACTGTTGGTGCGCCCGCGCGGGCGAAGGTCCCACCGAAATAACCGCCAACGGCTCCTGCACCAACAACGGCGATTCGCGGCCAGTCTTGACGTTCCCTCATTAGTTATTTTTTTGCCGGACGATCTCGTCCAAGTTGTAGGTTGAATAAGCTTTGGGCTCAGCGCCTTTGGCAATGAGCGCATCAACGACGCGTGCGAACTCTTCCGTGTGCCAGTGTCTTCGCGTCTCCCACCATTGCTGTGTGCCGGGATAGGCGATCACGTCGCTCATCGTTCGCTCGACCTCGCCCCACAAGGACGCGCTAAGCACGCCGTCGCGATGTGAAAAATACATCGCCTGGAAATTTTTGAAGAAGCGATTCAAGAACGAGCTAAACCTAAGTTTGGACACCCCATCCAGGTCAGTGAACGACTGCACGCCGCGAAGATAAATCGCGCAAAAGTCTGCGTTGTCGTGGAGTGACTTGGTAAGATCGCCCCACTGAACGGTGAGAGCGTTTACCACCGACTGGTGGCGTTCCTTGGTTTGAGCCCTGATTTGCAGGGCGAGATAAATCAGGGAAGGGATTCCAACCATCACAGCAGCCAATTGCCCGACCGCCGTCACCATTTCCCAGTTCATATGCTATTGGGGAGCCGATTCGCGCGGCGTGATGCCGAGCGCTTTTTCAATCGCCGCAGGGTCGTACACTTTCCCGCCTTTGATTACCGTGGTGATCTTATTGATGTCCTGGATGTTCTTGGTCGGATCGCCATCCACTAGAATCATGTCAGCCAGTTTTCCCGGAGCAATGACACCGCGGTCTTTGTCCACACCCATTACCAGAACAGGCGTCCATGTTGCCATGCGCAGAACGTCAGACGGCGCGATACCAGCGCGCGCATAAAGTTCAAGCTCATGATGGAGCGTATAACCGGCCAGCGCATCGGTTCCGGGGATAATGGTCACGCCCGCATCATGAATTGCCTTGAGTAAACGCAACATTGCCGGGAAAGCTTCGTGATAGGATGCCTGTTTGTCTTGCGGAACTTCCAGCGCGCCGCTCCGCATCGCACGCCGCACCTGCGGCGGAAAACGAGGCACAATTTCTTCCAGCCCAGGCGTGATCGCGCTTGGATTGCCGCAAAAGAGACCTTCGAAGACGCTTATCGTCGGATCGAGCACGGTGTGATGCTGGCCGAGAAAATTGATGAAGTCGCGGACTTCGGGTTTGTCCGGAGTAAATTCGCCGGCATGTTCGGCGACTTTGATAAAGCGATCTCGGTTACGTGTCTCTTTCACTTCGGGAAACAGGAAGTTGAGCACGATAAAATTGAGATGCTGAATTTCGTCAGCGCCGCCTTCGACGAATTGTCGCGCTGACATAAACGCGGGCACGTGTCCGCTTACGCGGAGGCCGCGGGCATGCGCGTGATCGGCAATGATCGGAACCAGCTCCGGTTTGATTGAAGAATAGATCTTGATTTGGGCGTAGCCGTGATCGGCATACCAATCGACGTCCTCAAGAGCTTGCTCAGCGGTGTCCACTCGCATCTTGGTAGGACCCGCAAATTCTCCGGTGCCATCGATAATGCCCGCTTTGATAACACGCGGCCCGAGCTCGCTGCCGTTGTCGAATCGCGCGACGCGTTCAAGAAACGTATCGGTATCGTTCGCCATATCTCGCGCGCTGGTCACACCGTTTGCGAGGTCGAGCGCACCGTCGTTATCGCTAAAGTGCTGGTGATTGTCCCATAACCCCGGCATCAGGAAGCGCCCCTTTGCATCGATCACCTCGGCGTTCGCAGATGGTTTAACGTCGGCGTCCGAGGCCACGCGGACAATGCGGTCGCCGCTTACAACGACGCTGGTTGCAGGCGTGACGCTGAGATCGCGTGGATCGAACAACCGCGCGTTGCGAATGACCAGATCGCCACGCGGAACGTGCGCGAGCGCGCGAGCAATGCGCTCCGACCACGCGACATCGGTTTTTTGTTGCGCGTCGCGCAATCGCGAAATGGAAGACTCGGATCCATCCGGAATGACCGAAAACCAGGACGACACCGACGCGGACGTGCCGTTATGGTCCAACCAGATCGGTTGCGGCGAGAACCCCAGGCCTGTGATGCGGTATTGGGTGAACTCGGTATTACCGGAAGTTATTTTACCTGCTCGTTCAATTGTTGTCTCGCCAGCAGGCAGCAGCGGCAGTTTGTGGTTCGGAGCCTTCAACAACGCGCGCGCCAGCACGCCGAAAAATTCCGGAGGCGCGTTCATGGGCAGATAGAAGGCTTCACCGGAGATTGCTTGCTCGCCTTGTTCGCTGCGATTTTTCCAGCTCGCCCGACCGTCCTTTATTTTGAAATGTTCTTCGACCGGCGCCTTCATGTAATCATTGCCATGACCGTCGTATTCGATCGGCAGGCCGGCGTTATCGAGTTTCCAACTCGCAGTGATGTGATCGCCGCGGCCGCGATCGTTATAGGAATATTCAGCGCGCACTGTGCCGTCAGGCTGGATCTCAATGGTCTGTGTGCCAGCCGAGTTCCCCTGAATAAGTATTTTGTCAGTGCGTTGTTTCGACGAGAGGCGCCCGCCTTCGGGTCGCAACAATTGGTAGGCAAGCAGGCCAAAGGCAATAACAGCTGTGCCGATAACAAACGTGGCAAACTTTCGTTTGCTCCAATAGGGAAGGACGTCGCCCGGCGTAACGTCCGCTGTTCGTTTCAAGCCCTCGGGCGTCATTTCAAAGGACCACGAGATGATTAGCGCAAGAATGAAACCGAGCACGAGCAATACGACGAAAGCCGGCAGCATCCACTCAGGCGCGTCGAGCGTTGGCAACACAATCCACGCGACTTCGATCAGCAGCCACGAGACGACCACATAAACGAGCGCAACCTTATCAACGTGGCGCCGCTTTAGCTCGGAGAAGAAATTTGGAAGGTTCACGGCAAGTCACTTGTAAACGGTTGCCGACTCGGGTTCAGAAAGGAGTTTTTGAAACCCTGGATCGTTGCGGATTGGGTCCCAAACCGGATCGATCTTTAGACGCGTAACAGAAATGAATTCTCCGGCAGGGATTGTGAGCAGCTGCCGAAGTGTTTTTACCGCCTCTTCGGAATGGCCAGCGTGCGCTTCGATCTGGGCCAGTCCGACAAGAAAATCCGTGCCAACAAACATATCTTTTTCTATTGGCTCCGCCTCTACCGCTTCTCGCACGATGCGAAGCGCATCCGCGTTACGTCTAAGGCATACGTAAACCCAGGATAACTCCGCTGCCGTGATGTGGTCTTCTGGAGGCCGCTTGGCTAGGCGCGCTTCGAGTAAGACGCGCGCTTGCTCGCACTCCGGTTTTGCTGCTGCATTCTGACCCGCAAGCAGTTGAATTCCGACCCGCGCCTCTAACCGGCGTAAACGCGCCTCAGGAGTATTAGTGGGTACCGTCTCCCACGCTTTAAGAGCATCTGGGAAACGCCTCTCGAGCACGTCGAGATATTCCACCTCACCAATCATCTCGGAAATCACAATGTTACGCGGGCCGAGGTTTGCTCTTTGTTCGGATATTCCCTCCCATGCCTGCCTGGCACGCCGAATGTCGCCGGTGCTATTCGTGTAGGTTTGGGCGAGGTGGTAGCCGGCATTTATGTTATGCGGATCGAGCGCTAAGGCGCGAGTAAAGGCACGTTCAGCGTCACTCCAACGACGAAGGCAAAGGTATGAATTGCCGATCTCAGTAGGAATCGAACTCTCACGCGGATCGAGCTCCAACGCTCGCTCGTATTCAGCAAGCGAGCGTCGCCACTCGCCGCGGCGGCGGTAAATAGCCCCGCGAAATGTCCGGCTATCGGAGTTACTTGGCTGGAGTTCGATGGCCCGGTCGAGTTCTCTTAACGCGGAATCAAAGTCACGGTGGCCCCAGTAATAAAATATGCCCAGCGCCAAATATGCCTCCGGCAAATCGGGAGCAAGCGCTAGCGCGCGGTCGATGTTGGACTTTACTTCCTCCAATTCTGCGGGAGTCAGGCGTTTGCCAAACCAGTGCCGAAATAAACGGTTGTAAGCGAGTCGCGCGTACGCAAGGGAGAAACTCAGATCCCGCGCCACCGCTTGCCGATAAAAAGTTTCGGCGCGATCGAACAATTCCACGTTTTCTGCACTCTCAGCCTGGCGTTCCTGGTATTCACCTCTCAAGAACAGATCATAAGCTTCCGTGTCACGCGTGGGCACTGCGGCCAGGGCCTTCGCCTGGCTTGGAGACAGCTTCGTTCGTAACGTGTCGGCAATCTCCTGCGAAACATCGCTCTCGACTGCAAAAATATCCTTTAGATCGCGATCGTAACTCTTCGCCCAAAGGTGCGTATCGCTGCGCGCATCGAGGAGTTGCACATTCACCCGCACCTTGTCTCCGGTCTTTTGCACGCTGCCTTCGAGTACGGTGGCCACGCCGAGTTCGCGGGCCACTCTCTTCAAGTTTTCCGGCTTGCTTTTGTATTTGGCGGACGAAGTCCGCGAGATAACTTTCAGGTCGCCGATGCCGGCGAGTTTGGTCAGGATTTCATTCTGAGTGCCGTCGGCGAAATAGGCGTTCGCTTTATCTTCGCTCAGATTCTCGAAGGGGAGTACCGCGATGCTCTTCTGAGAAATCGACTCGCCTGTCTGCCTGTAAAACGGGAGTCGCCCAACGATCAGCATTGCGATAACTAGCAACAGAGCCCCGATGATGATGAAGTCGAGGATCCGGCCGGTGGCGCGTTGAACCGACCTCGCCTGTGCCGGATGGAGATCTTCAGTCCGCACTATTCCTTCGGGGGTCAATTCGTAGAGCCAGGAGAGTAGCATCGCGATTGGAAATCCGATCGCGAGCGCAATGACAACAAAACGCACTGCGAAATTCGGAATTTCAAAAAACGGGAAGACCTGCGTTGTGAGCTGGGTGAGGAACCATGCGACCACCCCGTAAGCGACTGCTGCGCGGTAAACATTGCGCCGTTTCAGCTCGGCGAGGAAAGAAGGTTTCTCGTTCATCGTTCCCGAGGGGCCGGCAATTGGACGCCGAGTTTTTGGCACAAGGCGACGAACCGCGGGTCGTCGCGGTATTCGAAAACAAAAGGTGTTATCACCAGCTGGGTCAGACCAGAATCGTGGGTGGCGTAAGCATTGTCGAGCCAGCGGAACATTTCATCTGGTTCTTTGCGAAGAGCGTGGATAACGGCAATTTGGTAGGCGCCGTTGCTCGCGTATTTGGAGAAAAAATTCTTGAGCGCGGTGTCAGCCGCGGCGCGATCGGGTTGCGTTTGCTGAACTAGAGTTAGCGCATATTCGCGCCAAAAATCATCTGGCTCGAGTTGGGCCTGCTGCAAGGCAGCTGTCAGATTCTTCTGCAAGATATCAAGCGTGGCCAGGTAATTGTGAAAACGCGCCGCGTGCGGCTGGATTTCTAGTCCTTTGCGGAAACTTTCCTCTGCGTCTTGGTACCGACCGGCAGCAACGGCCAGTCTGCCCAGGTTATACCAAAGGATGATCACAAGCGGGTCTAACGAAATCGCCTCCCGGCAAGTTTGCTCCGCTTCGGCCAACCGGCCCTGGGCCATGAGTGAATAACTCAATGCGTTTTTTGCGCCAGCGTCGCCAGGAGACAATTCCAACGCGCGTCGGAATTCCTTTTCCGCAGCGCGGAAATCAAGCCCTGGGGTCATTGATATCCATCCTATCGCCTTGCGCACTTCGATCAGGTCGGGTGCGAGGGAGGCAGCTTTTTCAGCGGCGACGCGAGCTTCCTGGTACGCCTTTTCGGCATTGTCGACTGCGAAGCTTGCACCGTATTGGCGCCATGCCTGAGACAGTTTTGCATAGGCGAGAGCATAGTTAGGATCCAGGCGCACTGCTTCCTGCGCGAAGCTGATGGCCTTTTGAATGCTCTCGGCCGTCTGCTGTTGAAAATAAAAATCAGATTGCAGGACGGCGTTATGTGCGGCTGGATTTTGATTCGACGGCACGGCATCCGAGCGGGTTTTCTCCCCTAACAGTCTTACCTTCATTTGCTCTGCAACCGCCTTCGCGATCTCTTCCTGGACAGCAAACACGTCCTTTAATTCGCGGTCGTAGGTTTCCGACCAGATCGAACGTCCGTCGGCCGCATTGATTAACTCCGCGACAATGCGGACGCGCTCGCCCTGTTTCCGAACGCTGCCCTCAATCAGATTGGCGACGCCTAGTTTTTGCCCGATTGCGCCGCTGTCACCCGATTTTCCCTTGAATAGAAAAGACGAACTGCGTCCGATGACTTTGAGATCGGGAATTTTGGCAAGCACTGCAATCAGCTCTTCGGAAAGACCATCGGAAAAATATTCATTGGAGGGATCGCCGCTGGTGTTAACCAATGGAAGGACCGCGACACTTTTGGCAGAAATGGTGGAGGCAATCGATGCGACGGAGCTCGTCGTCGTGGTTAGGACTTTAGAGCGGAATAGTTGAAAAATGAATAACGCGGCGGCAATCACGGCGAGCACCGCGGTTACGCTAACGATTCTTCGGCCGGTTCGGGTGGTACTCGATTTGCCGTGGTCGATATCCGATTCCCGTTTGATTCCTTCCGGAGTGATCTCGAAAGCCCAGGAGAAAACCAACGCGACGGGGAAACAAAGAACGATAACGATTACGAAAATTTTCATGACCCAAGCAGGCGCGTCGAAGGTCGGGAACAAGATCGAGGCCGCCTGAATCAGCAGCCAGGCCACAACCGCGTAGGCCGCCGCAACTTTGTAAACATCGCGCCGCTTTAGTTCGGCGAAGAATTTTGTCAGGTTCACTTTTTACTTTGCCGGGCAAGTGCTCTCGCCGGATCAACTCCGATCCGCCGGAGAAGATCAGCGAAGCGCGGATCAGAGCGGAGCGGTCGAAGCTCAGGGCCGAAAAGACCCATTGGAGCGTGTTGTTCGAAACCATGCTCCAGCCAGCGAAATGCTTCATCTATTTCGCCGAGAGCGACGCAGATACTCGCGATGACATCCCCGGCAACATATTTCGTCGCTGAAATTTCTTTGAGCTCATCGAGGATCCGGCGGGCATCGGTTTGACGACCCATTTTCGCGTAGGTAATGGCCAGTCCCGGCTGCGAAGCGCCAGTTGCTTCCTCCGCCTTTTTGTAGAGGGCGATCGCCCGTGCGTAATCGCCTTTCTCCCGATATGCAGTGGCTAGAATGGGGTCCCGATAGATGTAATTTGGATCGAGCTGGAGAGTGCGCTCTGCCGCGGTGATAGCCTCATCAATTTGGCCGTTTACGAGGTACATCACCGCGGCCCAGGTGCTGATAGCTGGCGACAACGGATCGAGCTTTATCGCTTCCTGTATCTCCCCGACCGCCTTGCCTAACTCTCCCCGCACAGCGTGCACGCCGAAGGCGAGAAACAGATGAGCTACGGCTGAGTTAGAATCGAGCTGTAGGGCGCGGTTGACCTCAGTCTCTTCGCCTGCGACATCCCTATCGAGCACACGCTTGGCTTCGCCGAGATAGCAGTGTGCCTCCGCATCGCGTTCATCCAAAGCAAGCGCTTTTGACGCGGCTTCCCTCACCTTCGGATAAGCCTCGAGTGGTCTTACGTACGCGTCCGCCAAGTACTCCCAGTCCTTCGCGATTCCGGTCCAGGCTCGCGAGAGATTCGGTTCCTTCTCCAGCGCGCGCTCAAACAGACTCAGACTTTTTCGCAGGGATTCCTCGTCGCTCTTATTCGAGAAGTATAGACCTTGCAGATAAAGATCGTACGCTTCGGTGTTTTGCTGTCCCCGGGCCGACGGCGCGACTGCAAGCTTGATCTTGAGCGCATCCACGATTGAGCGCGTGATCTCATCCTGAACCGCAAACACACCCTGCAATTCGCGCTCGAACGTTTCAGACCAAACGTGAAAACCGTCGCGTGCGTTGACTAACTGCGCAGTGATCCGAATCCGGTTGCCTTCACGGCGTAAACTGCCTTCCAGCACATTTTGCACGTTCAGTTTCTGCGCGATCTCGGCCACATCCGCGTTTTTTCCTTTGAATGAAAATGACGAAGTGCGCGCGACGACGCGCAATCCCTCGACCTTCGCGAGCGCGTCGAGAATTTCTTCGCTGATGCCGTCGCAAAAATATTCCTGATCGTGCGCCTGACTAAGATCGACGAATGGAAGAACGGCGATCGATTTATTCGAAATTCCGGTGGGCGATGCCGTTTTGTTTCCCGCGCTGTAACGCCCCAGAAAAAATAATCCGATTGATAGAAGCGCGCCGATGATGACCACAAAAATCCATGTGCGCTTCTTTGGTTGTTGTGCCGCCACTGCAAGATCGACATCTTCAGTCCGTTTAATTCCCTGCGGCGTTAGCTCGAACATCCACGCCAAAATCAGCGCAATCGGCAAACCGATGATGATCAGCAGAACGATCAATCGAATGGCCCAATTCGGAATGTCGAACACCGGAAAGACTTGCGCGATTCCCTGCGAGAGCGCCCAACCGGCGACAATGTAGGCGACTGCGACTTTGTAAACGTTACGCCGCTTCAGCTCGGCGAAAAAGTTGTCTACCTTCACGGTGTTTCGCGAAAAACTTTTTGGACCAGCGCCTGAAAGCGCGGCTCGTTGCGTATGCCATCGTAAATCGGATCGACCTTTAGCAACCAACAGGCGCTTTCCTGGTTCTCATAAGCTTTGTCTAGCCAATCCAAGGCTTTTTCCTTTTCGCCGAGTCCGAGGTAGATCGCAGCGAACGCCGACGAATTGACGTATTGCCGTTTTGCCATCTCTTCGAGTTCGCGCAATATCTGCTCGGCTTTCGGTCGATCTCCAGAAATGGCATGAGCGTAGCCGAGGAGTCCTTGATACCACGCACCAGTCACCATTATTTTACTTCGCTGAAATTCCGCGATTGCTCCCGCTGTGTCACGTTTCCATAGGAGGCAGCAGCCTAACAAATGGCGGCCGAGCGTCGAAGCGGGATCCAGTTCCAGCGTCTTTTTGATTTGGACAATTGCATCGTCATATCGACGCGCGTAATACAGGAAGTACGCCAAAGCAGATTGAAAGAACGAATTCAGCGGATCGAGTTCGATCGCTTTTTTGTCTTTCGCAATCGCCTCGTCTAATCGACCAAGCCCGCCCAGGAACCATGCATATATTTCATAGGCCCAGGCCAAATTAGGATTTAGTTCAAGCGCGCGATCGAATTCAATCTGGGCGTTCCGCCAATCGAAAGCACCGCCAAGAGCGCAAGCTAGGGAAAGGTGCGCTTCCGGCAGTTCCGAATCGAGCTCAATCGCTTTTTGCGCGAATTCTTTCTCTTTAACTACCGCTTCTTTGCTTGGCATCACCACTCCTCCCATGTAGGCGTAGGTGTCGGCGAGGCCGCAATAGGCCAAAGCATAGTTGGGGTCGAGTTTCAACGCCTGCTCGTAATAGCGGATCGAGCTGGTCCAGCCGACTTTGCTGTATTTGCCAAACTCGTAGCGGCCTAACAAATAGAGCCGATGAGCTTCCGGATTCTCAGTCGACTTCTTCGTCAAAGCGCGTGCCGCTTCGACACCTAACTTGATTTGCAGGGCTTCGACAACGCGCTGGGCCACGTTGCTCTGAAACGCAAATATGTCCTTGAAGTCGCCATCGTAATCTTCAGACCAAAGATGATAACCGTCAGCCACGTTCACGAGCTGAGCGGTGACGCGCAGCTTCTCCCCGGCTTTGCGAACGCTTCCTTCCAACACTGTATTGACATGCAGCTGATCACCGACTCTCCGGAAAATATCCGCTTCGTTTTTGCCCTTAAACGCGAAACAAGATGTCCGTCCCGGCACGCGCAATCCTGGTACCTTGGCCAGCGCGATAATTAGTTCCTCGGTCATCCCGTCGCTTAAATACTCGTCGTGTTTGTCTGCGCTCATGTTGACGAACGGGAGCACCGCGACGGATTTGGCTGGCGCAGCGCCCCTGATGTTTTGGGGCCGCTGCGGGTTACCCAGCTCCTCCGTGTAGAAATTGACCAGCGCAATGATTTCGCCCTGTTTGACCTTGCATTCGCCGATCTCATGCAGGTAAGGCCGCCAGCGGCTGTAATGTTTGAGATCGTCGGCCACATGCCGCGACAGCAAAATGTGGCCGGCGTCAGCGCAATCCATCACCCGCTGAGCGATGTTGATGCCAGCCCCGGCAATGTTGGCTTGTTCGTTGATATCAGTGACTTCATTGACCGGGCCGCTGTGGATTCCCATGCGCACATGCAATTCGGGATGATTCTTGAGCGCTTTGCTAATTTCCAGCGCACACAGAACCGGCGCTTCGGGACTCGTACGAAAAACCAGCGCGCCGCCGTCGCCAGTCGGCAGCCGCAGCAGTTTCCCTTCTGCTTCCGCGAGACGAAATTGCCCTGTTCCGCGCACGATCTCTTTCAACTTTTGAATTTGTTCGCTCTGCTCGTGGATGAGCAACTTCGAGTAGCCGACAATGTCGATGAACAAGACGTGCCCGATCTCAAACTTCACGTCTGAGGCAGATTCGGGCGGCATGAGATTTTTTTACTATCTCAAAAGTCGCGGTTGAACGAGCCCATTCGATTCAAAACGTTCCCGTCAAACGACCGCAACCTTGTAAACGTCGCGCCGTTTCCGCTCGGCGAAGAAGTTGAATGGCGCGCCCCCGCTCGTCAACAGCACTCCGCCCGGGTTGTGATCCCGGCCTACCCCGTCGATGTCTCTCGCTCCGGCCGGTTCCATTGTCGATCTTCACTCCTTTGACTCTGCTTTAGTTCTAACAACCTTTTGTACCAGCGCTTCGAATCGCGGGGCCTGGCGCACACTGTCATAAAGCTGATCGCCATTAATCCACCAAAAGATGGGATCGCGGTCTTCATACGCTTTTTCCAGCCAATCCAAAGCCTTCTCGTTTTCGCCGAGCCCTAAATAAACTGACGCCCGGTTCGCGGGTGAGACATATCGCTGCTTCGCTAGATCTTCCAACTCGCGCAGGATCTGCTCGGCTTTCGCGCGATCACCCGAGACAGCGCAGGCGTAGCCGAGAGAGCCGACATACCATGGCAGGTCATCCAGCGTCGTAGCCCTTTGGAACTCCGCCCTTGCTTCAGTCTTGCTACCTTTCCAAATCAAGCACCAGCCCAGGATCGAGTGGGCGAAAGCATTGTTCGGATCCAATTCCAAAGTCTTGCGGATCTGCGTAATCGCCTCCTCATAACGGCGCGCCCAGTAAAGAAAAAAGGCGAGGTCCGTATTAAGAAAAGTGTTTAGCGGATCGAGTTCCAGCGCCTTCTTTTCTGCTGCGATCGCGTCGTCGAACCGGCCCATTTCCGAGAAGGTCCAACCGTATTGATCATAAGTCAGCGGCAGGTTGGGATTTAATTCCGCGGCGCGGTCGAGTTGCTTCTCGGAGGCGTATGGACCGAGCACGCTATAGAGAGCTGTCCCCATGGCTAGATGCGCTTCGGCCAGATTCGGATCGAGCGCGAGCGCCTTCCGCGCAAATTCCATTTCCTTGGCCCACGCTTCGCGCCCCGGCAGAGTCTGGCCTCCAGCCCAACCGTAGGTATCAGCCAGTCCGCAATAAGCTAGTGTGTAGCCGGGATCGATTTGCAATGCCTGTTCAAAGTAATGGATCGCATTGGTCCAACCGACTCGCGTGAATTTGGCGAAATGATAACGGCCTAGCAGATAGAGCCGGTAAGCTTCCGCATTCTCGGTCGGCTTCTTTGATAGTGCGCGCGCCGCTTCGGTGCCAAGCTGTACTCGCAAGGCTTGCACGACTTGCTCGGCCACGTTGCTCTGAAAATTGAGAATGTCCTTTACGTCACCGTCGTAATCCTTCGACCAGAGATGATAACCGTCGCTCACATTGATGAGCTGAGCGGTGACGCGCAGCCGATCGCCGGCTTTGCGCACGCTTCCTTCCAACACCGTGCCCACGTGCAGCTGATCGCCGACTTTACGAAAGATGTCCTCTTCGTTTTTGCCCTTGAACGCAAAACAGGATGTTCGTCCTGGCACGCGCAATCCCGGGACCTTGGCCAACACATTGATCAATTCCTCGGTCATGCCGTCACTCAAATACTCGTCGTTTTTGTCCGCGCTCATGTTCACAAATGGCAGGACCGCGATCGACTTCTGGTCGGCAGCTAGGGATGCACCTCCGGGGCGTCCGCTTTGCGCGGTGTCTGCATTAGAGCGGCGCGCCCGGCGGTCGCGTCCTACCATTTGAAACACGAACAGACCGGCCGCGAGGACAGCCAGAGCGATCGTTACAGCAGCAATCTTTCGCCCGGTCCTTCGCTTGAGCGATTTGCTAGGCTCGATCTCGGATTCGAGTTTGATTCCTTCCGGCGTAATCTCAAACGCCCACGAAAAAATCAGCGTCACCGGAAAACCGAAGATGACGACGATGATAAATATCTTCATCACCCAAGGCGGCGCGTCGAAAGCCGGCAGGAAAATCGACGCCGCCTGAATAAGGAGCCAGGAAACGACCGCATACGCGATCGCGAGTTTGTAAACGTTGCGCCGCTTTAGCTCGGCGAAGAAACTCTTGAAGTTCACTTCTTTGAACTCGCGGCGTTCCCTTTGGGCGCAAGCGACTCCACGATTTGCTCGAAACGCGGATCGCCGCGGAGCGGGTCCCAGAAGGGGAGCAGTTTTAAGGCGCCGTAGCTCAGCATTTGTGATGCGGCGGGAGCACGCAGCCCAGCTTCCAGTTGCTGCAAGGCAAACTCTTCGTCGGCCGCCCACGTTGCTGTAATGGCGAAATACTGAAGGACGCGGCTACCGTTGACGACATCGTTTTCCAGTGGCGTGAGGGCGATCGCTCGACGGCCTTCGTTCAAGGCCAGGTCTTTCTTCCCAAGAGCAGCGTCGATTAAACCGAGGACGCAGAGGGCCGGACCGTAGTCCGGCTGCGCCTGCACGATCTTCTCCTGCTGTGCGCGAGCCGCTTCAAACGCAGTGCGCGCTCTTGCCTCGTCTTTGGTCATACGCGCCAGCAGCCCTTCACCAAAGCTGCGGCTCAGAGCAATCATCCCTTCGGACCAGCATGCATTGTCGCCCACCGCGACGAGTGCTCGTTCGGCCGCCGCCGGATCGCGGTCGGCCAGAGCGCAAAGGAACCAGGTATCCGCGGCAACGGCGATGGCGCTCGGCTCTTGTGCGAGAATTGCATCAATGGTCTGGAGCGCCGGCCGGGTGTCCGCTTTCCAGAAGAAATAAAATAGTCCACGAACGTCCTGCGTTTCGACGCTGTCGGGCACGATCGCTAACGCGCGATCCATCGCCGCGATTGAGTCGGCATAGCGCCCCAGGAATTGGTAACTGAGCGCGATCTGTTGCAGAATATCAAAGTTGCGCGGATCCAGCTCCGCCGCGCGCTCCAGATTCTGCAACCCTTCCTCCGACTGGCCGCGCCGCCGCAGAATGTAGCCAGTGATTTCGAAGAGACGCGGATCATTGGGTAACCCTCGTCGCGCGATCTCCAATTGCGCGAGGGCGCCGGCATAGTCGCGCAGGCCGTAGTAGAGATATTGTGCGCGCGCCAAATGAGTTTCGACAGCATCCGGTCGCAGCCGGGTCGCGGCTTGCACTGCGGCTTCAGCCAGGGCCAACCGCGCGGGAGTGTGATCAGACCCCGTTTGTCCATAAAGGTATTCGTGCGCATAGGCGAGCTGGCAGTAAGCGTCGAAAAATGAGGGATCGCGCTTCACTGCTTCATCGAGAAGTTCGATTGCCTTGCGCAGGTCTGGCTCATAAGTCGCGCTGAAAGTTGCCTTAAGGAGAAGTGACTTGGCCCGGCTGTAAAGATCGAAAGCCGCCAGATCAGTGGTGGGCGGCCGCTCGATGGCTTTCTTCTCGTTAGGCGAAAGCTTCGCCTGCAACTGCTCGGCAATGGTTTTGGCGATCTCGCTTTGGATCGCGAAGACATCGGCCAGGTCGCGATCATAGGTCTGCGCCCAAACATTCGCGCCATTGCGCGAGTCGATCAGCTGCGCATTCACCCGCACGCGATTGGCCGCACGTTGCACGCGCCCTTCTAACAAAAAC